>Ga0181573_10005397_pt1 | contig 10621 bp, 8 predicted proteins | sample 101ome_25_FD_148643 | JGI IMG/M metagenome (GOLD analysis project Ga0181573, IMG submission 148643) | Coastal salt marsh microbial communities from the Groves Creek Marsh, Skidaway Island, Georgia - 101409BT metaG (spades assembly) | ecosystem: Environmental > Aquatic > Marine > Intertidal zone...
GAGTCTCTTGAAACTCTTGAGAGACTTGCTGGAGCTCTTGAATCGTAGGCTTGAATGCCCTCAACGTTTCTCCTAACCCTTTGGCCAAATCGGCTAAACCTTTCGGACCAAACACGACTAAAGCGACGACGCCAATGACTAACGCTTCCGGCGCGCCGACGCCGAAAATCGACGCGGAAACTTGCAACGATCCTCTCTTGTTGTTGTTGTTGTTGTTATTATTCTTTCTGTAATTCGATCGATTTTTTCCAATCGAGAACTGCGTTCTCGCTCCCGGTAAAAATGCCGACGACGATTGCGTCGTCGAGCAGCAACACCGGCGAGAGGAAAAGGACGTGGACGTGACTGGCGCGTGCATGGTCGCCGCGCGGAGCATTTTTATTATTTATGTGTTTATATGTATATATTCGACGCTGTGGAGTGAAGCCAAAGGTTTTAAGGATAACATTCGTCTTTTTTCAGATTTTTCAGATTTGTGTATTAAAAAATACTCGCGCGAACAACGCGCCCCGAGCGCACGCGCATGTCTCTCTCTCTCTCTCTCTTTTTCTTTACCTTTCTTTCTCTCAAACGATTCTCAGCGAAAACGGCAACGTTTTCTGCGAGAGAAAACTTCAGGCGATGTTTCCCGTCAGGGCTTCTGTTTTCTTTACCACGGATTCGCCTTTACCAGGACTGGCGATGCCGTAATCGACTTCGCCAAAGTTTCCCATGGGAATGAGTTCTTTTTCGTACGTGGTGTTCGTGAGCTCACCGGCGGCGGCGTAGACCGCAGACAGGGCAGTCCAGATGCCCCAACCACCGGTGAATTTCATGAGAAAGGAATCGCTGCTCTTTTGTTCCGCCGCGGAGAGGAGGACGAAGAAGAAGGTGAGGTTGAAGAAGAGCAACGCGATGGCCGCGTTGATTTTAAACGTCTGGATGAGTAAGATGAACGTGACCACGGCCCATGCGGCGGCGTAGTACGATAACGTGTTGGCGTCTGGAATGAACACGCCCGTCGTTTCCATTATTTTCCACACGCCGTACGAGAGCCAAAACCCACCGTACACGCAAAACGCGGTCGCCGAAAACTCGTTGTTTCGAATAAACTCGATGATACCAGCGAGAAACTGGACGACGCCGCCGAAACCAAACGCGAAACCGACCGTCAATGCCGCGTTTCGATCTTTCTCGGCGATGGTGGCCAAACCCGCGCTTAAAATAGCAGTTGTTGTGCCAAACGCGAGGAGCCCAAGGGGCGTCGCGTTTGCAATCGGACGATAACTCGACGACGACATGTTTTTTTTCAAGTTTGTTTCGTATCTGGAGGAGGCGGAAGGAAGGAAAAGGAGTTTGTCAGTGATAAACGATGAACGAGATTTACACATCGATTTGGCGCAGAACACATTGTAATCACGTTGAGTTCAGATAGTATGTCAGAAGTTTCATCAACATCATCGCCAACGAAAATCTCTCTCTCTCTCTTTTTTCATTCACCTTCCTCTCACATGCGCGTTTTTTAACATCAGAGATACAAAAAAAAAGAAGAAACTTGCGCGTTTTAGGTGGCTTGCGGGACTCAGGTTCATAGAAGTATGCATCAACGCGTATCTTCAGCACAAAATTTGGAAACTAAACAACATCACCGTTCCCCGCACCCCCGCGCATCTCTTTTTTCACTCTCTCTCGCGCGCGCGAAAGAGGCGAAAGAAAAAGAGAGAGATACAAAAGAGAGATACAAAAAAAAAGCGCGAACGATCCGAGCTCAGCGACTTTAGTCATCACAACGCTCAGAAGTCATACACAGACTAATCTTTTATGCATCATCGCTCGAAGAGAGAGACAGAGACAGAGAAAACGGAAGAAAGCAATCGCCCGAGAGCGCGCGCGTTGGAATTCGTTCCTTTTCGCGCAACACCTTTTTTTTTTGTTCTTTTCGAGTATTTTTGTGACAAATCAAATTTTTTTTCCTGCTCCATTTTTGAACCGAACATAAGCGCGTTCTCTCTCGCGCGCGCGGGGGAGTAATTTGGGTCGTAAAAGAGAGAGAGAGATCTGCCGTTGGCGCTCGAGGTGAATCTCTCTTTTATATATATATATACAGAAGAAGACGACAACGAGAGATATGGGAGAAGCAGCGACGCTTGGAAAGAACAACAACAACAACAATTCGATGATGGAGGAAAACGAAACGGGTGAGAGAGATAACGGTATTCTCGAGGATGGTCGTTCTCCGTTGGTTTTGAAGAGGAACGATTCGTCGTGGAACGCGATCGATGGAGAAGAAGACGACGACGACGAAAACGAAAAAGAAGAAGACGAAGAAGACGCGAAGGAGAAAGAGGAAACGCCGTCATCGGCGTTGAAACGAGAGCATTCGAGCAACCATTTGTTAAAGTACCTGAAAAAATCGATATCGACGATTGATTTACCGGACCTGCCAGATCTCGCGCTGGAAGCGTCGAAAGAGTTGATCGAGGACGTGCGATCGAGAATGACCGCGTTGTTGAGCACGAGCTCGGAATCCGCGAGTCGATTAATCGCGAGAATGTCACAATCGATGCAGTCTCGATTGAATTTAGGATACGAGTTGTACAAGACGAACTGGACGCGAGAGAATAGAAAGGTGACTTTATTTCTGGTCGCGTTTACGTTTGCCGCGTTGATACTCGTTTTGTTTTGGATGGTTGTGATTTATTTAGCGTGGAAAGAGTTGGGAAGATGGCTGACGAGTAAAGTGGTGATTGCGATTTCGGCGATTATCGGATCGGCGATAGCGCCTCCGCTTTTCCCGAACTTGTTCGCGCACGTGTTGGCGTTCGCGTTAGTCGGGATGGAATTATTTAGTTTGACATTGAATTTGATATTATTAGGTGGCGTGCATTTGATCGTGTTCGCGAATAGAGTGTTGAGTTTAAAGTGGTTCTTTGTGAGTCGATTGGAAAAGTCGTCGTTGTTAGTCAACGCGGCGGGCATCAAGAATAAGGACAAAACTAATCTTCGCGTGCAGCTGATTGAAAAATTACGGGTGGCGAAGGATTACAAAGAGTGGTTAGATATCGCGTTGCAGCTGGATGCGTTGCCGGTGGACATCGGTGAAGGCGGTAACGATTGGAAAAGGGATGAAACGTCTGACGCGTACGATTACGCGTTGGTGAGAGGATACGCGGAAACTATGATTGCGGCGAGGGAGAGGAAAGACGTCAACGCGATTGGTTTAGCGCTTCGAACGGTTTTGCACCGAAATTTTGCTGGATTAGATCGATTGATGAAGTTGGGGGTGCAACACTCGAGAGTCGGCACAAAGTTACTCGCCACGCGATTTAAAGACGAAACCGTGCGCGCGATTGAGTTCATATCCTCGGACGAAAATTGCGAAGACGACGACGTCGTGGACACGTTAAAACTCGTTCGCGAGGCGCACAGAAGTTTAGGAAGGACTGGATTGTGTTTGTCTGGTGGCGGTGCTTTAGCCATGTACCATTTTGGCGTCATCCGATGTTTGTTGGAGGAAGGTTTGTGCCCGTCGGTGGTTTCCGGGACGTCTGGCGGATCTATTGTCGCGGCGTTCATTTCCATGCTTTCCGAGGAGGATTTATTAGAAACGATCACTGACGATATTAGCGTTCGACACGGCGTTCGCTGGTTTCCTCCGGTGTGGAAAATGATCGCGCACTTCCTTCAACACGGCGTCCTGATGTCTGAAGTTGATTTCGCAAACACAACCAAGAAGTATTTCGGAGACATCACGTTCGAGGAAGCCTACGCGATTTCAAAGCGACACGTGAGCATTCAAGTCAGCGTTGGTTCAGGCCACGGTTTCGTTTTGAACCACGTTACGTCTCCGCGCGCGCTGGTGCGAACCGCGGTGTGCGCCTCGTGCGCTCTTCCCGGACTCATGCGTCCATCGCCAATCCTTTGCAAAGCTTCGGATGGCAGTTTGGAGTCTTTTCATCCTCCTGGCGTTTCCTCGTTCGACGGGACCATCACCCAGGACATTCCCGCCGCGCGCTTGACTGAACTATTCAACTGCAACAACTTCATTGTCTCCCAAGTGAACCCGCATTTGAATTTTGTCTTGCACCTCGCCGAAGAGTCGCACGGTCGACGAAGATCAACCTACGCCGAACGCGGCAAACACCGTCGCGCCGCGGTGACGAAACTCCTCCGCGTGGCCAACTTCCTCCTCTTGAACATCAAATACTCCATACAAAAGCTTCTCGAGGTTGATTTATTGAATCTCAGAATCTTGCGAACGTTGCAAGGCATCTTAGTCCAAGACTTCCAAGGTCACATCACGGTCCTTCCGTCCTTGACGTTCAAAGATTATTGCTCCATCGGCGCCCAACCGAGCGAACAAGAAATGCACCGATTCATCCGCCGAGGCGCCCAAACCACATGGGCGCACGTCGAAACGATCCGACACACCATGGAAGTCGAAACGGCTCTGAAAAAAGCCACTCTGAGATTAACCGCGCGAGCGAAAACGTTGCGTAAAAAGAAAAACTTGCAGCTCTCCTCCACGCCGCCGCAGTTGACGACGAAAGGTGCTTCGAGCGGTCGCGGCGGCGCGAACAACAAATCCTCGCCGGGAGGAGGAGGAGGAGGAGCGGGAGAAGGCAGCGGTGGCATTGTGGACGACGACATCCACGTGAGTTCTCCCAGAGTTGGTTTGGAAGACGACATGATGATGCTTCACGATTAGAGTTTTAGAGGCGAATAAATGCGTTTTGGACATTTTTTAATGGTGATGTATATTAGCACACACGGCTCGCGAAAAGAAAAAGGATCTCAGAAGGAAAAAATCTTCCCAAAAGCTCTCGAATTTTATCCAAAAAGTCTCACATCATACGCGCGCGTTCGTTTGAAAGCCAAGTCACAGACACACACACGCGCAGAGAGAGAGAGAAGAATAGAGGTCTCTTTTTGCACACACACACATATATATAAATCCCGAAATCCACGAAAGAAGAATGTTTTCAATTTCCCGCTCTGCGGCGTCTTCGCTCGCGTCGTCATCTTTCCGCTCCCCTGCGTCGTCATCGTCCGCGAAGACGTGCACCACGCAAAGAGGATCGAACCAGAAATTAAACGCCACCGTCGTCATCAACCACGAGGGAAAAGATTACACGGTCGAAGTGCAAGACGGGGAGACTATCTTGGACGCCGGTTTAGACGCCGGGATTGATTTGAGACACGACTGTAAGATGGGCGTGTGCATGATGTGTCCGGCGAAAAAAGTGACCGGGGAGGTGGAGCAATCGAACGCGATGCTCTCCGACGACGTGTTGGAGCAAGGGTTTGTTTTGTTGTGCTGCGCGGAACCGGTCGGCGATGGCGTGAAGATTATGACCGTTGAAGAGGACGAGTTGTTGGAGGTTCAGTTGAACGCGTAGAGAGAGAGAGAGGAACTGAGACTGAGATGTCGTTTAATCTTATCACCGGTACATGTATGTTAATAAAATCGTTTCTATCTGTCGAGCTTCGGACGCCGCGCTGGCGTCGCGGACTTTTTCTTGCTTTTCCTCTCTGACTTGACGTCTTTTACCTTTTTGAGTTTCGACCACGGGGTTTTCGACGGGGAAAGTTCTGGTTGTTGTTGTTCATCCTTCGCCTTCGACGGCGTGCGCTCCTCCCCAACCGCTTCGACTTGTTCTTCGTCTCGCTCTTCTTGCTCGTAAAATTTCTTCATATCGAGAGAGTGCTGCCTTCGAATCGGTGAACGAGGAGAAATGTGCGGAGAATTGAGCACGGCTGGCGAGACGTACGGCTCAGGAGAAGACACAGGCGGCGGGGACTGCGCGGCGATGGCTGCTTTCTTGGCGGCTTCATCCGTGAGTTCGAGCGTATCCGTGATAATCTTGCCCATGAGCCTTGCGAAAATGGTCAAAGGCGATGCAGATGGTGGAGAAGAAGGTGAGGGCGGCGCTGGTTGTTGGTCACCAACCTCTTCTTTCCTCGCGTCTTCAGTCGGCATGGGAGACACGCGAAACGCAAACTCCTCGTCGGCTTGATTATTCCCGATAGCAGCTGGATTCTGCGTCGACGCTGGCGGCGGCGTCGAGCCTTCGTATTTCAGCCTTCTTTGACTTTTATTATCCATGGACTGCCGTCTTGGAACTTCTGTCGTCGGTGACTCGCGAACTATCATCGCCATCGCTTCGGAAACGATCAATTTGTTTTCGCGTTCGATGGCGGCTTGCGCGAAATCTGCCGTTTCAGCTTTTTGAATGGTTTTGAACTCAAACTCTTCCGAGGACGAAGCCGATCGAGGCGCCGCGGCGTCACCAGCGATTTCCTTCGCAACTGTCTCTTCTTTCGGCGTCTGTACTTTTTCTTCTTTTTCTTCTTCTTTTTGTACTTCCTCGGTCTTCTCCGATGCCTCAATCGCTTCGTTCATTTTCATCGTAACCAACTCTTTCAATTTTTCCTTCAATTCCTCTGTCGGTTCAGCCTTTCTCGAAATTCCCGTGCGTAACGCTAAACAAGCACCTTCCTCGTCGCCTCGCACGAGCGCTGCGTTACATTTTCTCAACCAAAACGCCGATTGATTTGCATTTGGAAGCGATTTGAACGACTCTTTCTTGGTGGCGAGCGACTTGAATGCAACCGCTCTCGTCAAGGCGGACGGTGGTGGCGGCGGCGCTGGAATCGGCGCGACGACTACTTCCTCTTCCTCCTTCTGTTCCTCCTCTCGCGTTGCTAACTTTACCCCTACTTCTGCTGCTACTTCTGCTGCTGCTACTACTACTACTTTCGGCTCTGGTGGCGCGACGACGACATCTTCGACTTTTTCTTCAACGCACTCCGGCTCCTTCTTCTTCTCTGTTTCTGCTGCTGCTTCCTCTTCGCCTCCGCGCGCGTCCGCGACATCACCACCCTCCGGAGCGGCGGGAGGCGCGAAAACTACCCCACCATTCGAAATCGCATCGCCATTTACTTTCGCTTTCGCCGCCGCTAATATCCTAGCCACGCGTTCGCTCGTGCTCTCACTGCCGCCAACGCCCGCGCTCGTCTTGCTCGTCGTCTCCATCATCCGCCGCCTCGCGTATTCCATCGCCCGTTTCACTCTCGGCGACGGCGCCGGTTTCGCGCTCTCCGTTACAATTCTCGACACGCGAGAGTGCTCCCGCGCGTACGCATTCGTATATTTCGGCGAGACGTATTCTATTTTGTCTCGTTTCATCGACGAAGGCAGAGGCGACGTCGTTTTCGGACTAGTGGAGGTGTTTCGAGTGGTGGAAGCACCGGCGGCCAAATCACGCACGGGAGTCGTCCGTCCAAACGCGACGGTCGTTTTCGGATGTCGACTATTCGGCGTATTTTCTCTCACATCTTCTTTCATCTGTGGAGCGTTACGAGATTGTGCGTTAGCGATGGTTTTTAGATCGAGGGACAGACAGACAGAAGCGCATACACGCGCGCGGTAACCGAAAGCCCCCGGGGGGGGAAGAAAGAAGAGAAAATGCAAAATGCAAAACGATGCGCGCTTTTGCGCGCTAACAAAAATAACAGAAAAGCGCATTACCGTAGGCGTCAAAGCACCACCTCTCGACGCCGACGTCGAGGAGCGTTTCTTTTCTTTCGGGACGACGGGGTTGTCTCGAAAAGGAGAGACGGCATCCGTCGTCGTCGTCGTCGGTTTTTTTCTCTCCATGTTTGTTTTTAAAAGTAAGAGTCTGCGTTGCGTAAAAGAAAGATTTTGTGGAGAAAACTTCGCCCATCAGGAAAAAAAAAACGGCTTTCCGTACAAATTTACCTAAAACTTACTTTTTACTCACCTTAATCGCGAACTACAAGGTATAACCATTTACGAGGCGCGTCAAAAATCATCCTCTTCCGAACAGGCACCGAATAACGGCGCGTCGAGGTCGTCGCTGTCGCCGTTATCGAGGTTGCTATTCTCTCCTCCGAGTCCTTTTAACAAATCGTGAATCCCGGACGCGAGCGATAACACGTCGCCTTCCTCGCTGTTGAAGACGGAGAGGAGAAACGCTTTGCCGTTTTCGCGATACTCGCGAAGGACGTTTTCGGAGCACGCGACGCAGTTGGTAAATGGCGGCGCGTAGAATATGGTTTGAGTGAATTGGCGGAGCGAGCCTCGGATTTGATGAGGGATTCTGTCCCCTGTTGTCGCTTCGGAGGATTCGTCCGTATCGTCGCCGTCGTCGTGAATGCCAAAGATGGAGGAGGAGACGCTGATGTTTTCATCTTTTCGGCGAGATTCTTCGCTCGCGGTGACCCAAAGTTCGACGGCTAGCGCGCCTGCAATTTGCGCTAATCCTGGGCGCGTGACTGTGCATTGTTGGTCTAAAGATCGATCGCGCGTCGAGTTGATGGGCGCGACGACGTCATTACAAAAGTAACATCCTTTTTGGTTGGAAAGGGCATCGCTCGGGACGCCATGGCGCATGGCGAGGTAAGTATCGAAGCCTAAAGCGCAATTATAACACTGAATGTTGTGTGCGGCGCACAAAACCGTTGGTAACCATCGCGATTCTCGCGTGTCAGTTAGTAGAAAGACCGCGTCGGCGTGTTGAATCTCCTTTTCGAGGGTATCTATTGATTCGAGAACTTCAGCGCGTTCACTCTCGGCCACCGCGTGACCTGGCATCGGTACCCGCATTTCAATATAGTTCGCGTTTATGTCTGGCACGATGGCTTTCAATCGCTCCGCTGCCGCTCGAGCCTTCGGTTTGCCTCCGTCTAAGCAGTCCTCAAACGTAAAGAGACTTTGTCGCGCCGGATTTGAAAATGAAACACGTCCGTCGTCGATGAACGTGATGTTCCGAACGCCCCAACCGAGAAGCGTCCGCGCGACTGAACAACCCAAAGTGCCTGCGCCGACCAAAACAATTTTAGATTTCGAAATAGCATCGACGTGTAGCGTCGGTGCTTGTCTCCATCGCATAAGTTTCAAGTTCAAATCAACCGCGTCTCTCGCCAATTTCTCGGGATCCATCGCGTTGGACAAATCTGCCTTTCTCGGTTTCAGTTTATTCTTGTGGTCGCGCTCCCATCCTATGCACGTGAAACCAACATCCGTCGTGTTCATACTATCGAGAATTTCTGTTTTTAACGGCTGTATACGTTTTAGAAACAGACAACATTTGAAATCGAAAATGCCCTTCTTGTTTGCTCGAATACACGAGACGTTGATTGGTTTCGTTCTTTGGAATCTGACGTCTAAAAATGTAAGCACGTTGAGAAGAGAAATGCTCGGCGCATCTCCCGACGCGTTATCGATGAAACATATTTCAAGTGTTCTATCTGCATCATCTTCTGTTGTTAAGCTACCATCTTGGCACAGCTCCACGAACTTGGACAACGCGTGATTGGAAGAAACGTAGGTATCTGTTCCTTTTCTGATGGTTTCCACGCACCAGGCGAAATCGCTTTTCGGCTCATCCAACCATAATTTCACGCACTCCGCCCTACTCTTCGCGCTTGCGCTTCCGCACAAAGTCTCTTCTTCGTCGCCGCTCCTCTTCTCCACAAACTCGTACGGTGCAAACATGACGCTCGGAAATAAGAACCAATAGAAAAACTTCCATTTTTTCAAATCAGCGTGCATGAACACTCTGAACGTGTTTAATCTATTTATTACTTCATCCGCGTCCATCGTTCTCATCACGTCCAAAAGCTCTCGACCTTTCCTCTTCGACTCTTCGTTCGGTTTTATTTCAAACAAACGTTCCTTCACGTTGAAATTCAACACCTCGCCTCGAACTCGCCAACATCCGTCGGAACGCTTGTTATCACTAGTTACGTTCGAAGATCGAGTAACGGTACCGTCGTCGTCGTTGCCCTTGCCTCCGGCATCAACACCACTCACATCCCCTCCATCGTCTAAAACGTTCGCACCAGACACAAACATCGGCGCGTCCACGCCGTCGTTTCTCGACATGTGAAACTCGCTCTCGCACTCGATTTCTTTCTCGCTCAGAGCCAATCTATTCAGTTTCAAATCGGCGATTTTTCGCCAAAACGAAGGGTCCACCGCGCTCGTCCACGGCGCGAATCGAAGCGTTTTCGACGTCATAACGCGCGTTCAAAATCGATCGAGATGATCGAGAGAGTGAAACGCAAAACTCACAAAAAGAAAATTCTCGTTACGCGCTGTGTGTGTAGAAAAGAGAAAAATCTCTCATCCAAAAATCATGTACAAAACAGACCCGACGATGCACCCGAGCAACGCGGCGACGATGGTTTTCAAATCCGAAGAAGATGAAGAAGAAGAAGAAGAAGAAGAGTGATGATTCCCAGCCGAGGTGGATCTCGTCGCGATTGGCATGTATAGATGTGTGTTTATTCTTTTTCTGCTTATAAAAGTTGCGAGTTTTTGGAGAATGTCTCATTTTTTTTTTCCATTTTACGCCCAAAACACGTATGTATTCGTCGGCTTCTCGCGGGATGACGAGCGTCGTCCCGCTCAGACGAGCGTCGTCGTCGTTAGGTCGCGTCGGACGCGCAATGAATAGCAACACTAGCAGTAAAAAAGTCGTCGTCGCATCCTCCTCCGCGAAAGAAGACGAAGTCTATCGCGTGATGAGCAAAAACCAAGAGTTGTCCGTGATTGCGGTGACGGCGACAAAGTTAGTCGCGGAAGCGCAGCAAAGACACAAGTCCGCGCCGACGG
>Ga0181573_10005398_pt1 | contig 10621 bp, 6 predicted proteins | sample 101ome_25_FD_148643 | JGI IMG/M metagenome (GOLD analysis project Ga0181573, IMG submission 148643) | Coastal salt marsh microbial communities from the Groves Creek Marsh, Skidaway Island, Georgia - 101409BT metaG (spades assembly) | ecosystem: Environmental > Aquatic > Marine > Intertidal zone...
TCTGAGAGAGCGCGATCACACGTCGGCGAGTTCAGGACCCATCTTGTCGAGACAGGCCGCAGTGGACTGGTTTCAGTACCCTATACCTTATCAATCTCCATCTCTATCCCTACGTAACCATCTACCATTTCTACCGGAAACTGGGAATGAACTGCGTGAAGCATTCCATCCGTGGATTCTCTGCCGCTCGCCTCCACAGCACGAACCGCCTGAACCAGAACGCACAGTTCAGGACGATCCACACCGCTGGCCGCAACGCATCCGCCATCGCAGCACCACCGAGGCCGGGCCCGCGCTTTTCTTCCACCCGATCTGCGTCCCCCGGGCTGAGCACCATGGCGACGACTGTCAACGCCTCGGGCGATTCGTACGATTACGATCTGTTTTGCATTGGGGCCGGATCTGGGGGTACGAGGGCGGCGCGGATGGCCGCGTCCACCTACGGTGCCAAGGTGGCCATCGCCGAGATGCCGTACGATCCCATCGCGAGCGACGAGAAGGGCGGTGCTGGAGGGACGTGTGTGCTGCGGGGATGCGTGCCGAAGAAGCTTTTTGTGTACTGCAGTGAGTACTCTGAGGCGTTCAAGGATGCCGAGGGGTTCGGCTGGCAGATTCCGGGCAAGCCGACGCTGGACTGGGGCACGTTTCTGGAGAAGAAGAACAGCGAGCTGAAACGTCTCAACGGCGTCTACATGAGGCTGTTGGAGGGAGCTGGCGTCGAGGTGCACGAGGGCCGTGGGACGGTCGTGGACGCGCACACGGTGGCGGTCAACGGCAAGACGTTCACGGCGAAGAACATCCTCATTGCCACGGGTGGCAAGGCGTTCAAGCCCGACATCGAGGGCGCCGAGCACGCCATCATCAGTGACCACGCGTTGGAGATTACCGAGGTGCCTGAGAGCGTGGCGGTGATCGGCGGCGGGTATATCGGCGTCGAGTTTGCCGGTATCTTCGCCAACCTCGGGAGCCAGACCCACCTCGTGTACCGCCAGCCGCTGCCGCTGCGCGGGTTCGACGAGGAAGTGCGTAACTTTGCCGCAGAGCAGTATGCACTCAATCCCGGAATGCATATCCACGCGTCTCGCAACCCCAAGAAGATCGTCAAGCTGCCCAACGGCAAGCTGCAGCTGACGCTCGGCTGCGCCAACAGCGCCGAGCCCGACGAGGTCATCGAGGTCGACCACGTGATGATGGCCACGGGAAGGAAGCCCAACGTTGCCAACCTCGGTCTCGAGGGGGCCGGCGTCGAGCTCGACGGCAGGGGTGCGATCAAGGTCGACGAGTACTCGCGCACGACCTGCCCGAGCATCTGGGCCGTTGGTGACGTCACCGGACGCATGGAGCTCACGCCGGTTGCCTTGATGGAATCTATGGCGCTCCTGCAGACGCTCTTCAACGACAACCCGACCAAGCCCGACCACACCAACATTGCCACGGCCGTCTTCTCCCACCCGCAGATTGGCACCGTGGGTATGTCGGAGGAGCAGGCGATCAAGGAGTTCAAGAACGTCGACGTGTACACTTCGTCCTTCCGGCCGATGCGTAACACCATCTCGGGATCCGAGGGACGCACGTTCATGAAGCTCATCGTTGCCGCCGACTCCCTCAAGGTGGTCGGCGTCCACATGGTCGGGCCGGACAGCGCGGAGATCATGCAGGGCATGGGCGTCGCCGTCAAGATGGGCGTCACCAAGACTCAGCTCGACTCTGTCGTCGGAATCCACCCGTCGTCCGCCGAAGAGTTCGTGACCATGCGGAGCCCGAGCAGAACGATCCGGGACGGCAAGCAGGTCTGATGCGAGGATGAGGATGAGGATGGTGTCAACATCGTCGTTTCGTCGTTTCGTCATTTCGTCACAGTGTCATATAGGACTACTAATCCCGCGCGAGGAGCAGTTCCAGGCCGTTCTCGAGCGTCACCAGCTTGTTCTGGAGCACCTCGAACGCACTCATGACGATATCCTCCGCCGGCCGGGCCCCCGTGCTCTCAATCCTGAACAGGAACTGGTCCTCCCGCTGCACTATATCAAGCGCACCACTGACCCCAAACTCCTCCGCCTTCGCCAGCACCTCCCCGTCGTACTGATACAGCTCTGCATTCTCCACCTCGATCGTCTGCTTCGTCCGGTTGTGCCTGAACGTCCCTTTCGGGTCCGCGTCACACAGCGCCTCCCGCTGCTCGTCCGTAAGCGACGCCATCATCGCGTCGTCAATTCTGATATCCGGCAAATGCTGGAAGACGGCAGTCGCCACGGGACTCCACTTGGCGTGGTCCTTGCCGATGCCCTTCCGCGCGATGGCACGCAGCTTGAGCTCCTGCCCTTTCCGCATTTTGACGATCAATATACCCTTCTTGTTCCGCTGCTGATAGTCGATCGGCACGCACCGCGGCCACATCGGGTCCGTCTGCAGGTCGTCCGACGTGACGGCGGTGTCGTCGTCCCGGCAGTAGACGTTGAGCGAAAAGTTAATGTCCTGCACGTCCTCGTCCTCTCCCGCCTCATAGATCGTCTTCATGTTATGCACATCGGTCGACACGAGCGGGATAAGACCCAGTCGGTGAGCCAGAAACTCGTCGTTCAGCACGGTCGTGTTGCTCTCGATTTCCACGAGCTCGATAGCCACACTCGGCACCTCTGCGATGATGACGCGCCGCAGGGCGTTTGCGATCGACACATCCGTCCCTTCCAGCAAGAACTCGCAGTAGAGGGGGTCGAGCTTCCGTATCGTCACCGACGGGTTGCTGGGAGAGGCCATGTTCTCGAAATTCGAAACTCGAATTGGTTGCAGACGGGGTGTTTCTTCCCGTGGTTGCCTGATGGCACGCCTCGTGGGTAGCAGTCGCAGGTCGGGTGATGGACGTCTCGGCGCGGGGATGGACAGAGTTAAAGAATGGAGGGGGAGAGGAAAAACGGGCCTACAGGCTCCCCCAAGTCCCAAGTCGGCGTCCCAAGGAGGCGGTTCGCCAGCCGGGGACCGCGCACGTCGTCTCCCACGCCCCCGACGACAACGACGGTCGCCCCGAAGACCCACCCGTGCATAGTTCAACATCTGTATACATAGTCGACCGCTTCGAACACCATGTCGTCAGCAGCAAGCGTGTCTGGGAAACGGCGGGCGGTCGCGGCCTCGATGCTAACTGCTGCCACGTGGGTCGTTGCTTCAGTCGCTTCAGTTGCTGCAAAGCGCTCCGTCCTGGTCGAGCTCAAGGACCTCAAGTCGATGGTCAAGCTCAGAGCCATCTGTTCTGACAACAAAATCGGATACGACATCCGGCGCGCGTCTGTCGAGCTCCCGGCCGACGAGGAGTGCAGGATGCCGCAGCTCTGCAAGCGAGTCTACGATAAGACGATCAAGGGGTTCGCCGGCGAGCTAGACGATGAGGACTGGTCGCGCCTGCAGAAATGCCTCGGGCAAGGCGCCATCCTTGGCGAAGAGGACGACCAGGCGGTGGGTATTGGTCTCGACCGACGTGCGCTCGCGCTTCGCACGCCCTCGCTCCCCAACGTCCCAAATCTCTCTCTCACTCGCGCTCCGCGCTACGTGATTTGCTCGTTCGCCAGGTCGTCAAGCTCGAAGGCAAGCCCAACCCGGTGTGTATTGTTGTCCGAGTCAATGCCGCGTACGGTTAACCCACCCTTCTCACTCACTCACTCACTCGCTCGCTCGCTCGTTCGCACGCTCGCAGATATGGCTGGCAGAGGGCTCCGGAGACCTGGAAGACGTCGTGAGCAGTTTCGCGGGCGGCGACCAGGTCGATTACAAGGAAGTCAATCCAGACATCGTCAAGGGGTACGATCAGACGGACGAGGTGTCGTACGAGCTGTGGTCGCTCGACCGAGTGGACCAGGAGGCCCTGCCGCTGGACGGGTCGTACGGACCGTCATACACGGGCAAGGGCGTGACGATCTACGTCGTCGACTCTGGTCTCCGGACGACCCATCAGGAGTTCACGTTCGACGAAGGCGATGGTGGCAGACTTGGCCACACACGGTCAGTTCAGCACGGCTGGGATTTCGTCGAGGACGACGGGGATGTCAGCGACTGCGACGGACACGGCAGTCACGTGGCCGGGACCGCCGCTGGCCGGGGTGTGGGCGTGGCCAAGGACGCCAACATCGTCGGCGTCCGAATCCTGAACTGCGACGGCGACGGCACGGTGTCGGACACGATCGCCGCGCTGGACTGGGTTGCAGAGCACCATAAGACCAACGGCGGCCCTTCCGTGATCGTGATGAGCCTGGGCATCGTGGGGCCGACCCAGGGGAGCAAGATGCTGGAGCGGGCGACGCGCGCGCTGGTCGACGAATACGGCGTGACCGTGGTCGTGGCCGCCGGGAACGCGCAGCTCGACACGTGCACCGTCTCGCCGGCCAATGTCGACAGCGCCATCACGGTCGCGGCGACGGACATTCCAACCAAGTACGAGCGCAGCAGCGACAAGCCGCAGGAGGACGTCACCTATTTCTGGGGCAACATGGGCAGCTGTGTCGACATCTTCGCCCCCGGCGTGCAGATTTACTCTGCCTGCGGGGGAGCAAAGCGCTGCAGCAAACTCGGGGACTCGTCGTACACGATGGCCACGGGCAGCTCGATGGCCGCGCCGATGGTCGCCGGCGCGGCCGCCTTGTACCTCGAGCAGAACCCGTCTGCCACCCCGGCGGAGGTGAAGAAGGCCGTACTGGGCGAGAGCACCGATGGCGCGATCCGCGAGGACTACTTCCCGCCCGAGCTGTGGCTTCCGGGCACGCCGAACAAGATCCTTCGAGTCTAGAGTGCATGCACTCGCTCGAGTCAAGAGTCAGGTGCAAACAATTCTGTAAATACGTGGTACGTTTCCGTGGACAGACCGGCCGCAAAGCTCCGGCGCACTCTGCTCGCGGAATTCAAACTCCGATGCACGCGAAAACCAGTCCCGTCGCTCGCCCCTCACGCGCCGAGCTCGTCTCGCCTCGCACCTCTAGGTCACGCCACTCATGCGATCCATCGCCGCCGCGCGAAGGACGACAGCATCGACGACAGTGGCCGCAGCATCCACGTTTCGTGAGTCGAAGCAGCAGCGTCGGGTCATGTCGAACCACTACACGCTCAAGCCGGACGCGTCGATGCAGTCGCTTCGGGGCTTCCGCGACGACGACTTTAGGATCACGGCGCCCAACACGCTCGGGAGTGGGGCCGTTCTGAAGAAGGAGTGCTTGCTGTTCTACTACCCCGAGTGCGAGGACCTGGCAAAGCGCATCGCGTCGGTGTCCATGGGGAACGTCGAGCTGGCCGAGATCACATGGAAACGGTTCGCGGACGGCTTTCCGAACCTCTACATCAAGGATGCCATCAAGGCGCGCAACAAGAACGTGGCGTTCCTGGCGTCTTTCACCAACCCAGACGTCATCTTTGAGCAGATTTCGATCATCTATCAGCTGCCGAGGCTGTTCGTCGGGTCGTTCACGCTCGTGCTCCCGTACTTCCCGACGGGAACGGCCGAGCGTGTGGAGGCCGAGGGGGACGTCGCGACGGCGTTCACGCTCGCGCGGATCATCTCGAATATCCCGCTGGCGAGAGGGGGGCCAGCGAGCGTCGTGATCTTCGACATCCACGCTTTGCAGGAGCGCTTTTATTTCGGAGACCAGGTGCTCCCGCTGTTCGAGAGCGGTATCCCGCTGCTGCGGTCGAGGCTGCGGCAGTTGGAGGACGCCGAGAGCGTCGTCATTGCCTACCCGGACGAGGGCGCGTGGAAGCGCTTCCACTTCCAGTTTAGCGATTATGACGAGATCATTTGCACCAAGGTACGGGACGGCGACAAGCGAATCGTTCGCCTCAAGGAAGGCGATCCGAACGGCAAGCACGTGGTCATCGTCGACGACCTGGTGCAGTCGGGAGGGACGCTGATCGAGTGCCAGCGGCTGCTGGCGAGCCAGGGCGCATCGCACGTGTCGGCGTACGTCACGCACGGCGTGTTCCCGAACGAGTCGTACAAGAGATTCCAGCCGGAGGGCGCGGGCGGTGCAATGGACGGCTTCAAATTCTTTTGGATCAGCGACTCGTGCCCGTCGAGCGTCAGGGCAGTCACAGACATGGCGCCGTTCGAGGTGCTGAGCCTGGCCGAGCCCATCGCGGCAGCGCTCCAGGTCTGATGCTATACATGGATATACACATAGATAGGTGCCATGATGAACAAAACAGATGTACAGATTGCCGATCGATTGCCGATCCATGGTCAAAGACGTATCTTGACAACGGCGGCTCGCAGGCAGACAAAATCGTATCAAAATTTCCGCGCCGTTCCCTCCTCCTCCTCCTCGCGCTCACTTGCCGGACGCTCGGTACTGGAGGTCCCGCAGGCTCGCCGCCGAGTCGTACAAGACCGAGCCGCCCGAGGCAAACGCACGCATCTGCTCCTTGTGTTTCACGAGCGCGCCGACCGTCCACAGGCCGTATGCCGAGGCGAGGTGCCACAGACTGTGCATGTGCTTCCCGGCCGCTCCGGCCCGCGGGTGCTCTGCCAGCACGTCCTCGCAGGCAAACGCCACCCCGCTGATCGCCGCAGCCGCGCCGTGTGCCCTGAGCGCAGGACGCAGCGCCTCGTTCTTCACCCCAAGCCGCACAAACTCGGCCTGCATGGCCAACGCGCAGGCCGTGGACACCCAAAACGGTCTGAACGGCGTGACGCAGAGCATCACGCGCTCGGCCTTTTTCGTCGCCTCTCCCGGCCACAGTACCCGGACAAGCTTGGCGCAGTTGTAGCTGATGGCATAGTAGTCGAGCTTCCGAGCCACCGTGGTCCTGAAGCGTCCCCACGAGCAGTGATACGCCGTGGCAGCCGCACCGACGGCAACCATGCTGTTTGCGTAGCTGATGCCCTCCGGCGACGTGACCTTCTTGCGCAGGTGATACCCGATGGCGATGATGGGGAGCGACGTGACGACGTTGAGCGCCCGTTGGGTCAACGTGTCGTCGTTGTGCACGTCGCCCTGCGGCTGGATGTTGTCCCTGATCGACACGGCCGCCCCGGCTAGCCTGTCCTTCCAGGATGCCGTGGACGACGCGTCGTCGTCTTCAAAGTCCGTCGTCGACGCAAGGCTGTTGATCGATGCGATCGAAGACTCGGCATTCTGGTGGTGGTGATTCAGCTCCTCTCGATCGCTTCGGAGATCTGCCTCTACCCAAGATGTGTGTAAGACGTCCTGAAGCGTTCGCACGGCCGTGAACTGAGGAGGAACCATCCGCGTCCTGAGTTTAGCTGTCAATTTTGGACCGTTGACCGGCCCCCGGTCACTCACGGAGCGAATCAAGGCAAACTCCATCGGATCTACATGTATATCTATCTATGACCTGATGGACTCGGCTGGAACGCGAGCGGTGAAGGTATGAATTGTTGTTCGCGGAGATTCCTTGACTTGCAGCTCTTATTCGTTCTTGTTCGTCTCACGACCCGAAGCTCGCCCGCAGCGCGAGTGAGGGAGTGAGAATCGAGTCAGGGAGTCAGGGAGTCAGGGAGTCAGGACCCGTTGATCAACTACCCTACCCGTAGACGAGATTCCTAGACCCGCGCTGTCGCGCTCGCTTCGGCGTCGTCGATACAGGCCCGACGGGGAGCCTGTGGTGCTTGAAACTGAGACTGCTGAGCAGGATACCCTCGCGCACGATGTCGGCGGGGTCGGCAAAGACGGCGTCCCACTGGACGTCGTTCCGGGCGCGGTCCATCAGGTAGGGGCGGAGGAAGACGATCTTTCCCATCGGGACGAGGAGACGATCCTGGATGTCCTCGTTGTGGACGGCGGAGTGCTCGAGGAACTCGAGGATGATTTCCCTGACCTGGTCGTCGATGTTGTCGAACGAGCAGTACGTCCGTGGGCACGTCAGTGGGTTCTTCCTCTTGGAGAGGAGTACGTCGAGGGCAATTTTGAGCTTGGGGCGTTTGCAGCGGCACAGTGAGAAGACCATGTCGTCGACGAGGTCCTTCACGTTCTTGACGCCGAGCCGGGAGATGGCGTCGTAGCCGACGACGACGCTGGTGACGTAGGGCGCGGCGAGCTCGCTGAGTTCGGGGCTGACGAGGCCGCCCGGGGGGTTGAACGCGAAGCAGGTGAGGCTGGGGTATTTGTCCTTCAGGACGACCGAGACGACCGAGGCGACGGCCGCGCCGAGCGAGTGTCCGGTGACGACGACGTCGTAGTTCTGCAGGACGATGGCGTCGTAAACGGCGGTCTGCGCGCGTTCAAGATTGAACGCGACCTCGGAGTCTCCTCGGAGGGACGATACGTGCGAGGAGAACGCGCGGTCCTGTGCCTTGAGGGAGTCCCTGAACGATCTGACGAAGGCGGGGCTGGCGGTGGCCGGCGAGGGCGGCCCGTGGCCCGAGCCAGAGGCGTGCGCGTCGATCTTGGACAGGACTCCCTCCGTCTCCAGCGTGTGGATGATTGCCTTGGCCGAGGACAAGATGCCCTCGTGTGCGTATATTTCCGTGTCCGGCGGCAGCGCGTCCAGGACCGACTGCGGCAGCATCACGTTCATGCCGACCGGGTTGGCGAGGATGTCGGTGATCAGGTCCTGCAGGCCCGCCGTGCCGCGGATGGATATGATGACCTTGCTATTGGCACGGTCCAGCATCACCAGGAATGGCAGCAAGCCAAATGTGGTGTTGGTGTAGGAGACGAACAGGAAGTCCTCGGCCGGGATGCCCGTGAGCCCGAGGATGGCGTCAAAGTTTCGCTTCTTGAAGCGTCCCTGGACGTCAATCGCGCTGCCGAGGATGGTAGGGAAGCACTTGCTACTGAGAACGCCGTCCATGCAGTCGACCCCGCACTTGCCGGTGGCGCTGGCCTTCCAGAGCTTGTCCTTGAGGCCGTACGCCGCCCTCGAGAACGACGAGTACCGCAGCGCGTCCTCCAGGGTGGCAGAGGAGACGAGGCCGAGGCAATCGTCCATGCAGATCCTGGCAGCGTTCCTCGAGTCGATCGGTGGGTCAAAGGCGATCTGGGAGAGGTCGACGGGAACCATGAGCTTGTGGGCCTTGGTGCCGTCCTTGATGTGGCCCGATGCCGAGGCGCGGAGCGAGGCGTCGTTGTCCTGGTTGTTCCCGGCGACGCTACCGTCCCATTTGGATGCTTTTTTACGCCTTCCAGTCTCCCTCGACGACTTGCTGAGGGAGGTCGAGACGTTCGAGTCGAGCCGGATAAAGCTGTACGCGACATCGAGGAAGCGAGGGGCATGAGATGACGGTGTCGATGAGCTGAGATCACGTTGAGCCGTTGATGGATCCCTGTTGGGATCAGATTGACCGAGCGCGCCCGGCCAAATCGCCTCTCCGCCAAAAGGCGTCGCGGGCGGGGCGCCCTGGGTGACCACGACCGGGCGAGACTTGACCACCTGGACCCCGATTCCGTCCCTCCCGAAACTCGTCGTTTCCAGGTTCGGAATCAACATGTCGCCGTCTTGCTGCCCTATTGTACCGTCCATGGCGGACGAATCCTTCGCGTCGTCACTCGCCGAGCTGATATTGTACAGGCCGAGGTCAGTCAAGCCGCTCTCGACCATGCTCTTCAACTCGGCCAAGCCGTAGCCATCGATCCCGACGCCATCAAACAACCCTCTGCAACACCCACGCTTCTCTTGAATCGAATACCCATGGTTTTCCAGCGTTGCCATCGCCGTCCGCAGCCGCCGCCACTGGCGGCGCTCGGTCGCGAGGTACGCGCCGAGGAGGCCGTCCGTCAGGTCCATGTCGATGCCGCCAAACACCTTCTTCAGCAGCAGCCCAAGTTCTTCGGATGCCGTGAACCCTGCCTCTGTGACAGAGTTCTGGAGGACGCTCGACCATCCCATGAATCCCCCCACCTTGTCCACCATCCCGCTCCACGACTCGGCGGACGTGTAGTCCGAGTAGCTATTGAAGGCGAAGTAGTAGACCAGGCATGATATCGCAATCGCCGTCCACGCCACCGCAATGACAGCCAAGAACAGATGCTTTTCGTCGCTCGAATCGTCCATCGAGAATATGATATCCCACTGCGAGCACGTGGACCCCAGTACGCCCGAGCACCCCTTGAGCGTCGAGTTCGAGCAGGGCTGGTACCACGGCGCTTTCAATGCTAGCCCCGTATAGTTCTTTGGGATCGGTACCGTGCCTTCAATCATCGGGGTGCCCGGTTCAATGACCCCGGTGTCATTCAGGACCAGGACGGCGAGGTTGGTGAGGAGGTTTGGGAACACGCCTGCCCACTTTTCCGCACTCGCAGCGGCTGGCGACGAATCGTTGTAACCCGTAGCCGCATATTCCTCGACGCTCCGTATAAATCGGGAAGCGAGCTCTTCCCAGAACGCCCAGCCGGCTGTCCCGTCGAACAGCGACCCAATCATATAGTCCTCGACCTCCGTGTCGGTACTGTTCGCCAATTCATTGACCGATTCCCCCTGCTCCGCCGAGAGCTCCTTAAAGCGCTGCGACAGCTCGCACGTGACGAATGACCCATCGGACTGTGCCGAAATGCAGCGAGCGAGTGCGTGCGTGAGCGAGCGATCGTCACCAACTGGCGTCCAACGATTCAAAGACTCGACAACACGACGGCCCGACAACACGACGGCCCGACAACACGACGGCCCGACAACACGACGGCCCGACAAT
>Ga0181573_10005400_pt1 | contig 10615 bp, 4 predicted proteins | sample 101ome_25_FD_148643 | JGI IMG/M metagenome (GOLD analysis project Ga0181573, IMG submission 148643) | Coastal salt marsh microbial communities from the Groves Creek Marsh, Skidaway Island, Georgia - 101409BT metaG (spades assembly) | ecosystem: Environmental > Aquatic > Marine > Intertidal zone...
CTTCTTCTTGATCTTGGTCTTCGCGAAGACCAAGATCAAGAAGAAGCTCACGAAGGAGGAGGCGCGGATCAAGGCGGAGGAGCTCAGGAAGAGCATGGCCGCCAAGAAAGAGAAGGAGGAGCGCGAGATGGAGCGGCTGCGAGAGCAGGAGCGCATACGCAGCGGGAAGGAGCTCCTCGCCGCCAAGCGCCAGGAAGAAGAGTTGCAGCTCAAGCGTAACCTCGAGGCTCGGAGAATCGAAAAAGAGGAGATCGCCCGCGCCAAGGCTCGCGTCAAGGAGAAACTCGAGGAGGACCGCATCGCCCGCAGGCTCAAGCTCGGGCTCCCGGCCGAGTTGACGGAGGAGGAGAAGCAACGGGAGCGGGAGCGGGAGGAGAAGAAGGCGGCGGCCGCGGCGGAGGAGGCGAGGAAAAAGGCGGAGGCGGGCCTCGTCGTCAAACCTGTGGAGAAGATCGACGCCCTCCGGAAGATTCTGGTGGACATCAAGAAGACCCACGGCGAATCCAACGCCGACGGCGTCACCACCTGCTACAAGACCCTGCTGCTGTACCTCGGCAACGTGATGAAGGCGCCGGACGAGGAGAAGTTTCGAAAGATCAAGCTGGACAACGCGGCGTACCGAAAGAGAGTCGCGGGCGTCGGCGGCGGAGCTTTCCTCGAGAAGTGCGGGTTCGTGAACGACGGCGAGGCGCTCGTGCTGCCCAGGTCCGACGTGGACGCGCTGCTGTTCAATCTCGCGGGGGCGGAGATCAACGGCGCGCTCACGAACCCCTTCTTCGGGGTGCTGTGAAGGCGTGCGTAGACGAAGACGCGCGAAGATGAAACGACGATCCAACTTTCGGATAAAAAACTGTACGACTCGAGGGTGCGCGCGCCTTTTCGCGCGCGTTTGCCCTTCGCGTTTACCCCTCCCTACTCCTCGGGCCGGCTCGCGTTCGCGGTCCGTTCGCTCGCCGCCGCCGCCGCCGCCGCCGCTCGCTTCGGACCAGGCGGCACGAACCTATCCGCGCCCGAGATGAAACCCCAGATCCCCCTGCTCCGCCGACGCTCCCACTCCTCGACGCGCGCGCCTTCGGACACATCCGGGCGCATCGTCTGCGAGCCGGGAGCCGCCGTCTCGGTCCCGGCGGCGACGTCCACGTCGCTGAAGTCCTCTCGCGCCCTGAGCCTGTCGAGCTCGACGGCCTGGGCGTTGACGCGCGTCACGAGCTCCTGGTTGTCCGCCATGAGCTTCTCGCACACCTTCTCGGCGGCGGCGACGCGTGCTTCGACGTCGTCGGGTTTTCGCGCACCCGCCGCCCCATTCGTCCCGTACGCGGTCCCATCCTCGGTCCCATCCGTCGCGGCTTCCGCCTTTGCCGCCTTTGCCTCGGAAGCCATCGCGGTCTCCGCTAAAACCGCCAGCTGTGTCTCCGCGGATTCCGCTCGAGCTCTCAGCTCTTTCGCCTCCTTCGCGGACGTCTCGCGCTCGCGCGCCAGCGACGCCCTGGCTTCCTCGGCGGCGGCACGCTCCTTCCCCAGCGCCGTCTCCGCCTTTGCGAGCCTGGCGGCGACTCGGTCCGCCGCCGCCTCCTCCCCGGGTGGCGTATGGGACAAATGAGGCGACTCGGGCAAGGGCGGCTTCGATCGCGACTCGACGGCGGCGAGCGCGGCTCGTAGCTTCGTCTCGAGCGCCGCGATGGTATCGTCCCTCGCGGCCATCGCGGTGGCCATCTCGCCGGCGGCGACGCGGCGGCTCTCGAGCTCCGCCATGAGCTCGGGCGTATGGGACAAATGGGGAGCCGCGGGCGTCGGGGGCGCGGAATCCGTCTCCAGCGTCAGGTGCGTCTCGTCCAGAGCCGCCGCCTGTTCCGTCTTTGGCGTCCGCGGCGGTGCCTGGCGCTTGGGCGTCGTCTTGGGCGTCGTCTTGTCCTTAAAGCCGCCCGTCGGTGGCTTGACGCCCGCTTTCCACGTGACTCTCGTGACGATGGGTTTTGTCTCGACGTCCTCGGACACGGCGCCGTTCCCCTCCGCCGCCGCCTCCAAACCCTTGGACTCGAGCCAGCTGTCGTTGAAGATCTTGGAGAGGTACTTGACGCCGTTGTCGGGAAAGACGGTCACGATGACGGAGCCGTCGTCAACCTCGCCGGAGAGGACGCGAGCCGCGTGGAGGTTGAGGCCCGCGGATCCGCCGAGGAGAAGGCCGTCGTTGGCAGCCACCTCGCGGCACATGGCAAACGCGTCCTCGTCGTCACCGCGGACGATCCCGTCGATCACGTTCACGTCGAACGCGCCCGGGATGGAGTCCTTCCCCACGCCCTCCATCTCCCAACTCTTGGAAACTTTAACGTCGTCGGCGGGGACGCCGTTGACGATGTGGTCCCAAAACACCGAGCCGTGGGGATCCGCCATGACGACCCGCACACCCGGGTTCTGGCTCTTGAGGTACCGCCCGGTGCCGCTCACCGTGCCGCCGGTGCTCCCGCCGGCGATGAAGTGCGTCACCGCTCCGGAGGTTTGGTGCCAAATTTCCGGCCCGAGCGTCACCTCGTACGCCTCCGTGTTGTACGGATTGTTGTACTGATCGACGCCGTAATAACTCGTCGGATTCTCGGCGACGAGCCGGTTCTCGATGTTCTGGTAGTGGTCCGGATGGTCGGGCGCGACGCCCGAGGGCGACACCTGCACCTCACCGCCGTACGCCTTCATCGCGTCGATCTTCTCCTTGGACGTCTTCTTGTTGGTGATGACGATGTAATTGTACCCGCGCTGCGCCGAGGCCATCGCGATGGCGGCGCCGGTGTTGCCGCTCGTGGCGGCGACGACCGTCATCCCGGGCTTTAACTCGCCGCTCGCCTCGGCCTGGGCTATGATGTGCTGGGCGATCCTGTCCTTGATGGAGCCCGAGGGGTTGAGGTACTCGCACTTGCACATGATTTTGACCTTGCTGTTCAGCGAGTACTGCGAGAGGTCCAGGAGCGGTGTGCCGCCGATGAGCTGAGGGGTGGTCAGCGGGGAGTCCACGCGGAACACGCCCTCCTCGATGTCCGCATCGCGCAATATCTTCTCCTCGTCATCGCCGGTCTCGTCGTCCTCGAACAAGGGATTAGCGTGGCTGCTCACGGAGCTATCGGCGTCGCCGCCGGGTCCGTCGGCTGTGATTTCAACCGCCCCGGAACCCTCGCCATCGTCTTGGAACAGGGGGTTGTCGAAGCTGCCGGTGGAATCCCCCAGCGGCGACTTGTTAAGGCCGAGCGGCGACGCGCTGGGGGGTGTCGGGCTGGAGGCCGACGGCGTCGGACCGTCCGTCGCCAAGGCCGGAGCTTGGAAGGGCACCGGGGACTGATGCACCGAGGGAGGACCGGTTACATCGGCGGTGGGGAGGTCGAAAAGTGTGTCACTCTCCGAATCTGGAGCAACCTTGGAGGGAGTGCCGAACAGGCCGCTCATGGCCTCGGCGGGCATGACGGTGTATCCGTTGTGCTCGCCGCCGTTTTGGAGAGCGGACTCCGGCGGGGGTTCGCCTGCGCCCATGGTGCGGTTGGGATATGCCCCGGCAGTCTGAAGAAAATCGATCTTCCGAGATGCGAACCCCCGTCAGGATTCCCCCGATGCGTGGGTTCGTTTTTGACCTCCGCCGACTGGCGCTCAGATTCAAACTGGAGGGTAACCACGGGCATGGAGAAGCGCCCCGCCGAGGCCCCGCCCGCGGGGGAGGATCCTCCCAAGGCCCCTCGCGTGGGTCCCACGGCCGATGCGGACACGCAAACCACGGGAGGGTACCTCCCGCCCGCCCCGCCCGCGAAGGTGGACGCCCCCATCGCGGCGTCGGGAGATGTCGCGTCGTCTTCGCCCTACGGCCCCACGGCGCGCCTGGTGCCCGAGGCGATGATCACCGCGGCGGTGGCGGCGATGCGCCGGGAGGACGAGCGAGGGACGGAAGTCGACGAGAACGAGGCACCCGCGATGCGCACGGAGACGCCGGACGAGAAGCCCCCTCCTCCCGCCAACGAGGAGACCCCTCCGGAGACGGAGCCGACGCCGATGGAGGAGGAGGAGGAGGAGGATGGCGAGGAGGTTGTTAGGGAGGAGCGCGCGTGGACGGGAGGAGAGGAGCGTTCGACGGCGCCCGCGTCCGCGCCGCCTCACGCGCGCCCCGCGCCGCCCCAACCCCCATCCGCTCCCGCGATCGTCGACGAGCCTCCCGCGCGCGCTCCGGCGCCGGCCGTCGATCCGCCCGTCGCGTCGACCGTCGAGGTTTCCGCACACCCCACCGTCGCCTCATCCACCGAGCCCGCGGCGCCCCGCAAGCCCCTCTGGACGGTGCCCGGCCTGGACCCGGCGTCGCTGTGGAAAGCCATCCAGCGCGACCCCGATCCGTTCGCGCGCGACATCCTACGGGACCTCGAACGCGCCGAACGCACCGAACCCTACCTCCAGGTGGGCGACCGATGGAGAAGAGAGCCGTGGGAGGTGAACCCGTACGAGCACATCGGTCCGGGATTCGTCGTCGCGCGAGACTTGCCCGAACCGGATGCGTCCGAGGTTTGCGAGAAACTTCACACGACGATGCCGCGCGGGTGGACGGACCTACCCCCGGAGATGCCCGCCACCGCGGGGAACGCGAAGATGGCCGCTTCCGCCGTGGACGACGTGCGATGCCTCGAGTGCGGTCGCGCCGACGGCGAGGCGGATTTCGTGCTCTGCGACGGGTGCCCCGACGACGACGTCAGGGGCGGGCACTGGCGGTGCCTCGGCATGGCGCGTCTGCCCACCGGCGATTGGTTCTGCGATCGGTGCGTGGCGGACGGCAAGGGGACGAACGACGACGCGATTTACGGGGACACGGGCGACGGGATGGGGGCGTCGACCGATGTCACCGAGCCCGCTCCGCCCGGTGAGTCACCGCCCGGTGAGTCACCGCCCGTCATCGTCCCATTGCATCCGTACGTTCCTAACGCGAAACCGCGGGTGCACGACCGGGTTCCGCTGCGACTGGGCGTGGACGTGGAGGAGCGGCCGATGTGGGGGTGCGACTGCTACACGCGTACTGCTATCGACGCGGCGCTGTCTCGAGCCGCCGGGTACGCGGGCGACTCGGTCGACGCTCGGCGGAGACGCGATTCGTTCTTCTCCAAGTTGCTCATGCCCGCGGTGCACACGATGGGGGCGGACGGGTGGGACCTGGCGTTGGCCGTGGAGAAGCTCGCGGCGGGGAAGTCGCCGAGGGAACCGTACGACGACCATGACGCGGCGCGGAACGAGGCCGGACGGGCGGACGGGGGCGGGGGTGAGTCACCGGGCGGTGAGTCACCGAGGGCCCCGTCGTCGTCGTCGGCGTTTGAGAGGGACTTTGCGACGATCAAGGAGGGCTGCGACGCCATCCTTCGGGCGATTCGAGAGGTTGACGAGGCTGCGCTGCCCACGGTGCCCCCGCCCAAGCCCGCGAAGGGCCAGAAGACCAAGCTACAGATGGAAGGTTCGGGCGTCGCGGGGATTAAAGGTTCGAAGGAATCGCGAGACGCCGCCGCGAAAGCCGCCGGGATCAAGCAACCCATGACGGCTTTCTTCATATTCTCGCAGGAGCAACGGGCGATATTGATCGAGCAACGCCCCGAACTCCGCACGAACATCTCGGCGGTGGGTAAGCTGATGGGCGAGCGGTGGCGGAAGCTGTCCGACGACGAGAAGTTTCCCTACGCGATCAAAGCCGAGGAGGCGAGAGCCGAGTACGAGATCGCCGCGACGAGGGCGGAGGAGGAGGCACACGCCGCGGCGAAGGCTCGCGAGGAGGCGGAGATGGCCGCGCTGGCGCAGGAACGCGCGGACGCCGAGGCTAAGAAGGCGGAGGCCCAGGCCGCGCTGGAACGCGAGATGGCGGAGGCTGCGGAGAAGGGGATCATACTGCAGGTGTACGGCGCGGGCCGAAAGCCTCGAAAGCCCAACCAGTCGTCGCTCAAGTCGCACAAGCGCCGACACTTTCGCATGCACCCAAAGGGAATCGGGATCGTGTGCGTACGTCCCGAAGGTTTACCCCCCGGGACGTACATTCAGGATTACCTCGGCGAGCTGTACTCGCCGTGGCGGTGGTTCGAGCGACAGGACGCCATCAAGAAGAGGGAGCCCGACAAGGAACTCCCGGATTTTTTCAACATCACGCTGGAGAGACCCGCGGAGGACGCCGCCGGTCACGACGTGCTGTTCGTGGAGGCGGCGCACAGGTGCACTTTCGCGTCTCGGCTCTCGCACTCGTGCGCGCCAAACTGCCAGACGGTGGGCGTCGCGGTGGCGGACCAGACGGATCAAACTTTGGACCAAACTTTGGACCAAAATTTGGACCAAAATTTGGATCAAACCGCCGACCCGCCGCGGACGAAGCTGTCCATCGCGCAGTACACGACGAGGCACGTGTCGTACGGAGAGGAGCTCTGCTGGAACTACAGCTGCGTCACCGAGTCCGAGAAGGAGTACCGGGCCGCCATATGCCTGTGCTCGTCGACGACGTGCAAAGGCGCCTTTTTGGACTACGCCGGGTCATCCGCGTTTACCGCGGTGATGAACGTCCGGCACAATTTCCTCGACCGCAACGCCCTGTTGATCCGCGCGTGCCACGAGCCCCTCACCCACGTCGATCGAACCCGGCTCGCGTCGGCGGGGATCAAGAGCGCGGCGCTGACGATGCCCGGGGAGAGGACGCCGTCGGGCGAGCGGGTGGAGTGCCCGGAATGGCTCATCAAGTGGGCGTCGCTCACCTTGGAGTACATCGAGATGGAGAAGGAGCTGCTGCCGGCGGCGCTGACGGCCAAGCCCATCGATGGCATCGTGTACGACGCCGGGTTCGCCGCGGCGACGGCGGCGGGCGTCGTCGCCACGAGGATATCCAACCTGGTGGTGACGCTGGACAAGATCAAGTACGTGATGCGGCAGCCCGGTCAGAACCGCGCGCCTTTTCTTCGACACCTGTCCGACGGCGAGGTCGTCGACCACCTGTTGGGGGACATCCTCAAGCGAGCGGCGGACACGTTCGCGAAAAAGGTTGGCGTCAGAGCCGGGTTGCCGTTTTTCGGGGGTAGAGGCGCGAGAAACGCGGGCGCCGAGGCTAAGATGCCCGCCGCGGTTGGACAGAGGGAGGGCGACGCGATGCGGTTCATCCTCGGCGTGTTGGCCAAGCCTCCGCGTGAGTTTACCCCTCGGGAGGCTTCGCAAACCCTGGAGGCGTGCTCGCGGAAGATTCGTGCACTCGGCCCCGTTCACTGCGCGATGGCGGATCTGCTGCTCCTCTACGCGAGAACCGCGCACTGGTGCACCCCAGAGGCGTACGCCGGGTTCCAATCGACTCCCGTGCGACTGGTGCCGCTGCCCAAGGACAAGCTGGTCCTTGGGGGGCGGGATCGACGGCGTACCCAGGACGGGAACGACGGAGGGGACGCGGAGGGGACGACGACTGTTCAAATTCCCGACGCGGGGACTGTTCAAATTCCCGACCCCGGGGGGACTGTTCAAAATCCCGCGCCCGACTCGGACCCGCCGACGCAATCGACGCTGGCGAACGGCCGCAAGCTCCCGACGGTGTTCAAGGGCAACATCGACAACGTCATGAAGAAGAAGTACCAGCCGCACTTCGCGTGGGGCCAGCTCGTGTCGTGGTTCAAGCAGACCATCTACGACCCCTCGGCTTCGTTATCCGCAGAACGCAGGGGCACCATGTCCTTACCCGACCCCGAGAGCGCGTACGGCGCGAAGGACTACGTCACCGGGGACAGGCGATCGATGCTGCGACAGATCGCCAGGGATCCGAGCAAGATGTGGCCCACGACGTGGGCGTGGTCGTTTCGTAACCCCGGCAAGGTGTACGGATCTCCGTTCATCGACGACGCGATTAGCGCGGCCAAGGGGGAGGAGCGGTCGACGCCGGGGCTGCTGGAGGAGCTGAGGGCGGTCGTGGCGGAGGATCCAAAGGGGGACGGCGCGGCGGGGGCGGCGGCGGGAGGGAAGAAGAGGAAGAAATAGAGCGTCGTCGACGACGCGCGACGTGACGACGACTCACCCGAGTCGACCGCGGTAATCCGTAAACGAAGAGTTTTCCCATCTGGCAGTCTGGCTCCGCACCGTAGCATACCGCCCAGCTGCCCAGATCTCCTCGTCGACGACGCACAGCCGGTGGCGCGAGCGTCATGGAGTTCCATCCCTCGCTGGACGCGCCGCGCGCGGTATCGTTCGCGGGCGACACGCTGATCTTACCGGTGGTATCGCACGGCAACGTCGGGCAGCTCGCGACCGACCTCCTCGTCGCGTCCGTGACGGGCGCGAGGCGGGTCGGGTGCCTCGATCATCCCGCGCTGCTCCCGTGCGCGGGCCGCGACGCTTTCGCGAGCCACGACGGCGACGGCCCGGGCGGTGGGCACATCGCGCTCGGGATGGAGGTGTACCGCGTCGGAGGAGGTGGAGGAGGTGGCGCGCTGTGCCTCGCGCAGCAACGCGCGGAGGTGACGCCGGGGTCGCGGCGATCGTTCGCGGCGGACGTCGCCGCGTGGATCGCCGAGCGCGGGTTCGCGGAGGTTGTCGTGCTCGCGTCGGCGCCGTCGACGGAGGCCAAGGCGCCGGGTGAGATCGGCGGGACGTCCTTCCAACACGTCACCGCGTCGAACGCGCCCGACGATCGATGCGTCGCCGCCGGGATCGCGCACCGAAAGACGAGCGGCGGCGGCGGGGGGGGAGCCACCGCCACCGCCGACCAAAAAACTCGCGACGACGACGACGACGATCATCGAGCGCTTCCGCCGTGGTCGCTGATGCGCGCGCTTCGCGCCGCGAACGTCACCGCCGTCGCGCTCATCGCGACGTGCTCGGAAGGGGACAACACGGAGGACGCGGCGGCGATGGCGGACGCCGTCGCGGGTGTGCTCGGGCTCGGTGTCGAGCGCGGGGGTGTCGAGATGCGACCCGCGCCGACGGACGAAAAAGTGACGAATGACGGATCCGAAAGGGGGCTTTCCCGATGGACGATACCCCCGTCGTGGAGAGCGGCGTACGGGCAGCAGCCGATGGCGAGCGAACTCTTCGCGTGAGGGGAGGGGTCGGGCGCCGCGCCGAAGGACCGGCGCGCGGCGCGCGTCGGGGGAGCAGAGGGAAGCCGGCGAAGAGCGACGCTCATAAAAAATATAACTAGACACTATTCGAACGTCGATCGATCCGTCGCGTTCGTACGATTACAACGACGACTCCGTTCGTCCGCTCCCTGGACGCTCACCAGTCGCGCCTCCGCTCGCTCCCGAACCCCTCGTCGGACAAACCGTCGGACACCCCGTCCGGCAGGAGCTTTTCCGTCTCGTCCAAAGCCGGCGGCGACGGCGGCTCCTTCGCGGCGATGACCGGCACCTCGTCGTCCTCGCCGCCCAGCCCCGGCACGAAGGCGTAGACGAAGGCGTGGATGGCCCAGAACCCGAAGAAGAAGACGGCGCCGATCGTCAGCACCCAACTCGCCCACCACCGAAGGAAGAGCCAGTGCTCGGGCCTCTTCGTCAAAAACGTAAAGTCGCCCGTGGTGTCGCCCTCGTACTTTTCCCAAAACACCTCGCCCATGCACCAGATCGTGAAGCTGGACACCCAGCAGAGCAGCGTGAACTGGTTGACGAACCCGATCAGGTTGCCACCCCGCCACGTCAGGACCGCCGCGTCGACGTTGTGCGCCACCAGCGCCGTCGCAACCGCCACCGTCAGCGCCTGAAACAACACTCGCCCCGGAAAGATCTCGACAGACGCCCACCAGCACAGGTCCTTCGCGATCCACAGCGCGTGCGATATCCCCTCGTACTCCACGTGGGACTTGACGTCGAGGACGTTCGGGAGAAACGCGGGGCCGCGGAACGCGACCGCATTTCCGGAAAGCTTTCTGGAAAGGCTCCGGCCGCCGGCGCCGGCTTCTCCCCCGTCGTCCAACAAAGCCGCCGCGACCGCGGCCCTCTCGGCTGCTTCGACGAATCGAGGCGTGTGCCTGAGGTGGGCGAAGTAGAACAGCTCGAACGCCAACCCGGCGGCGAGTACGGCGCCCGCGCCGTGCAGCAAGCACCGCAGGACGACGTCGGAGACGTGGCCGACGGTCGGGATGCCCGCCGGGGTGTCCGTCTCGAAATCGTTCGCCATCCACAGGGCGTTCCCGATGCACCAGGTCAGGGTGGCGAACCAGAAGACGGCCTCGTGCGGGTTCTCGACGCGATCGGTGGTGCACGCGACGTGGGCGCAGTACGCGATGGTCACGATGAGCATCGCGGGGTTAACCGCGGGCGAGAGGAGCAGCCATCCGAGGTCGGAGACGAGGAGGAGGCCGGTGAAGACGTGCTCCTGGATATCCTCGACGCTCGAGAGCGCGTGAAACGGGGAATGAAAACGCGTGGGCATCGGAGTCGCGCGCGCGCGCGACGGACGGCCCGGTGACGCGTCGCGGCCCCTCGGGGGGGCTCACGGGCTCGAGATGGAACCCTCGGGCCGCCGCGGCGATGCCGCGGGGAAGGTGACGCGCGTGGACGCGCGCGGATCGTTATATGATCTGAGGTGCCTTTCTTCCGGGCTGTTACATTCTCGGCCGTTTCGATGATTTCAATTTGCTGCCCACGAGCGTTCCCATCGCGCCCTCTGA
>Ga0181573_10005403_pt1 | contig 10605 bp, 7 predicted proteins | sample 101ome_25_FD_148643 | JGI IMG/M metagenome (GOLD analysis project Ga0181573, IMG submission 148643) | Coastal salt marsh microbial communities from the Groves Creek Marsh, Skidaway Island, Georgia - 101409BT metaG (spades assembly) | ecosystem: Environmental > Aquatic > Marine > Intertidal zone...
CGCGGGGGGGGCCCCCCGGGCCGGCGACGCGGACGGCGGCCCCGGCCCCGCGCCGCCCCCCCCCCCCCCCCCGCGCCCCGGCCCCGGCCCCGGCCCCGCCCCCCCCGCCGGCCCCGCCGCCCGCTCCTCCGCCTCGAGCGCCGACGCCGGCTCCGCCCCGGCCCTCCTCCCCTTTTGCAGAATGTCGCGCGCCCTCCCCGCGTGCCCCGCTCGCCGCTCGAGCGCGGACCACGCCGCGTAGACGACGGCGGACCGCTCCCCCACCCGCCGTCGGGAGAGCGTTTGGTAGATGTCTCGGGCGTCCTCCATCCCCCCGGCCCCCCCCAGCCGGGCCCGGACGCGGGCGGCGAGGAGCCAGAGGCGGAGGAAGGGGCCGGGGAAGGGGGGGCCGTAGGAGGAGGAGGAGGAGGAGGAGGAGGAGAGGCCGTCGGGAGCGTCGGCGCCGACGGCGTCGGGCCCGGGGCGGTGGTCGTCCGCCGCGCGGGGCTTGGGCGCCGCGGCCGTGGCGGCGTCGAGGAGGGCGAGGAGCCGTGCCTCACGGGCGGGCTGGTTGGGGGGAAGGTCGGGGTGGTTGGAGCCGGATTGGAGTCGTCTGTCCTCGACGGCGCAGAGGTGGAGCCAGGCGCCGGCCGAGGTGGGATCGGCGAGGACGGCGCGGGCGGCGCGGGCGGCGTCGGGGGGCATGTTGGGGTCGTCGGGGGCCTCGGCCGTGGCGCGCACGAAGGCGAGAACTGGGGGAGGTAGGTGGCGTTCGATCGATACCTGCGGAATATTTGAGTTAAGAGGAGTCGCTTTTTGAAACGACGAATCTCTCGGCACCTGGAAGAGAGCGGGAGCGGGGGTCGACACATGAACGAAGACGGCCGACGTTTCGCCCCGCACCGGCAAATTAGCCACGCGTTCTCCCTCCTTCTCACCTGAGCGGACGCGAGTACCACATCAGATTCCGTCATCGTCACTTCAGTTCGCCCGTGGCACAAAAAAGCGAAAAGGAGCGGGGAGGCCGCGCTCTCTCTCTCCCAGCGCCTCCCTGGCCGCGCGGAGAGGGGTGCGCTTTATCCGCTGGCGGCGAGACCTCCAGCTTTCTCTGATGTGAAGGGGGTCTCGAGGCTCGGTTCGTCTTGGCCTCGCCCCTCGCCCCTCGACGACCTCTTTCGGCAACCCTCCTTCCTCGTCCTCTCGTCTCGATCTCCCGGAGAGGGTCGCCCGTGCGCACCCCCCCCCCGCGCGCCCACACTTGCACCATGATGGGCCCCGGTGGACCCCAAGTCCACGTAATCAACACCAACACCAAGAGGGAGACGGGCCGCAAGGCCCAGCTCGGAAACATCGCTGCCGCGAAGGCGAGCCCGCGGCATCGGAGAGGAAGCGTTAGCGAGTGAATTTCGGTCTCGCCTCACCCTCGCGCCTCCTGGAGGCCAGGAGACTCGAAGGCTGGGCCTGACTTGCCGCGCGCTTTGCGTCGACCCCGGCCACGCCCCGAAAGCGGCGTGACGCGGCGATGGGCCGGGCGGATAAGTTATAAAACTGTCACTTCTGGGCGCTGGAGAGATATCGCGTGCCTCAGGCGTCAGGATCGAACGAAAGAGAGGCGGCCGGCACCAAAACGGGGCAGCCGGCGTGGCGGGCCTTCTCCCGCCCCTCTCCGGGCCGCGTGCCGCTTGAATGAAGTGGTGCCACGCGATTCACGCATCGTGCATCCGCTGAACGATCCCGGTTTACGCGACGACGGCCATTGCGCCCGAATGTCGACAGCAGGCCCACCGGAACGAGCTCCATCCGAAGGACGCTCGTTCCGGTGGACCAACCAAAAAGGACGACCGCCCCTGCCGTCTACGCACGCACCGCATCTACCCCCCGTCCCCTTCCCCGAAATATCCCGCAGGCCGTCGCCGACATCATCCGGACCACCCTCGGTCCCAAGAGCATGCTCAAGATGATCCTCGACGCCCAAAACGGCATCACGGTCACCAACGACGGCCACGCCATCCTCCGCGAGATCGACGTCAGCCACCCCGCGGCAAAGAGCGTCATCGAGCTCGCGCGCACGCAGGATGAGGAGGTAGGCGACGGCACGACATCTGTGATTGTCCTGGCGGGCGAAATCCTCGCCGGCTGCGAGCCCCTGCTCGAGCGCCGCCTCCACCCCACTGTCATCTGCCGCGGCCTCGTCTCGGCCCTCGAGGACGCTGTCCGCATGGTCGAGGAGCTCTCCTTCGCCGTCGACGTCGACGACGACGCACAAATGGTCTCTCTCGTTATGTCGAGCATCGGCACCAAGTTCACGTCGCGGTACGGAGACCTGATGGGGCAGCTCGCGCTCAAGGCCGTCCGGGCGGTGTGCGTCGTCCGCGAGGACGGCACCCGGGAGGTCGAGGTCAAGAAGTATGCCAAGGTGGAGAAGATTCCCGGCGGAGGCATCGAGGACTCTCGCGTCTTGGCTGGCGTAATGTTCAACAAAGACGTGGTTCTGCCGAGCAGGATGCGGAGGCGGATCAAGAACCCCCGCGTGCTGCTGCTGGATTGCCCGCTCGAGTACAAAAAAGGTGAGTCCCAGACGAACGTCGAGCTGACTAAGGAGGAGGACTGGGCGGTGCTACTGAAGATGGAGGAGGACTGGACCAAGGAGATGTGCGAGTGCATCATCAAGCACAAGCCCGACGTGGTGGTGACGGAAAAGGGGCTTTCCGACCTGTGCGCCCACTACCTCTGCAAGGCCGGCATCAGCGCCATCCGCCGCGCGCGCAAGACGGACAACAACCGCATCGCGCGGGCCACGGGGGCGACCATCGTCCACCGGCCAGAGGAGATTCGCGACGGAGACATCGGGACGAAAGCGGGGTTGTTCGAGGTGTCCAAGATCGGAGACGAGTTCTTCACCTACCTGGTCGACTGCGACGAGCCCAAGGCATGCACCATCATCCTGCGGGGCGCGTCCAAGGACGTGCTGAACGAGGTCGAGCGGAACCTCACCGACGCTATCGGGGTGGCCCGCAACGTTATGATGGACCCGCGGCTGGTGCCAGGCGGCGGGGCGTCCGAGATGCACGTCTCAACGCTGCTCAACGCCAAGGCCAGCTCGCTGGGCGGAGCCGACGCCTGGGTGTACCGCAGCGTGGCGCGGTCGCTCGAGGTGATCCCGCGGACCTTGTGCCAAAACTGCGGGGCCAACGTCATCCGCACCGTTACGACGCTCCGCGCTCGGCACGCCGAGCCCGATGGCGCCGGTGCCAGCGTCGGCGTCGACGGCGAAACCGGCAAGGTCGCCGACATGAAGGAGCTCGGCGTGTGGGAGCCCCTCGTCGTCAAGGCGCAGACCTTCAAAACGGCGATCGAGAGCGCCACCATGCTCGTCCGCATCGACGACATCGTGTCAGGTCTACAGAAGAAGCAGGCCCGGGGAGGTGGTGGGGGCGGGCCCCGCATGGAGACGACCGACGGCGGGAACGTTGACTCAGAGCAGCAGCTCGCCGAGTAGAGGGGCAGTGCGGCGTGGGGCACTCGAGGTCTCAAGCAGCGACGGTTGTCGGCGTCTTCACGAGCACTCGTCGCGCGGAGGTCGACAGTTCTCTACCCCGCGCCTCCCCGAGCGCGCGCTCCCGGCGCGCAGCCCGGCTGAACTCCGCCCTCGGCAGCCGACGCAAGAGGCGCGGACCCCCTTCCACGTGTCTCGCGCCCGGATCAAGGCAGCCGGCGCGCCCCGAGCCCCGAACAGCTGCGTTCTTCCAAGAGAATGGGCTCGGAGAAGAAGCGCAAGCGCGAGGACGACGCTGCGGGCTCGTCCAGGGGGACGCGGCGGCTGCCGCCGTCCAAGGGGAAGCCCTTCAGCGCTGCCGAGGCCGCCAAGGCGAGGTGGAAGCCCGGCCTGGGAGCCTGAGAGACAAGCGGTGGTTCGGAGGCAAACCCCATCCCGCCTTCCTCTCGCCGCTGCCTCCTCCCTTCCCAGACCCTTGCCGCGACCCTCCCTCGACAGGCCCACGCTGCCTTTTTCAACGGCCTGGTCGACGTCATTCTGCCCAGCTACTACCTCGGTCCCGCGCACCGCGCCCCCGCCGTGCCCCCCCGGTACCTCAAGAAGAGCGCACGGGCCGAGGCGCAGGCGGCCCGCAAGACGGGAGGCAGAGAGGCGCGCAGAGCGAGGTACGATCCCGACGCCCCGACGACGACGTCCGAGCGGCAGCGGGCCGAGGCCAACGCGGCGGCCGGGGGAGGGCACGACCGGGCGGCGGCCATGGGGTCGTCGGGAGGAGGATCTTCCGATCCTGTGCTGACGCTGCGGCCTAATTATAGCGGCGCACGCCTCACGCGGGAGGAGCTGCGGGCGCGGCTCGCCGCGAGGGTGGCCGAGATCCGGACGCGACAGGGCGCCGCCAAGGCTGCGCGCGACTGGCAGGCCCGCGCCCGAGCCGCGTCGTCGGCGGGAACGCCCAAGACCGACCGCGCCGACCGCGTCGCCTCCGCCCCCGCCCCCGCCACCGCGGCCGGTCCCGTCGTCGCCGATGGCGAAAGCGGCAGTGCCCCCGCCGCTGGGGCCATCGCTGGGGCCGACGGCGATGGGGCCGCCCTGCTCTTTTCTAAGGTCGACCTTGGGGGAGCCGATAAGCGCCGCGGTCGAAAGCGCCCTGAGACCAAGACGCAGCTGTTGGAGAAGGCCGTGGCGGAAAGGGACCGTATCCGGGCGCTGGGGGACACGGACGAGGGGAAGGCGAGATGGAGAGGATTCACCGGTGCGGTCCCCCCCACTTTTACCTGCCCTCCGTTCCCACTCGAGGCATATCAAACACTCCCGGCCCCGACACGGGCGTCTACAATGACGCACCGACTGGGGTGGCCGGATTAACCGGTGCCGAAATGAGACCAACCACCTGCCCACAGCGCGGGGAGGCGCCCGGCGCACACACCGACCGCGCCGAAACGTGCGGTCGCGCCGAGGCGCGCCGTGCTGTGCGGGACACTCCTGCACTCATTGCACACACTCGCTTTCTCTCTCTTTCTCTCTCTCTTTCTCTATCTATCTATCTATCTATATATATATATATCTCTCTCCCTCTCCAACCCTCCTCCTTGACCGCCCGCCCCGACCCACCCCGACCCCCAGGCGGCCCGCCGCAACGCTGCGTGGCAGGGCGCCCTCGCCCGCGCCTCGGGCGAGCGCGTCCTCGACGACCCCAAGCTCCTACGCGCCTCGCTCAAGCGGGACGAGAAGAAACGGGAGCGATCCAGGCAGGAGTGGTCGGAGCGGGAGAGGAAGCAGGAGCAATCACAAAAGGACCGCAAGCTCAAGCGCTTCCAGGCGACGGCGGCCAAGCGGCAGAAGGCACGGTCGGCCAAGATTAGCAAGCGGGACAACAAGCTGGCCCGGGCGGGCTTCGAGGGGCGCAAGGGCGCGGGGGCGCTGACGCCAGGGAGCGCGAAAGGGGGGGTGGGGTCGGGCGGTTGAGGCCGGGGCGGCGAGTGACGTCACTTCAAGCCCCTCATGGCTCGACGCCTTCTGCCAAGCCCTCCTCTCGGCCATCCGCTCTGCCGCCTTCCACTCGGGATTAGCCCGCTTTGCCGCCGCTCGGGAACCGCGGGCGACCTCCTCCGTTTTTTTAAATCATCGGATGAGCCTGAGTGAGTGAGGGATGGAGTCCAAGAAATTTTGTTGGCCCAGTCGTCAACGTGTCCTGCCTTCCCCCTCTCTTTTCCCCATGGCTCGGCTTCTGACGAGCGCGACCGCTTCAGCGGGCGTGGCAACGTCGGCGAGGCTCGCCCGCCCGCCCCCAGCCCCGGCGATGGCGCAGCTCGTCTCTGCCTGCACCAGCCAGGGGTGGGAGGCCAGAGCTGATGCGGACGGCCGCATGGCAGGGTCCTTACGAAGGCAGAGGTCCAGAAAGGACCGAAATTCGGCCGACCACTGCCTCTTGGCGCCTTCGTCGTCGTCGGGCAGGGTCGGCGGCGGGCCCTCGACGATGCGGTCAAGAAGATCCCAGAATCCGCCCAGTCCACCTTCACCTCCCCCGTCGTCGGCTGCTCCGCCCCCGCCTCCGTCGTCGTCCTCCGGCGCCTCGGGCGGGCTCGTGCGCTCACCTGGCCCCGACGAGAGGTAAGGGAACCGACCCAGCGCGCACTCCAAGAGACTCAGCCCCAACGACCAGACGTCGCTCGCCGCGCCATGGGGCGCTCCCCGGACCCGCTCAGGGCTCATGTAGGTGACGGTGCCCACCCACGAGACGCACTGCCCGGCGTCGGCCGCATCGTCGGCGCCCAGTTGGCCACTCACCCCAAAATCGGCTACCTGGGGGGGAGACGGCGAGGAGAAGGGGGGGTCGGGGCTCGGGCCAGGGACGATGGAGGACGAGGAAGAGGGAAGGGTGCCTCCGCTCGCCCCGCTCACCTTGAGGGTTCCATCGGTCGACAACAGCAGGTTGGCCGGCTTGATGTCACGGTGCACCACGCCCAGCTCATCGTGAAGGTAGGCCAGCGCCGCGGCGGCCTGCCGGGCCAGCTCGACGAGGTAGCGCTCGGGCATGCCGTCCGGGTGGCGCAGCCGGACCGCCCGCGCCACGGACCCTCCGTCGACGAGCTCCATCGCAATGAGCAGACATCCGTCGGCGAGGAAGCTTTCGAGGCAGCGCACGACGCCCGGATGCCGGGCACGGTGGAGGGCGCGGAGCTCGGCGCCCGCCGCCTTGCGCACCGCGGGGTCGTGGATGGGGAAGGGAACGCTCTTGAGCACGAGGGGCGTCCCCGTGGGCCGGTGGAGGCAGAGCCGCGCCACGCCTGACGCGCCCGAGCCGATGATCCCCAGGGGCTCGAGGTCACTCAGGCGCACAGGGGGGGGGATAAGAGTGGAGAGACAGTCTCTGGGACCCTTCGCGTCGACGACGTTGTCGTCCTTGTCGTCGTCGAGCGCCGACGCGGCCAGCGCCTTGGCGACGGTGCCGACGACGTCCGACGACGTGCCCAAGGCGGGCGGTGGCGGCCCGACCCTGACGGGCGTCGGGGCTTCGCCCACGGGTGAGCACAGCTGTGTCCCGCGCCTGGGTGATTTGTGTAGGTGTTTGGGAGGGCGATAAGGAGGTGAGGAGAGAGAGGGGAGTGTGGGAAAACTGGAGGGAGGGTCGGAGGGATGGTCCCTTCTCCCCCACTTTCGCGTCAGCGGTGTCTTGCGACATATGAATCAGAAATCATACGAAATCTCGCTGAAGCGCATGCGTTAAGCGGTCTCAGTTCTTCATGCGAGCCAGGAGAAGGCCCTCTCCTGCCGCCGGCACCAACGACGTGCCTCGTCGTCGTCTAGCCCCCCCGCTCCCTCTCGCCTTCCGACCGAGAGTCCCAGCCCGTCGTGAAAAGTTCCCGACTCGGTGAGGCTGAAGCCCCGGGAGCCGGCGAGTCTGGCCACGTCCCCTAAATCGAGGGGGGGCGGCGCCGGGCGCCCGCGGAGGCCCCCTCCGCGGTCAGCGCCAACGACTCCTCCTCCCGACGACGACGACGGCGGGGCGCCGCCGCCATCCTCGGCCATTGGAGGTGGGAGGAGATGCGGGCTCGCAGACTGGGCAGTGTTCGGGGTCCGCGTCCCAAGCGAAGGGGGCGGGGGAAGCGAAAGAGGCGAGGACAAACGGGCACTGGAGGAGGTGGACACGGTGGCGTTTCTGAGACAACAGGAGCCCCTTCGCCTTCCGAGCGAAACCATATCGTCAACGTGACTGTGGCGCATGCCTCGCGGGCTCGTCACGGGTGGAAGCGCTTCGCTCGACGCTCGCCGCCGCCGCCCGGTCGTTGCCGGCGCCGTACCCCGCCACCCATTGTTGTGCATCAACAACATGGCAGGGGACCCCAATCGGGGAAACGACCCCTCGCGCACGCTTCGTCTCTGCGAGCGGTGCCAGCGCGTGGTTCCCGGCGCCGAAGGAGGAACGGGAGCAGGCGTCCGCGCATCGTCGGCGGCGGGCAAGGCGCCGCCGCCGTCGGCGGCGGCGGCGGCGGCTGCCCCCGGCTGGCTCGAGCGCGAGGCCGGCAGCCGCCTTCCATGGCAGCGCCCCGACCTGCGACTCGTGCTCGTCACGCCGCAGATTCCCCAAAACGCCGGCAACGTGGCGCGGACGTGCGCGGCGACGGGCGTCGCCCTTCACCTCGTTGGACCTCTCGGCTTCACCGTGGACAGCAAGCAGCTCAAGCGCGCGGGGCTAGACTACTGGGCCGACGTGCACGTCAAGGCGGGGCGGGAGGGAAGAGGACACGGAGGGGGAGGTCGGCCTGACGTCGAGACGACGACAATCCTAGGGGGCGTCGGAGGCCGCCGCCTCTCTTTCCCCTCCTTTCTCCCTCTCCCCTCTCCTCTCCCCCTCATCTCTTCCTCTCCCCCTCCTCTCTTCCCCTTCCCTCCTCTCGTCACCCCCCAACGCGACCTTTGACTTCAACCCCTCTCACCTCTCCCCGCTCCATCGCTGCCGCAGACGCACGACGACTGGGACGCCTTCGCGGCCTACTTCGCCGCGCAGCCCGGGGACAAGCGCCTGGTGGCCTTCACCAAGTTCGCGCGGCAGCCCCACTGCGCGCCCGCCTTCGTCTACCGCCCCGGGGACTGGCTCGTCTTCGGCTCCGAGACGGCGGGGCTGAGCGACGCGGCCCACGCCCACGTGGACGCCACAGGGGGCGCGCGCGTGCGTATACCGATGGTCCAGCGGAACGTGAGGTCGCTGAACCTGTCCGTCTCGGCGGGCATCGGGTGCTACGAGGCGCTGCGGCAGCTCGACGAGGCCGCGGGGCGCGTGTCGGACGCCTACGCCGACGAGTTCGGGGCAGGAACGACGAGGTAGGGGGTGGTGAGGAGGTAGAAGCGAGTTGGGCAGTCAGCGTATGTGACGGGACCGCGTCCAGGGGGAGAGATGGGGTGAGACGGCACGGCGGGGATAGTCGCGTGATCTGTCTGCCCATGAAAAGATGCAAGGTGGGCAGTCAGACGGCCATGTGCGACGCGATCGACCGGTCACTGCAGCCGGGCAACGAACGACGGCTCGGCGATCAAAGCGGTGCGGCGGTGGATGCACTGCTCCAGTGGGAGGGGGACAGGGGGAGACTCATAGGACGCGACCAGGGCGCTCAATCGCTCGATCTTCAGGGTGGACGCGTCGAAGGACGCGGAGAGGGTCGCCTGCCGACCGGGGAGGGAGTGCAATTCCCCGGTCAGCGCGCCAGCCCCGCCGCCGCAAGCGACGGTAGATGGGGCCGGCGGCGCGCAAAGATTAGAGTAACTAAGGCGTGCTCAAGAGAGCACGCATAACTTCGTTACAAGTTATAGAACAGATACTACACTTGATCTTAGCCAAAAGGCCGAGAAAGACGGCGATGCCTTCCGCACCCCACGAGTATCAATTAAATTGGTGATAAGTGCTGAAGCACAACACGAGAAGTTACTTGCCTCGAGGGGTTCGTTGCGACGCAGCGCTCGAAACCGGAATCCCGACCGAGCCCCCCACCATCATAACAGGCGTTAGGCCAAAAAAAGCGGGAAAGATCCGAGCGCTAGCCTAACTGAGCGGTGGTAGAGCGTCCGACGCCCGCCGCGCTGGCCGCAGTGGCACCGTCTGACCCCGGGGACGCCGCCTCTGCCGCTACCCGCAGCCTGAGCGCGCCGCCGGGGCGTCTTCGTCGACACCGCATCTCCAGAGACACGCGGGACTGCCGGTGCCCGGCAGTACCGGGGGGTGAGGGGGCGCGGCGACCGGCAAGCCGCCACGTTTCGATCGATCGCTCTGGATCCCGTCCGCCGGCGCGCCCGTCGCCGCCTCTCCACCCTCCTCAGACGATCCCGCCCCCCCCCCTACCCTGCACGACGTATCCCTGAACCGGCCGGCCCTGCACAACGTAGGCCTGCTGCGGGTAGCCCGCGCCGGGCGGCGGGTAGCCCGCGCCGGGCGGCGGGTAGCCCGCGCCGGGCGGCGGGTAGCCGTAGGGCCCTCCCACCGTCCCCGGCCGCGGCGGCATGTCCTGCTGCCGCGGCGCCGCGGCGTGCTGCCCCCCCGGCTGCCCCCCCGGCGTCGGCCTCCCGTTCTGGTGGCACCCCCGCCACTGACCCTTGCCGCCCGCCTCCTCGTCGAGCCGGTCCAGCTCGACGCAGTGCTGCGTCTGCATGCACCCGCAGACGGTGCAGTACACCAGGTCGGCCGCCAGCGTCACGGCATCGGCCACGGCGTCGATCTCGGGGCTGCTCGTGAGGCAGGCCAGGATCTGGCAGCAGCACGACACCTGGAGCAAAAAGGCCGTCGTGGCCATGACGCAGTTGTCGGCGGGCGTGTTCATCACCCCCGTGGCGTCCTGGAGCATCCACCGCGTGACGAGCACGCTCGTGCCGAAGCAGCACCACGCCTCGAGGGCGAGGCACACCTCGGGCGCCGCGGCCTCGCCGCACCGGCCCGAGCACGGCATCATCCCGCCGCAGCACACGTACCGGTTCTTGAGGTCGCCGGCCAGGGCGCGAGACCGGGCCTTGTAGGACACGCAGGGGGCGCACAAGATGGCGAGGGCGAACGTGCCTGGCGCGGCGCAGGGGGCCTTCATCGTGTTGGTCTTCCACGGCTGGGAGGAAGGAGGGGAGGAGGGAGGAGGGTGGGAGGGAGGAGG
>Ga0181573_10005408_pt1 | contig 10600 bp, 8 predicted proteins | sample 101ome_25_FD_148643 | JGI IMG/M metagenome (GOLD analysis project Ga0181573, IMG submission 148643) | Coastal salt marsh microbial communities from the Groves Creek Marsh, Skidaway Island, Georgia - 101409BT metaG (spades assembly) | ecosystem: Environmental > Aquatic > Marine > Intertidal zone...
GTAATTCTCTAAAGTTGATTGTAGGAACGGCCCCTGATTGCCCTCTTTTTATTAGAGTGTGATCAGGGGCTTTTCTTTGATGAAAGCCGAATTTCGTCCATGCTAATCCCGCATGTGAATTTGCGGTAAACCGATAAAGTAAATAGAAAATGTAAAAAATTTACAATTTTCAAATTTTCACTATTTTCCTTTTGATCTGAGATACCAGCCAGTACAACGAATGAGGTAGGGGCGTGAAGCTGCCGCAATTCGGCTTTTGCTTTTGCTGATCGTTATGAAAGAAAAGGAGATTAGTGACATGAAGATTTTGATATTGGGCGCATCATACGGCTCGCTTCTATCAACGAAATTATTGATGGCAGGTCACGATGTCACTTTGATTTGTCGCAGTAAATCAGCGGATCTGATTAATCGTGAGGGAACCGAGGTGCGGATCAAGCTCCGCGATGAGGACACCCATCGGGCATTTCGCTCGCATGATTTAGCCGGCACGCTGGATGCGGTGACGCCAGCCGATGCACGGCCTGAAGATTACGACATGATCGGGCTTGCGATGCAGGAGCCACAATATTCTGAGCCGCAGGTAAAAGGCCTGATGCGCCGCATTGCAGCGAGCCGCCGGCCCTGTCTTTCGATTATGAATATGCCGCCATTACCGTTTTTGCGGCGGATTGATGCCTTGGCTGAGGCGCCGTTGGATATGTGTTATGATGATGTTTCAGTGTGGGCAGATTTTGAGCCGGGTCTGATGTCGCTATGCAGCCCGGACCCACAGGCATTTCGCCCACCAGAAGACGGAACCAACGTCCTTCATGTGGGTTTGCCGACCAATTTCAAGGCGGCAGCTTTTGCTGATCCTCAGCATAATTCAATGCTTCGTCAACTTGAGGCCGACATTTCAGGCGTGACCGTTGATGGCAAGGATGTGCCGGTAAAGCTGCGCGTTTATGACAGCCTGTTTGTGCCAATGGCAAAATGGAGCATGTTGCTGACTGGTAATTACCAATGTGTCCAGCGCGACGGCATTCGGCCGATCCGTGATGCGGTGCATGGCGATATTGATGCCTCGGCCGAAATGTATGCGTGGGTTGATACCCTTGCTCGTGCGCTTGGCGCCGATGCCGCTGATCAGGTGCCGTTTGAAAAATACGCCAATGCCGCCAGCAGTCTGCTAAAGCCGTCATCAGCGGCAAGAGCCATTGATGCTGGTGCCAAGACTATCGAGCGGGTTGACCTGTTGGTGCAAAGAATTGCCGCCAGCATCGGCATGCAGAATGATCTGCTGGACGAAACCGTCGCGATTGTGAATGAGCGCCTTGATACGAACCGATTCGAGGCACCAGTTTACCGTGTGGCGTAAGGCAGCCGCTCCCCCGCGGACGGGGGACACAAGGCCGGATCAGGCAGTGTTGCTAAGGCCGGGTTTGTGATTGTATTGAATGTGATTGCAGTGAAAAAGGGCGGCTCCAGAGGAACCGCCCTTTTATTCATTGGATTTGCTGTTTTATCACCGCATTTTGCGGCAATAACGACGTCTGGCTTGGTTGAACCGGATTTAACCTTTTAAGACATCCACCAAGGTGACGCCAAGTTTGGCTGGCGAAGGCGAGACGCGAACACCGGCTGCCTCTAACGCGGCAATCTTTTCATCAGCGCCGCCTTTACCACCAGAAATAACCGCGCCAGCATGGCCCATGGTGCGGCCAGGCGGTGAAGTACGGCCAGCAATAAAGCCAACCATCGGCTTTGAGCGGCCTTTTTTGGCTTCGTCAATCAGGAATTGCGCCGCATCTTCCTCGGCTGAGCCGCCAATCTCACCAATCATGATGATTGATTCGGTCTGCGCATCAGCAAGGAACATCTCCAGCACATCGATGAATTCCGTGCCCTTGACCGGATCGCCGCCAATACCAACGGCAGATGACTGGCCGAGGCCCGCCATTGATGTTTGGTAAACCGCCTCATAGGTCAGCGTTCCCGACCGGGATAGCACGCCAACCGAGCCTTTGCGGAAAATGCTTGGTGGCATGATCCCGATTTTGCATTCATCCGGTGTCATCAGGCCGGGACAATTGGGGCCAATCAAACGTGAATTTGATTTATCCAGCTTTTCCTTTACCCGCACCATGTCCATAACCGGAACACCCTCTGTGATACAGGTGATCAGCTCAATGCCTGCATCAATCGCCTCTTCGATTGCGGCGGCGGCGCCCGCTGGCGGAACATAGATTACCGATGCGTTAGCGCCAGTGGCGTCTTTGGCTTCGGCAACCGTGGCGTATAGCGGCAGGTTTTGTCCCGCAGCGCTGGTCCATTCTTGGCCGCCTTTTTTCGGGTGAGTGCCGGCAACCATTTGGGTTCCATGATAGGCGAGTGCCTGTTCAGTATGAAATGTGCCGGTTTTACCAGTCAGGCCCTGCACAATGATTTTGGTGTCTTTATTAATGAGAATCGACATGTGCTTAGCCTTTCACTGCTTTTACAATTTTCTGCGCGGCGTCATCCAGATCATCAGCGGCAATCACATTCAGTCCGCTGCTATTGATGATTGCTTTTCCTTCGTCAACCTTGGTGCCTTCGAGACGTACCACCAATGGCACCTCAAGATTGATGTCCTTCGCCGCCTGAACGACGCCCTCAGCAATCACGTCACAGCGCATGATGCCGCCAAAAATATTCACCAGAATACCTTTCACATTTGGATCGGCGGTGATGATCTTAAAGGCTGCGGTAACGCGTTCGGTCGTTGCGCTGCCGCCAACATCAAGAAAGTTTGCTGGCTCAGCTCCATAGAGCTTGATGATGTCCATAGTTGCCATCGCAAGCCCTGCACCGTTCACCATGCAGCCAATTTCGCCGTCCAGCGCAATGTAGGCGAGGTCATATTTTGATGCCTCAACTTCCTTTTCGTCTTCTTCGGTTTCGTCCCGCAATTCCAAAATATCGGGATGCCGAAACAGCGCATTATTGTCAAAAGACACTTTTGCGTCGAGCACCTGAACATCGTTTGACTTGGTAACAATCAACGGGTTGATTTCCAGCAGGCTCATATCCTTGCTGCTAAAAGCCTCATAGAGGTTTTTGAAAAGTGCAATGCCCTGATCCCGGGCTGATCCGGTGAGCTTTAGCGCGTCAGCAATCGTGGCTGCATCAGCATCAGTGCAACCGGTGCTGGCAGTGATGCCAACTGAATGGATCAATTCGGGCGTGTCATGCGCGACCGTCTCAATATCCATGCCGCCTTCGGTTGATGCGACAAAAGATGTTTTGCCAGTCTCGCGATCAACGAGGATCGATAGATACAGTTCGCGATCAATTTCGGCGCCAGCTTCGACATATAGCTGATTTACAGCCTTGCCATTGGGGCCGGTTTGCTTGGTCACAAGGGTTTTTCCAAACATTTCCCGCGCATTTTCCAGCGCCTCTTCGGCTGAAAAAGATACGCGAACGCCGCCTTTGGCGTCAGGGCCAAGCTCTTTGAACTTGCCTTTACCGCGTCCACCGGCGTGGATCTGGCTCTTTACCACCCAGACAGGGCCGGGCAGCGATGCAATCGCGCTTTCGGCATCGTCAAGATTGGTAATCGCAACACCGGCGGCAATGGGCGCGCCAAATGTCTGTAAAATTTTCTTGGCCTGATGTTCATGGATGTTCATTGCTACTGTCTTTCTCCCACTGTGCGGCCTCGGTTGCTGAGGCCGCATTAATTGCAACGATCCCGTCTTGGGCGTTCCGCGTTCCGGTGTAAGCCTTATAGCGGACAAAAACCGTTTTTGCCTATAGTTCGCAAAAGCCGGCACGGGATAAATCTGTCTGTTGATTTGCCTTAAATTCACAGATATTTCCCATTTATATGGTATACCACACACCAATAATAGCAAGAACTATCAGCGATAAAACACCCTAAAAACCCCTTGACGAGTGTTGTGTCAGGTGTAAGGTATACCAGATAAAGCGTGTGATCACGTGATTGGTTGACTAATTTTAACGGGGATTGAAGAGGGGGAGGATGACGTGGCAATTGATGTCAAACTAAAGCCTGTTTCGATCAATTTTACCCTGAAAGACCATATATATGAGGTGCTGCGCGAGAGCATCTTGAAGGTCGATATCTATGATGCTGATGAAGAGTTACGATTGGATGAGCGCCGGCTTGCCGAGCAGCTTGGCATCTCGCGTACACCGATTCGCGAAGCGTTAGCGCGATTGGCGCAGGATGGTCTAGTCGAGATTTTGCCACGTAAAGGCGTGTTTATTCACCGTAAAAGCCTTGATGAGATTCTTGACATGGTTGTGACGTGGGCGGCGCTGGAAAGCATGGCGGCGCACATCGCGGCGCGTGTTGCCTCAGATGCCGAGATTAAGGCGCTTCGTGACCTAGCAATGCGCCACAGCACCTCAGCAAGCAAGGCTGAGCTAAGTGAGTATTCCGACGCAAATATCAAATTCCATCAGGCAATTTTTGACATGTCCGGCAGCCCCTTGTTGAAATCAACAACTGATGGGCTTTTTGCGCATATGTTTGCGGTTCGTCGGCGGGCAATGGGCGAGAATAACCGTGCTACCAATTCGGTTGCTGACCATATGGAAATTATCGAAGCGCTTGAGTCCCGCGACAGTGAATTGGCGTCGCGTTTGGTGCGTGAGCACACGATGCGGTTGCATGACCACATTCGCGAGAGATGGACGCGGCTGGCCAATAAAACAAAGGCGGGCTCCAGCCCCGAAAAATCTGACACAGAAACATAAATTAGAAACAAAACACCGTTAGCTGACACCAAAATAAGAGCGGGCTCCAAAGAAACAACAAGAAATCGGCCGCCGAAACCAAACACTAACCAAATCTATCAATTCGAAAATTACGAAGGTTCTTACAGGAGACAAAAATGACTTCATCCGAGACACAGGCGCTAACAGACGGTTTTCACCTCGTTATCGACGCGCTCAAGCTCAATGATATCAACACAATTTACGGCGTTCCGGGCATCCCGATCACCGATCTTGGACGGATTGCGCAGGCCGAAGGTATGCGCGTAATTTCATTCCGCCATGAGCAGCATGCAGGTAACGCTGCATCAATTGCCGGTTATCTGACAAAAAAGCCGGGCATTTGCCTGACTGTTTCGGCGCCGGGCTTCTTGAACGGTCTGACCGCATTGGCAAATGCAACAACTAACTGTTTTCCGATGATCCTGATCAGTGGCTCGTCCGAGCGTGAAATCGTTGATTTGCAGCAGGGTGACTATGAAGAAATGGATCAGCTGGCGATCGCCAAGCCACTATGTAAAGCCGCGTTCCGGGTGCTTCATGCCGAAGATATTGGCATTGCCGTTGCCCGCGCCATTCGTGCCGCCGTTTCGGGTCGTCCAGGCGGTGTTTACCTTGATCTTCCAGCAAAATTATTTGCCCAAGTCATGGACGCGGAAGCAGGCCAAAAGTCGCTTGTTAAGGTTGTTGATCCGGCACCGCGGCAACTGCCAGCCCCTGATGCGGTTGCGCGGGCACTTGATGTTCTAAAAAGCGCAAAGCGCCCATTGATTATTCTGGGCAAGGGAGCTGCCTATGCTCAAGACGATGAGATTGTAAAAAGCTTTGTCGAGAAAAGCGGCGTGCCGTACCTGCCAATGAGCATGGCCAAGGGCCTTTTGCCGGATGATCACCCGCAATCTGCCGGTGCAGCGCGTTCGCTGGTGCTAAAAGAGGCAGATGTTGTGGTTATGGTTGGGGCGCGTTTGAACTGGCTGTTGTCACACGGTAAAGGCAAGAGCTGGGGTGAGCCGGGTTCAAAGCGCTTTATCCAAGTTGATATCGAGCCGCGTGAAATGGACAGCAATGTCGAGATTGCAGCACCTGTTGTTGGTGACATTGGATCATGCTTGAGTGCAATGACACAAGGCATGGGCGATAATTGGCCCGCCGTTCCGGCCGATTGGACAGCGACGATCCAGCAGCGCAAAGACATTAACCTTGAAAAAATGGGCGCCAAATTAAAAAGCAACACCGTGCCAATGGATTTCCATAGCGCGCTGGGTGCGCTGCGCACGATCGTGAAAGAACGCCCAGATGCGATTCTGGTGAACGAGGGCGCCAACACGCTCGATTTTGCCCGCAGCATCATTGATATCTATAAGCCGCGCAAACGTCTTGACGTGGGAACATGGGGTATCATGGGCATCGGTATGGGCGCTGCTGTTGCGGCGGCGGTTGAGACGGGTCAGCGGGTCTTGGCTGTCGAGGGTGATAGCGCCTTTGGTTTCTCTGGAATGGAAATCGAGACTATCTGTCGCTACAACCTGCCGGTTTGTGTGGTCGTGTTTAATAATAACGGTATTTACCGTGGCACTGACACAAATCCGACTGGCGGCGAAGATGTGGCGCCAACGGTATTCGTTAAGGATGCGCGGTATGATCAGATGATGGCAGCCTTTGGTGGGGTTGGCGTTTACGCCACGACGCCTGACGAGCTTACCCGCGCGGTAAATGAGGCGATGGATAGCGGCAAACCAACCTTGGTTAACGCTGTCATTGATGAAAATGCCGGCACTGAAAGTGGCCGTATTGGCAATCTCAACCCACAAAGTGTGGTGTCTAAGAAATAGCGCCACGGCCCAGTCACTCAGGTTTAGAAATAGGATAAGACGATGAAAGCTCTTGAAGGTATTAAAGTTCTGGATTTCACCCATGTTCAATCAGGTCCAACCTGTACCCAGCTTCTGGCTTGGTTTGGCGCTGATGTGATCAAGGTCGAGCGTCCGGGGGTTGGGGATGCAACACGCCAGCAATTGGTCGATGTTGAAGGTGCCGATAGCCTTTATTTCACCATGCTGAACCACAATAAACGGTCAATTGAGCTGAATTCCAAAAATGAAACCGGAAAGCAGATCTTAACCCGTCTTATCGAAACCTGTGATGTGCTGGTTGAAAATTTTGCGCCCGGCGCGCTGGACCGCATGGGCTTTACATGGGAGCGGATTCAAGAAATCAACCCGCGCCTCATTATGGCTTCGATCAAAGGATTTGGTCCGGGCAAATACCAAGATTGCAAAGTTTATGAGAACGTCGCTCAATGTGCCGGTGGTTCTGCGTCAACAACCGGTTTTCGTGATGGCCCGCCATTGGTAACTGGCGCGCAAATCGGTGACTCTGGAACTGGCCTGCACCTTTGCCTAGGGATTGTCACTGCGCTATTCCATCGGGAAAAATCTGGTCGTGGCCAGAAGGTAACCGCAGCGATGCAAGACTCTGTGCTGAACCTTGCGCGGGTCAAGCTTCGCGATCAGCAGCGTCTTGCCGCTGGCCCTTTGAAGGAATATTCTCAATTTGGTGAGGGAATTCCGTTTGGCGATGCGACACCGCGTGCGGGCAATGATTCGGGCGGCGGTCAGCCGGGCCGCATCTTGCGGTGCAAGGGCTGGGAACAGGATCCGAACGCATACACCTATTTCATCATTCAGGCTGCGGTTTGGGAAAAGGTCTGCGATATCATTGGTGAGCCTGATTGGAAAACCAAAGAAGGGTATGCCAAGCCGCCACAGCGCCTTGATAAACTGAATGAAATCTTTGAACGTATCGAGCAGTGGACAATGACCAAAACAAAGTTTGAGGTCATGGATGCTTGTAACCCGCTGGATATTCCGGTTGGCCCGATCCTGTCGATGAAAGAAATTGCTGAAGATGAAGGTCTTTACGCAACTGGCACATTGGTCAAGGTCGACCATCCAGAGCGTGGCGAATATATTTCGGTCGGATGTCCGATTAAATTGTCTGACAGCCCAGCTGATGTGAAACGTTCACCGTTGCTTGGCGAGCATACAACCGAGATTTTGACCGATGTTCTTGGCTATTCAGCGGATGAACTCGCCGAGATTATTGAATCGGGTGCCGTGGGCAATGTGAAGTAAAGTAATATTCCATAAGCTATTAATTTAAATGGCTTATGTTTTAAAAATTTAGCTTGGTAGGTTGGGAGAGCAAGCGATGAGAATTGTATTACATGGACAGCAGGCATTTGGTCAGGCTGTGTTGGAACGACTATTGGAGCGCGGCGAAGACGTTGTTGCTGTCTGTTGCGCACCGACAAAAGAGGGCAAGCCTGAAGACCCGCTAGTTGAACTGGCACGCGAAAAAGGATTGCCAGTTCATCAGCCAGCATCGTGGAAAACCCCCGAAGCACTCGAATTGATGAAATCATTTAACGCCGACGTCTGTATGATGGCTTATGTGCTGTTGTTTGTGCCGCAAGAAGTGCGCGATGCACCTAAATACGGCACATTCCAGTATCACCCGTCACTTTGCCCAGAACATCGCGGCCCTTCATCAATCAACTGGCCGATCGCAATGGGTAAAACCCGCACCGGCCTGTCGATTTTCTGGCCGGATGATGGTTTGGATGAAGGCCCGATGATGCTGCAGAAAACCTGCGAAATCGGCCCTGATGAAACGCTTGGGGATGTTTATTTCAAAAAGCTGTTCCCAATGGGCGTCGATGCAATGATCGAGGGGCTGGAGCTGGTGAAGGCTGGCGTTATTATCAAGCATGATCAGCGCCTCGAAGATGGGTCTTATGAAAGCTGGTTTGGCAAGGTGGCGGCCGAGATCGATTGGTCAAAGCCGGTTGCTGACGTCTATAATATTATCCGTGCTGCCAACCCTGCACCGGGGGCTTGGACGACCGTTAATGGAAGTGAGTTAAAGATTTATGATAGTGCGCGCGTTGATGGCACCGGAGCTGCTGGCGAAGTGGTTTCGGTCGATGAAAACGGCGTTACGGTTCAAGGAAATGGCGGACGTATCCTGATCAAAAGGGTGCGGCCTGCTGATGGTGGAAAAATGGCGGCAAGCGAATGGGCTTCTGCTGCTGGGATTAACTCTGGAACAAAGTTAGGATCATAGTTGTGAGCTTCAAAACAGACATCGAAATCGCGCGTGAAGCCAAGAAAATTGCTATTCAGGATGTGGGGGCAAAACTAGGTATTCCTAGTGCTGACCTGCTTCCATTTGGACATGATAAGGCAAAAGTTTCTGAGAGTTTTATTAAGAGCCTTGCCAAAAACAAAGATGGCCGCTTGATCTTGGTTACCGCTATCAACCCAACTCCAGCTGGTGAGGGTAAAACCACAACAACTGTCGGCCTTGGCGATGGATTGAACAAAATTGGCAAAAAAGCCGCTGTATGTATCCGCGAGGCCTCGCTTGGCCCGTGTTTTGGGATGAAGGGCGGCGCCGCTGGTGGTGGCTATGCTCAAGTCGTTCCAATGGAAGATATGAACCTGCATTTTACTGGTGACTTCCACGCGATTACGTCGGCTCATAACCTTCTGGCTGCGATGCTTGATAACCATATTTATTGGGGTAACGAGCTGGATATTGATATTCGCCGCGTTGCATTCCGCCGCGTGTTGGATATGAATGATCGGGCGCTTCGTGAAATCGTCTGTAACCTTGGCGGCGTTGCCAACGGCTTTCCGCGTGAAGCCGGTTTTGACATCACTGTTGCATCTGAAGTGATGGCAATCTTGTGTTTGGCGACTGACCTTGCCGATCTCGAGCGTCGTCTTGGTGATATCATCGTTGCCTATCGCCGCGATCGTTCGCCTGTATTCTGCCGTGATATCAAGGCTGATGGTGCGATGACAGTGTTGTTGCAGCAGGCAATGCAGCCAAATCTTGTGCAAACATTAGAAAACAACCCTGCCTTCGTGCATGGCGGCCCATTTGCAAATATTGCGCATGGCTGTAATTCGGTCGTTGCAACAACGACAGCGTTAAAGCTGGCTGACTATGTTGTCACTGAAGCTGGATTTGGCGCCGATCTCGGAGCTGAAAAATTCCTCAACATCAAATGCCGGAAAGCTGGCCTTCGTCCAGATGCGGTTGTCATTGTGGCCACGGTTCGGGCGATGAAGATGAACGGTGGTGTTGCCAAAGCCGATCTTGGCCAAGAGAATGTCGAGGCGGTGAAAAAGGGATGCCCAAATCTCGGCCGTCATATTGAAAATATCCAGCAATTCGGTGTTCCGGCGATCGTTGCGATCAACCATTTTGTCACTGACACTGATGCCGAGGTTCAAGCGCTTAAAGATTTTGTTGCTGCACAGGGCACCGAGGCTGTTCTGGCAACACATTGGGCAAATGGTAGTGAGGGCACTGTTGATCTTGCGAATAAAGTTGTCGCTCTTATCGATGGAAACCCATCACAATATGCGCCGCTTTACCCGGCTGAAATGCCGTTGTTCGAAAAGATTGAGACGATTGCCAAAAAAATCTACCGTGCTGACGAGGTGCTGGCTGACTCGAAGATCCGTGACCAGCTGAAACAGTGGGAAGCCCAAGGCTATGGTGACCTGCCGGTGTGTATGGCAAAGACCCAATATAGCTTTACCACCGACCCTAATCGTCGGGGGGCGCCAACCGGTCATAGCCTGCCAATTCGTGAGGTTCGTTTGTCGGCCGGAGCTGGATTTGTTGTGGTGATTTGTGGTGATGTTATGACCATGCCAGGCCTGCCGCGGGTGCCGTCAGCCGAGACAATTCGGATTAATGAGAATGGTTTGATTGATGGGCTGTTTTAGCCTTGATCTGCCGCGAAAGTCTCATAGAC
>Ga0181573_10005413_pt1 | contig 10598 bp, 10 predicted proteins | sample 101ome_25_FD_148643 | JGI IMG/M metagenome (GOLD analysis project Ga0181573, IMG submission 148643) | Coastal salt marsh microbial communities from the Groves Creek Marsh, Skidaway Island, Georgia - 101409BT metaG (spades assembly) | ecosystem: Environmental > Aquatic > Marine > Intertidal zone...
CAGGCGGGTCTCCTCCGCGCCGAGCCGGTCCTCGACCAGGTCCACGAGCCGGCCGCTGCGTTCGACGACGTCCTCTCGCGCCGCCTCGACGCCGCGCACGAGGTGCTCGGCCACGGCCGTCGGCGTCTTCTCCGACTGTGCGATCAGGTCGAGCACCGACTGGTCGCGCTGGTGGCCGATGCCGACCAGGACTTTGACCGGGTGTTGCGCGACGGCGAGCGCCACCTCGCGGTCGTCGAACCACGCGAGGTCGGTCCGCGAGCCGCCGCCTCTGAGCACGCACACGACGTCGAACCGCTCGGCGCGCGCGGCGAACCACCGGAGCCCCGCGAGCATCGTCGGGCGCAGGTCCTGGCCCTGCACCTTGACCGGGAAGATCGTGACCTCGAAGCCGCACGAAGACTCCTCGAGGTGTCGCCTGAAGTCGTTCCAGCCGTCGGCGTCGGGGCTCGTGAGCACGCCGATCCTCGTCGCCGGGAACGGCGCGCCGAGCGTCCGGTTGCGCTCGGCGAGGCCGCGCTCCGCCAACTCACGCAGGATCTGCTCCTTGGTCAGCGCCAGCTTGCCGAGCGTGAAGCTCGGGTCGATGTCCTGCACGATCAGCTGGAACCGGCCGGACGCCTGGTAGAAGTCGGCGCGCACCAGCGCCCGGATCTCCAGGCCGTCCCGGAGCGTCAGCGGCGGCTCGCCGGCCGCGAGCGCGGGCAGCAGCTGCCGCGCCGTGCGCTCGAACATCGCGACCTGCACGACCGCCTTGGGGCGCTGCGCGCGCGGCATCTTCTCGAGCAGCTGGAAGAACCGGTGCGCCCGACCCGCGGACTTGTCGAAGTCGGCGACCTCGCCCACGACCCAGAACGCCGCGGGGAACGCCTCGCCGACGCAGCGCTTCACCCGCTCGTTCAGCGCGGAGACCGTCATCGCGCCGTCTCTGCCCGCCGCGGGCGGTCGCGCTGCGTCCTCGGTCTCGACCTCGGCTTCTTCCGCTGGCAAGAGCAGGCCCTGCTGGAGGCCGTCGGGCGCCGCAGCTGCGGGCGACGCCAGCGTCCCGGCGAGGAGCGCGCTCACCTCCGGCGCGAACTCGAACAGGTGGCGCGCGCACGCGTCGTAGACGGCCTGGGCGTGCTCGACGGGGACGCGCCAGACCTTCTGCCGCGGCTCCCAGCGCCTGCCGGGCAGCTCCTTCACCATCGCGACGAGGTCCTCGCGGTAGGGGAAGCGGATCTGCAGGTGCCGCTGGTCACTGTCCAGCTCGACGTGGCCGGTCATGGTGCACCCGCTGGGTCGGTCAGCACGGCGACCGCCTCGCGCGCCGCGTCGGCGGCCTCGGCGACCGTCACCGGGCGTCCGGCTGCCGTGCTCAGATCCGTCATGATCTCGGGCGAGAGCCCGCACGGTCGGACCGCGTGCCAAGGGCTCCCCGTGACCGCGACGTTGACGCCGATGCCGTGCAGGTTGGTCCAGCGCTTCACGGCGACGCCGATCGACGCGAACTTGCGCCCGGCGACGAAGACGCCGGTGCCGTCGACCGACGGCTCGGCGTCGAGGCCGAAGGCGGCGGCGACTGCCACCCCGAAGCGCTCGATGCGGCGCAGCCAGTCGCGCACGTCGCGCCGCGGCAGGCGCAGGATCGGGTAGATCGTCAGCTGGCCCGGCCCGTGCCACGTCACCTTGCCGCCGCGCTCGATCGGCACGACGCCGTCCGTGAGCTCTGCAGGCGGCGTCGCCCGGCCCGCCGTGTAGACCGAGCGGTGCTCGACCATCCACACGGCGCCCGTCGCCTCGCCGGCCGCGACCTGTGCGTGGCGCGCGCGCATCGCTCCCAGGACCGGCGCGTAGTCGCGTTGACCGAGATTCTCGACTTCGACGGACAAGTCGGCAGACTAGGGGATGTGTCCACGGTTTTGGCCGCGTCGTGTCTCTTCGTGCTGCAGCACCTGCACGCTTCGCCGGCGCCGGCGCGGGTCGGGGACGAGGTGATCGTCACCGCAGAGGACGGGGCAGCAGCTGCCGTGGCCGCGACCGTCGAGGTCCTGCTGCCCGACGGGACGCGGCGCGTCCTCGGCGCGACCGACGGCGACGGAGTGGTGCGCTATACGCCGACAGCGCCTGGGCTGCACGCGTTCGCCGCGGAGCTGGACGGGGTCCGCTGCGTGGCGCCGGTCACGGTCGCTGCGCACCGGCGGCGGTGGCTGCTCGCGCTGGCCTCGGTGCCGCTCGGCCTCGCGCTGCTCTACGCGCAGCGGCGGCGCCGCGCCGCGTGAGCGCCGCCATGGGGCCGCTGTGCTCAGCAGGCGGCCTGCGGCGGCGAACTGCGTCGGATCAGGCCAGGACGCGGTCGACGTGACCCTTGACCGTGTTGAGGTCGACGTTGCCCATGAAGCGGTCCACCTCCTTGCCGTCCCGGAAGAAGATGCAAGTCGGCACGCTCATGATGCCGAAGCTGGCGGCCGTATCCTGGGCCTGGTCGATGTCGACTTTGTAGACCGAGATCTTGCCCGTGTAGTCTTCGGCGACCTTGTCGATCGTCGGCGCCAGCGCCTTGCAGGGCGCGCACCACGTCGCCGAGAAGTCGACGAGGATCGGGGTCGTTGCGGATTCCAGGGTGCTCTTGAAGTCGGCGTCGTTGAGTTCGGTGACCATGTCGGATGCTGGGGGAAGGGCGAGACGTCGCCCGTGAGGGCGCGAGACTGTCCGGCATCGAGGCCCGCTTGGCAAGGGCGCCGTCAGCGGGCCATGAGCTCACTCGGCGTTGAGGACGCTGACGCGCTGGGCCAGCTTGCCGGCGATCCCCGCAAGCGCCTGCGCGCTCGCCGATTCGGGCGCCGAGCGGACGATCGGGGCGCCGCCGTCGCCGCCCTCACGGACCGCGACCTCGATCGGGATCTGGCCTAGCAGCGGGACGCCGAACAGCTCTTCGACGCGCCTGCCGCCGCCCTCCCCGAAGAGGTGGTAGCGCTCCTGGCTGCCGGGGGGCTGGAACCAGGCCATGTTCTCGACCACGCCCAGAATCGGCACGTTGACGGTCTGGAACATGCGGATCGCCTTCTTGACGTCGAGCACCGAGACGTCCTGCGGCGTCGTCACGATCACCGCGCCCATCAGGTGCGCTTGCTGGCTCAGCGAGAGCTGCGCATCGCCGGTGCCGGGCGGGAGGTCGACGACGAGGTAGTCGAGGTCCTTCCACGAGACCTCGAAGAGGAACTGCCGGACGGCGGAGTGGAGCATGGGCCCCCGCCAGATCACGGCCTGGTCCTCGGCGACCAGGAGCCCCATGGAGATCATCTGCAGGCCGTGGGCCTCGAACGGCAGGATCCGCTTCACGGTCTGCCCGTCGACGGTCTCCTGCACGACCTGGGGCTCGACGCCCTTGACCCCCAGCATCAGCGGGACGTTCGGGCCGTAGACGTCGGCGTCGAGGATCCCGACCCGCGCGCCGCTCTGCGCGAGCGCGCAAGCAAGGTTGACGGCGACGGTCGACTTGCCGACGCCGCCCTTGCCCGACGACACCGCGATGACGTTCTTGACGCCAGGGATCGTGCCCTTGTCGCCGAGCACGGGCCGGCTCGCGGTGACCTGCGCGGTCATCTCGACCTCGACGCTGCCGACGCCAGGCAGCGCCTTCACCGCGGCCTCGGCCTGGGCCTTCATCAGGTCTTTGACCGGGCAGGCGGGCGTGGTCAGCTCGACCTGGAACGCGACGCTCTCGCCGCAGATACGTAAGTTCTTGATGAAACCAAGGCTTACGATGTCCTTGTGGAGGTCGGGGTCCTGCACGGCGCGGAGCGCGTCGAGGACCTGCTGTTCGGTGGGGGTCGCTTCGGCTGACATGTCGAGGGGTAGATAGCTACGGATTGGGGCCGTATCAAGCCTGCGCGGCGGGCGTCGTGGGCGTCGCCAGCGGCGCAGCCGGGAAGATGTGGCGTTGGACCGCGTCGAAAGCCGATATGTGAGCGGTAGCATCCGCTGCACCGACCTCGGGACCGCGCCAGCATGACCTCTCGCCTCACCAAGCTCTCGTTGATTCTCACGTTCCTGGCCAGCCTGACGCCGACCATCGCGGCGCAGGAAGGTCAGGGAGACCTCTCGAAGAAGCTGCAGGCCAGCCGTCGCAAGCTGGCGCAGAAGCGGGAGCGGAGCGACACCGAGATCATCGAGTCCGGGGAGATGGCCCCCGAGGAGCTGCGCAACATGCGCAAGCTGCGCGGCTCGCGCGGCCAGTGTCGCTTCGTCGCGTCGGTCCGGCCGCCCCAGCTGCTGCCCGGGCAGACCGGCACCCTGCTGATCACCGCGATCCTGCAGGGTCAGTCGGTGCTGGCAGCGCCGGCCCAGGTCGTGATGACGCCGCGCCCAAACGGCAACAGCGTGCAGTACGGCGACCTGATGGCCCGGCCTGCGCGCGTCGGCACGATCCACGAGGCCTTCCGCGGCAGGCCGGTCTACGAGAACACGGCCGTGTTCGAGGTGCCGGTGACGCTCGCGACGAACGCCAAGCTGGGCGACAAGGCGCCGCTCGCCCTGGAGCTGGAGTTCGACATCCACGACGGCAAGACCGGGCAGGTGACCGGGCGCTACATCGAGCAGGTCAAGGCGCAGGTCGAGGTCGCGCCGCACGTCGATCCGCCGGTCGAAGGCCGGCAGGCGCGCGACGAAGAGCCTCCGGTGGCGCCCGAGCCGGTCGCGCCGCTCGGAGGCGGCGACGAAGCTTCTGCCGCGGCGGTCGGCAGCGGGCAGAGCGCGCTCAGCGGGGTCGCCGCGGACGCGGTCGCCGAGGAGGCGCCAGCGGCGCCGCCGGCGGGTGCAGGGGCAGAGGACGCCCTGCCGCCGATCCCGGTCGCGGAAGGAGGCTCGTCGTGGCTGCTGCCGGTCGGCGGAGGGGTCGCTCTGGTGGCCCTGCTGCTGCTGCTGGCGCGCAAGAAGTGAGGTAGCGCTCCGTCGCGCTCCGTCGCGCGCCTTCCGCGCGCCGCGGCGCCGGGCTGCCGGATGCCGCCGGCTCGCCGGCCGAGGCCGCGAGCAAAATGTCCTGGCCTCGACGACCTGGCCCCGACCGCAACGGGTTGTGGCTGCAGGTGCGTCCGATCTCCACAGCGCGTCGAAGACGCGATCGAGACAGCAGCCGCGCTGCCTCATCGCCGCTCCTCACGACGTGCCATGGTGCTCTCCAACTTCGTTCGCAGCAGAGCTTCACGACTCCGCCCCGGGCAGCTGGTCGCGCTGACCGACCTCGACCATTGGCTCGACGTCGAGACCGACCAGTTCGACGCCAACGCAAAGAAAGTGGCGCGTCAGTTCGCCCGCGCCGAGGCGCGCCTGGACCTACACGGCTACCGCGTCGAGCGGCAAGAGCGCGCTGCGAGCGCTGGAGCCCCTGACCTGCCGGACATCCGGGACGCGCTCTATGCTGCGGACCTCAAGCGGATTCCCCCGATGGACCGCGAGGAGGAGTTCTGCATGGCGCGCCGCCACGAGTTCCTCCGCGAAGGCCTCGTCTGGGCCCTGAGTCGGTTCGGCCTCGCCGACGGCGAAGCGCGGGACCTGCTGCGCCGGCCCGCAGCGCAGATCGCGCAGGACGTGGCGGCGTTCCCGGAGGTCGCTCCCGGACGCAGCCACGTGACCCGCGCCTGGCTCGAACAGGCCGTCTACCAGTTCGAGGAGCTCCGCAACGCCTACGTTGAAGGGGCCCTCTACATCGTGCTCAGCACGGTGAACCGCTACCGCAATCTCGGGGTCGACACGCCGGACCTGATCCAAGAGGGCAACGCGTCGCTGTTCCAGGCGATCGACGGCTTCGACTGGCGTCGCGACGTCCGCTTCCGCACCTACGCGCAGTACTGGGTCCATCAGGCCGTGCTGAAGATGCTCTACAACAGCTCCCGTACGGTCCGGGTCCCCATCTGGGTGCAGAAGGTGCTGGGTAAGATCCGCCGCGCGCAGGAGGCCGGGCGGCGCCAGGGGCGCGAGCTGACCCACGCCGAGATCGCAGCCAAGATCGACGTGCCCGAGTCCAAGGTCGCCTGGGTGCTCTCGACGCGTCGCTACGCCGTCAGCCTCGACGCCGAGCTCAGCGGCGACGACGGCGCGAGCCTCGGGCAGTTGCTGGCCGACGAGGACCAGGTGCCGATCCCCGACTCCATCCCGGTCGGCGACCTCGGCAGCGCGCTCGACGACGTCATGTCGGACCTGCCGCAGCGGGAGCAGGGCATCCTTCGCCGCAGGTTTGGGCTCGACGGCGACGAGCCCGAGACGCTGGGTGAGATCGCCGAGGACCTCGGGATCACCGCCGAGCGCGTGCGCCAGCTGCAGAACGCCGCGCTGGGCCGCATCAAGCGCCCGAGCAAGCTGCGGCGGCTCCAGGCCTTCGTCGACTGAGCGTCACCCCTGCGGCCGCCGCGCCTGCGTTCAGGACTCGCCGCGGCCGGGCTGATCCTCGCTCCGCCGCTGCTCTTCTCTGGTGCCCGCGACCATGCGGTCGTAGGCCTCGACCAGCAGCTTGCGATAGACCTCGGGCCGGAGGTCGGCCGCGACCGGGAGGATGCGCCGCATCGTTCGCACCTTGCGCAGCTCGATCGGACCCACGACGGGCCCGGCGTCGCCCTTGCCGGTCGCGAGCAGCTCGCCGGTGGGGTCCACGACGCGGCCGTCCCCTGCGAACGGCATCGGCTCGCCGTTGCGCAGCGACGGCTCCTGGCCCGTGCGGTTGCAGCCTACGACGAAGACCTCGTTCTCGATCGCCCGCGCCCGCAGCAGCGTCCGCCAGTGCTGGCCGCGGGACTCGGGCCACTGTCCGGGGACCACCAGCACTTCGACGCCGCTGTGGAAGTAGTAGCGGGCCAGCTCGGGGAAGCGCAGGTCGTAGCAGACCAGCACGCCGAGCCGGCCGAGCTCGGTGTCGACCACGCACGGCTCGTTTCCGGCGGCGTGGTGGCGGTGCTCGAGGTTGGGCGAGAACAGGTGGATCTTGCGGTAGGAGCCGCGCAGGACGCCCCGCTCGTAGACCCTGGCCGTGTTGAACAGCTGGTCTCCGTGGGCCTCGACCGAGCTGCCGACCGCGACCATGGCGTGTTCGGCGGACAGCTCCTGCAGGGCGAGCTCGGCGGCCTCGGACGCCTCGAGCGCGGCTGCGTCGAACGACGGCAGAAACGACGTGGGCCACATCTCCGGCAGCACGCACAGCCGCGCGCCGGCGTTGACGGCCTCCTCGACGCCGCGCTGCATCGCAGCGACGTTGGCGTCGACGTCGCCGGCGACGACGTCGAACTGCACGGCGGCGGCCAGGTACTCCTCGGGCGCGGACACGCCCGTCAAGATAGCTCGGCGCGCGCGGCGCGCGAACCCTCCCCGAAACGAAACGAGGAGGCGGGCCGCGCGGCCTGCCTCCTCGCCCTGCGCCAGCGCGCGCGGGGGATCAGCCCTTGAAGAGGATCCCGTCGGTCGGGGCGCCGGTCGGCTTCTTGGCCTTCGGCGCGGCGTCCGTCCGGGTCTCGGCGATCAGCTGGTCGCTCGGCTTGAAGATGACGGTCTCCTTGTTGGCGACGTCGATGCTCTCGCCGGTCAGCGGGTGCTTGTAGGCGCGGCCCTTGCGGATACGGCGCTCGAAGGTGCCGAAGCCCTTGACCGCGACCTTGCCGCGGTTGTGGAGCAGCTCGCTGACGGCGTCGAGGACGGCGTCGAGGACCCGCGCCGCGGTGCGACGGGGGACGTTCAGCTCCTCTGCGACCTTGTCGGCGAGGATGCCCTTGTTGGCCTGACGGCCGAACTGCTCCTCGTTGACGGCGAGCTTGCCCGCCTGCTGGTTCATGCTCTGCGCATCCTGATTCGTGGTGCCGGTCATTCCTCTATCCCTCTTTCCCAGTTTCTCCATCGCGCCCGGCCTACGGTCGAGCGCGCTCCCTTGTTGCTCCCGGTCAGCTGCCTGCGGCCGATCTCGCCTGCCCCGGGGCCTCGACGTGTTGTTCGAGGTCCGAGACCATCTTGGCGAGGTGGCGCGTGGCGACACTCCCCGGGAAAGCCTCGCTGAACGGCGTCCGCTGTGAAACGGCGCCCCCAACGGAGCTATCTTCCGGCAGCAGGCCGAGCCAGTTGAGGTCGAACCCCAAAAAGCGCTCGGTGCAGCCCCTCAGCTTCGCGAACACCTGCGCGGCCTCCGCGGCCGAGCGGGCGCGGTTGACCACCGCGTGGACAGGCTTGTCGAAGCCGTCCTGTTTCAAGACCTTCACCACGCCGTAGGCGTCGGCGACGGCCGCGAAGTTGCTCGTTGTCACCAGGACGATCTCGTCCGCCATGGTGACGAAGTCGGTCACGTCTCGGCCGACACCGGCGGCGGTGTCGATCACGATGACGTCGCACGTGGCGCGAAGCTGCTCGACGGCGGCGCAGAGCCGCCGGCGGCCTTCGTCGTCCCCGCCAGCCGGCTGTCCCGGCCCGCTGCCGCAGCGGACCACGCGCAGCCCGCACGGTCCGGGCGACGGGACGTCCGCGAGCGCGGCCGCGCCGGACACGTAGTCCGCCAGGGTCGGCTGCGGCGTCGCGCCCGCGTCGGCGAAGGAGGCGCCGGCGTCGACGAGGATCGTGCGCTGGCCGCGGCGGCTCAGCTCGCAGGCGAAGTGCACGGCCAGAGACGTCTTGCCGACGCCGCCCTTGCCGGACGTCACTGCGAGGATCCGCGCGCGCGCGCCGTGTCCCCAGGTCTTCTTGCCTTGCTCTGTCATCCTTGCCAACAGCGGCACGCGTCCGCGCGCCCCCGAAGACATCGACCAAGTGCGTAGGGGACCTTTCGCCCAATGCCGGGACGCTCGCCCTGGGTCGCTGTCGTCGAGGGCGCCGTCCGGTGGGCGCGAGCGCCGGCCGCCCCAGGAGAGTGTTGGATCTGGCGACACCTTCGCGGGCGCGGCGAGGCGGGTGGGATTTCCTGGCGCGCGGGCTCTTTACCGGTGGGCCTGGACTCGCTAGCGTGTCGCGCCCAGAACGGGGCTGTAGCTCAGTTGGTAGAGCGTTGCGTTCGCAATGCAAAGGTCAGGGGTTCGAATCCCCTCAGCTCCACCAGAATCCAGACGGCGGCTCGCTCGACCTGAAAGTCGGGCGAGCCGCCTTCGTTTTCTCAGGGTGCTGCGTCCGGGCGCGGCGTCAGGGCACGGGTCGGCGAGGCGGGACGCGAAAGGCGCTGGTGGCCGTGTCCGCCGCACGCATCGTCGCTAGCATACTCGCCTCCGAAACGCACCGTCGTCGGCACCGCGGGGTTCCCCTTGGGGCCGGGGACGTGTTCTTCCGATCGAGACAACAGAGAGAAGTATGGGTCGACCCGTCATCGTCAGCGCCTGCCGCACCGCCATCGCGAAGTTCCAGGGCGCGCTCGCGCCGCTCTCAGCGCCCACGCTGGGCGGCCTCGCCGTCGCCGAAGCGCTGAACCGGAGCGGCGTCCCGGCCGAGCAGGTCGACGAGGTGCTGATGGGCAACGTGCTCCAGGCAGGCCTCGGTCAGAACCCGGCCCGTCAAGCGCAGCTGGCAGCCGGGATCCCGCAAAGCCAGGCGGCCGTGACGATCAACAAGGTCTGCGGCTCCGGGCTGAAGACCGTGATGCTGGCGGCGCAGGCCATCAAGGCAGGGGACCTGAAGTGCGCGGTCGCCGGCGGCATGGAGTCGATGACCAACACGCCCTACCTGCTGCCCAAGGCGCGCGCTGGCGCGCGCCTCGGCCACACCCAGGCGCTCGACGGCATCGTCTGGGACGGCCTGTGGGACCACTACAACGACTTCCACATGGGCAACACGGGCGAGCTCGTGGCCGAGAAGTACGGCGTGAGTCGTGAGGAGCAGGACGCCTACGCCGCGGACAGCCACCGCAAGGCGGTCGCAGCCCAAGAGGCCGGCGCGTTCGACGCCGAGATCTTCGCCGTCGAGGTGCCGCAGCGCCGCAAGGACCCGATCCGGTTCTGCAAGGACGACGGCCCGCGCGCGGACTCGACGGCCGAGGCGCTGGCCAAGCTCCGGCCGGCCTTCAAGCGCGAGGGCGGCACGGTGACCGCGGGCAACGCGAGCTCGATCAACGACGGCGCCGCCGCGACGGTGGTCTGTGACGAGGAGTTCGCGGACGCGCACGGGCTGACCAAGCTCGCGCGCATCACCGGTTACGCGACCGGCGGCCTCGCGCCCGAGTGGGTGATGATGGCCCCCGAGGTCGCCACCAAGAAGCTGTGCGCGCTGCTCGGCGTGGGCGTCGGTGACTTCGACCTCGTCGAGATGAACGAGGCGTTCTCCGTGCAGATGGTCGCGCTGCAGCGCGAGCTGAAGGCGGACCCGGCGAAGTGGAACGTGCACGGCGGCGCCGTCGCGCTCGGCCACCCGATCGGGTGCTCCGGCACGCGCGTCCTGGTCACGCTGCTGCACGCGCTGCAGCGCCACGACAAGACCACCGGCATAGCCGGCCTGTGCCTCGGCGGCGGCAACGCCGTCGTGATGGGCGTCGAGCGACTGTGAGCCAACCCCGCAAGATCCATGACTGAAACCAACCTCCCCGAGGCGGTGGCCGTAATCGGCGCCGGCACCATGGGCAACGGCATCGCGCAGGTGTTCGCCCAGAACGGCGTCGAGACCCACCTGATCGA
>Ga0181573_10005418_pt1 | contig 10592 bp, 9 predicted proteins | sample 101ome_25_FD_148643 | JGI IMG/M metagenome (GOLD analysis project Ga0181573, IMG submission 148643) | Coastal salt marsh microbial communities from the Groves Creek Marsh, Skidaway Island, Georgia - 101409BT metaG (spades assembly) | ecosystem: Environmental > Aquatic > Marine > Intertidal zone...
CACATAGTTGCAATTGCTCGATTTGCAACATTCAACATTACCAGCATCTCATTGTGCCCAAATCCCGTTTCAAAATCCTTTCTGGCGACGAAGCTTTAAACCTTTACACCTTCGGATCTGGCATTGCCCAGCACTATTTTTGCAAGCACTGTGGCGTGAAATCCTTTTATATTCCCCGATCAAATCCCGACGGCGTCAGCGTCCACGCGCGCTGCATTGATCCTGAGACGCTCAACTCTGTCGAAGACGAAGCTTTCGATGGCCGCAACTGGGAAAAAAACGCAGGCTCCCTCGCTCATTTATCCGCCGATGACTGATCACCGCTTTTGGCAGTCGACATCACTCGCCGCGATGACAGACACCCAGTGGGAGTCACTGTGTGACGGCTGCGGTAAGTGCTGCCTCAACAAACTGGAGGATGAGGACACTGGGGAGATCCACTACACCCGTGTCGCCTGCCAACTGCTCGACCTTAAATCCTGTCGTTGCACCGATTACGACAACAGAAGAAGTCGGGTGCCTGACTGCCTCGACCTTCGTGAGCTAGCGCTGGATGATTTTCATTGGTTACCGACCACCTGCGCCTATCGCTTGCTTAGCGAGGGAAAGGATCTACCGGATTGGCATCACTTGAAAACCGGACGGCGGGGCTTAGTACATAAGGCCAACTGCTCTATTCGTGGTAAAGCCATCCATGAGAGCGATATAAACCCGGATGATCTGGAAGAGCATGTCATCCAATGGGCCAACCCATGATGGCGGTTCCAGCCTCCGAGGCGAACACCCCGCTATGATGGATGGGCAGGACCTGACTGTCTTCTGCCAATTGCGAGACTGGCTGGATCAGGACGAGCAGGTCTGGCTCTGCACCATCGTCGCAACGAGCGGATCATCACCTCGCCCGGTGGGCGCCATGCTGGGTATGACCCGGTCTCATCAAATTGGCTCCTTGTCCGGGGGCTGCGTTGAAGAGGATTTGATCGAGAAGCTGAGGAGCGGTGAACTTGATCAAAGCACCCCCATGCGTGTGGAGTATGGCGTCTCAGCCGAGGAGAACGAGCGTCTTGGTCTCCCATGCGGTGGCAAGCTAGATATTCTGATAGAAACGCTGACTCAGGACGACTCAGACTGGCTCACAGACGCTATTGGTGCGCTGGAGTCCCGGCGAGCCACAGGACGCAGACTCGATCTGACCACTGGCGAAAGTGTGATCGAGAAGCAATCGCTGGAGACGGTCATCAGCATCGACGACACAACCATGATTCAGTCGCTGGGGCCTCAAATGCGGATGCTGTTGGTGGGTGCCGGCCAGCTTGCCCAAGTGCTCAGTCAGCTGGCGGTCGCGATGGATTATCAGGTAATCGTCACCGATACCCGGCCCGAGGTCCTGAATCAGTGGGCTGGCCCAATTGTCACCCTCATTGAGGGCCTGCCAGATGATGTTATTTCAGAGCATGCCGTTGATCAGCATTCGCTGATTATTACGCTGACTCACGACCCGCGTATTGACGACATGGCGCTTCTGGAGGCTCTCGACTCACCCGCCTGGTACGTTGGCGCGCTGGGGTCTATCAAGACCACCCGGGCGCGTCTCCAGCGCCTCCGGGCATTGGGCCTCAGCGAGCAACAGCTAGCGAGGTTGCGCGCGCCGGTGGGACTCGATATCGGCAGCAAAACCCCCTGGGAAATAGCTGTCGCGATCATGGCGGAGATCACGCGGGAGCGAAAAAGAAGCGCTAACGCCAAAGGGCCGTAACAACACTGATTAGTTTTACGAGTCACTAGGCTGCCGACAACTTTTCTGCGAGCCTGTCTAGGGCATCCCGAGCCTGATCTATCAGCGACTCCGCCACAGTGACGAGAGATCGAATATTGTCGGGGGACACATCGTCCAGCTCATCGCTCGCCGGTGTCAGCGACGTTTGAAACCTGTGGTAGTGATCTCCCAGAAAAAGACGCATTTGATGATCGGACACCCGAGAGACGCCATCGAACACACAGTCCAGCAGCGGCAGTAGCCACCCAGCGCTACCCCACTCCGCCGCTTGCTCTCTAGAGATCGGAGAAACGAATTCGCCAGTGCCCAACGACAGCACCTTGACAGTTTCCTCTGGGAAAAGCTTGAGGGCTTCGGCATATCCCGACACGGCAGGTGAATTAATAAACACCCCGCCATCGATCAATGCGCGGGTCTGTCCTTCGATTGCAATCACCGCAGGCTCAAAATACGTGGGCGCCGCGGAAGTTGCCCGAGCAGCATCTCGGCACAAAATCGATTCGTGTTGAGGTTTAAAGCTCTTAATAAAAAGGGGCTTACGCTGTTCTATATCATAGGTCGTTACCATCGTATGGCAGCGACATGAGGCCAGCACCTCATTATCAAAGGTATCCGCAAGAATGCTCTCAAGGGCCTCGGCACCGTACGCCTCCTCAAAAATACCGCGGACTGAACGCAGGCGACGCCACCAGCCCCGATCGAAAATGGCAGCGCCTTTTTCGATGTAAAGTTCTGCCAGCTGCTGTGCTGTATGTCGACTTTCACCCGCTGCTTCGCTCGCGGGCTGAGCCAGCCCCAGCGCCAGAATTCCTCCGGTAGAAGTGCCCACGATTAAATCGAACAGCTCCGCAGCCGGGCGTCCGGTTTGCTTTTCAAGGTAGGCGATTACAAGTGCGGGAATAATCCCACGGATGCCGCCCCCGTCGATGGAAAGCACCCAGCGAGTCATCCATCGCGCCTCAAGGTATCAATCTCCTCGCGGTGTGCGTGCCGTCACACTCGACCGCGAGGCAGGAACGCTCCGAGGCATCTACACTCAATCGTAGAGATAATCTTTCGACTTATAGTCATCGTGACAGGCTTTGCAGGTGCCCCCTGTTTTGCCCAGCTGCTCGCCGATGGCGGCGCGATCGCCAGCCATCGCCACCTCAGACAGCACCGCAGCTTCTTGCCTGAAGTTCGCAAGCTTTTCGCTGAAATCATCCATATCGAGCCAAATCTCCGGCTTGGCCCGGGTTTTACCTTGCTCGGAACCCGGTGCAAAACCACGTTCTACCTGCACGGTTGATAGCGCCGCCAAATCACTTGCCCATCGCTGGAAAGTGGCCTCGTCCCAGTCAATTTTGCCTTTGACCATATCTGCCATTGGGCCGAAGGTCATTCCCACCAGCGCAAAGTAAGATTGGCGCAAGGACTGGATGGGTTCACTGCGCTCGATATGGGCCACAGCAGGGATCGCCAATACGGCCGTCAGGGTAGCTGCGGAAAGGATTCGATAATAACTGTTCAACGTAATGCTCCTCTTGGCTGTTAGCCGAAACTCATCATTAAGCTTACGGACTGAACGCCGTGTTAGATGAGATCTAAGGGACTCTGCGCTCTGGACACTAGCCACCCCACGGTCAGTGTCCAAGCCTCAGAGGGTGCTGTTGAAGGCACCTCCATCGAGGAGCATGTTTTGCCCAATCATAAACGAGGCATGCTGAGAGCAGAGGAAAGCGCAGGCCGCACCAAACTCGGTCGCTGTCCCATAGCGACTCGCGGGTATCGTTGACTGCCTGCGCTGTCGCACCGCTTCGACGCTTTCCTTTGTTATCGAGGCCTCATAACTATCGAGGCCAATAGTTCGATCAGTGGCATGGAGCCCGGGCAGCAAGTTGTTAATCGCCACACCCTGATCGGCAACATCTCTCGCAATTCCCGCGACAAATCCCGTAAGGGCTGCTCGTGCCGTATTGGAAAGACCCAGGACCCCGATAGGCTGTTTAACCGAGACGCTCGTGATGTTCACCACCCGTCCCCAGCCACGCTCACACATATCAGGCACAAGCGCTTTCATCAGGGCAATAGCTGAGTAGGCATTAGCGTCAAATGCCGATAAAAAATCCTCATAACTCCAATCTCGCCAATTACCCGGCGGCGGGCCACCCGCATTGTTGACCAGAATGTCGAGGGTCCCTGCATGATCCAGAATCTGCCGGCGTCCCTCTTCGGTCGTTACGTCTGCAGCGATGGTCGTGACCGGCACCTTGTGCGTCTTGCGGATTTCCTCAGCCGTTGATTCCAACACCTCTGGCGAGCGGGCATTCAGCACGATTTCAGCACCCTCCGCCGCAAGCGCTTCAGCACAGCCTCGGCCCAATCCTTTTGAGCCAGCACATACCAACGCCCGCTTACCACCGATACCCAGATCCATGTGTCTTCTTCTCCATCGAATGCATCACTGGTGAGCGATGACTATTATCTGTCGCATATCTAAACCGACTGGATTAAGCCATACCAGCGTTGATCGCGTAAACTCAATGGCCCGAAAGGAAGCATAATGGGGGCGTTACGGGGAGTGAATTGGGCCCGAACGCCTTGAGGAGCAGGCAGTGATCTCATTTCATCTGAACGGCCAGCGCGTCGAGTTTTCAGGAGATGCCGACACACCACTTCTGTGGGTAGTGCGTGACGTTTTTAAGCTGAAAGGGTCCAAGTTCGGCTGCGGCGCCGGCTTGTGCGGCGCCTGCACGATGCACCTTGATGGCAGCGCCATGAAAACCTGCGTGCTTCCGGTCGCCGCTGTCGCGGGTAAAAAAGTGACGACCATTGAAGGTCTATCGGCTGAAGGCGAGCTTCACCCGCTGCAAACCGCATGGGTTACTCATAATGTTCCCCAATGTGGCTACTGTCAGAGTGGGCAAATAATGGCCGCGGCGGCCTTGCTGGAGAGCAATCCGACGGCTTCCCTCGAGGACATTGATCGAGCAATGGCCGGGAACATCTGTCGCTGTGGCTGTTACCCGAGGATAAAAACTGCCATTGCCGATGCAGGAAGACAGCTCGTCGCAGCAGATAATACGGGGAAATCAGCGATCGCCTATAACGCGATGGCAGAGGAAGATGAGGCATGAGCTCCAACACGCTATCGAGACGGCGTTTTCTAAAAGCCTCTGCCCAAGCCGGGGGTGGATTATTCATTGCCGCGCAGTTGCCCGGCTGCGCCTTCGGAGGGGCCCTGCCAATCGACCTGGCTGATGACGGCTTCGTACCCAATGCTTTTCTTCAACTGACCACGACTAACGACATCATCTTTTATTGCCCAGCCGATGAAATGGGTCAGGGGATTCGGACTGGGTTGGCGACCCTCGTTGGTGAAGAACTGGACGTCCATCCTGACAAAATGCGGGTTGTCTCCGCCGGCTCTCATGAGGATTACAACAACCCTGAATACGAAATGCAGCTGACCGGCGGGTCCAACGCGATTCGAGCGTTTAATGAGCCGCTTCGACAAATAGGCGCAGACACTCGGGCACTATTGCTAAATGCCGCATCCCTGAATCTCGGCATTCCAGTGGGGCAACTAACAACCGAGAACGGCATGATCATCGCGGGCGAAAGACGCTACCCCTATGGCGAGTTTCTAGGTACGGCGAGCACCCTCCCCCTGCCAGAGGGCACCCCGCTTAAGTCGGCCGATCAGTTTAAGTTTATCGGCAGTGAGTTTCCTCGCATCGATGCCGAGGAAAAGACTACCGGCGAGGCCGTGTTTGGAATTGATATCGATATACCCGACATGGTGTCCGCAGTGGTCGTGAGAGCACCGGTTGCGGGATCCAAAATCGACTCCTTCAATGCAGAAAAGGCGCTTGGCATCCCCGGTGTCATTGATGTCATCGAAATTTCGAGCGGCGTGGCGGTCATCGCTGAGAGCTACTGGCAGGCCAATCGCGCAGCACCGCTTGTTGAGATTAACTGGCAGTCAACTCCACTTGACTCAGTTTCTTCCGCAACAATGCGCGCGGACCTTACCGCCGCCATTGAGGAGGACAGCCAGGCCACAACCGATCGTGAAGGTGATCCTGAGCACGCTTTTTCTGAGAGTAGCCAAATCCATTCGGCCACGTTTTTTACCCCACTCCTCGCTCATGCGCCGATGGAGCCACTCAACGCCACCCTGCGACTTAAAAACGGGGTCGCGGATTTGTGGACAGGAGTCCAGGCGATCGGATCCGCCCAGGGATTGATTGAGCGGATTACCGGTTACCCGAGGGAACAGATCCATGTGCACAACCAGTATCTGGGAGGCGGCTTCGGACGCCGCGCCACTCTTACCCACATTGTAGAGGTGACCGAAATTGCACTGGCGCTGGAAAAGCCGGTACAGCTCATCTGGTCGCGGGAAAACGATCTTCAAAACGGGCTGTACCGACCCGCGTCTCTCATGAAACTTCACGCCGCACTGGACGACACTGGTCGCATCACAGGCTGGCAGGCAAGGCGAGCGGGCGGCAATTTAACCCCCGATTACATGCGCAACTCACTGCCTGCTCTGCTACCAAACCTCCCCGAGTTTGTATTTGAAGGCATGACTGCCGCCACTGATTACATGCTCAAGCGCTGGACAACCGACGGTTCGAGTGTAGAGGGCCTCCACGAGACCTACGATTTGCCCAACAGAGAAATAAGTCACGTCACGGTGGACCATGGTCTACCGCTCACCTTCTGGCGATCGGTGGGACACTCCTACACAGGCTTCGCGGTGGAGTCGATGATGGATGAGCTCGCAGAAGCGGCCAAGCTCGATCCCATAAGCTTCAGGCTAAAGCAACTGGAGAGTAAGCCGCGCATGGCAGGTGTTATCTCCAAAGCAGGAGAACTGATGCAAGCAATGTCGGTACCTGAAGATCACCATTTGGGCGTAGCGGCACACTCCTCTTTCTCCACCGATGTTGCACAAATTGCCGAAGTGTCGGTGACAGGAAACAAGATACGGGTGCACAAGGTAATCTGCGTCGTCGATTGCGGACTAGCGGTTAATCCTGACATTGTCAGGTCCCAGCTTGAGGGTTCTGTGATGTTTGCCCTGACAGCAACCTTGCATGGCAAGATCGACCTCGAGCAGGGCGCGGTGGTGCAAAGTAACTTCCATGATTACCCCATCTTGCGGATGGACGAGGCGCCTGCCGTTGAAGTCGTCATTATGCCCAGTGATGCTGGGCCTACGGGCATCGGAGAGCCTGGGGTCCCCCCACTGGCTCCAGCTGTAGCCAACGCGGTCTATCGTGCGACCGGGCAGCGTCTCAGGGAACTGCCTCTCCTATTGGCCTAAGGGGTGACGATCGGGAAAGTGGTGTCAGGGGGCTCCAGTACAGCAAGTAGAGACAGCACGTCGAAAATACTCCCTGATAATTCAAGCTCATCAGTGGCCATCAGCTCACCGAGTTCAACCTGTTTGGTGAGTATGCGCACGAGCATACTGTGGGTAACCCGGAGTGTGGCCGATGCGTCGTCAGTCAAGGGCATCTCCCGATGATGCAACACCCCGCTCTGCAAGCGCAGCACAAAACTGCGCTTGACGTCGGTGAGATCGATATTTAATACCAAGTCGCTATCGCTGGCCGAGGGACCATCGACACTGGCTGCAATCAATTCGAAGAATCGCTCGATCGGTGTCTTCTCAATCAGTCCGCGGACCAACCCGGTTGGCAACGGCGTAAGCGGTGGTCCATGGCGCAATTCGTAGGCGCCAGAGAGATACACATCCCGCCAAGGGCCGGACTCGGCCTGATAACCCAACTGGTCGTAGCTCTTGGCCAGCAGGGCTCTCGATGCCGTGTCCTCGGGATCGGCGAACACCGCGTGATTAAGTAATTCCGCCGCCCAACGATAGTCTCCGTTGTCGTAAGCAAGTGATGCCTTTTGGCGCAACGCCTCGGCTCCACCCAGCGCTTCGACGTAGCGCACCGCACGCCCGCTAACGGGCAGCGGATCCAGATTGACGGGATTACCGTCGTACCACCCAAAATAAAACTGATACACCGCCTTGGCATTGTGCTTTACCGTGCCGTAATAATCATGGACATGCAGGGCATCGCGCAGGGGCGCTGGCAGCGTAATGGCCTCAGCAATTTCCGTTGGCGTTAAGCCAAGCCCCGCCAGTCGCAAGGTTTGATCGTGAATGTATTTATAGATGTCTCGCTGCTTCTCGAGGTAATCCTTGACTTGTCCCACCCCCCATATGGGCCAATGATGGCTGTTGAAGACCACCTGAGTATCAGGAAATAAATGAATCGCATCGTCTATATACCGACTCCATTTGAGTGCATCGCGAACTTTTGCGCCACGGAGCGTATAGAGGTTGTGGAGATTCCTTGACACCAACTCGGCGCCACAAAATGCCTGACGGGCCGGCAAGTAAAACGTGATCTCCGCTGGGGCCTCACTTCCGGAAACCGTCTGGAAAATGAATTCCAAGCCATCGATGACGTGTTCCTCGGTTGGCGCTGATACCACTAATGAGGGCGTAGCGATCGACACCGTGCCAAGAGCTGGCTGCTTGCCAAGACCCGAGCCTACATGACCCCGCGCGCTCCTGGCCAAACGCCGGCCGTACATAAAATCCGCACGCCGGGTCATGGTCTGCCCCACCAACACCATTTCGCTGGTGGCCTCCTCCATAAAGCCATGAGGGGCAATGACCTCAACCTTACCTGCCGCCACCGATTCAGGGGTCACAACCCCGTAGATACCACCAAAATGATCAATATGGCTGTGGGTAAAGATCACCGCCCGCACTGGCCTCTCGGGCAAGTGCTCATGGGCAAAGGCAAGAGCCGCGGCGGCTGTCTCCTCGCTGGTGAGAGGATCAACGAGAATCCACCCCGTCTCCCCCTCGATCAGGGTCATATTGGCAAGATCAAAGCCACGTAGCTGATAAATCCCCGGGGCCACTTCAAACAATCCGCGGATATTATTTAGCGTGGCCTGCTGCCAGAGACTTGGGTTGACCGATGCAGGTGCCTCGCCAGCAATGAAGTCATAGGCATTAGCATCCCAAACGGGCGCGCCCTCATCAGCACCATCTGCACCCGTCTCCCCCAGAACTTGAAGCTCCTTGGCAGCGGCAATGAGTCCGCGTCGCGCATCAGCAAAGGCGTCGCCGTCTAATTCATCGAGAAAACGCTGCACCTCAGCCTGCTTGGCTACGGTATGGGAGGACGGCGCAACGTGGCCCTCTGGATCTGCTCCGGCCTCAGCGGGTAGTGAGGTAAGCACTGAATCACAGCCAGCGAGACACAGCGAGATGGCGAGAGCGAGAAGGCTCAAAAACTGTCGAATCATACCGCGGACATTCCACCGTCTACCGCGATAGCTTGACCATTCATAAAGCTGTTGGCCGGTGACATCAGCATTAACATCACCGTCACTATTTCCTCTGGATCGCCCATACGAGCCATCGGCGAGTTCGCCGCCATTCCCTTTATCCGGGCTGCAAAATCTTCATCTTGTGTGACCAAAGGGGTCGGAGAAAAATAGGGGCAGATGGCGTTGACACGAATCCCGTGTCGGGCGAATTCGCAGGCAGCGGTTTTAGTTAGACCCACCACGCCATGCTTCGCCGCCGCATAGGCGCCAAGCAGGGGCGCGCCACCTATCCCCGCCATAGAGGATACATTCAGGATGGTACCTCCCTTTGGATCTTGGGCGATCATCTGTTTGATGCCGTGCTTGATCCCAAAAAATACGCCCTTGGTATTGACGTTATAGTTCAGATCCAGTTCCTCCTCAGTCACCTCGGTAAGCAACTTTGGTGGCGAGCCTAGGCCTGCGTTGTTCACAAGAATATCAAGCCTCCCATACTGCTCTCTGGCAGCAGCAATCATGCCGGCCACATCATCCTCACAGCTAACATCACAAGACAGAACATGGTGGTCACCCTGCAATTCATGGCCAAGCTGCCTCACTGCATCGCCATTAACATCGCTTAGCACCAACTTAGCGCCAGAGGCCGATAGCGTCTGAGCAAGCAACTTACCAAAGCCACTACCGGCTCCCGTGATGGCAATGACTTGTCCGGCGAACTGGTCTGTTTGCACCGTGAAAAACTCCTTTCTGTGTCTTGTGGAGAAGCGGTTTTACATGAGTTGGTAGCGCGTTATCGGCCTTTCCATACAGGCGCACGTTTCTCGGCAAAGGCCGTTGCACCTTCGATCGCATCCTCACTGGTAAAAACCGGATTCAATATATCTTGCTGCTTGGCGAACATGTCACTCGTCGCCCAATCTTGTGAATCACGGACAACTGCCTTGCTCAGCTTCACCGCCAACGGACCATTAGCTGCTATTTTCTCGGCCAATTGTTCAGCCGCCTGCAGTGCGGTACCGGCCTCCACAACGCTATTGATAAAACCCAGTGACAGGGCACGATCTGCCTCCAGAAAATCACCGGTCAGAGCCAACTCCATCGCCAACCGATAGGGTAGTTGCCTGGGAAAACGCATTAGGCCTCCAGCAGCGGCGGCCAAGCCCCTTTTGACCTCGGGAATACCAAACTTTGCATTATCTGCAGCCACAATAAGGTCACATACCATGGCTAGCTCACAGCCTCCCGCCAGGGCATACCCCTCGATAGCGGCAATCAAGGGCTTAGATGCCGGCGCTTCGGTCAATCCGCCAAATCCGCGACCCGCAATGTAGGGAACCTCACCGCTGACGAATGCCTTCAGATCCATACCTGAACAAAAGGTTTGATTGGCTCCCGTCAGGATGCCAACTCGGATGTCGTCGTTAGAGTCAAGTTCATCGATCGCCGCCGCGATACCCTGGGCCAT
>Ga0181573_10005419_pt1 | contig 10591 bp, 4 predicted proteins | sample 101ome_25_FD_148643 | JGI IMG/M metagenome (GOLD analysis project Ga0181573, IMG submission 148643) | Coastal salt marsh microbial communities from the Groves Creek Marsh, Skidaway Island, Georgia - 101409BT metaG (spades assembly) | ecosystem: Environmental > Aquatic > Marine > Intertidal zone...
GGCCTCTCTCTGTGACACAGAGCACAGAAAAGCACAGCCAACAGAACTTCCGGCTAGTCCAGTGGCAAGCCGGGCTTCGGGTTTCCTGAATGCCGGGTGGCGTGTTCTTAAAGCACCCCTGTCGTTTGTCGGTACCTAGCAGCGCTATGTGGGCTTACCCGCGGCTATTTTCTCTGAGAACAGGAAGGCGGAAAGCTCAGGCGGCATGCCTCAAGCGGTTCCGGAGGCGGCTGCGATCCATGCGCGGCCCCAGTCCGCGTCGGCGCGCCAGCCGAGGCCGTCGCAAGCCGCGGCAAGGCTGCCGGCCCGGGCGACGGGGTCGAAGGCAAGGGACGCGTGCAGCTTGCGGAGGCAGACGGGGCAGAGGTGCAGGGACCGGCGCTCGGACTCCTCGCTGCTGTTAGAGCCGTTCATGAGGCAGTCAAAGAAGATGCAGTGCTTCAGCCCAAAGAGGTGCCCCACCTCGTGCGTCAGCACCGCACACGACCGCCGCAGCACAACGCTCGCCCGCGCGGAGCACCGCTCGGCCCCGCCCGGCCCGGGGCTGGGCTCATCGGCCGCACCGGTCCGGAGAGAGGGAAGCAGGAGGCCGTCGTGGTCGTCGCATGGCTTCGCGGAAAGCGCGGATGGCACGGAGGGCACAGAAGCAGGGGCTTCTGGCGCCGGCGCCGCGGCCATCGCGCCTGGAGCTCCCGTGGCCGCGCTTGAGTTCTTCACCGCCGCCCTCACCGCCGCCGCCTTACCCGCTTTCCCCCCCCTTCTCATGCCCTTGTGCGCCGCCGCCGCCGCCGCCGCCGCCGCCTCACCGTACAGCTCGCCGTCGGGACGGCCCTCCCAGGGCAGCGGGAAAGCGCACGCGCCTCGGCCAGCATCTTCATCGAGGGCGTACCGGGAGAAGGAGAAGCACCCCACGCCGTCCCCCGCGCATGCCTGCCCAAAGACGAAGTTCCACGCCTCGCCGTTCTGTACATACCGAGGGCCTCAAAGTCATGTGAGGACCGAGAACATGTGTGAACAACAAAATCGAGATTACACCTTGATGGGGTAGAGATCTGCCATGGTCACCGCCACGCAGCATAGCACGTCGCGCGCCTTCTTGCGCCGCTGCAGCGCCGCGAACACGTCGGCGCACTCGAGCTGCAGTTGTCCCTCATCCCCCTCTCGGGGCCCGCCTGCGAGCGCCGCAGCCGCCCGGACCGCCGCTTTGGTAGCTGGCACCGGCGCCCCGCTGCACTGCGCCAGGGTTAAGGCATCGGGGGCCAGGCGCACCTCGCAGGGTGCGAAGAAGGTGCTGGCATAAGCGCAGAGCTTAGTAAGGTTCGGCGCCTTGGACGCATCAAAGGGCCCCACTGGCACCACCTCGATAACCTTGATTGTCCCGTGGGGCACCTGAGATTTTGCGACACGCCCGTTAGTCTTCCACGCACGGACATCAGGTGCGTACGATGTCTCATGAACAATTACATCAGATGCGCACGATGTCTCACCGCTTTGAGGCTTAGCCTTTGGAACTGCTTCAACGTCTGCCCGGTCTCGCAGACGTCGTCGAGCCATTCACCAGACCTCGGCGGTCCGAGGCGCCGGAAACAACCGGGATGAGCGCAAAAGAAGCGGGGGAGCGTCTCGGTGAGCGTCGCACGAGCCGCTGCCTCCGTTTGCGCTGCCGATGGCGGCGCCCACCCACTCCTCGCCTTGCGGGCTTTCGGATGTCGCACTGGCGCTGGGGCTGAAGCTGCGAATGATTCGGGGGCTGATGGTGGGGTGGTGCCCTGCCACGGCGACTGCTCCAGCGAAGGGAACCGGTTCATTGCGCCAGTACCCTAAGCGCTGTACCTCTGTACATTCATTTCTGAAATTTTTAAAGGTTGGATCTTTCGGGCGTCTAGTACCTACCTAAGTCGAAAACCCTCCTCCCTACACGAGCCTCCTCGGGTCCGTGGCGCAGCGGTCTGCGGCGTCGAGGACCGCTTTGCCCGCCTCGGCCGGTGACGCGAAGCGGTGCGGCGACCCGAACGCCGGGAGCAGCCACTGCCACGCCGGCACCTCGGACGGCCGGGCGACCTCCGCGGCGGCGCTAACTCCATTGCTGCTGCCGCCGGTCGCTGCTGCGTTGTTGTTTGCCGGTGCGCCGGTCGCCGCCGCACCGTTCGCCGCCGCACCGGCACAGACAGTGGCGGTGTTGCTGCTGCTCACGACCCCAGACACCTTGCGCATGGAGGCCGCCTGCTTCGCGAGCCCCGCGCGCCCCGGGTACCCCACCACGCGGTCCGCGCGCCACGCCGAGGAGTCCCACCGGATGTGCCCGCCGCTGAACAGCACCGCGTCGCCTCTTTCACCGCCAGTTCCGCCGCCACCGTCCCCGTGGCCTCCCTCCGCCGCCGCCGCTGCCGGACTCGCCCGGCGCGAGCGGCACCACACGCACAGGGTCCCATAGGTCACCCCCGGCGTGTGCACGATGCGCACGTCGGGCAGCGTCGTATTTGCCACAGCTGAGGCCTCGCTTGCGCCTTCCGGCGGCCCACCCTCGAGGTCCCAGGGCCCGGCGCCGTCGAGGACCTGTTCCACGGCGCCGAGAGTGGCGCCGCGCATGAGGTCGTGGCGGTGCATGACGCGCGAGAGCCCCGGGAACGCCGCCTTCCACTGGTGGTGGCCGAGCCGCGGCCTGGGCGCGCCCCGCGCCGTTGGAACCTCCTCGCTCGAGTAGGACATGTCCTCGCCCGTCATGGTCTTGTCGGTCATGATGAGGTAGTCGACTCCGCCCAGCGCCGCGATGCCGTCAGCAAGGCCCGGGTCGAAGCTCGGCACTCCCACCATAATGTTGCCACCTGGTCGGACCACCAGGAAGGGCGACGCCCAGTTCGTCGCCTCCATGGGGAATCCAAGGTGATACACCCCGGGTAGCGACTCGGGGTCCACGGGCCTGGGGTAGCCTTGGACCGTCGTGGGCGCTGGCGGGTCAGGCTTTTGAGCGTGAACCGCTGCCGCCAGCCGATATCCGAGGCGGGTACGCTTAGGAACTGACCGAGTTGTGGATGACGCTGGCGCGATGGTGGAGAAGCACGACCCCGTTGCCACGAAAGATGCGAGCACCACCAGCGCGGCGGGAAGCTTTGAAGCCCTCGCCATAGAGTCCTATAAGTGATGTCGATACTACACTTGACGTCAGATAAAGCAGAACTCAAACATCAAGTAGGCGTGGTGCCGCGGAGTGTATTTGAACACCATGTTCGGTAATTTCAATGGTCCGGTCCCGAACACCACTCACTCTCTGACTGGCAGCAGTGAGACAACAGAATCGACTGGCGACTGGCGACACTTGGTCACAACTTGGTTCTTTGAGTTCGTAGAGTCATCCGCGTGCTGTGTTTCAACATCGAGTTGTTGTCATCATGGCAGACCTTAGCTCGGTAGGATCCCGTCCTCAGGCGATTGTGAAGTTCATGCATCGCCCATTGATCGCTCATCATCCGATCTTGCGCGCAGCGCCCAGTCGTCCGTTCCGCGCAGCTCGTTTGGCGGCTCATTGTAAGTTTGCGCTCATACTGCTTGACAAACAACCATGCTCGGAAAGGTGTTCACTGCCTGCCTGGGCCTCCTCATCGTGGTCGTGGGCCTCGGTCTCGGCGCGGACTCTACCGTCGCCGACTTCCGCGCCGCGCTGGCGCGGCCCCAGGCGGTGTATTGCGGCCTCCTGTCGCAGTACTGCTTCATGCCGCTGTGCTCGTGGCTCATGGCGCGGGCTTCAGGGGCCTCGGTGTACACGCAGATCGGAATGATCCTGGTCGGGTCGGCGCCCGGCGGCACAACGTCAAATTTGTTCACGCTCTGGGCCAAGGGTGATGTGCCACTGTCCATCACCATGTCATTTTTCTCCACCCTGGCCGCTTTCTTCATGCTCCCCGCCCTCGTCTTCGTGTACATCGACACGCTGTCCGAGTCGGACGACATTCGCATCCCGTGGTCCCAGATCATCGTCTCATGCTTCCTAATCGCCCTCCCCACCACGCTTGGCCTCGTTACGCGGCGGCACAATACGAAGACGAAGGTGTGCGGCCGGTTCATCTGGGAGTGGATGCACAAAGCCACCTCGATGTTTGGGGGTGCCTTCGTGGTGGGGGCCGCGGTGGTCGGGTGCATCCTGTACGGCGACGAGCTGCTGTCCGCGGGCTGGAAGCTGTGGTTCTTCGCATTGCTCTTTGAGCCCCTGGGCGCGGCATTCGGATACGGCGCGGCGAGCTACTTCGGCCTGCCGCGGCCGCAGCGGCGCACCGTTGCCATGGAGTGCGGCGTGCAGAACTCGAGCTTCACCATCGCCATGGTGACGCTTAGCTTCGGCAGCGGGCGGGACAAGGACCTCGCCGACGCGCTGCTCTTCCCGCTCATGTACTCGTTCTCCTACATCTTCAACTCGAGCTGGCTCGTCGCCTACTTCCGCTGGGCCGTGGCACCCCTCGACGCCGAGGCCGATGCCGCTGCCGCTGTGGCCGCCGTTGCGGTTGCGAAGCGCGCCGCCTGCCGCCTCTCGGCCCTGCCCCCCGCGGTTCCCCTTATCGCCATGTCGGGCTACGCGCCAGCGGCGAGCGGCGGCAACAGCAACAGGGCGCGGAACTATCACGTGTACGAGGCCCCGGATGGGTTCCGTGGTTCCTACAATGAGGTGCTGGCCCACGAGCAGGGGCTGGGCCCAAACGGGGACGGCCGGGCGCCGTTCGACAAATCGAGTTTTTTCGGCAAGATGGCCTTTGACTACGTGCGGCCGCTGCTGCGCCTCGGGGCGGCGCGGCCGCTGCTGGAGGCCGACCTGCCTGCCCTGGCGGCGCGCGACGACATCGGCCTGGCCGTGGTCAAGGTGAGTGACGAGTGGGCGCGCGAGCTGCAGGCCTGCGCTGAGCGCCTCACATGCCAGGCGGGGGGCGGGGCCAAGGCGGCGGGGCAGCAGCAGCAGCAGGTGGCGAAGCAGCAGCCCGGAAGCGAGGCGGGGCAGCTCGGTTTCGCCCCGACGACGCGCGACGACTACTACGCCCCGCCAGCCCGGCCCGCGCGGTGGGCAAGTGCGCGGCCCGTGCCCGAGCCCTCGCTCTTCTGGGCGCTGGTGGCGGCGCACCGGCGCGAGTTCTGGCTCGGTGGGCTCCTGTCGCTGCTCGAGGAGCTGAGCATTTTGCTGCAGTTCGCGCTCATCGCGCCGCTCCTCGACTTTGCCTCCTCTCCCGGGCGCCCCACCAGCGAGGGCTACCGGCTGGCGGGACTCATGGCCGTCGCAAGCCTGGCGCAGGCCGTGCTGCACCATCAGAACTTCCTAGTGAACATGCGGTGCGGCTGGAGCCTGCGCTGCAGCGTGACCGGGCTGCTGCACGCCAAGTTGCTGCGCGTGACGTCGGGCGCCCTCCACGGCGAGGACTCGAGCAGTGTTTACAACCTCGTGGCGTCGGACACCATGCGCTTCGACAACGTGATGCCGATGCTGCACCTCGGGTGGGCCGCCCTGCCCGTCTCCTGCGCCGTGGTCTGGCTGCTGTGCCGCGAGCTCGGGTGGCGGCCCACGGCGGCGGGCGCGGGGACCATGCTTGCCTTCGTCTTCCTGCAGGTCTATTTCGGGAAGCAGTTCGGGCGACGACGGCGCATCACGGCCAAGATCACGGACCGGCGCGTCCGCCTGACGTCGGAGATGCTCAGCGGGGTGGCCTCGGTCAAGGCCTACGCGTGGGAGGAGCCGTTCCTGGCGCGGCTGGGGGAGCTGCGCGGCGAGGAGCACGCGTCCATCTTCCGGTCCCAGTCCATGAAGGCGGTGACGCTGGCGCTCTTCTTCGCGTCTTCCGCGGTGGCCTCGCTGGCCGCGTTTGGGACCTATAAAGCGCTGGGGAAGGAGCTGCGGGTGACCTCCATCTACACCTCGGTCGCGCTCTTCAACCTCTTGCGCGTCGAGGTCGGGACCCGCTTCGCCCGCGTAGCCGAGACCGGGCCCGAGTGCCTCGTCGCCATCGAGCGCATGCGCCGCTTTCTACTCCTCCCCGAAGTGGCCCTTGCGCAGCACCTTGGAAGCAGCGGTGGTGGCAGCGGCAGCAGTAGCGGCGGCGGCAAGCGCGCCCCTAACACCGAGGCCGCCCCCGAGACCGGTCCTGGCGGCGCTTGTGCCGGGGCGGCGGCGCTGGCGCCCCCCCTGGCGAAGCCCCTGGCGAAGCCCCTGGCGAAGCCCCTGGCGAAGCCCCTGGCGAAGCCCCTGGCGAAGCCCCTGGCGGAGCTTCTGGCGGTGGAGCTGGTCGGTGCGTCCTTCGGGCGGCGCGGGGCCGTTGAGCCGTGCCCTGCGGTGGTAGCGGGCGTGACCTGCGGCGCGGCGCGGGGCGAGGTGGTGGTGGTGTGCGGGCCGGTGGGCTGCGGCAAGTCCACGCTGCTGGACGGCCTGCTGGGCGAGGCGGACCTCCTGGGCGGGGCGTGCGCGCTGCGGGGGAGTGCGGCGCTCAGTCCGCAAGAGCCCTGGGTCATGGCGGGCTCGCTTCTGTCCAACATCCTCTTCGGGGAGCCGTTGGACGCGGAGCGCCTTGCGAGCGTCGTGGCTGCCTGTGCGCTCGGGCCCGACATCGACCAGCTCCCCGACGGCCTCGACACGGAGATCGGCGAGAAAGGCGTCAACCTGAGTGGGGGCCAGAAGGCGCGGGTGTCCCTGGCCCGCGCCTGCTACGCCAGGGCCGAGGTCGTGCTCCTCGACGACCCTCTGTCGGCGGTGGACCCTGCGGTGGCCAAGCACCTCTTCAACGCGGCCATTGTGGGCTGGCTCGCCACCACCAACCGCGCGGCCGTGGTCCTCGTCACGCACCAGCGCCAATTTCTAAAGTTCGCCGACAAGGTGCTGCTGCTTGGCGCGGAGGAGTGCTTCGACCTCTACGAGAGCAGCGCCGACGGCTTCCGGGGCACTTACGCCGAGGTCGCCACGCACGAGCGCCTGGTCGTGGGCCGCGCGGCGAGGGCGGTGAAGGGTGGGGTGGTGGGCGCGCGCCTGCTTGCGGCGGGACCGGCCCTCGCGACGTCTGCGGCTGCTGCGGCGGCGGTCGACGGCGCGGTCGACGGGACCGACTCTCTTCGCGTAGTGTCGAACCCAATAGCGCTGCTTCCCACTTCATCAACCCATCTCTCCGCCCCCGCCTCCGCCCCCGCCTCCGCCGTCGCCGTTGCGGGCGTGTCCAGCGAGGGAGGGAGCGAGGGAGGGAGCGAGGTGGCGGGTGCTTCCCTGGGAGCGGTGAGCGCCGGCGGCGGAAAGCTGCCGGCGCGAGCGCTCACCTTCAAGGCGGCGGCCAAGGCGGTGCAGGCGACGGTGAAGCTGAGCTCGGGGCTGCGGGGCTCGCTCGAGGAGATGCAGGCCGCGCATGTGGCGGCGGCGGCGACGGCGACGGCGGCACTGCGTGCGTTTCTGACAAGCCCGGCCCTGGGGCTGAGCGCCGCGCAGGTTGAAGCCTTCCTAGCGTTCGGCGTGGAGAGCCTCGAGGACCTGCTGGACGCGTCCATCGTAAACGAGGCCTCCCTCACGGGCGACATAGGCCTCTCGCAGGCCGAGGCGGCGCGCCTCCTCGCCGTGCTGCAGCGACAGGCCGAGGCCAATGCCCGGGTAACGACGGGTGGGGCGCCGACCGCGACGATTGGCGACGAGAGCGACGGCGAGGGCGATGCCGCTGCTCATGCTGCTTGCGCGGGCGAGGCGGGCGCAGAGCACGCGTCAGTCGCGGCCGCCCCGCGCGCCGCGGTCGCCAAGGCGCACCGGCTGACGTACTTTGAGCGCGCGGGCGACGGCGCGCTGGTGCCGCGGACCGTGGCCGCCTTCCGGCCGGGCCCGCTCCTGAGCGCGGCGCAGGCTGAGGCGCGCCAGGCGCGGCGGGCGGCGCGAGAGGCGGCGGGGCGCGTTGCGCGGCGAGCGGATGGGTCGGTGGGGCTCGTGGGCCGCGTCGTTGGCTTCGGGACATTTGCAGAGCTCAAGGCGGCGGGGCTCCTCGCGGCGCTCGGACCCATGGGCGATGAGGGTGGCGGCGACGGCGCGGAAGAAGGCGACGGCAACGGGGCCGAAGGGCCAGATGCAGTGGCGGAGGACGGCGCGGCAAAGAATGACGAGGGGGGCACGGACGTGGCCGCGGGCGCGGCGGATGGGACCAAGGGCAAGGCGGTGTCGGGGTTCACGCAGCTCGTAGGGGCCGAGGACCGCGAGGTGGGGCTAGTGAAGCGCAGCACGTGGGTCAACTACGTCACCGCGTCGGGCCCCGGGCTCGCCGCCACCGTGCTGCTCCTCTTCGTACTCGGGCAGGCGACCCTCGTGGCGGGGGACGCCTGGCTCCTGGTCTGGGCGACGGCCGACGACCGGGCCGACGGCAAAGCGGACCCGCGCTACTTCTTCACCTTTGCGGGCCTAGCCGCGGCGACCACGGCCGTGTCCTTCGCCCGCGCACTGCTCTTCTTCCACACGACGCTGCGGGCGTCCTCGGCGCTGCACCGGGACGCGGCGGCGCGGCTCTTCGGCGCGCCGCTGTCCTTTTTTGCGGCCACCCCCGCGGGCCGCATCGTGAACCGCTTCAGCTCCGACCTGGCCCAGGTGGACGAGCAGCTCGCGGTGGCCATCTTTGACACGCTCCAGATCGCGTGCATGGCGGCGGCAGGGGTCATCGTGAGCTGCGCCGTGCTGCCCCCCGTTCTCCTCGTGGTGCCGCCCGTGCTGTACACCATGGGGTGGCTGCGCCAGTACACGACGGCGTCTATGCGCGAGCTGAAGCGTCTCGACGGCACCAGCCGCTCGCCCGTCTACGTCAAGTTCCGCGCCGCGCTCGTCGGGCTGGCCTGCATCCGCGCCTATGGGCGGCAGCAGGCGACGCAGGCCAGCTTCCAGGCCTCGCTCGACCGCAATGCCAAGGCCTGGTACTGGTGGCTCATCGCCAACCGGTGGTTCGGGTTCTGGCTCGACGTGCTCTGCTTCCTCGTGGTCGGTGTGACGGCGCTCCTCGCCGTGGCCATGCGCGACTCGGTGCGGCCCGGGCTCATCGGCCTGGCCCTGGTCTATGTCCTCAGCCTGAGCGGCATGTTCCAGTACATGATGCGGCAGACGGCGCTGGTGGAGACGTACATGACCTCGGTGGAGCGGCTGAGCCACTACGCGAACGAGCTAGAGCCCGAGGAGGTCAGCCTCGCCGCCGCCGTGGAGGACGGCGACCGCAGGCACCCCTTACCGCGCCGTCCGCCCGGCGAGCCCGGCGCGGCCCCGACCTACTACACGCGCACCGTGGCCGGGGGGCCCCTCGTCGCGCGCGCCGCGGGGGATTGCGGCGTCGACCTCGGTGGCGGCGACATCATCAATGGGCACGACGAGGCGGCACAGCCGGCGTATTTCGAGCGGCTCGCTGACGGGACCCTTGCGCCCCGCACCGCTTTGACCCAGACCTTGGCGCAGCTCAACCTCCGGCCTGTGCCCCCACGGCCCCGTGCCTTTGTCGGCAGCGGCGGCGGCGCAAGAGGGGCGACGTCGTTGTCGTCGTCGTCGTCGTTGTCGTCGTCGTGGCCGCTGCACGGAGCGCTGACGTTCGACGGCCTGCGCGTGCGGTACCGCAGGGACCTGCCCGAGGTCATCACGGGCCTCAACGCGGTGATCCCCGGGGGGGCCAAGGTGGGCGTTGTGGGGCGCACGGGCTCGGGCAAGTCGAGCCTGCTCCTCGCGCTATCGCGGCTGAACGAGGTCTGCGGCGGGCGCGTCCTCGTCGACGGCGTGGACAGCTGTAGTGTCGGGCTGCGGACGTTGCGCCAAGCCATCGCGGTGATCCCGCAGCAGCCGCATCTCTTCTCCGGCAGCGTGCGATTCAACCTGGATCCCTTCGGGGAGTTCAGCGACGCGGCGGTGTGGGAGGCGCTGGCCCACGCGCGCCTGCGGGCCTTCGTGTCCGAGGCGCCGGGCGGGCTGGATGCGGCCGTGAGCGAGGGCGGCGGCAACTGGAGCGCGGGGCAGCGGCAGCTTCTCTCCATCGCGCGCGCCCTGCTGCACAAGCGCAAGATCGTGCTCCTCGACGAGGCCACGGCGTCGGTGGACCACGAGGCCGACGCCGCCATCCAGCACATGCTCCGGTCCAGCGACTCGCCCTTCAAGGAAGCGACGCTTGTGGTCATCGCCCACCGCATCGCGACCGTCGTGGACAGCGATCTTATCCTCGTGATGGACCAGGGCCGCCTGGCCGAGTTCGGCCCCCCTGATGCCCTCCTCGACCCTGCGAAGCACCCGAATGGCCTCTTCGCTGCGCTCGTCGCCGCTTCCCGGGGTAAGGCTAAGGGCAAGGACTGAGGATGAGGCGATTGCCGGGCTCATTCATAAGCGAGGAGCCAACGCGTGCGCTCTCACTCGCCCCCGGGCCTTCTGAGCCCCTTGTGCGTTTGTGCGCCGTGCGCTCGCGCTTGCTTGTGCTACTGAGCTAAGAACATCCCGACATCAAAACATCAGACATTAGCCGCCATAGGCCACAGGAAAATGCAGGACGCAAGATGCCTATAATTAGCGCACCTCTGTTTATACGGCGGATTTCATTCCAGCCCCCGCCCCCCCCTTTTTTTGAATTTATTTTTATTTTATTCTTACAGC
>Ga0181573_10005423_pt1 | contig 10586 bp, 7 predicted proteins | sample 101ome_25_FD_148643 | JGI IMG/M metagenome (GOLD analysis project Ga0181573, IMG submission 148643) | Coastal salt marsh microbial communities from the Groves Creek Marsh, Skidaway Island, Georgia - 101409BT metaG (spades assembly) | ecosystem: Environmental > Aquatic > Marine > Intertidal zone...
GAGATCTTTGCGGCGGACAATGATCCGGGCGCCCGCCCGCCCTGTCGGTTGCTGCATGTGGTCGAAGGCGGGGACTACGGCTTTCAGCGACTCTACGGTAACGCCGCGCATCATCCCTTCGTCTGCTGGAACGGCGAACGACGCGGGACCCTGCCCATGCTTCACGCCAGCGGCGAGGCGCCCTGCGGATTGCTCGTCCTCGGCGGCGGGTTGCTCGGCCTTACCTGGAGCGAGCATCGACTGGACTACTATCCGTTGACCCCGGAAGGCGGCAGCTATCGGACAGAGCGCATTCCTTTGGTCCAGGGCGGACGCCATTTCCGCCCCGTGTGCATCGCCCGGTCCGTCGCCGAATCCAACGCGGATCGCGAGATCTTCTATTTCGCGGACTGGGTCAAGGTGCACTACAAGATCCACGGCTTCGGGCGGGTTTGGAAATTGACCATCGATCGCAACGCGGCGAAATGGCTGGCTCCGGCGTCCCAGGCGAAGCGCGGTCCCGAGGGACTTCGGGCCGCGGCCCTCCGCGCCGGCCGCATCAAGTCCGACCTGCCGGCGCTGTATCGCGACGCCAATGCCGACGATCCTTTTCTCGCCCAAGCGGCGTTGCGGGAACTGTCCCGTATCGTGCCCAAGTTCAAACCCGCGCAGGTCGGCGCACTGCCTTCCGCGCAGCGGACGGCCGCGCTGCTGGCGTTGAAGCTCGCCACCGACGACACCCACTCGGACCGGATGGGCGCGGAACGAACAAACCTGCGCAACACCTGGATTCAACGCTTCGCAAAGGACGCAGATCCTGCCGTGCAGTTCGAGACGTTGCGCTGGATCGCGGACACGCAGGCCAAGGAATTCCTGCCGCACGTGGAATCCGTCCTGAATCGCCGCGGCGTGGATTTCACCTTGTTCGAAGCCGCCGTCGCCGCGTGGAACACCTTGAACGAGAAGCCGCGCGCCGGGACGCAGAATCGCGAACTGCTGCTGGCCAAGGTCCTGGACAAGGAGGCCGCGCCCGAGATCCGCGCCCACGCGCTCCGGCTGCTGCCCGAGGCGCCGGTGAAGGCGCCGAAGGAGGGCGAGGCCGCGGCAAGTCGCTACCCCCGGGGCCTCAACGCGCGCGTTCTGGAAGACCTGATTCAACTGGGCGATGAAGGCCTGTCCCTCGCCGCCGTGCGAACACTGGCCCAGAATCCGGAAGTCGGCTCTCCAGCCCTCGCCCGCGTGGCCGCCGATGCCAACGCGCCCGTCCGCCTGCGCGCGGAAGCCATCGCAGGTCTCGCATCCGTCGCCGAGAAACACACGGCGCGCCTGGTCGGACTGGCCGAGGATTCGAAACCATCCGTGAACAGGGAAGCCCTCCGCGCCCTCCGATCTGTCGGGTTGAATGACCGACAAGGCAAACAACTGAAATCGGTCGCGCAATCCGATCCGGCAAGCCGCGAACTCGTGGACGCGGTCCTGCAGCCCGACTTGCTGGTCGAAGGCCGCCCCCCGCTCGACGACATCCAAGCCTGGCGCGAACGGCTCGACTCACTGTCGGGCGACGCGGACATCGAAGCGGGCCGCCGCATCTTTCATCACCCCCGCGTGGCGCTTTGTTCGACCTGCCATCGGCATTCGGACCGCGGCCGTTTTCTTGGGCCGGACCTGACCGGGATCGGTTCGCAGGGAAGCCGCGAGCAGCTCCTCGAATCGCTGCTCAAGCCGAGTCGTTCCGTGGCGCCGGAATACCAGGCGCGCCTGTTGACGCTGAAGGACGGCTCCACCTTTCACGGGATCCACCTGCGCACCGGCGGCGGCGGCGACAGCGAGACCCTGATGAACGGATCAGGCCTCGAGGTCCGCGTCAAGCGCGACGACATCGTGACCGATTCGCGCTCCGCGCTCTCCCTGATGCCGGAGGGGCTGGTCTATTCACTCACGGATCACGAACTCCGCGATCTGCTGGCCTTCCTGGAAGCGTCCAAGGGCGGCTTGAGTAATCCGTAGCCGCAACCTTTAGGTTGCGCCGCGTCCGATGTGACTGCTTGGCGCGCGATTTCACAGGTCGCGTCCGGCGCAACCTAAAGGCTGCGGCTACGGGTTTATTGCAAACGTGCAATCGCTCCACACTTGATCACCCCCGTCCATGAATGCCAGATTTCCCACATGAAACGCGCCCTTCTCCCCTTCCTGGCCCTGATCTGCCTTTTCGCCTCCAACCTTCCCGCCGCCAACAAGCAACCCGCCGGTTTCAAACATCTGGAGATCGGCGAACCGGCGCCGGATTTTTCCCTCAAGGGCGTGGATGGGGAGCCCTACACGCTTGAGGACTTTAAGCAACCCAAGGTGTTGATGATTCTGTTCACCGGCACGCATTGCCCCGTGTCTCACGCCATCGAAAAACGCCTGCAGACGCTGGTGGATGACATGAAGGGAAAGGACTTCGGGATCGTGGCGATCAATCCCAATCACCCGAGCGGCTTGAGCCCCGACGAACTGGGCTACACCGCCTACACCGAGAGCTTCGAGGATTCGCGACGCTACGCGAAAGACCTTGGCTGGACGTTTCCGTTTCTTTACGACGGCGACACGCAGACCACCGCCCGCGCCTATGGCTGCCTCGCGACGCCGCATGTGTTCATCTTCGATCGCGATCGCAAACTTCGCTACAACGGTCGCTTCGACGACTCGCGCTACGCAGAGCTTTCAACCATCAAGCATCACGACACGCGCAACGCCATCGAGGCTCTGTTGGCCGACAAGCCTGTGCCCGTCGCGAAGACGCGCCCCTTCGGCTGCTCGACCAAGTGGAAGGAACGCAGCGAACACGTGGCGAACGTCGCAATGAAATGGAACGCCCTGCCCGCCACACTCGAGGAGATCGACGCCAAGGCGGTGGCGAAGCTGCGGAAGAACGGCACGGAGAAACTGCGCCTGATCAATGTCTGGGCGACCTGGTGCGGCCCCTGTGTGAAGGAGTTTCCCGACCTGACCGCCGTCGCGAGCAAGTTCAGCCGACGCAAGTTTGAACTGATCACCATCTCGCTCGACGACAGGAGGGACATGGCCAAGGCGAAGCGCTTTCTGGGCCAACACCGCGCCGTGATGAGCGACCGCTTGCGCCCGACGGTAGAGGCTGAAGGCCGGAGCTCGAACAACTATCTCTATACTGGCGCCGCGGTGGATGAACTCGCCGAGGCCTTGGATCCGAAGTGGAAAGGAGCCCTGCCTTTTTCCGTGCTCATCGATCAGCACGGCGAGGTTCTCTACCGCGTCGAGGGGATGATCGATCGGGAAGAGGTGGTGAAGGAGGTCTTGGACGCCATCTCGCCCTACTACACGCCGGACAAGTAGCAGCGAACGTGAGTTCGCTCACTTCAGGTTGACGCAATGAAATCAGAGCGGACTTACATCCGCTGCTACCGGGTTTTCAATCCCTCCGCTGCCCGAACATCCAATTGTAGAACTCCGCCGAGAAAAACGCCTTGCGGCCGGCTCCGTGGCCTTCGTCGGGGTAGATGGTGAGCTTGGCTTTCTTGCCGCCCATTTCACGAATCAACTTCACCATGCGTTCCGAGCGCTCGGCGGGCACGACACGATCCGTGGCGCCGTGGAAAGCCCAGACCGGGACGCTCGTCAGGTTCTTCGCCCAACGTTCGAGCTCCGGGAAAACATCCTTGGGCCCGCCGAACCCAAGACCGCCAACCACCGGCGCGACCGCGGCAAAATGCTGAGGCGACTCCCCCGCCCAGGCCCAGGAGCCGAAACCTCCCTTGCTGTTGCCGCTGAGGAAAACACGCTTCCCATTCACCGGAAGCGTCGCCTTCAAGTGATCGAGCAACAGGTCCAGGTCCTTGGGCTGCCAGATGCCCATCTCCCCGGGCGTCCCTTTCGAACATTGCGGCGCGACGACGAGGCTTGGCTCGGTGACGTGTTCCGCCAGCCCCTTCATGACGCGCGCGACATTGTTCTTCGCCTTCGCAACGTCATCGCCGCGCCCGCCGGCGCCGTGAAGATAGACCAGCAATGGGAGCGGTCTGGCGTCCGGCCTGATGGCGTCGCCGCCCGCCTTATGGGCAATGAAGACATAGTCGCGGTTGAGGAACTTTGCCTTTGCGTGAACCGATTCCGGAAGCTTGCGGATCTCCGGTTCAGCGGCCGTGGACAGGGCTGTTGCGCCAAGAGCCAATGTCAGGATGGTGAGGGTGCGATTCATGCCAGGGTGACAATTCATAGGCGAAACAGCCGCGCCTGTCACGTGACAGAACGCCTCAAGCCGGCTGCAATACGTAAATCCAGTGTGCGGCGCTCCGCGCATCCTCAGAGCCCATGCCGCCGCGCTCCAATTCTGCGCCACGCCCGTTTTCAGACAGGCTCTCATGCGCCTTGGCCTGGATCACCTCAAACTTTATCCGGGCCTCTGTCAGGCGATTCTCAAATCCGGGTTCCCGGACCGCCGACCAGATGAAGGCGCGTCCGGTCGGCTTGAGAGCGCGACAAATTCTCTCGATTCCGGTGTCCGAGTAAAGCGACGCATTGCCGGGGGCGACCATCGCAAAGGGACCGTTGTCCACATCGAGTAGGATGCTGTTGTAGGTCTGCGGCCTGGCCATCCCGATCGATCGGGCCACATCCTGCACCCGCACAATCACCCGGGGATCTTCCAGCAGTTCGCCGTTGAGAGCCTTCAAATGCGTCCGGTTCCATTCAACAACTGCCGGCATCAACTCCACGACTTCGACCGCCGTGTCCGGCCCCGCTGAATCGAGGACGCTCCGCAGGGTGAAGCCCAGCCCGAGACCCCCGATCAGCACGCGGGACGCGGCATCCGGTTCCAGATCCGCCACGCCAATGTCGCCCAGGAGCGTCTCTGACGCCGCCGCCCGCGAATGCATCAACTCCTCCCCGTCCAGGGCAATCACGAAGGCTCCCTCCCGCTCATGGAGCGAGAGACTGCCTCCGTCCGGCGTTGCTGCCTGGTCCAGGAAACTCATGGATTCCAGGGATACTTCGACGGATCGTGATCCGGATTGGGTTTCATCATCTTGGCCCCGACGCGTTTGCGCCAGGCGTGAAGCTTGCGGCGCAGTTCCTCGGCCTTCGCGGGCTGCGTTTTGGCGAGATCGTTCCGTTCGCCGATATCGTCCTTGAGGTTGAAAAGCTGCACGCCGCCGTTCTCGAAGTATTCCAACAGCTTGAAATCACCTTCGCGAATGGCGCCGCCGGGGCTTTGCATGCCGTGATTGCTGTAGTGGGGGAAGTGCCAGTAGATGGCGTCGCGCTTGAGGGACCCGCCGCGCAACGCGGGAACCAGACTCACGCCGTCCAATGTCTGCCGGGGGTTCGCGGGCAATCCCGCCATTTCGAGAATGGTGGGATAGAAGTCATTGCTGATGACCGGTTCGCGCGAGACCGATCCAGGCTTGGCCCGGTCGGGCCATTTCACGATGCAGGGCACGCGGATGCCGCCTTCGTAAAGCCAACCCTTCGCGCCGCGCAGGGGCAGGTTCGCCGTGGAGAATGCGACGTCCAGACGATCGCGGCCGACGCGGCGATTGGGATTGCCCACGTTCATCCCGGCCATGCCCCCGTTGTCCGCGAAGAAGATCACGATGGTGTTGTCCGTGAGCCCGAGCGAATCAAGCTTCTTCACCACGCGACCGAGGCTCTCATCCATTGCCTCGACCATGCCGGCGAACTCCACGTTGTCCTGCCGTTGTTTGATCTTCACCGTGCGCTGGGGAAGGACGCGATACTGGCTTTGCGACGGCTGTTTGATCAGCGCGTCCAACTGCTTCGGCGTCAGGGGCTCGGGATCGTCCGGGTTGCCCTCCAGGATGAACTCCGGGCGGCTCGGCGCCTTCCTTTCGGCCAGCCGCTTTCGATACTTCGCGACCAGGTCAGGCCGGCCATGAATGGGGTCGTGGACGGCGAAGTGCGAGAGATAAAGGAAGAAAGGCTTCTTTGAGTTGTCGTCGATGAACCGCAGCGCCTCGTCGGTCAGACGGTCGGTCAGGTAGTCGCCGGGCTTGTCCGGCAATCCATCGAGCTTGAAGGGCGCGTGGTAGCCGGCCCTGGGCCAGCCCTTGAACCAGTTCTGAGGAACCTGCACATCGAAGCCTTGGCGCAGCGGGCCGAAATCGTTTTCCCCCAGGTGCCACTTGCCGAAGTGTCCGGTCGCGTAGCCGTGCGACTTCAAGGCTTCGGCCAGCGTGGTTTCCTTCAGGGGAAGCTGCTGGAGGTTGGGAGCGTTCAGCAATCGCTGGAACGGAAAGTTCCGCCGCCCGGGAATCCAGTCGGACAAACCAAGTCGGGCGGGATACCTGCCGGTCAGGATGCTGGCGCGCGTGGGCGAGCAGACATGGCAGGCGGCATAGGCGTCGGTGAAACGCACGCCTTCCTCGGCCAGTCGATCGATGTTCGGCGTCTCGTAGAGGGAACTCCCGAAGCAACCCACGTCCGTCCAGCCCAGGTCGTCCACGAGAAAGAAGACGACATTGGGCCTGCGGCGGGAGTCCTCGGCTCGCGCCGGATGACAGCAGGCGACCAGGAGGAAGGCCGTGAGTAGGATCCGGGAGATCTTCATGGTCGCAGAGTATGCACCGGAGGAGACGTCGTCGAAAAGCACAACCGAAAAGCACAACCGGTACGGCGCTCCGGACGGGGCGGGAAATGATTGAATGCGGGATTGCTCGCCGGCGACCATCCAGGTCATCCGCCGCATTGGCCGACTCGCCGCCGCGCGTTTCAGAATTTCACCGTCAACTGCGCGGCGAACAGCTGCTCGCCCTGTTGGAACGGACCCTCCTGCCGGCTGTAGCCGTATTGCAGCTTGGTCTGGAGGTGGCGGGTCCAGCGATAGCCGAGCGCCCCCTCGATCCGGACGGCGTCCTGGTCCCAGTCGGCAAGCCCGCCGGCGCCATTCGGGACTTCGTCGAAGATCTGATGATTCCAACGCGCGGCCGCATACAGCTTCGGGGTGAGCTTGTACTTTGCCTCGATGAAATAGCTCAGGGTGTCCGCGTCGCCGACATTGGGAACCTCGAAACGCGCGGCGATCGCCTCGGCCCAGATCTGCCAGTGATGCCAGGCGAAGGCGATGTCGGTTCCGATGGTCAACTGTTTGAAATCGCCCGGATCCGTCCCCGCCGGCAGCGACGCCTGGGACTGCGGCAGCAGATAGCTCCCGTAGCTGAACGACGAACCGACATTCCACATGGCGGACGGGCGATAGCCGACCCGGCCGCTCACGGTCGGATGCTCCCAGTTGACGCGAAACGGATCCCACGCCGGCGGGCGGGAGGAGATGGAGGCGTTCTTTACCTCGAAGGCGTAGTCGAACTTTTGCAGGGAGCCGAATGCGGAAACGCCGGCCGTATAAGACGGCCCCCAGATGACCGGCAGCCAGCCGCCCTTGTTGTCGCGCACCGCCTGGCGGCCCAGGAATCCGCCCGGCGCTCCCGGAGCAACCTTGTCCGTCATGATGGTCACGTTCTCATAGGGCAGCGGCGCGTTGATGAAGGGGTTCTCCCACGAAAGGTGGCGCGGGACCCAGCCGCCGAACACCGTCGCCATCTTGCCGGCCTGGAGGTTCAGCCGGCCGTCCTTGAACGGCCGGTAACGCAGGAAATACTCGTCGAGCCGGGAATCGCCTTGGCGTCGCAGTCCGGGATCGAACCCCCGGTCGAACCGCGCCTGAACCAGCGAATAGAAATGCTCGCCCAACTGCGTGTCGAGAAATAGGGCCATGCGCGGATTGAAGAAGTGATCGTCGTCCGGGAAGACCAATCCCGGCGGATTCTGATCGACGTAATAGTATTCCAGGTCGAGGCGGCCGCTGAGGTCCGCGCGGAAGAAGCCGTCGCCGGTCTCGTAGGCCAGGGCGTCGTCCACGCGATCGAGAAACTCCTGGGCCATGGCGTCGGAGGTCATGGCGACCATCAAGCATGCCGCGGAGCCCAACACAGCCGCAATTCGGGAAAACAGGTTTGACGTCTTCATGTTCAGTTCAGGATTCAGCATTCGATTCAGCGCCCGGCCCTTCCTTCAATGAGCGGATGCCCAGCAGTTTGTAGGCGCGAACCGGAGCGTCGAAGCCCTTGACCCTCAGTTCCGGCATGGGCTCCACCTCCACGTGGTCCTTGAGCTTCTCGTAGGTGGCCTGGTCGATCACGGTCTCATCGACGCCCGCCACGCTGCACAGCCGCGAGGAGAGGTTCACCCGCGCGCCCATGACGGTGTAGTTGAGGCGGTCCTCAGATCCCATGCAGCCGGCGACCGCCTCCCCGGAGGCCAAGCCGATGCCCATGTGGATCGGCTGTTCGGCGGTCTCGTTCAGTTTTGTGCGTTCCTCGATCATCCGGAGGCAGCAGCGCGCGGCGTTGTAGGCGTCGTTGCCGTAGCTGCGCGGCGCGCCGAACACCCCCATGATCAGATCGCCCACGAACTTGTCCACCATGCCGTCGTGTTCGTAGACGATCCGGGTCAACACGGTGAAGTGGTCGTTCATCAGGTGGATGACATCGGTGGGCGACATGTCCTGCGTCATGGCGGTGAAGCCGCGGATGTCGCAGAACAGCACGCTGATGTCGCGCAGTTCGCCGCCGAGCGTGACGGAACCCGACATCAGCTCCTCGGCCACATCCTTGTCGGCGACCATGTCCAGCACGGCCTGGTATTTCTCCTTTTGGGCCAGTCCTTCGGCCATCTCGTTGAACGAGGCGGTCAACTCGCCGATCTCGTCCCTTCGCTTCACCGGCAGACGGACATCGAAGTCGCCGTCCTGGATTGAGCGCGTGCCCTTGACCAGCGCCTGGATGGGCCCCGAGAACCCATGGGAAATCAACATGCTGATCGCCAGCGCTCCGAGCAGGACCGCCGCGCCAAAGGCGACCACCCGCGCCTGCAGGACCTTCTGGTCCGCCAGCGCCCCCTCCAGCGAATACAGGGCCACCTGGTAGGCTGGCAGAAATTCCGAGTCGTTCATCTGTTGGAAGAACACCCTCTGCGGAACGCCGCCCAACGACATCGGGACCACGCCCGAATCCGCGGAGCCTTCGTCGATGGCCGCGCCGACCTTCTCCTTGAGCGCGGGGAGCGTCGCTTCCTCGATCGTCTCGGAGAACAGTTCGCCATTCACCCAGATGCCGCTGCGGATGTCGCTGAACTGTTTCATCGCCTGCTCCATGCCGTCCTTGATCGGAAAGCCCAGCACGAGTGCGCCCATGTATTCGTCCTCGGCGCGGAGAACCACCTTGGTGACGATGACCTCCATGATCATCGTGCGGTCGCGCAGGACGCGTTCGACGTAGCCGATCTTCTGGTCCACGCCCTCGGACGCCATCGCCCGGGCGACCTGCTGGAAGGCGTCGCGCATTTCATCCGTGGCGAAGACGGACTCGACGCCCATGCCGCGGAACGCGCGTTTGGGCGGCGGCAGTTCGGCGCCCTCGGTGTCGATGAAGCGGATCAACCTCGGGACGCGCGCGCGTTGGCTGAGATTGGGCCTCAGGCGCAGGACGGGCGCGAGTTCGTCCTGCGCGAGTTTGTAGAGCAGCTCCAGGTCCTCCTCCTCAAGCGCGGCGGCCACGCGGACGGAGCGCGTGAGTTCGCGGCATTTTTCGCGGACGCGCTCAAGCCGCGATTCGCGCATGCGGTTGAACAGCTCGACCTGGTTGCGGAACTGGATTTCCGACATCCGCTCATGCGCGGCCTCCATGCGGTCCTTGGCCACGTAGAGGGTCGCGCCGGTCACGCCGGCCACGACCAGCATCATGGCGGCGACCAGCTTGACCCGGAAACTGAAGGTCGGAGCGCGCATTCCGGTTCATTCGCCCAGGACGCCGGCGGTGAGCGTTTCCCCGTCCTTCAGGGTCACCGCCTTTTCGATGATCTTCTTTTTCCCCAGCCAGGCCTTGAGCGTGTAGCTCCCCGCCGGAATGCCGCTGAGCGTGAAGTTCCCCTCCTCGTCCGTGGCCGTGAAATAGGGGGAATCCACGACGACGATGACCGCGTTCATGTGCTCGTGGATCTCGCAGTAGAGTTTGACCACGCCCGGCTTGTCGAAGACCTCCGCCGGCTGCGTCTCGTTCTTCAGGTAACGCCCGAGATCGAACCGCTTCGCCTTGGAGTAGGAGAAGACATTGTGGTAGGCCTCGTCGTGGTTGGGAAACACCACCTTCGTCCCCACCCGCACCGGCAGGACATAGACGTCGAACTGGAAGTTGCGCTGCCCCAGTTCCACGGTGGCCGGCGGCTTGTCGGCGACGCCGGAGAAATCGCCCTCGACCCAGACGACGCCGGCCTTGCCCTTGGGCAGGCCGACCTTGCCGGCGATGTTTGCATAGCGCTGGTTGGTGACCGCGGACTTCTTCGCGGTCGGCAGCGCGATCGCCCCTTTCACGGAGCTTTGGGCGCGGGCCGCGGGCGTGGCGGGGAACAGCGACGTCAGCGCGGCAATCAGGAGGAGGGCTTTGCGGGAAATGGAGAAGGGAAACGACATGGTGTGGGTCCTTCCGTGGATTCAGTGTTGCGACTGCCCGGCCCTTATAGCGGACTCGACGGGCGAAGGCAATCGGCTTGAAGCGGCGGCGAGGTTCCGGGCGCGG
>Ga0181573_10005427_pt1 | contig 10580 bp, 10 predicted proteins | sample 101ome_25_FD_148643 | JGI IMG/M metagenome (GOLD analysis project Ga0181573, IMG submission 148643) | Coastal salt marsh microbial communities from the Groves Creek Marsh, Skidaway Island, Georgia - 101409BT metaG (spades assembly) | ecosystem: Environmental > Aquatic > Marine > Intertidal zone...
ACGGCTCCCACATCCGCACGCTGCTGCTCACGCTCTTCTACCGCAAGCTCCCCGAGCTGGTGACGCGCGGCCACGTCTACGTCGCGCAGCCGCCGCTCTACAAGATCAAGAAGGGCAAGCACGAGCGCTACGCGGTCACCGAAGAGGAGCGGGCGGCGATCCTCGCCGAGTTCGGACTCGGCCAGCTGCAGCTGGAGTTCCTCGACGGCAAGGCGCCGGGCGAAGGGCGCATGTTCGCGGGCGAAGAGCTGCGCGAGCTGATGGACCTCGTCACCAAGCTCCGCAGCAAGGCCGCGCGCATGCCCGCAGAGGGCGTCGTCCCGTTCGGCGACTACCTGGCGCAGGCGACGGTCCCCGACTGTGTCCTGCCGCACTACTACGTCGTCTACGAGGGTGAGGGCCAGTTCCTCGACACCGAGGAGCAGATGCAGGCGCGGCTCGAGTCGATCGCAGCCGCCAAGGGCAGCCCGCCGGTCGTCTACGAGGGGCCCGAGTCCCCGTGCACGCGCGAGGACGCGGACGTGCAGGTCTACTCCCTTCACCTCGGCGGCGAGCTGCAGCCGACGTTGGCGCGGCTCCAGGAGCTCGGCCTGCACTTCGACACCCTCCGCGGCTCGGAGGGGGCGGTGTTCCAGCTCGCGGCCAAGGACAAGCGCATCCCGGCCAACGGGCTCTTCGAGGCCGTCGACGCGGTCACCGAGGAGTGCAGCAGCGGCGTCGAGATCCAGCGCTACAAGGGTCTGGGCGAGATGAACCCGCAGCAGCTGTTCGAGTCGACGATGGACCCCGAGCGCCGCACGCTGCGCCGCGTCGCGGTCAGCGACATGGTCGAGGCCGACAAGATCTTCACCGTGCTGATGGGGCCCGAGGTCGAGCCGCGGCGGAACTTCATCGAGAAGCACGCGCTCGAGGCCACCAACATCGACGTCTGATCCCGAGGACGCGTGACCTCCGCAGCGCTGCGCCCGTTCCACCTCGCGTTCCCGGTCGACGACCTCGCCGCCGCCCGGTCGTTCTACGTCGACGTGCTCGGCTGCGGCGTGGGTCGCTCGAGCGAGCGCTGGATCGACTTCGACCTGTTCGGCCATCAGGTGGTGGCGCACCTCGTCGATCGCAGCGAACTGCCTCCTGGCAACACCAACCCGGTCGACGGGGACCACGTCCCCGTGCCCCACTTCGGCGTCGTGCTCGCGTGGGAGGACTGGCACGCGCTCGTCGACCGGCTCCGCTCCGACGGCGTCGGCTTCTTGATCTCGCCCAAGGTTCGGTTCGCGGGCCTCCCTGGGGAGCAGGCGACCATGTTCTTCCGAGACCCCGCGGGCAACACGCTCGAGTTCAAGTCCTTCCGCGACCCCAGCCGGCTGTTCGCGACCGACTGACGATTCTCGTTCGCGCGACGGATCGTCCCAGCGGTCGGCCACATCTCTGCACCGATGCACCGCCTCCGCTACCTCATCGGCCTCTGCACGCTGATCGCGGCCGCGCTCGGCGCGCTCTGGATCGTGCGCCTCCTCCGCCACGCCGACGAGCGGCCGGGCTTGCCGCTGACGCTCGAATGGCGGGACGCACAGGGGCTGAGAGCAGGCACGGACGTTCGCTATCGCGGCGTCACGGTCGGGTCGGTTCGATCGGTCGCCATCTCGGCGGACGGCAGCAAGGCGGTCGCGCAGCTCCGGCTCGACCCGTCAGGCGCGGGGCACGCACGCGTCAACAGCAGCTTCTGGATCGTGCGACCGCGCTTCCGTGGACTGACCGCTGGCGCGAGCGGGCTCGACACGCTGGTGCGAGACCCCTACGTCGCCTTCTTCACGCCCGCCGAGAGAGGCTCGGCGCTCGCGCCCGGGAGTCTGCTGACGGGCAGCGAGCGGCCCCCTGCTGGCTCCGACCCTGAAGCGCTCGGCGACGTCCAGCACGGGGACCTGCTGATGACGTTGCTCGTGCCCGAGAACCACGGGCTCAAGGCCGGCAGCGCCGTCATCTACCGCGGCATGCAGACCGGCGAGGTGCGCAGCGTCGCGCTGGCGCCGTCGGGGACGCACGTCGAGGTCGCGCTGAGGATCGAGCGCCGCCACCGTCAGACCGTCACGGACCGCAGCCGCTTCTGGGTCGCGCGGCCGCACGTGAGCGGCGCGCTGCTCAGCGGCTTCACGATCTCCGACGTGAGCGCCTTGTTGACGCCGTACGTCAGCTACATCGGCGAGCCGGGACAGGGCGTCTTCGTGCAGGACGGCTTCCGCGCCGCGGCCGAAGCCGAGCGGCCGGACCTAGACGTCGCGGCAGTCCCTGCCGCGGCCGTGGCGGCAGCGACCGCGCCCGAGGCCTCGCCTGCGCCTGCCGACGAGGTCGTCCTGGTGCGCATCACCTACGCCGCGACCGAGCGGGACACGCTCAGCTCGGACGACGAGCTGCTCCGCCACGGGACCGGGGTGCTGTTCGTCGACCGGGCCGGCCGCGCGGTCGTCGTCACGGCGCGGGCGCTCGTCGACGGGGCCTACACCGAGCACGACTTCTGGTGGGGAGATCCGGAGATCGTCGACGAGCAGCTCAAGGTGCTGCTGCCCGACGGAACCGTGCTGCGCGCGGGTCGGGTGTGGGTCGACCCCGAGGGCGCCAACCTCGCGGCGCTGGTCCTCGACGGCGCGCGGCCGGACCTGACCGGGACGCCCAGCCACCGCATCGGCCGCCCGACCGAGCTCCCCGAAGAGGCGCCTCGTTGCCTCCGCGCGGCTGGTCCCGACGGGGGCACGATGCCCGAGCAGGAGCTGCAGCCAGGCGCGTCAGCCAGCGCGGAGCTGCTCGGCGCGGCGGTCGTCCACGACGGCAAGCTGCTGGGCCTGTGGACGTTCCTGCCCGGCGGCGAGGGCGGCGCTGTGGTCTCGCTCGACCGCCTCCCAGACGACCTGCGGCCGCGCTGAGCCCGATATGGACCCTGCGCTCCAACTCCGCGGCTTCGGCCTCGCGCACCGGAGATCGGGCGCCGAGGAGGTGCTCCTCGAACACGTCGACCTCGAGCTGCGCCAGGGCGGCTTCTTTGTCTTCGTCGGCACGAGCGGCGGCGGCAAGTCCTCGCTGCTGCGCGTCCTGGCCGGGCTGACCGAGTCACGAGAGCCGCCCCCGCGGATGACGGGCGAGCTGGTCGTGTTCGGCGAAGACCTCGCGTCGGGCCGCGCCTCGCTCCCGCAGGGCTCGGTGGCGGCTGTCCTTCAGGACGAAGGGCTCCTCGACGAGCTCAGCCCGCGGCAAAACGTCGAGCTCGCGCTGACCGCTGCCGGTCGATCGCGCAAGCTGGCGCCCGCGCTGTTGGCGCAGGCCGGGATCCCTGCACCGCCCGGACGCATCGCCCAGCTGTCGGGGGGCATGCGCAAGCGCGTCGCCGTCGCGCGGGCGCTGGCGTCCTCGCCGCGGCTCCTGCTGTGCGACGAACCGACGGCCGGCCTGGACCCCGCCGCGGCGCGCGACGTCGCGCGCGTGCTGCGCGCCGCCCACGACCAGCAGCCGCAGCGGACTACGATCGTCATCACGCACGACGTCGACGCGTTCGACGGCCTCTCGGACGGCGTGCTGGTGCTGGACCGGGCCGCGCGTTCGCTCCGGCTCGAGCAGCCCGCGTGGCGCCCGGCGCCCTCGACCGCGACCGACCCGTCACCGCGGGAAACGCCCGAGCTCGCGGCGGCGCACGGGATCCGACGATGGCTGCTGCAGGCAGCGGCGATCAGCGAGACGGTGCTGGACTCCCTGCGCCGACTGCCGCCCGTCGAGCTGGGGCTCGCGGCCCGAACGGCCGCGCGCTTCGTCCTCGAACCTGCGCTGTTCGTCGCGGCAGCGGGCGCTGTGATCGGCGGGCTCGCGACGTTCTTCGCGCTCCGCAACAACCCGATCGAAGGGGGCTTCGAGACCGCGCTGCTGACGGGCGCGGGCAAGGTCTCGGCCGCGGTCCTCGTGCCGATGCTGAGCGGCTTCTTCTTCACGGCGCGCGTCGCCGCCGGCGCAGCGGCGCGCATCGGCACCATGAAGCGGACCCAGCAGATCGCAGCGCTGCGCATGATGGGCATTCGCCCGGCGGACTACCTGCTGACCCCGCTGGTCTGGGGGATGGTCCTGGCGACGCCGATCGTCACGCTCGGCGGCGTCGTGGCCGCGGCGCTCGCGTCTGCGTTCGCCGCGCAGCTGGCGTCGGGGACGAGCGCTGCGAGCTGGGCGACGGCGTACTTCGCGGCGGTCGAGCCCCGCGACGCGCTCGTGGTGCTGGCGAAGGCGACGCTGTCGGGCTACCTCGTGGCGCTCGCCTGCTACCACCTGGGCACCGGGCCGAAGCGCTCGGGGGCGGAGGTCGGCGCGGCGGTCGACGCAGCAATCGTCGTTGGCATGGCCTTCGTGCTCGCCGTGCACGCGGTGCTCACGTTCGTTGTCTACGCCTGAGCGCGCCGCTCAAGGTCCCCGCGCGGTCGGGCCGATGACATGGTCGTGAAGGGCATCGAGAAGATCACCTCCGTACGCCTCGCCGAGGTGCTGACGGAGCGGGACATCGTCTCCTCGGAGGTGATCACGGACGCGCTCTACTCGCAGGACCGGGACGGCCAGCCGTTCGTCCAGGTGCTGGTCGACGGGGGTCACATCACCGAGTGGGACCTCGCCAAGCTGGTCACCGAGAACTTCAACCTGCCGTTCTTGATGGCGGGCAACTACCAGATCAGCGAAGCGGCGCGGGACCGGTTGCCCAAGGAGACGCTCTTCGAGCACACGATCGTGCCGCTCGACGCGTTCGGCGACATCGTCACGGTCGCGATGCCGGTCATGCTGTCCTTCGAGGTGATCGCCCGGATCCAGAAGGACAACGACTGCGACCTGTTCCCCTACGTCGGCCTGATCACCGAGAACAAGAAGGTGCTCGGCGACCTGCACAAGGACTACCCCCAGTGGCTGGAGCAGCAGGCCAAGCGCCGCGCGGAAGCAGAGAGCGCCCGCAAGGCTGCGCCGAGCCAGGGCGGGGACAGCGATTGGATGAGCATCTTCGACGCCGGCGACCAGGCCATCCAGCAGTCGAAGCAGCGCTGACCGTCAGGCCTTCGCGGCCGCGCTAGGCCTCGCGCTCGGCGTCCGGGTCGTCGGCTGCGTCCATCGCCTGCCGGGTGAGGTCGTCGACGTCCACCTCGGTCGGCCGGAGCACGTCGAGCGCGCGCTCGAGGGCCTCAGTCGGCACGAGGACGCGCACGTTGCTGACGTTGAGCAACCGCTGGCTCATCGCGAATTCGTCGGCGCTCGCGTTGCCGTCCACGAACGCCGGGATCCCCGCGGCCTCGAGCATCGCGACGTAGATGCGCGCCTGGTCCGGGGTGCTGGCCACCTTGACGACGGTGCTGATGGGTTCGCTCACGACGGCTCCTTGTTCGCATCGGCGGGCTCCTGCGCTTCTGGCTCGACCTCTACGACGGGGTCGTCGTCGAGGTCGTCGGCGGCATGCTCGCTGCCGTCGCCGTATGCGTCGCCGTCGTCGCCCCCTACCGGCGCCGACATCGCTTCGTGCGTGAGGTCGCGCAGCGCGCCCGCCGGGTTTGCCATGGCGCGCGGCACCTTGGCGACGTTCTTGACCTCGCGCGCGGTGTCCGAGATCGCCTTCTTGACGTCTCGCAGCTCTCCGTCCCGATCGATCTGGTCCTTGAAGTCCTGGAAGCTGCGCTTCAGCTGCGCCACGACCCGACCGAGGCTGCGGCCAGCGTCGGGCAGGTTCCGGCCGTAGAGCAGGAGCCCGATGAAGAACAGGAGGAACATCTCCTGCCAGCCGATCGACGAGAACAGCGCGATCACGGTCGGGCGAGCATACCGCGAACGGTGGTCGGCCGCTGCCCGATAGGATGACGGGCCATGTCCCCCGGCCGGCTCCGCTGTCTCTCGCTGCTGCTGCTGGCCGGCGCGTGCGTCGCTCCCGAGCTCGAGCCGTCGCCGCTGACGCGCTCCTTCACGGATGAGACGCCCGCCTACGTCACGCCGGGTGCGCTCGACTGCGTGGTGCCGATCCTCGTCGACCACGGGTCGGACGGGCTGTCGCTGGGCAGCGGCGTGGTGATCGCGCCCGACGTCCTGCTCACCGCCGCCCACGTGGTCGATGCGTCGGTCGCCGGCGGCGCGCCCGTCACCGTGGTGGTGGACGGCGTCTCTACCAAGGCGACCTTGCTGGGCGCCGCCGGACGCGAAGAGCCGCACGGGGATTGGGCGCTCCTGCAGCTCGAGGACGTCGTGACGGCGCCGCCGGCGCTCATCTACGGCCCGGCCCGCGATCCAGGCTGGGAGCCGGCGCCGGGCACCGAGGTCTTGCTGGCAGGCTACGCGCTGGGGTTCTTCGGCAGCACAGGGGACCAGGAGATCTCGATCCCGCCGGACGCGCCGACGCCGTGCGTGCGGGCCGCGATCGAAGCCGGCGGCGGCGCGAGCTGCTGGCTGGCGGCGACGGCGCCGGTCTACCTCGGCGGCATCTCCGGCGGCGCTGCGATGATCTGGAACCTCGAGGCGCAGCGCGCCGAAGTGATCGGCCTCGTCACGAGCTTCCTGCCGACCCTGACGACGCGCCGAACGACGCGCACGGTGCGCATACCGGGAGGCGCGCCCCGGGTGCTGACGAGCGAGATCCGGACCGTGCCCTACCAGCTCCGTCGGTTGCCTCCGCTGGTCACGCGCCCCGAGGCGCAGTGACGCAATGCGTCCGGCCCGCCAGCAAGCACTGGACCGGCGTGGACCGGCTCCGTACCTTCTTTCGCCCCCATGAGCGACAAGCCCATCTTCGCCGTCGAGAAGCTCACCAAGAGCTACCAGGGCAAGAAGCCCGTCCTGAACGACATCAGCCTCGTGTTCCTCGAGGGCGCCAAGATCGGCGTCATCGGTCAGAACGGCGCTGGCAAGTCGACCCTGCTGCGCATCATGGCCGGCGAGGACAAGGAGTATGACGGCGTCGCGCGGCTGGCCGACGGCAAGACCGTCGGCTACGTCCCGCAGGAGCCGAAGCTCATCGAGGACCTGACCGTCCGCGAGAACGTCGAGAAGGCCGTCGAGCCGATCCGCAACCTGCTCAAGCAGCACGAGGAGGTCTCGATGAAGCTCGCCGAGGACCTCCCGCCGGACCAGATGGACAAGGTCATGGCCGAGTTCGAGCGCCTGCAGGGCGAGATCGACGCCAAGGACGCCTGGGAGATCGACCGCCACGTCGAGACGGCGATGACCAAGCTGCACCTGCCGCCGGGCGAGAAGAACGTCTCGGCTTGCTCGGGTGGCGAGCGCCGACGCGTCGCGCTGTGTCGGACGCTGCTCGAGGCGCCGGACCTGCTGCTGCTGGACGAGCCGACCAACCACCTCGACGTCGAGACGGTGCGCTGGCTCGAAGAGCAGCTGGCCAACTACAAGGGCACGGTCGTCGTCATCACGCACGACCGCTTCTTCCTCGACAACGTGGTCGGCTGGATGCTCGAGGTCTGGCACGGCCGCGCGATCCCTTACCAGGGCAACTACTCCGAGTACCTGATCCAGCGCGCCAAGCGCATGGCGTCGCAGGAGCAGGCGCAGCAGAAGCGCGCGAAGTTCCTCGAGCGCGAGCTCGACTGGATCCGCATGAACCCCAAGGCGCGCGCGACCAAGAACAAGTCCCGCCTGAAGAACTACGACAAGATGATGGAGGAGGAGGTCGAGCAAGCCGACGACTCCGTCGAGCTGCAGATCCCCGCCGGCAAGCGCCTCGGCGACACGATCATCCGCTTCGAGAAGGTCTACTTCTCCTACGACGGCGAGAAGGACGTGCTCGAGAACGTCTCATTCGACATGCAGCCGGGAGACATTCTCGGGATCGTCGGGCCCAACGGCACCGGCAAGACCACGTGCCTGAAGCTGATCACCGGCCGCCTCGAGCCGCAGCAGGGCAAGGTCACCGTCGGCAAGACGGTGGATCTGTGCCACGTCGACCAGGAGCGCGAGACGCTCGACCCCGAGCGGACCGTCTGGGAGGAGATCGCCGACAGCCAGGACATCATCAAGCTCGGCAAGCAGGAGATGAACAGCCGCAGCTACGTGGCGAAGTTCAACTTCACGGGCCCTGACCAGCAGCAGAAGGTCGGCTCGCTGTCCGGCGGTCAGCGCAACCGCGTCCAGCTCGCCAAGATGCTCCGCCGCGGCGGCAACATGATCCTGCTCGACGAGCCGACCAACGACCTCGACCTCGACACGCTGCGCGTGCTCGAAGAGGGCATCCAGAACTTCCCAGGCTGCATGGTGATCGTCAGCCACGACCGCTACTTCCTCGACCGCGTCTGCACCAAGATCCTCGACCTCGGCAACTACGAGCCGGGCAAGTTCCTGGACAGCCTCTGAGTCCTGCCGCGGCCTAGCGCCGCCGGAAGCCGAGCACCAGCCCCGTCGCGCCGAGTCCGGCGGCGGGCAGGCTCCCGAGCACGAAGCCCTTGAAGCTCTCGACCTCGCGCTCGGCCCGCGCGACGAACGCCTCGAACAGGTCGTTGATCGCCTGCCAGTCGACCGTGACGAGGTCGGCCTGGGCGAGCGCGAACGTCATCACCAGCCAGAAGCCGACGGCGACAGCGGCGAGCTTGAGCACGGTGCGGACGAAGAGGCCGATGCAAAAACACGCGACGAAGCTGAAGCCGAGCCGGAAGACGCCTTTCGACGTCGGCTCGGCGACGAAGCTGTCGACGCCCGCCTCGTTCTCGCCGGTCCCCGCGACCGTTCCCTCTGAGACGAGGGTGGTGCCCAGCGCGCCGGGCGCGCCCGATACGGACGAGTGCGCAGGCGACTCGCCGCTCACCAGGGTCCAGACACCTCCACCGACGGCGGCGATTACGGCGACACCGAGCAGGCACCGCTCCCACGCCGGCGTCGCGACCCACCGGGTGCGGAGGCCGCTCCTGCGGGCCGTCGACCCAGCGCGCGCGCTGCCCGTCACCACTGCGCTCTTCATGGACGCGCCGACTATCGGCGGAGCGCGCTGCGAACGCCACTCCCCGTCAGCGAGCGCGGCGTCTGGGCGTAGTTTGCGCTTTCGGACGCGGTGGCCAGACACCAACATCCCGGCCATGCACAAGCTTCTCTCCGCGACTCTCGTCGCTGCGCTGTCCGCGGGCGTCTGCGCCCAGGACAAGGTCACGCTCACCAACGGGGACGTGCTGACCGGCGAACTCGTCTCGATGGCCGACGGCAAGGTCACCATCAAGTCCGCCGTGCTCGGGGAGGTCGTCGTCGCGATCGGCGACGTCACCGACCTCGTCACCGCGGCTCCGGTCGTCCTCCAGACGCAGGACGGCGCGCGCACACAGCGGCGCATCCTCGGCATCGAGGACCAGCGCTTTCGCCTCTCCGGGGAAGGCGACGCCGAGATCCCGGTGCCGAGCCTCGGGATGATCAACCCGCCGGAGAAGCAGGCGCCGAAGTGGACGGGCTCGCTCAAGCTCACGGCGCTCTACACGAGCGGCAACACGCGGCGGGAGTCGGGGGGGCTGCTGTTCGACGCCTCGCGCACGACGGAGTGGGACCGGATCACCCTCGACGGCATCTGGAACTACGGCACCGACGAGGACGTGAACCCGAGCAGCGGGACGTTCGGCCAGAAGACCCTGACCCAGCGCCGCGCCGGCGGCGGCGCGAAGTACGACTACTTCCTCAACAAGCGCTGGTATGCGCTCGGCACCGCCCGAGCCCTCGGCGACACGCTCGCAGACCTCGACCTGCGCCTCACGGTCGGCGCCGGTGCGGGCTACACGGTGATCGACGACGGCACCACGCTGCTGCTCACCGAGGCCGGCTTTTCGTACTACCGCGAGGACTACCGGACGCCGGGGCTCGCGACCGAAGAGACCGTCACGCTGCGCCTCGCCTACCGCCTCGAGCACCAGCTCAGCGAGGAGACCAAGCTCCTGCACCGGGTCGAGGCGTTCCCCTCCATCGAAGACGGCGACGACTTCTACCTGCAGGCGGTCACCGAGCTGTCGACGTCGCTCACGGACAGCATGGTCGCGTCGATCGCGCACACCCTCGACTACGACAACACGCCGGCGACGAACCGGAAGAGAGCTGACAACCGGGTGTTCCTCACCGTCGGCTGGAGCTTCTAGTAGTCGTAGGAGTAGCGGTCGCTGACCGCCGCGCCGCCGAAGCGGTTGCGGCGGCCGCGCATGCCGCCGAAGGTCGGCTGGAAGTCGACGCGGAAGGTCACCTCGTCGACGAACGGGTTGTAGGCCGCCGAGACGCCGAGGATCCAGTCGTGGTCGCGCCGCTGGATGCCGGCCGAGTAGCGCAGGAACTCGTCGCGCTCCAGGTCGCGCTGCGCCTGCGCGAACAGGTTCCAGCGGTCGAAGACCTGCGTGCGCGCGCCCAGGCCGAGTACGCCGTCGAAGCGGGCGTCCTCGCGGTACTCGACGACCCAGTCCATGCCTGCGACAGGGCCGAACGTCAGCTCGGTGTCGAGCGTCTGCATGCCCCGGTCCCAGTCGAGGTCGCCGTAGTGGGCGAGCGCGAAGTTCTCGAACGGCAGCCAGCTGACGTTCGGGCGCAGCAGCACGTCGTAGAAGAACAGCCCGAGCACCTCGCCGTTG
>Ga0181573_10005429_pt1 | contig 10576 bp, 3 predicted proteins | sample 101ome_25_FD_148643 | JGI IMG/M metagenome (GOLD analysis project Ga0181573, IMG submission 148643) | Coastal salt marsh microbial communities from the Groves Creek Marsh, Skidaway Island, Georgia - 101409BT metaG (spades assembly) | ecosystem: Environmental > Aquatic > Marine > Intertidal zone...
GGATACTAAAGCAGAGCTTCAGGTGTTTGTCGACTTTACGCCTCCCGAGATAGTTAGCGTGAGTGTGCAAAGCGGCGCATTCAAAGCAGGCGATACCGTTGAGGTCGTGATCACCGCCCTCAACAACGAGGCGGGATTAACCCTTGATAGCGCACTGTTCAATGGTCGAGCTTTAACCAACATTATCGATAACGGCGATGGTACCTATACGGGAACCTACACAGTTGTTGCGGGTGACGCCGATGTGCTGGCAAACAACGATGTGACCACGTCGCTTGGATTTACAGATCCGGCTGGTAACCCGGGGCCATTGGAAACCACGGTAACGCTAAGTGCTGGCACCGACATCGAGCCTGCGGCATATGCGTTGAGGACATTCATTAGCTACCTTGATGCCGCGAGTTCTGGTATCGCTGAACCATCTCTTGTGACTTACGAAGCGTTGGGTATTAATAATTATTATGACGGTGCAAACTATTTTGACTTGACTTCAGAATTGATCGCGTTGGCTAATGAAATCGTGGCAGGTATTTCGGGCACATTGAGTGCGAATGCTATTCAAGCTGCGCTCGATATTGCGAGCTCAAAGCTGACTGCTATGCAAAAGGTGTTGGATTATGTTGCTGATCAAAACAATCCGATACCGACCGCAGCGGACTACAATGCGATCGACTTGGGCAGAACGATCAGTTCTTCAGAGGTCGCCGCGCTAAATACGGCTGCCGTTAGTGCCGGCGTAAGCGCAGCGGATACGGCCGCAGAGCTTGCGCTCTTGTTACCGATTCCGTCGATAACGATTGACAGTATTTCTGAAGACACTTCCGATCAGCCTGCGGTTAGGGATATTACGCTCACTACCAACGCTGAAAATTCGCAAGATCGAGTTTTCGCCCTTAGCGATCTTCAAGTCGGTGACTACATTACTCTTACCCTTAACGGAGTTTCGTATGTTACGGCAAATCCAGTTACGGATTTGAGTCAGTCTGCTGTTTTAAATTTAATCAGAAATGGCGTTTCGAGTGGAGGCTCCGCAACCACTGCATATTCAAACTGGCCGGGAGTGGCTTATAACCATAGTAGTGATAGCATCCTAATTAGGGCCGATTCTGGTGTGGATCCTGCCTCTTTGGTAGTACAAGCCGGCGGTAATGCTATGCCAGACTTCATAACCAGCGACGACGATGGTCTAACTATTGTGGCAACACTGTCGGCTGAGTTAGCTGAGGGGCAACGACTTGAACTAAGAACAGATAGCGGTGCTGCATGGACAGACATTACTGATTCGGTAACCGGAACAGCAGTGAGCTATGACTCATCGCTCGCCACGACTGCGACGGTGGAGATGCGTGTTGCCAATGCAGCTGATACTGCCGGCACCGTTGCGTCGCAGTTGATTACGATTGATACGACGGCACCAACAGTAGCGCCAACGAGTCCGGTCACCAGCTTTGGTAGTGTTCTATCAATCAGTGCAGTCGCCGCCGCCGCGACGATCACTGTCCCTCTCAATGGAGTGGAAGACGGACAAGGTGTGACCTTAACGCTGAATAACAAGACCTACTCGTCTCAAGCTACAAGTGACAGTGCATCATTCACAATCAGCAGTGCCGATCTAGCTGCTTTGCCGGGAGGCAGCATTACGTATCAAGTTGACGTGTCGGACGTAGCGGGTAATGACGCAACAACCTACATTGGCTCCTTTACCAAGTCGGTTGCGGATTTTGCGGGTATAGATGCCGATGCCGACGGAAGCGGCGTTCTTGAAATCACCGATACCACCGCGGTTGCCGGGACCTCTGGTTCTACCGATTCCACCGCTAAAGTTGCATTGGATGTCTCCAAAGCATCGGTGGGCGATACCGTGGAGCTTTATGTCGATGGCACATTGGTGTGGAGCGACACGCTGGATGCGGGTGAAATTTCAACGGGCACTTTGGTGGCTGACGATGGTTCCGGTAATCCTCTTGATTTTGACACCTCTGACAGTACTGTAGCCGGAAGCGGGGTGAATGCCGCCGCCGATATCGTTACGTTAGAGGTTAAGTTGAAAAACAGTGGTGGCTATGTTCAAGAAGCCGAGGACGTTACCTGGGATTATCAGTGGTAATTTTCAGGTGAGTGAATGGCTGCCCCTAACTCCCGGCTAATAAGCCGGGGGGAGGGGGCAATTAAGTACTTGCGTTGAGTCGTTTTTGTGACGAAAATGGCAATGCCAGTTGGTATGACTTGGGGAAACGTACGATTGCCTCTGCAAAGGTCATACCGTTTTTTTTGGACATAGGAGTGACAAAAATGGCAGTAAGTAAGGCGTTTAGTGTTTTGGTTCAGCGACTTTCTGTTGCGAGCCGATCAGAGTCGCCCGTATTGCTGGTGGGCGAGACTGGTACGGGAAAGCGACAGGCGGCAACATCGCTCCATCGATCTAGTAGCCGCGGGCAGGCTCGATTTGTCACGATCAACTGTATTGGTATAACAGATGACCGCTTTGAGCTTGAGCTATGCGGGTCCCAATCTTCCAGTTTTGAGATGAACCGAAAAGGTGCTTTGTTCCTTGCAGAGGCGGGAACTATTTATCTTCATGAAATTTCTGAATTGTCAAAACGCTCACAGAGCCTATTACTGCGTTGTCTTGAGTCCGGTGTTTACTCACCGGTGGGCGGAAGCGATGTGATTCGAAGCGATGTACGCGTTATTGCGTCATCGAGTGCAAATATCACCGCCATGGTGGAGTCGGGCCAGTTCCGTACAGATTTGTTCCATTTTTTAGCCGCGGTAGTCATACAGACGCCCTCGCTAAACGACCGCCTCGAGGATATACCAAAGCTAGCCCAAGCCATGATTGATGAAATTAGTCCTGGCTCGGGTATTCATCTCTCTGAGGATGGGTTATATCAGCTGATGCAGCACAGTTTCAGTGGTAATTTAGTCGAGTTGCGCAACATAATTTTCAGGGCACTTAGTCAGCTGCAAGTTTCTGATGGAAATGCACTCGTGGTTTCGGATGACAATGTCCGCCGTGCTCTTTCTGCGACGGGCGTAGCTGGTAGCCGTAACGCCGCAGCCGATGAACAGGCGATGGCTGTTGATTACATGCCCGCCGATGCGGGGACTGAAAATACCCCGTCAGGTCTGCAATTAGGCGCTAAAAAGGTTGGACGTTGGTCTCAAGGAGATGGCGATGCTATCTCTGCGAGTGAACAAGTAACGCTGAGTCGCGAGCTCGATCATCCAGCGCCGATCGGTGAATTCGAGACCGTTAACGAGGAGATGGCAGCTGACTCGCCCGCTGCCGGCGCGCCACTTCCCCACTTTGAGCAACCGTCCATTGGCAAACCTAGCTCCGTTGCGGGCTCGAACTTTCGCAGCCTGAAGGATCAAGAGCGTGATTATTTGATCCAGCTTTTGGAGAAATGTGGGGGAGATAAGCGTGCGGCGGCCAAAATTGCCGGCGTTACCTTGCGGACCCTATACCGAAAGCTAGAGGGTCTGGCTGACTGAAACGTTAATTTTTGACAAAAATGGCGTTGTTTCTAGTTTAAGCCAGCATCTTACCTCTAAAGACCTGTAACCCCTCGTTTTTAAACGAAAAATAATGCCCTGGTCTGCTCGGCTGGTTTGTGTCAAAAAAGTCCATAAATGTTGACATAAATGTCTTTAGGGGGCATATTTCGCCATATATGACAATTACGCCGCCGGATTACGACAACGGTGCCGCATATAGAACCTGTGAATGCTCGCAAATGGAGGGCTTCGGAATGGAACAATCAGGATTAACTTTTGGCGGGATACCAGAGGCTAATGGCTCACGCCCTGCTAATGACACCGTAGACGCGTCTGACACGGCTGACCTACTGGGTGAGCCTCCAGAAGAATCTGCTCTAAAGGGTGAGAAATTAGAGCAGTCAAAATTAACGTTTGGCGGATTTCCCGTGGGTGGTGAATCAAGCGTTGATAGATCAGGCTTCACTAATGACGCTGCAGAAGCGGCATTGTTAGCTGACCGAAGCGATTTATTGATGAGTTCGTCGGTGTTGCTTTCGGCAGAGATTGAATCGCTGATGAGTGAGCTGGTGTTGAGCACCAATCCCTCGTCTGAGCAGTTGCTGTCTCAGGAGTTGGCGACGTATACGGCGGCAGCGAGGATTCGAGACGCCCTGTTGTCAGAGGATTCATTGTCGGCGATTGGACTGGTAGCCGATTACCGGCAGCTTGGTTTTGCTGGGATTGATGAGACAACGATCGGGCTGGCGAACAAGGTTCTCAAGGCAGCGCTATTGAGCGAGGACTCTTCTGATTTAGTGGGCTTGGTTAGTTCGGCCTTGATGGATTTTGCGTCATTGCAGTCGTTGATAATGCCGAGTGGTTCGGGTACGGACTATGAGGTAACGATAGGCCAGGATCTGGCGACGCAGCTGAGCATGGTTGCGAGCAAGTTAGAAGTAGGTTTGGGAGATAGTGACTACGATGATGTGTTGGTCGACTTTCTCCGAGAGCAATTACTGGATGACTCAGGAAAGCAGGTTTTAGCGACTTTTGAATCATCAGAGGGGATGCTGATACTGCATTCGATAGTATTACCGTCAGCGCTACTGGCGGGAATGTCTTCCGTGAATACGCTGTCTGTTGAAGGTTTGGATGCCTCGGGCAGCTGGGTTGATCTGCGCTCATTTACGGCAGAGGATATTGTTGGCGGAGCGGTATCTCTAACACCTTCTTATCAAGGTTTTAGTAGTTTTAGGTTGACGACATCTACGCCGATGAATGCGGAGCTACGTGAGTCTCTGGTTGGAGAATCGGTAACGTTTAGTGCGCAAGCAGAGTTGGCGTTGCCGGCGAGTTTGGATGTGGCGGGCTTATCGCAGTTGAGTGCGCTGCCGGGCAGTATGGCGGTGCAGTTGGCGCGTTGGGCAGGTGTTGAGACTTGGGATGAGTTTCAGGCTCTGGACTCCCTGTCGCCTACTGTTGCTTCATTGCACGTAAGCTATGTCGATTTTTATGGTGAGGAGCCGGTTTCGAGTGAGCTCCAGGCGCTGTTGCGTTTGAGTTTGCTGCTATCAGAGACGGAGGCGTCGCCTTTCTTTGCAGAGATGCGTAGTCATTGCGGATCGTTCTGTGAGACTGACCTAGAGTTGTTGACGAACGTCGCATTGGATTCGGTGTCGCTTTCATCGATTTTGCCAGAGCTCCAGGCAGCCTATCAGGCGGGTGAGGGCGTGACCGATGTGATGAGGCAATTGCACGGGATGGCGTGGTTGGAAGACAGCCAGCAATTGCTGCAGGAGCCTGTAGATACACTCATAGAGCGGCTCATGATTATTTCTAATGAGACGCCGTTAGACACTCAAGCTGAGCGGCAAGTGGCTCGGTTGAGCAGTATTGTAAAGTTTAAGCAGCTGTTGTCAGGCGATGCCGATATAGAGGCATTGGCGCTCACGGCAGAAGATTACCAGTACTTCGGTTTTGCTGATGTGACGGCGGATCAATCGTCGTTACTAACACGCCAGCTATCGCATTCATCGGCTGTCACGCCTGCGACGCTGAAGTCCTTTGTGGAGGGATTCCAGGCCAGTTATGCGGAAGCGTTAGAGGCATTTGATGCACTTTTAGCGGGTGGCAATGACTATGAGCAGAAGGTGGTATTGCAGTCAGATGATGATCTGTCGGGGCTTCTTTCGTTGTTGTCATCTAATTTTGGCGAGAATTCACCGGCGTTTAATGGTCTGTTGAATGCGATCACCGGGTATATGTCGTCGACGGATCGGGTCTTAGCGACGCTTGATATCAGTGGTGCAAGCGTTGACTACGTGGATGTGTCGAATGCGCAGGGGCAGGCTGTCATAGGGGATATCCCTTTGTATGCGACGCTTTATGAAGCCACCTCGGACGAAGGCACGCGGGTTGAGCTGATTATGGATCCGACGGTTGCTGGACGCTTTTGGCTGCCAGAGAGTGTTGCGATGGCGGGGTATTCTACTCTTGAGCTGGGTGTCACTGGATATTCTGGTGCGACTAAGCAGCTGGCTGAGGCAACCGTTGTGGGGTCATCTCGTGGGCTGAGTTCAGAGCACCTTTCGTTGTTCGGCTACGAGGACTATGACGGGCGTGACGCTGCGGCCTTGGAGCAGATGGCTGAAGCCGCTCTGAGGTCTGATGCGGAATTAACACTCGAGGGGGCTCTGGGCGCTTACAATGCCGCTCGGGCGATGATTCGATGGCAGGATGAGAGTGCCTTTACTCACGAACAGTGGGATGCCATGTGGCAGTGGGGCACTTATTTAGAAGAGAATCCAGGACAGTTCGGTGGCCCCGCATCCCTATTCCAAAACATAAATTTTGATGTTGATCAGCTAAACGCAAACATATCAGCACAGGAAAATTTAATGGCAGTAGATCTGCCCGTCGGAACCATGCCCCCTGATGTCGGCTTCGGTTATCGAGAATTCCTATTAGATCGTACGACTGGACAGCCGCTTTGGTCCTTCGACAGTCAGATTCGCGACGATTCTGGCGATAAATCCCGTGAAATTGATTGGAGCCAAGAGTACGAGCTTGGCGCCGATGCGATGCAATCCATTCGTTCGCTGTACGACGTCAATTTAGACTGGGCAGAGTTAAACGATCAGATTGATCCTGGAGATCTCTACCAGTGAAAAGTTCAGTTCTCAGAGCTGCGTTCGCGGTTTTTGCCGTGGTCTTTGGATCCTTTCTTTTGAGATCCGAGGCGACGGCTGCAGAGCCTGTTGTCCAAGAAAACTTTCTCGCTGTTATTTCTAGTCAGAGTGAGTTGCGACGGTATTGGGAACAGCATAATGCCGGTATCGATTTTAAAGGCTACAAGGAGAGAGTTTATGATCTCAATGGTCGTCGATCTGATATATTAATGCTGGGTGAGGGCACCCGGTCCTCGACTGAGCCTCTGATCTTAATCCTCCCCAAGCGTAGCTTAAAATTTGAACAGCTAGCGGTTGCTGATACGGTTGTTGGCCCGACCGAGAAGATTAATCTATTGGCGCTTGGGTCTGATCGAGGTGCCTCCTTAGGTGCCGTGAGTCAGTCCGAAAAAGTGGTTGCAACTGGTGGAGAAAAGGAGAGAAGCGTCGGCGCTTTAGAGTCTACGCCAGAGTCCTCGTTAAGCGCGTTTAGCGTTCAAAATGATAATGAGCTAGCGACGAGCTACGTCGTTCGGTATGGCGATTCACTGTTGTCAATAGCGCTGCGGTTTGACCTCGCTCTAGAGGAAATCGCCCAGCTAAACAATATTGCCGCGCCATACCCATTAACGGCAGGCCAGCGATTATCTTTGCCGTTAGGTACCTACACGAAGAAGCAGCCCAAGGTACAGTCTAAAGAGAAAATCGAGACACGCTCGTCGGGATTATCTAGCCCGACGGTGCATATCGTAAAGTATGGTGACACTCTTTCTGAGATAGCCAACCGCTACGATGCAGACTTTCAGGGGCTTGCCGCAATCAATAGAATTTCTCCTCCCTACGATTTGGCTGTAGGTCAGTCGCTGATCTTGCCTGCTACCTATTGGGCTGAAAATCAGGAATTCATGCCCGTCCAACACCAGCCTTCCGCAACAGCCACAAGATTTTCAGTGCAGTCGGTAGACAGCCATCAAGCTAGTCAGTTTCAGGGAGAGTCTGTGACCAGAAACGTAGAGTTCTTTCATACTGGTAGCCGGCATTTACCAATGTTTGGTGGTGAATTGGGTGTTTATTGTGTGGATAGCGATTTTTCGGCGCATGACCTGCAGAACATCGATCGCGCTATCGCCGATTTAGTCGACATCTCTATTGCTCCAGGTTCTATCAAGGAAGTCTTGCCTAGGCTCCTCAATAGATTGGGCTATAAAAAAGCCGTCATTAACTTTGCAGGTGACGGAGACCGTTTGCACCTATCGCCTGGGAAAGCTTATAGCGTGCGCGCGATCCGCCTTGAGCCCGTGGGTGAGCACGGATTGAATGTAGATTTTTCCCCTATTGAATTCTTGATGGACGAAGGTTCAACCCATCTAGATCGGAAAGACATTGAGCTAGTTGCCGGTGATTGGTTTAGCAGTAAAGGTCATTTCGCAGCGCAAATAGATTCTATTTCAGAGGTATTAGATCATGATGCCGCGAAGGTTGATTATCTTGTCCGTTACAGAACAGAGGGACCAATGCGTATCTCGTCCATCGCATTTGCTGGCGAGCCACTTTTCACCGATTCTCACCTAGAAAAGTTACTACCATCCCTTGTTGGCACGTCAGCGCGAATTTCCGACCTTTCCAAGCTAAGAGAAAGGCTTGTTAGCACACCCTATGTATCGAGTGTGGCATTTGACCTGATTGATACAGAGACCGATGCCGAAGCCGATAAGTTACTGTTGATTTCTGCTGAAACGAATGTAAGCAATCGACTAGCTGGATCACTTTACTACGATAACGTGGGCCAGCTTGGCATAGCAGGTGAGTTTCTTGTGCCCAATTTAAGTCGTCGAGAGGATGACTTGATTTTGCGAGCTAGGTGGGACGATCGAATTGCAAGTATAGACGTCGCATATCATCAGAAGAACTTTTTCGCGTACGGCAACGACCTGATTTTCGCCGTCTTGGCGGGCCAGGAAACCCACCCTTATTACGATAACGACGCCTTGGGTTTTTCTGTCGAATCTAACTGGAATACTTTCATGGGTATCCCCTTGAGTCTTGGCGTGGGCTATTCGACCAATAGAGAGAAAGCATTGGGTGACGAGAAGTCGATAGGACGTGACTTTTCGAACGCATCTTTACGCCTTCGTGGTAGAACGTCTTTTGATGAGCAAGCCCAATTGCAGTGGCAAACTGATCTTGCTGTGAGCTATGCACTGTCAGGTCTAACCCAAAGCTTTTTTGAGCTAGGAGGCAAGGCCTCTTTACAGTTTTACTCAAGCCAAATGATGGGCTTCGATGCGCATACCGGGCTTACCTACAGATCGTTTTTTGATGGCAGTGAGCGCGCAGAGATGTCGCAGCTATACAATGGAGGAACTGATGGAAACCGAGGCTATCAGTATGCCAGCGCTACGACCGCGCAGTGGACCGATAGCAACTCGATTGGAAAGTCATATGTTCAGCTTGAGTTTCCATTTCTCGCGAAATTTTCATTCGGTGACGTAAAGTTCACTCCTTTTATCGATTTATCGATGTTAAGTGCTGATGACTTTGAAACCAATGAGTCTTTCGTTGGCGTTGGTATAGGTGCGGCATTTAACGTCGGTTCAATGCCCTTGAGGGTTGATCTAGCGACGCCTTTGGTTGGTGACGATAACTCGGTAGCGCTCTATTTTTCGTTGGGGGCGATGCAGCAATGATTTTCTCAGCTAACTCAAATGATCCCTTAGCCCAGGATCACGGCTCTATCTCTGGAGATCGATATTTCAGTCTTTCGAGCGCATTAGAGTGTTTTGGAGGTTTGTCATGAACTCTTTAACGAAGCCCAGTAAGAGCTACCTGTTGAAGGAAGTCGTGGCTGGAGAGGTCTCATTGCGCGAGGCTCCGGCTGGCGAGGCGTTCATTACAAAAAAGGGGGCAACTTATACGCTTTTAGATACGGCTGATCTTGATCCGATCGACCTTGTCTTGGCTGTTCGTCAGGGAAATACTCTCGTTGTAACACTACCTGACGGTAGCATAATTAAGCTGGAGGGATTTTTCCCAGAGGGAGCAGTAGATATCAACGAAGCCTTTGCGCGCTTTAGCGAGAATACTACTGTCGACTTTCGAGACGACGATGATCCCGAAAAAGATGGATCAATAAACTGGACTCTTTGGGGCTTGGGAGGCGCTGCGGCATTAGGCGGCGCCTATTTGCTCTCCAGTTCTCAAGATGCTGATGGATCTGATATATCGGTCAGCGTCGATGGCGCGAATTCTGATGACGGCTCTGCCCCTGCTGGTTTTTCAATCCAGGGTGTTTCAAGCCGTCGTATAGGTGAAGGAACTGACTTCTTTTCAGAAACGCCCACAACAGCTAATGGTGATGGAGAAATCGAATGGAGCCTGGAAGGCGAAGACGCAGGCCTATTCATTGTCAACCCAAGTACCGGTGTAGTTAGCCCCGCGATCACGTTTGATTTCGAGGCGCCAGTCGATGCAAATAAAGACAATCGTTATAGATACCTTTTGGTAGCAACTGATGCGGCAGGAAACCAAGCAAGAAAGTCTGTTGACGTTTATATCGATGACGTGACGGAATCCGAGACGCTTAGACTTGACTCGATAAGCAGCTCGGTTGTTCCTGAGAACAGCATTTTTGAGTGGGAATTACCTCAGCTTTCTGAAGCGATAGGCAGCTTAACATGGATGGTGACCGGGGACGATGCAGCATATTTCTCCGTTGATAGCGCCGAGAAAATCATTCGGTTTGAGAGTAAAGATTTTGAGGCTCCACGCGATTTTGATCGAAATAACAAATATACAGCGAGGCTTACAGTCGTTGATGAAGACGGTAATTCAGCGTCAAAACTTCTTGAAGTTATCATTACTAATGAAATTGAGGCAGCAGAGCTGCTAATTGATGGACTGAGTAATGGCGTGGTTCTTGAAGACTT
>Ga0181573_10005432_pt1 | contig 10575 bp, 9 predicted proteins | sample 101ome_25_FD_148643 | JGI IMG/M metagenome (GOLD analysis project Ga0181573, IMG submission 148643) | Coastal salt marsh microbial communities from the Groves Creek Marsh, Skidaway Island, Georgia - 101409BT metaG (spades assembly) | ecosystem: Environmental > Aquatic > Marine > Intertidal zone...
AATGACTCAAACCAAACTTCGGGTGAAACGGCCGCTCCTCAACCGCAACTCGAAGATGTGGTGGTGCCAGATCTCGAATGGACACCTCTCGGTGCAGGCACTGACTCCGCTGAGCTCGACGTTCCTGTCGATTACAACGATCCCGACGGTGACACCATCACGTTGTATGTCGTTCGGCACTCAGCCCGTGATGAAGGTGGCCGCATCGGCTCTCTATTGGTGAACCCGGGTGGTCCAGGGTTCGGTGGTTCAGTGCTTGCGGCCCTTGCACCCCAGATTTATGACGATGCATTACTCGACCGGTTTGACATTGTCGGATGGGACCCACGCGGCACCGGCCTCAGCACTCCGACTATCGATTGCATCGACGATTACGACCCGTTTTTCGCAGAGATCGATATCACCCCTGAAACCGATGAAGAACGGCGAGCATTGGTTGCGGTTGCACAAGAGTTTGCCGACCGATGCGTGGGTACGAACGAGGGTGTGACAGAGCACGCAGGCACGAACAATTCGGCGCGAGACATGGACGTGTTACGTCGTGCTCTTGGTGAAGAGACGATCAGTTACTTCGGGTTCTCCTATGGCAGCGAACTTGGTGCCACGTGGGCGACGCTGTTCCCCGACACGGTTCGAGCGGCGGTGCTTGACGGGGCAGCTGATCCGAACGCCGACGGCCTCGAGTCGTCATTGCAACAACTTGAGGGGTTCGAAGCCTCCCTCACGACGTTTCTGCAGCGTTGCAGCAGTGATGCCTCATGCAAATTCCATAATGATGGAAACGCAGAGGCTGCATTTGAAGCGCTGATGAAAAAGCTTGATACAAAGCCGGCACCGACATCGAGCGGTCGCCCGCCCGCCAATCTTGCGGTCGCCATTAATGGTGTGATCGAAGCGATGTATTCAGATTCATATTGGCCAACTCTTGAGGCAGCCCTTGCGGCGGCGGCGCTGGGCGATGGTTCAGGTCTTCTTGCGTTACATGACGCCTACTACCAGCGTCAGCCAGATGGAACCTACGGAAATGAGCTTGAGGCATTTCAGACGATTAGTTGCGCTGATACCGCGGAACGCCTCAGTGTTGCCGAAGAGGATGCTCTCATTGACGAGTACCGGGCGGTGGCTCCTCGACTTGTGCCCGAAGGTGCGTCTGGCCAGTACTTCTGTACGTTCTTCCCGGCGGCGCGTGACCCACGCATTGACATCACAGGTGTCGGTGCCGGGCCGATCGTTGTCATTGGCACCACCGGTGATCCTGCGACTCCGCTGTCGTCAACTGAGTTGATGGCCGATGCGTTAGACGATGGCCGACTCGTCGTAGTCGAGGCCGATCAGCACACCGGGTACGGGGTAAACCAGTGCATCAATGAACTCGTCAACGACTACCTCATCGAACTCACGGCACCAGCCGACGACACGATGTGTCGCTAGGCGACGTCGTAAAAGCGACCCGCAGTCGCCGATTCTCTGGCGGAAGGAGTGGGATTCGAACCCACGGAGGCCCGAAGACCTCAACGGCTTTCGAGGCCGTCCCATTCGTCCGCTCTGGCATCCTTCCGTCGATGGAGGCTATCGGCCAACGTGGGTCAGGGCGACCGCCGTTGTGAACTCAGCGTCGCCGATCAGCGAAGAAGCGTTTCAGGAGTTGCGAACTTTCCTCACTGCGAACCCCAGCGACTTGAGGGATTCGATGGTTTAACACGTCGGAGTTGGTGAGATTAAAGCAGCTCCCTGCGGCACCAGCTTTCGGGTCGTGCGCGCCGAAGACGAGCATGCCGAGTCGGCTGTTGACCATTGCGCCAGCGCACATCACACACGGCTCAAGGGTGACGATCAGTAGGCACTCCTCGAGGTGCCAGTTGCCAATAACGTTCGCGGCGTCGCGTAATGCAAGTACCTCAGCGTGGGACGTCGGGTCGCCGGTTAACTGACGTTCGTTATGGCGAGCTGCGATCACATTGTGCCGATGTATGACAACGGCACCGACAGGAACGTCGCCATGAGATTCTGCTGCGCGCGCTTCTTCAAGTGCGTGCGACATCCACGTGTCGAGTTCACTAACAGTGAAGTCATCGGGTGTGAGAATTCCCATAACGGCAGGCTACGTCGCGGATGATCTGACGGGGCCAGTTTGGGTGGCCTCCCGTAGGATTCGAGATGTGAACCCCTCCGTTCCTGTTGCCCCTCGGCAACGGATTCCCAGATTTGCGCCGAAGAACATGTTCTACGGCTGGGTTGTTGTCGGGGTTGCGGTCATTGCGGTGTTGATGACAGCTGGAAGCCGCGCTGCGCCGGGAGCGCTTCTCGTCGACATGGAACGCTCAACCGGTTGGAGCACGTCAACGTTGTCGATTGCTGCGTCGATCAGTCTCGTGATGTACGGAGTGGGTGGACCGCTCGCCGCGTTCGTGATGTCGAGGATCGGTCTCCGGTCAACAACGGTGATGAGTTTGTTGCTCGCCGCGGTGTCGTTTTTGTTCAGCGCCCGAACTGAATCACTGTGGTCGTTTTACCTGTGGTTTGGCTTTGGAGCGGGTCTTGCGAGTGGACTTATCGCAAGCGTGCTTGGCGCAACGATTGCAAATCGTTGGTTCGTTGATCGTCGAGGGCTTGTCACCGGCATTTTTGGTGCGTCAACGAGTGCCGGGTTGTTGGTGTTCTTTCCGTTCTTTACTGCGTTGGCGGCGAACTCGGGGTGGCGTCGGTCGCTTGAAATTGGCGCCGTGTTGCTCGTGGTGACCGCAATTCCAGCTGCATGGTTGATGCGTGACGCTCCAGCCGATGTTGGACTCGCACCGTATGGCGGCACCCCAGAGCCAACAAGGGCGCCAGATCGTGGGCTCTTTCGCCGGGCGGTGCGTCGACCGGAGTTTTGGTTGCTTGCAGTCACATTCATGGTGTGTGGGGTGACGAGCAATGGGCTTGTTGGTCAGCATTTCATTGCCCACGCAACCGAGCATGGATTTGCCGAAGTGACCGCGGCGAATTGGCTCGCGGTCATGGGGCTGTTCAATTTTGTCGGCACGCTGATCAGCGGTTGGCTTACCGATCGATATGACCCACGCCGGTTGCTGTTTGCGTACTACTCGTTTCGCGGCGTGAGCCTCTTCTTTTTGCCGGTCATTCATGACAACGTGTCAATCGGCGTCTTTGCCGTTCTATTTGGTCTTGATTACATCGCCACGGTTCCTCCCACAATCATGTTGTGCGCGGAGGCGTTCGGTCGGCATAACGCCGGCACTGTGTACGGCTGGGTGTTCGCAGCTCACCAGATTGGTGCGGCTCTTTCTGCATGGGGAGCGGCTGTCATTCGAGAAGCTGCGGGTGACTACACCTGGGCGTTCTCTGCCGGTGGCGGCATTGCGATTGCGGCAGGCATGTTGGTCACCATGATTCGCCGCCCATCGATGTCGACTCTAGCGATGGCGACTTGATCTTCAGCCCGACGCACGAGATGCGACTGTGTGCTGAGTACGGTGATCGATGTGTCGTCACTCACCATTGAGCCGTTTTTTGAAGGTCCCGCTGGCAGCGGTCAAGGTGGTTGGACAGCCCGTCAGTTGTCAGAGCACCTTGACGGTCCTCACACCTTTGCGTTGCGCCACCATGTTCCACTTGGTGATGAACTCGCCGTTGTTCACGGCGACACGGTGCAGTTACTTCATGGTGACGTGCTCATCATGGAAGCAACTCCGTGGACACCAGATGCGGTGACAACCGAGGCGGTGTCGATTGAAGATGCTGCTGCTGCGCGTTCGAGGTTCGTGCCATTTCTTGACGACGACATTTCGATGACGTGTTTCTCTTGTGGAATTCATGCAACTTCCATGCAGGTTCATGGAGCTCATCTTGGTGATGGCCGTTACGCGACAGATTGGACGGTGCCTGATTGGGCGACCTCTTCTCTCGCGTCGTCTGCCGCGCTGTGGGCTGCACTCGATTGCACTGCTGCGTTTTACGTGTGCGGTAGTGATGGTGAACGGATGGCGTTCACGGTGCAGTACGCCGTCGACCAGCGGCGAGCGGTTGCTCCTGGTGAGCGGGTGGCCATTGTCGGCTGGAACGGTGATTATGAGCCCGTGTGGGATGGGCGCAAGCGTGGCGCTGCGTCAGCAGCGTTTGGCGAAGATGGCGATGTCATTGCGCTCGCAAGGTCATTTTGGGTTTCGGCGCCCGAGTGAGAACGCCCGCACTCGGCGAACGGTGCAGCCATGAGATCACCCGCTGCGAAGCGCAGCAATTGTTTATGACAAGAGGCTCTTCTGAGGTCGGATGACGATCTCCTCAATATTGAGTTCGGACGGTTGGAGAACGATGTACTCAACGGCTTTCGCAATATGCGTCACGTCGCCAATGCCGATAGCAAGGGCCTGCTGGATTTGATCGATCTGGTGCTGGGGTAGTCGTGAGTCGTCGTCGAATTCCAATTCGGTGATTCCAGCCATTGCGGCAATGCCTTCAACCATCGACTTGTCGACATTTCGGGTGAAGTTCGTTGCGAATACGCCTGGCATGACCGAGGTGACACGTATTGGCTCGTCTTGCAGTTCTTTGCGAAGCGAGGAATTGATGCAGTTCACCGCATGTTTGGTGGCGCCATAGACGCCAGATTCGCGCTGGAGGGCTGCCACTGAGGAGATGTTGATGATGTTGCCTTGTGATGATGTGGATCGCATTGCCTTGATTGCGGCTTGACATCCCACTGCGAGGGCGAGGACATTTGTTTCCAACATTGCCTTCCACATAGCCGGGTCACCATCGGCGATGGTGGCACCGACATCACCGAAGCCGGCGTTGTTGACCATTACGTCGAGTCGACCGGTGGATGATGCTGCGGAGGCGACCCAAGATGACAGAGCTTCGAGATCGGCGACATCGAATGTTGCAACGTCCGCAGAACCTCCAGCTGATCGTATGAGATCGGCCGATTCGTCCATCGGGGAGCGATTTCGTCCCATCATGAACACGTGGGCGCCACTTGAACCGAGATGTTGGGCTATCGCTTGACCAATTCCGCTCGAAGCGCCGGTGATGCAAATGGTTTTGCCGTTGAGGTTGTTTGAGGTCGTCATCAGGTTCTCCAGTTATCTGACAAAAATGCCATAAAGTGTCAGGCCACAGACTGACAGTTTTATGCCAATCTGTCAAACTTGCGGGATGGCAGAGGCCTCGAGCACGAAGCGCCAGGAGCGTATTGACCACATTCTTCGGTCAGCAATTCCGGTATTCGCCCAGAATGGTTACCGGCGAACATCAATGCAACTATTGGCTGAGGCATCGGGCATTTCTCGACCTGCTCTGTATCAATACTTCGCCGACCGGTCGGAACTTTTTTTGTCTGCGTTCCAGCTCCTTCTCGATGAAAACACTGACGCCGCTCTCAACGCGCTGATCGTCAACCATTCGCTCGAATCTCAACTTGATGGGTATTTGCAGCGGCTCGCTGGTGATCCGTACGCAACATTGTCGTCATCAACGTTCGGTGATGAATTAATGGAAGTAAAAGGCGAACTTGGTGGAGCTGCTGTGATGACGGCAATGGGAAGGGCAGCGCAAGGGTTACACATCCATCTTGCAAAGATTCACAAGGTAGATGCCGAAACGGCTGGCCGCGCAGTAGACATTGTCACTCTCGCTGTGAGCGGACTCAAACAAGATCGACCGTCGGTCGAAACGTTTCGGGAGCGATTGACGTTTCTCGCTCGATCAACGGCGTTGTTATGCATTCCTGCGAGGTAACCAGCTGTCGATGTTCAGCACATTGGTTCCATAGTTGGCTCCCAGATGTCGGTTGCGATGTCGGCATCGTCACCGGTCGCTGAAGCCGTTTCACCGCTCGCCACATACGAACTCGAAGCAATCATTCGAAGAGTTTCCGCGTCGTATTTTGCGATGTGAGTTGCCCCGATGGTGACGATGTGATTACCGATCACAAGTGCCCGTGTCGTGCTGTTCCACCAGCGGCATTCCTCTGACGCAGGGTATTCGAGTTCAATCGGCTCAGCGAATGTTGCGATGTCGTCCAACCGTGTCACGGTCACCGTTCCGTCGTAGTCGGCGGTAGCCGTGAATTGACCGGCTGGCCACCACAGGAACGCCTTGTGGTCATACTCGGCTGCAGACGCTCCACCGATATCAACCTTGTCGAGCCGAAGCGGATTTGATGAGTCGCTGACATCAAACAGGCTGATTTGTGTTCCACGTGTGCGCCCACTGTTGTCGGCGTCTTGGCCGATGCCGAGCAACTTGCCATCACCGATCGGATGCAGATAGCTGGAATACCCCGGAATCTTGAGTTCTCCAGCTGCGTAGGGCTGAGTCGGGTCAGTCAGGTCGACGACGTAGAGCGGGTCGGTTTCTCTGAAGGTGACGACGTACGCGAGGTCACCGATGTAGCGAACGGCGTAAATGCGTTCCGTCAAACCAAGGCCACCGACTTCCCCAAGCACGTCGTAGGTGTTGTCGTCCCCTGCTGTGAGGATGGTGACGGCAGATTCGCTGATTCCGTCGACGGTGCGAGTGGTGGCGATGCGTAGCTCGTCTCCGTGTTCGTTGAGGGCGAATTGGCCGATGGTCTCGCCCGGGACGGTTCCCGATGCGAGGTAATACATGGTGTCGTTCGCGTTGAATGAAAACGAGTGGACAGATGTCTCTGGCCCCGGTTGCTGCGGCCATTCAACATCGCTATTCCAGGCTGTGGTGGTGAAGTGCACGTTGTTTGCCGTTGCATACATTGCATCGGCCCTTGACATGATGCCCAACTGCCCTCGGGTCACGTCGTCGCTGTGAATGTCACGGGTCGCAATCCAGGTTGTTGTCTGCGCAGTCGGGGATTGGTCTGAGATGGCGATCTGGTTGCAGTCGAGCGCCGACTTCGTCACTCCGCTGAGAAAGATTCTTGGCATCCATTGGTCGATAGTTGAGCGTTCGATTTGTTCGATGTTGTGCTCGAGTGCTTCCTCTTCGGTCAGGTTGTCTTCCCATGGGGAGACAAAGTCAAGCTGATCACGGTTGGAGGTTTCTAGCAAGATTCGGAGATGGCCGTTGACTGATCTCACGCCGACGGTCCGCCCCTCGACTGTCTCTGTTGATTGAAGTTGGACGCTGCCGTCTTCGGTGACGCTGAACACTCTGATATGGGTGGTGTCCCATGATTGCCAAAGGTCAGAAACCACTGCGAGTTGTCCATCGTGCAGCACGAGATGGTGTGTGCCCTCAGGAAGGATGACCGAATCTGTCACGGCGAGAGTGTCGACGTCGATGATGTCAAGTTGGTTATGTGATGCGCGAAAGATGTGGGTGCCGTCGGTCTCTAAGATGTCGCCTTCATCGACACCAATCTCTTGAGTGTTTGTCTCCGAAAAGTCACGCGCTGAGGAATCTGACGACATGTCTGACATTTCGGCGGCCCCAACGGATTCTTCGACGGCCATGACGGCACTCTCTTCAATCATCCAGTAATCGCCTTCGAGCCCCCACGGTGTTACCTCTGTGAGCGCAATTGTTTTGATTTCGTTGAGGATGACGTCGCATGTCGTGTCGAACAGCAGTCCGCTTCGACCAAACGCTCCGGTGGGTCGGTAGGGCTGGGTTACTGAAGGTCCGCTACCTGACGAAGGTTGTCCGAAGGAGTCTGTGTCATCGGCAATACAACCGGTCGTTGCGACTGCGGCAATGAGCAGAATTGCGGTGTTCTTCACGTAGTTCATCATGTCGTCCTATTGGTGGGGTCATAGCGCAGAGCGTTGCTGGTCTGCTGTCATGTTTGACGACGAGGGCGGGTGAATGGTTCCCGGTTTCACCATTTATTAGTGAAGCGCAGTCAGATCCGTTTGGTATGACCGGTTTCAGTGCTGTCTTTTTCGTCTAACGGATCGGGTTTTTTCTTCTAAGACCCCTTGGCGGGGTGTTAGAAGAAAAGATTGACCCAGTGTTTATAAAGGGGTTCTGGCAGTGTCTGTTGCGGTGATCACACGATTCTGAATCGGAAATCACACAAACCAGTACGTCTCACAGTTTCTTGGGTGTGCCGCACCACGCGTGTTGTCACACTCCTTAAGGTTGGAGGCGCTTTTTAGGCATGGGCATCAAGTCGGCGTCGAGTGAACAACACCAAGAGACCACCGATTCCGAGCACGAGGAGTACTTGAGAAGCTGCTCCGTTCGATGGCCCCGTGGCTGGAAGCACAATGGTTGTTGTTGGAGCCACGGTGGTCGTTGGGGCAAGAGTTGTCGTTGTGGCAGTCGTAGTTGTTGTTGTGGGAGCCACCGTTGTCGTTGTCGTAGTTGTTGCGGGGTTCGCTGTCCATTGGGCGTACAGCGTGAAATCGGCCGTCTGGTTGTGCACGGCGTTAGTGGTGATTTCTGTGCCGCTTATTGCGGCGGTAAACCAGCCTGCGAACGTAAAGCCGTCACGGGTCGGGTCAGCAGGTAGCGCGCTAATGGTCCCTCCGACAGTTGTTGTGGCGTCACCACCAGACACTGTGGAACCGCCCTGGCTGTCATAGGTGATGCTCAGCGTGGTCGTTGGTGCTGCGACGAATGCCTCGGCGACGAAACTGCCGGACAGATCAGTTTTGGCTACCAAACGGTCGGCCAAAAGGGGGATCTCCATAACGCCTAAGGATTCAATGACCTGGTACGCCCCGCTGAATGCGCCTGACGTGTCGAAATCGATGTAGAGGTCGGTGGAGCATTCGTTGATGATGGTGATTGTGTCGCCGGGACTCGCTGCGATGACGTTGAGGCCACTCCCGTCGTAATACTCGCCAGTTCCGAGCGGCCCATCCCAGAAGGCCCCCAGAATCGATGACGGAGAAAGTCCGCAGATGTCTGTGTACTCAGGGACTGAGAGGGTAGGCGGCGATGCGGGGGCTGCAATCGCGAGCGTCGATGAGGCGAAGACGATGGTGGCTGCGAGTGCAGCGGCAACCGCGGCGCGGCGCCTTGAGATACGAGAATTCACAAGACCATAATAACTATTGCCGCAGCGCTGTCAAATTCGATGTCCGCAGCGGCTGGCCCCTTGGCACCAGTCTCAGACTCGAGTCCGGATACTGTCTTGACGTGACGAAAGCCCGAGTGTTGTCAGCTGCGATGGCGTTGATCGCAGAACGCGGTGAAGCACACCTTCGCCTTGCCGATGTTGCTGAGCGGGCTGGTGTCTCGATCGGGGCTGTCCAGCATCATTTCCGCAACCGCGAACGGCTCGTGGCGCACGCCCAGTCGCGACGGTTCGTGGAGCCAGCGCGCGCTGACATCACGGCAATCAGGGAACTTTTCGACAATGCCGGAACAGCCGATGAGGTACGGGTTGCCTTGGAGGCGGTCACCCGGTCAGTCGTCGAGCGTGCCCGCGCCGCGCAGCGTATGGATCGGCTCTCGTCGCTCTCAGCCGCGCATGCACGCCCCGACGTTTTCGCCAACATGCAAGCAGAAGTGTCCCAACTCACCGAGGAGTTCGCTGACGCAATCAGGGGTTTGCAGACGAAAGGCTTTGTCCGCCGGGATGTTGACGCCACCGCTGTGAGCGTGTTCGTGCAGTCCTACGCACTCGGAATAGTGATCGCTGATCTCGTCGAACCGGCCTGTCCTGATGAAGCACTCGCCAACGTCGTCGACCTCTTCGTGGGTGCTCTCTTTCCTGAGGCAACAACGTAAAACGCGCGCTGCGTTATCGGAAGAAATCAGTGTGGCCCGTTCTGGTGCGTAAGCCGAAGCAGTTGGGAGACGGCTGTAACCCCATAGGCCACGAGAGCCTAGGAGCGCTGCCGGCCTCGTTCTGGCTACCCACCGACGGTTATGTCCCAATGAAGCACACCTTCGCCTTGCCGATGTTGCTGACAGCGTGTCTTCCGAGTCGGGAACATTGGAGCCCAGACTTTGTGACAGCTCGACAACTCGGCCCGGTTTTTTCTTCTAATAGATCGGGTTTTTTCTTCTAAGACCCCTTGGCGGGGTGTTAGAAGAAAAGATTGAGCCTTTACCCATAGGGGTTTGAGTAAGTCTCCGATCCGGTAATCACACGATTTTGAATCGGAAATCACACGGCGTGATGCGGCTCGATTTCTTGGGTGGGCCTAACTGCGCCCATTTTCTCTGTGTTCTATCGAAAACGTCTCTTAGTCACAGGCAGAAGGCTGGCGTCGAGTGAGTAACACCAAGAGACCACCGAGTCCAAGCACAAGGAGTACTTGAGTAGCTGTTCCATTCGATGACCCTGTGGCCGGAAGCACAATGGTTGTTGTCGGTGCGACTGTGGTCGTTGTTGGAGCCACGGCGGTCGTGGTTGGCGCTTCGGTCGTGGTGGTGGGGGCAACCGTTGTGGTTGTTGGGGCGACCGTTGTCGTTGTCGAAGTTGTGGTCGTCGTTGTTGTTGTGGTGGGAGTTGCTGTCCATTGGGCGTACAACGTGAAATCAGCGGTCTGGTTGTGGGCTGAGCCGGCGGTGATCTGGGTGCCGTCAGACGCGGCGGTGAACCAGCCGGCGAAGGTGTAGCCGTCACGGGTTGGGTCGGTGGGTAGCGCGCTGATGGTTCCACCGGTAGAGGTTGTTGCGTCTCCATCAGATACGGAG
>Ga0181573_10005434_pt1 | contig 10571 bp, 7 predicted proteins | sample 101ome_25_FD_148643 | JGI IMG/M metagenome (GOLD analysis project Ga0181573, IMG submission 148643) | Coastal salt marsh microbial communities from the Groves Creek Marsh, Skidaway Island, Georgia - 101409BT metaG (spades assembly) | ecosystem: Environmental > Aquatic > Marine > Intertidal zone...
CTAGTCTGCGCAGAAAGCGAAAACGGGCTGCGCGGCTGGGGCGAAGCGCACGCACCGGTCGTACCGCGCGTGGCGCAGACCGTCGTTACGGACCTGCTGGCGCCGATCATCGTCGGCCAAGACGCACGGCACATCGCCCCGCTCTGGGAGCAAATGTTTTCCTCTATGCGCCTGCGCTCTCATACGCAGGGCTTTACGGCCGAAGCCATTGCCGGGGTGGATATCGCCCTGTGGGATCTGCTCGGTCACTATCGCCAAGAGCCCGTATGGATGCTCTTGGGCGGCGCGTTTAACACGAGGCTGCCCGCCTATTCGTCCGGCGTGCCGGGCGCCACCCAAGAAGACCGCTTAGAAACAATCGAGCAGGCCCTAGCGCAGGGCTTTAACGCCCTCAAGTGTTCCTGCGGACGGGGCAGCCTGCAGGAACAGATGGACGTCGTGCACCCGCTGTCCGAGGCCATAGGGACACGCGGACGCCTGCTAGTCGACGCGCACGGCGCATTCGATCTGGCCGACGCTCTGACCTTTGCTCGCTTCTTGCAAGACTTGGGAAACGTCGAGTGGTTTGAAGATCCGCTCGTGCCCGAAGAGCGCGACGGCTACGCGCGCCTGACGGAAGGCACGCCAGGCCTGCGCATCGCCATGGGCGAGACCGAGTGCAATCGCTACGGCGTGCGCGATCGCCTGCTGAACCGCCAGTGCGACGTGCTGCTGCCGGATGTTTGCCGGGCCGGCGGCATTAGCGAAACCTGGCGCATCGCGCAGCTGGCCGACGCATTCGGCATCGGCTGGGCGTCGCACGTAAGCATCTCTACGCCGCTGCATCTGGCGGCCGGACTGCACGTCGGCGCGGCCACCGCCAATTTTCTCGTCTCTGAGTATCCGTCTCACTTCGCCGATAGTCCGCTGGGCCCAGCGCTGTGCCGGCGCGCTCCCACACCGCAGAAGGGTTCGATTGAAGTAGGGGACGAACCGGGCCTCGGCGTGGAACTAGACGAAGCACGCCTAGCCGAGTTGACGTTGGCACAGCAAACCATAAGCGTTTAGTTTCCAGCGCAATTCTGGTGAATACGCGCAGAAACGCACCCATTTACCCACGTGGAGCACAACGATGAATGACAGCGCTTTTTCGCTCAGCGAGCAGCAAGTCCGCTTTTTCGAGACCTTCGGCTACCTTGGTTTTCCCGGTCTGATGGCCGACCGCATCGACGAAATTACAGAGGCTTTCGAGGCCGTTTGGAGCGAGCGCGGCGGCGGGCATAACGGCCAGCCGCACGCGGGCGAGGCCCGTTCGTGTATCGTGCCCTTTATCGACCAGAGCGCCGCGCTCTCTTCACTCATAGACGACCCGCGCATTCGCGCGCTGGCGGCCACCCTGCTCGGCGACGATTTCAACTATATGGGCAGCGACGGAAACTACTACGTTGGCGATACGGGCTGGCACTCCGACGGCTGGCACCACAAGGGCAAACCGCAGCATCTTAAGATCGCGTTTTACTTGGATCCGCTCACGCGCGACAGCGGCGCGCTGCGCGTGATTCCGGGCAGCCACCGCGACGGGGATGGCTATGCTGCATCCCTGCAGGATCAGATCCGACAGAGCCCCGATCAGTGGGGGCTGGAAGGACGCGACGTGCCGGCCGTAGCGCTAGAAACGCAGCCGGGCGATCTGGTGTGCTTTAACCACAACACCAAGCACGCGGCCTTCGGCGGCAGCACAAAGCGGCGAATGTTCACTATCAACCTGTGCCAGCGCTATCCGGAGGAAAGCGTGCAGGATCTGCGCGACTATTTATCCGGTGCGGCGCGCTTTTGGGTCGAACGGGCCTACGGACCGCAGATGCTGGCCACGGCCGGGCCCGAACGCATGCGCCATCTGGAGCAGGTCATGGCCAACGATGGACACCTAGCCGAGCTGTCGCGTCAGGCGCGTGAAAAAATGACCGAGCCGTCGCGCGGCTAGTCTTAAACCAACGAGGACATCCGATGCGCTGATTCTTTCTAGCGCGGCTGTCGCGTGTAGAGATAGAAAAGGCCGCAGGCAAAGGCGATCAGCGCAAAAATCCACTCGCCGCCAAAGGGCACTTCCGTAACGGTGCCAAACGAACTGACAGTGCTGTCGCTGTCGGCGCGGGCCGCTGCCAGATCGAATACGATACCGCTGCTGCCGCCGCCACCACCGCCGCCACTATTGCCACCTCCACCACCTCCTCCTCCGCCGCCACCTCCGCCACCACCGCCAGATGGTTGCACGCCGAAAGTGGCAACACCACCCAGATTTGCGTCGGTGGAACAGGGACCGGGATTACCGGGCGGATCATAATCGTTACCAAAACAAACAAACGCCTGATTCGTGCCACCACCGCAGACTGTACCTGCTCCTCCTTGACCGTCACACACTTCTATGAGGATTCCAGGATTAAGCGTTACAGTCTCATTTGCACCCACTGCGTTGAAGGTCGCTGTTACAAAAATCCATGCAGGGTTTATATTCAATTTTGTTCCGGCAGGATCAATAGTAAATGGAGCTCCTACGTTGAAATCAACGCCCTCCGTCAGCGTATTCAGCAGCGTACATCCTCCCACATATGGGTTGGTTGGAGCCACCGCACCACATTCATACAGTCGGACTTGGTTCACCACGCCGGGATTGGCATTTAACTGAAACCCCTGGAGATCAACCAGCTTATCGGGAGAACCTCCCGGATTATTCAAATTAGCTTGGTAAATAACGATCTCATTGGCATCGGTGAAACTTCCACCATCAGATGGTGAACCAGGAGAAACCGGCGCCCCCAAAGACTGAGTAATACCAGCGTAAACTGCTCCGCTTTGTAGTAAAAAAATCAACGTTAAAATGATGGCTAGCATATATCGAAAAACTTTCATTACACGAATAATGAGACTCCTTAAACCGCTCATTTCCACCAACCGTCTCCTATTTATACCAAAAATACACACATACAATAATCGGCTAAATACACCTCAAACATTACACATGTTTACTGCGCGTTATCCAGTCGGAATTCGCCGTCCATGCACTCAGACTATCCCGGGGTCTTAACCCTTAGGCATTCACAATAGATTTCAGCAGAGGATAAAACGCCTCGGCCTGACGCATAAAGCCCAAATCCGTTGGGTGCGAGCCGTCGACCGTGTCTTCGCCGTCGGCGCCCAGCAGCTGATCGCCCGGCAGGTAGTACAGGTTGGCCACGCCCTCCCCTTGTAGGGATTCGTATGCCTGACGCAGCGCGGCGCGGTTGGCGCGATTGGACTCGGCTCGATCCACGTGCAAGAAGGCGTCGGCATAGGTGCGATCTTCTACGAGCACAATGGGCGTGTCCGGCCGCGCGGCACGCAGCAAACGCACAACCTCTGGAGCGCGTTCGGCCACTAGATCACCCTTCATATTGGGCAAGCAGTCAATCACGTAGACGGCCGCGTCAATTTCGGCCATCAGTCCGACGACCGAGCGGTCCATGTGGCCGTTGCCCGAAAAGCCCAAGTTGACGACCGGCCAGTCCAGCCAGCGCCCCAAAAAGGCGGTGTGGCAGGTGCCCGTGCGCGAAGAGCAGCCCCCCTGCGTAATGGAGGTGCCGTAAAAGACGATCGGCTTACGCGGCGAGGGCGGCGAGGGCGCTACAGACGTACCTTCCGGCACGCCTACGGCTACCTCGTGCACGCCGTTGTAAAGCGGCAGATAGAGCAGGTACTCGCGCGTGCCGGGCGGCATATTCGCGCACAGCTGCACGCTATTGGTCGGCCCGGTTGGCTGGCCCACCGCCAGCCAGCGCCAGGCCCCGTCCATGCGCACGTATAGATCAAGACCGCTGACGCCCGTGGCCGGCATGTGCTCCATGGCTAGGCGCTCCTTGCGCAGCGTCCACCGGGCGTGGAGCGCCGTTGCGTCGCTGGTAAAGCGCGCGCAGATCCCCGCGCTGTCGCGGCTTAGGTTCCACACCGGATCGGGCACGCTGCCTTGGGCACGGGCGGGTAGGCGATCGTAAAAAGCGTCTACGTCGTCAAATCCCTTGCCCTCTACGGTCAACGTCTTCACGTCAGACCACTGGATAGAATCACTCATCGGCCGGTATCCTCCTATGAATTACCATGATATCGGTTCGCTACTAGTCCAAAAGATCGCGCAGCATGCGCTGGGGGTCGTTTAGAAAGCGCCGCGTCACCTGAAAATGTTCGGTTTCCTCGTAGTCAATCTGTCGAATACCCCCTTCGCCCAGAGAAAAGATCGTCGCGTCGGGATAGGCCATGACGAGGGGCGAATGCGTGGCAATAACAAACTGGCTGCCCTCTCCGACCAGCTGGTGCATGCGAGAGAGCAAGGCCATCTGCCGCGTCGGCGACAGCGCGGCTTCGGGCTCGTCGAGAATAAAGAGCGAGCGGCCAGAGAAGCGCTGCAGAAGCAGAGCCATAAACGATTCGCCGTGCGACTGTTCGTGCAGAGACCGGCCGCCGTAGGCCTCGATTACCTTCGGCTCGGGGGCCCACTCCTCGTCGAGCTGTTCAATATGCGTGGCGACGTTAAAGAAGCTCTCCGCGCGCAGAAAGTAGCCGTCTCTGGGTCGAGGCACGCCTCTGGACAGGCGCAGATACTCGTGCAGGGGCGAATGCGAGCGCCGCGTGTCAAAGTGAACGTTGCGCGAGCCGCCCTCGGCGTTAAACCCCCACGCCACGGCAATGGCTTCCAAGAGCGTCGATTTGCCCGAGCCATTCTCGCCGACGAAAAAGCTGACCTTGGGATGCAGTTCGAGGGCGGTCAATTCGCGCACGGCGTTCAGGCAGAACGGGTAGATGCCAAAGTCGGGCACCTCGTCGCGCAGCAGCTCTACCCTGTGGAGATAGTGCTTCAAGCTACGAACCCCCTACCGTAGGCACGTCCAGATCCGCTCCCAAGACCTGTGCGCAGTTGTAGCCGGGCAGTCCTGTAATATTGCCGCCCGGATGACAGCACGAGCCGCACAGATAGAGTCCCTCGAGACACGTGCGGTAATGCCCCGCCCCGGCAAAGGGCCGGTTGTAGCCGACCTGCCCGTGTCCCAGCGAACCGACCAGTAGATCGCCGTAGCGCATATTGGGCAGCGTCCGCTCTACGTCGAGCGGACTGCGCACAAACGTTTCCAATACGGCCTCCCGCACGTTGGGCGCGTGCTCTGCCCAAACGTCGATCATCTGCTCACCGTGCGCGCGAGCCCCGGTGTCCCAGTTAGCTGGATCGCCCCCCAGCGCGTAGGGCAGCTTTTCCCACATAAAGGCCGTGTGATACCCGGCCGGTGCCTGCGACGGATCAAAGCGCGTAGGACAGGATCCCCACAGGGTCGGCGGCGGTATGCTGCCGCGTTCGTGGTGATCCACAATCGCATCAAACTGCGTTGCATCGTCCAGGCCCATAATGACCATGAATCCGTCTTTAACGTGCGGATAGCTCTTCTCTGCTTTGTATACTGGTCGTTCGTCTAAGTGGGCATAGACGCCGAAGAGGGGCGCAAGCACGTTGTAGCGAAACCGTTGGGCGCGATCGCGCCAGTCGGCCGATACAAAAGACGCGTCTAACAGATCAATAAAGGTCTGCTGGGGATTGAGACCCGATGCGACAAAGTGGCGCGCGCGCAGCGTTTCGCCCCCTGCCGTCTCCACGCCTACGGCGCGACCACCTTCCACCAGTATGCGCGACGGCGCCGTTTCGGTCCGCACGCTACCGCCGTATTCTTCGACGGCGTGCACCAGCGCGCCGGCCAGGTTGGCCGATCCCCCCACGCACATCTGCGCTTTGCCATCGCTAGCCAAGAGGGCGGGTATGTGATGACCAAAGCCCGGTGCGCGCAGGTCGACCTCGCGCAGCCCGTTAAAAAAGAGCAGGCCGGCCTGAATAAGGGGATGGCGAAATTCGCGCTGCACAAACTCGCGCGGCGAGTAGGCGCTCGTCTCCAGTAGCAGACGACCTTCAGGACGGGCCGCTAGCGCGCGCTGACGGACCTCGGGCGGGAGCGGAGGCGCCTGCGCCTCGGGAATCAGAATATGCTGCACGATGGGGCGAAAGGCATCGCGCCAGTAGCGCAGGCGCTCGGCGTCGCGGCGGTCAAAACGCGCAAAAGAGGCGACCGTCTTTTCAAAGTCCGTCCACCACTCCAGGGCACGCCCGTCGCGCGTCAACATAACCACGTTGAGTTCGGGCTCGAGGTAATGCGCACCGCGACGTGCCAGTTCCAAATCGCGGTACCATGGAGCTTGCGTGAGTGCGCGGTGGTAAAAAGAGTGGGTGTTGTGCAGGAAGCCGCCCCGGTCTTCCGTGCGCAGACCGCCGCCGGCTACCTGGGACGGCTCTAAGCACACGACGTCCAAACCGGCCCGGCACAGGTAGGCCTGAAGCACGAGGCTGTTGTGCCCAGATCCCAGTATGATCCCGTCGTGCGTAGTATCCACGAACGCGCTTTATTGATTGATCAGCTCGGCGAGCGCAGGCCGGTCACGGACAGAATCCATTCGGCGTGCGTGGCAACGCGAATAAAGATACTTATATCGCCATAGCTGCTGTCGCGATGGTTTTCGATGGGATCCGTGGCGCCGCCCGACAGAACGCCGGCTAGCGTCCAGACGCCGTTAATGCGCACAAAGAGCGGGCCGCCGCTGTCGCCTTCAACCGTCGCGCCCTCGAAAGGCAGGGCCTGTGCGCTGCTATTACCCGGACCGAGCAGGGCCTCGTCTTCGTTGACCAGCCCATCGCCCAAGCTGTTGATCGTTCCATCGGGCGCGTCAAAATCGAAGGCGAGCAGTCCGCCAAAATACTCTACGCCCCCGCTGCGTGAGGAAATGCCGTCTACTTTGCGATCCAGCGTATTCTGTAGGGCATGCCGCTTAGATAGCGCGTTGGGGTCCTGTCCCTCTTGCTCGGAATAATCACCAAAGCCGCAAAACCACGAGACGCTACCAATGGGCTCGTCGAGCGAAGTATTGACTACGGCAGGTTCGACCGAAGTAATGGGTTCGGCCAGACGGACTAAACACAAATCATTGGCCGAGTACATAAGCTCGTCCTGCTCTATCCAAGAGGGATAAAAGACGAGCTCGGCCACGCTGTGCACGCTAGGAGTGGTATTGGGGTCGGCGCCAAGCAGCACCGTTATGCCCGTGGGCTGAGTCGGCTGCTCCTGCTCGTCCGAGGAAAAGAAGTTATGGCCGGCGGTCAGAATCCAATGGGGACTGATAAGCGTGCCGGTTGCCACGTACTCACCGGTGTCCTCTGCCTCTGAACCGTAGCTAAAGGCGACGACGGGCGCAAAGTCTGGATAGTCCGCCGTGTTGTAAGGAGCGACATTGCGCGCAACGGCTTCATATTGGGCTAAGGTGCGGTCGTGACGAATACCAAAGGTGTAAACCGCACTCGTCACATCCTCTTCGGCCTCGTCTAAGACGTCTTCCTCGTCCCAACTGACCGGATTGTCTCCGTCGGAACCGCAGGCTATAAATAGTGTGGATATGAGCAGCAGTTTAAGCCAAGTCATGGGCACTCGCTTCGTTGTATCGGGAAAATAATTTGGACAAGTATACCGAATCATCCACATTCTAACCACACCGCTCAGAGCCGCTACAAAACGCGGGCTCTTTCCTTAGGCAGAGGAGACGCCCAGTGCAGGGAAAACAGCGAGACTCCCACATTCAATACGTGCCCATCGCCACCGCTACGGCGGAACATCCGCGCAACGACTCCGCGTCCATAGTGGAACTGGACAATGGAGAACTCTTTATGGTGTGGATCGAGATGCACGCCAGCCCACTCGCAGGGAACGACGAGGCCCCTTCGAGCATTGCCTCTATGCGCTCTACGGACGGCGGGCTCACCTGGGACCAATACCGCGTTGAGGTATCTCCCGGCGAGGGAGACCTCAGTATTTACAACCCGAGCTTGGTCCTTTTACCCAACGGCGATCTTCTGTTCTTCTATCTCACGTATCATCATCTGGTGTGGAACGAGCCGCTGCAGGCATCTGGGCGGATAAAGCGATCAAAAGATGGAGGTCACACGTGGTCCGACCCAATGGCGCTTTGGGACCACGAACCCTACGGCTGTGCCAACCACACTTTTACCCTGTTATCAGATGGGCGACTGCTCAAAAGCTGTGAGTTTGTACCTGTCTGGGGGAGCTATCCAGCGTGCACTTCGAGTTCGGGGTGCTTTGTCAGCGACGATAACGGACATGCGTGGACTGCGCCGAGTGGACCGGGCCAACTCGTCACCCTGCCCCTGCGCGGCACAATGGAAAATCACATCGCCCAAGTGCCTTCAGGTCAGTTGGTCATGGCCATGCGCAACCAGCTGGGCTGCGTGTTTTTCGCCCGCTCTTCCGACCGCGGACTGAGCTGGTCACACCCCCAGGCCAGCGGACTGAGCGCGAGCGAGTCCATGCCGAGCCTGACGCGCATTCCGACGACGGGCGATCTGCTCTTGGTCTGGAACAACGCCGCCTACGACCACACCTACGACCACAGCGGCAAGCGCACGCCGCTGACGGTAGCGGTCTCGCGCGACGAGGGACATAGCTGGGGTCATGTAAAAAATATCGAGGACGATCCAGACACGGAGTTTAGCAATATCGCCTGCACCCACCTATCCGACGGACGATTCATCGTTTCTTACTTTACCTCGACCATGGCCGATTCCAACCCCCCGGGCAGACTGGGACGAGAGCGCATGTCCTTAAAGGGGGCCATCTCAACGGCGGACTGGCTCTACGCTTAAACCGTCCGCTTCGAATCCCTATACTCGCTACCAGTTTGTGTAGGAGCCATCTTCGCGCACAAACCAGATGCCCGCTCCGGCGCGCGGTTCACCTTCGACGAGTGCCTCTTCGTCTAGCTCGACGCCCAAACCCGGTCCCTCGGGCGGCAATAGATGGCCGTCTGCAAAGGGCACCTGCACGGGAAAGACATCGGTGTGCGCCGTGCCGGGCGGACGCGGACACTCTTGGACGCCAACCAATGGGGATGCAAAACACAGGTGAGCACACGCGGCCGTCGATACCGGACCCAGCGGATTGTGCGGCGCGAGATGGATGTAGTGCGTTTCGCACCAGCCGGCGATCTTACGCGCCTCTGTCAGCCCACCGGCGATACACAGATCAATCCGCGCGTAATCCATGAGCTCCTCTTCAATAACCTGCCGGAACGCCCACTTACCGGCCCACTGCTCGCCGACGGCCAGCGGCACGGAGGTGTGCTGGCGCACCAGCCGCAGACTCTCACTGCTCTCGCTGCGGATCGGATCTTCAATAAAAAATGGACGGTACTGCTCTACGCCTTTGCAAAACTGAATCGCAGCCGACGGATCGAGACGCGTGTGCACGTCGACGCAAATTTCGATCTCGTCGCCTAAGGTCTCGCGCACGGCGCGCACTTGTTCGATACCAAAACGCACGGCGCGCGACGGTTCGAGCACCTGGGCGTCGCCCTCCGGATCGACCATGCCCCAGCGCGCGAATCGGTAGCCTGCATCGCGCGTCTCCCTGCAGCTTTCAATCAGTTTGTCGATGTCCTTTGGATCGCCGTTATGTGGGTAACAGACCACCCGATCGCGCACCAGCCCTCCCAAAAGCTCGTAAACCGGCACGCCTAACGCTTTGGCCTTAATGTCCCACAGCGCAATGTCGACGGCACTCACAGCGCTAGTTTGCACGCCGCCGCCGGGGAAAAATCCACCGCGAAACATAACCTGCCACAGATGTTCAATGCGAAAGGGGTCTTGGCCGATCAGGTCGGGCGTCATGCTGTGAATCGTCTCGGCAATAGCCCGTCCCCGACGCTTCATGCCCGCCTCACCTAGCCCGTAAATCCCCGCATCCGTTTCTACTTTTACAAAGACGCCAGCGTCTATAACGAAGGGCTTTATCGCGGTAATCCTCATGGGTTTATCCCGGCGACGCACCGGCGGAACTACGGGGTCGACCAGGGCTACGGGAGGAGCGAGCAGGCGAGCGCGGAAGTCGTCGAGTGGGAAGGCGGGACCCGGGTCAATCTTGCGGTCGGGTGCAATCTCTTCGTGACCGAGTATGTGGCGAATATCGTACTCGTCGATCAGCAATCGACACAGCTCTTCAACGACGCGCACTTGCTCTTGGGGAAAGCGGTGCCAGCAGGTCGGCTCCGTCTGATTGCGGTGCACACCGCGCACGACCTCTTCCGGCGGATAGGCCTGACCAAACCACGAAATGTACTGGCCGTCTTTTTCCTCCAGCTGTCCGGCGTTGTCGATCTCTATTCCAATCGAGTACTTGTTGAATCCCTCGCGATCACCCCACGTACTCACGCCCGCATGCCAGCCGACCGTGTCGAAAGGCAGCATTTGGGTGACCGAACCGTCGCGCCCAACCACCAAGTGCGCCGACACTTTGCGCTCGGTGTCACTCAGCGTGCGAATAGCCGATTCGGCGTTGGCGCCAGCCGTGTAGTGTATGATAATCGTGTCCAAGGCACCGGGAGCGTAGGGGCCGCCCTGATTGGGCGACTCGCGGTATTCGATGCCTTCACCTTCCAGCCGATGGTTCGCTATGTTCATATGCACG
>Ga0181573_10005438_pt1 | contig 10568 bp, 3 predicted proteins | sample 101ome_25_FD_148643 | JGI IMG/M metagenome (GOLD analysis project Ga0181573, IMG submission 148643) | Coastal salt marsh microbial communities from the Groves Creek Marsh, Skidaway Island, Georgia - 101409BT metaG (spades assembly) | ecosystem: Environmental > Aquatic > Marine > Intertidal zone...
GGCTGTGATGCTGGTGCTGATGCTGGTGCTGCCACCGCTGCTGCTGCTGCTGCTGCTGCTAGTGGTGGTGGTGGTGGTGGTGGTGGTGGTGATGGTGCGACGCGCACGGTGGGCAGCGGATCAGGCGCGAGTGGACCGCCCCTCGGCACTGCCACCCCCGCGCGCCGCATCAGCGCCATGGCCGAGGCGAGCCGGAGCCTCAGCCGGAGCGCCCTCGTCGCGGCGGGCCTAGACGACTCGGCAGCGGACCACAGCCTGGCGGGGGGCGGCCTGGAGGGTCAAGACGCCATGCCGCTGGGCCGCCTGAAGGACCACCTTCCTTGCGACCTGTACGAGCGCTGGACCGACCTGCTCCTAAACCACAGCTCGAGTGACCCGGACGAGTCCCGCGACCGGAGCGCCGACGGATCCGGCAACGCCCTGAGCGCCGAGGCCGAAGCGGCGGCGACGGCGGCGGGGCTCGCGGCGGTGCAGGCGGCGCAGGAACTGCGCCTCGTCCTCTCGCCTCAACCCGCCACCGCCGCCGCCGCCGTTGCCGCCAGCTCCTCCTTGGCCGCCTCCGCGAGCTCCTTGGCAGCAGCCGCGTCCGGCCCCGAAGCGCAGCCGACAAGCGTGCGCGTGCCCCACCGGCGGCTGCTCCTGCATGAGCTGGCGACGGCGGCGTCGCTGGTGGGGCACGCGGAGGCGCGGCGGTCCGCCCTGGAGCGCGAGGCGCGGCGGCTGCGGGCGAGCCTCGGCGAGAGCCAGGCGGCGCAGCTCGAGCTCACGGCCGAGGTGGCGCGGCTCCAGGCCACGGCGGCGTGCGACCGCGGCGTCGTCGACTCGACGCGCGAGCTGGCCAAGGATGCTAAGGACACTGCCGCGCGCGCCGCCGAGGCCATTGACAAACTGCGCGCCTCGGCCCAGGCAGGGGGCGCGCGGGCGGCGGCCTTTTCCGAGGGGCCCAGCTCCAGCGGCGGCGGCGCCGAGGAGCCGTCTTCGGATCGCGGCGAGGAGCCGCCGTCGTCGCTGGCGCTGACCTGGCTCGGGGACCCGAGCGCGGGGTCGGCGTACGCCACGAGCGGCAGCCCAGATGGCTTCCTCGACGGGTCCTCATACGGCGCGGCCAACCTTTCGGGCAGCCACTCCCCGCGACAGGGCTCGGCCACGGCCGCGTCGTCGCTCTTCGCCGTGCGCATCATCGCCGACGACGACAGCTGCGGCAGCGACAGCGACGGGAACAGCTCGATCCCCTCGGACAGCGGCCTGCTGTGCGAGGAGGCAGACCGCTCCATGACGGCGTCCGACCTCGCCGTGGCGTCGGCCCACCGCCGCGCGCGCAACCTGCAGCGGGGCCGCGGCGGCCGAGGAGGCGGCGGCGGCGGCGGCGGCGGCGGCGGTTCGAGTGATGAGGGCGGCTGCGACAACCACGGCAGCCGCCGCGGCGCCTTTTCGGCGGCGCGCCTGGCGAGCGGGCCCGAGGCGTCGCTGTCGCCGCGCCGGCCGCCCATGGGCCCGGCGGAGTGGGCGGCGCTGTCTGAGGCCATGGACGGGCCGCTCCGGTCGGCGCGCAAGCACTCGCTCGCGGGCCTCGTGCACGGCGCGCCCTCGCCCAAGTCCAGCCTCCTCGCGGCGCAGCCGTCGCCGTCGCCCGCTACAGCTGCTTCCACCGCTGCGGCTGCCGGCGCCGACGCCGAGGCCGCGGCGGGCGCGACGGCGAACAGGTTCCTTGCGGCGGTGAGCGGGTCGCTGGCGCGGGCTCGGGAGCACACGTCGGCGCTGGACGTGTACACGGCGGCGCGCGCGGCGAGCGGGCCCCTCGAGGTGTCCATCTACGTGACCGACTCGGAGTGGGACAACCTCGAGGCCGACGCGGCGGGCGCGACGAGCCTCGCGGGCCTGCCCCTCGCGCCCGGCGTATCCTTCGCGCCCCAGCGCGCCGCGTCCAGCCTCGCCGCCGCAAGCCCCGCCGGAAGCCCCGCGCACCTCTTCGGCGGCGGCTTGGGCGGCGGCGAGGACGACGACTCGGTTGAGGTTGGCGACCGCCCCTCGCTCGCGGCCGCCGCCGACCTCGCCGCCGCCGCCGTGCGGGCCATGTCGCCCCTCGCACCGCCGGTCCCGGTGCCACAAGCGCAGGCCCAGGCGCGGAGCCGGGGCGAGGCGGTACAGGTAGTCGCGAGTGCCGAGGCCTTCCTGTCCACCGTCGGGCGGCCGCTGATCTCGGACCAGCAGGTCGCAAAGGAGAAGGAGCAGCGAGCGGGGCGGTGCGTCGACCCACGCGTCGACCGCACCCAGGGCGGCAGCAGCAGCGACGGCGGCATCAGCGGCTACGACGACGACTCCGTTGACGGCGAGGAGAGCGCAGCGTCGCTGCCGGGCGCCGCGCACGCGCTGCTGCGGGCGCCGTCCATCGGCGTGCCGGTCACGCCCACTGCCGTGCCGCTGCGCGACCCGCGCCACCCCGACGCCGGCCTCGCCGTGCCCACCTCGCCGGCGCTCGCCGCCGCCAGCATCAGCAGCAGCAGCAGCAGCAGTGTACGCGGCTTCGGTGGCGGGTCGAGCGTGGCCATGAACCTGCTGGCGGCGACCTCGGTGCGCGTGCTGGAGATGGCCAAGCAGGGGTCGCTCACGAGCAGCGAAGCAGAGGCGGCGCACGCGGCCGACGTGCTGGCGGCCTTCCGCGCCGAGCTCGACGGTGCCCTGGCCATGCGGGACCGTGCGACAAGCGCCCTCGAGGCGGCGCGGGAGGAGCGGGCGCGGCTCGGGCGGTCACTTGCCAGCGCCCGGCAGAGCGCTGCCCAGGACGCCGACCGCGCTTCGAGCGCCGAACGGGAGGCGGCGGACCTGAAGGCCGAGCTCGGCGCGTGCCGGGAGGCGCTCGAGGCAAGGGCGGGCGAGGTGGCGGGCCTGGAAGCGGCCGCGAGCAAGGCGGCGGCAAGCGCCGCTTCCTCGGCAGAGGAGCTCGCGGCGTGCAAGGAAGCGCTGGCTCGGGCCACCGCGGGCCGGGTCAGCGCCGAGGATGAAGCGGAGAGCCTGAAGGCCGCGCTGGCGGCGACCAAGGCGGCGGCGCGCGATGCGGCGGACGGTGCGGCCGCGCAGCACGCGGCCGTGCTGGCGAGCACCGTGGCGGCCGAGGTGGCGCGCTCGGTGGCTGCCGCCGAGGCCGAGGCGGCGGCGACGGCCCAGTTGGAGCTCGCCAAGGCGGCCGCGCTGCGTGAAGGCGACGCGCGGGAAGCAGACGAGCGCCTCACCACGGCGGTGCGCGAGGCGGCGAACGCGGCGCGCGAGGCGGCGGCGGCCAGCGGGCGGGCCGAGCTCGAGATCGCCGTGGCCGAGGCTGCGGCGGGCGCTGCGGCGGCGGAGGAGGCGGCGGCGGCGCGTGAGGCGGCGCTGCGAGCCGAGGTGGCGGGGCTGCGGCAGGAGCTGGCGGCGGCGGGCGAGGCGGAGTCAAAGCTCCGGGCTGCGCAGCAGGCACAGGCCGTGGCGCACCTGGCTCAGGTGTGATGTCCGTGTTGTCCGTTGTCGACGTCTTCGTTGTCATCGTTGTTGTTGTTGTTGTGGTGGTGGTGTTGGTTGTTGTTGCAGTCTGGCTCACTTCGACACCTTTTGTGCCCCTTGCTTCTGTCCGCATCTTCCTTTCTCCCAGCTCCAGGAGATCAAGCGCCTGCAAGAGGAGCAGCGGACGAAGCAGCGCGAGGCCTTGGCGCTGGCCTCCGCCCGCAAGGCCACGCGCGAGACCAGCCCCGCCCCGAGCCCCGGCGGCGCACCCGTGAGCCCCGTGCCGTCCATGTTCAGCCCCAACGCCTTCCCGACGCCGGCCAAGCCCGCCGGCAAGAAGTCGGCGATGAAGGGTGGCGGCGGCGCTGCTGCGGAAGCGCCGCCCGAGTCGCCCGCTCTCCTCCCCGCCCAGCCCCCGAGCCTCTTCAGCACCCCTGCCAAAAAGGCCGGCGGCGGCGTCTCCTTCCAGCGCTGCCCCTTAAGCTCGGCGGCGCGGCGCATGCAGCTGCTCCAGAAGATGAACATCGAGCCCTGGCAAGACTCGCCCGGCGGCGCTGCGGACGACGAGGGCGACGGAAGTCTCTTGGATGGCAGCGGCCTGGGCCTGGATGCACCGACCATCAGTACGTCTGCCATCCCTCTGCCCGACCTCGGCTACGCGCTTGGTGCCTCCTTCTCCTTCGAAATGCCGGGGGGGCTCCTCGACACGCCCGGCCTCGGCCCGCACGGCGACGGCGGCCGCTCCGGTACGTTCTCTGGCAACGACGAAGCGGAGAACGAGGAGACCAGCGGGTTAGGGCGTATGGCATGGCTCGAAGCCGAGTGCGCGGGGCTGCGGCGCGAGCTGGCGGCCACGTCCAGCGCCCTCGAGCTCCTGCGCCGCGGCCAGGCGCCCTCCAAGGGCGCCCGCGGCGGCGGCGAGGAGGCGGACGACGACGCCGAGTCTGTGAGCACCACGGCATCGGTGGACTCGGGCCTCGGGAAGTACTCGCGCGCCCAGCAGGGGTCGACGGCGGAGGACGAGGACCCGACGCTGGCCGAGCTCTCCTGGCTCCGGGACAAGCACGCCTCTGTAGCGGTGCTGGAGGGCCAGGTGGCGGCGTTACAGGGCCAGCTGCGGGAGGTCAACTACGCGCTCCAGTGGCAGCAGACCAACCTGGACGCCGCGGTGGAGCACGCCAAGCAGGCGGCGGAGGAGACGGCGGGCCACGAGGCGGAGGCGGGCGACCTGCGGGCCCAGCTGGCAGGGGCCGAGGCCAAGCTCGAGGCGGCCCTCGCGCTCCACGAGCTCCGCGCGTCCGAAGCGAGTCGCGCCGCTGCCACGGCCACCGCCGAGGCTGCCGTCGAGGCCGCAGAGGCCGAGGCGGGCCGCGCGGCGCAGGATCTGGCGCGCGCAAAGGATACCTGGGCCGCCAAGCTCGAGGCCGAGGTCGGGGCCGCAGCGGCGGCGGGGCGCGAGGCGGCGAGCGCGGAGTGGGCCGCGCGGCTAGAGCAGGCCCTCGACGCGGCGGCCACGGAGCTCGCGGACGTTAAGGCCGCCGCAGCCGACGCCAAGGCCGCGGCTGCTGAGGCGGCAGGGGCCTTGCAGAACGGCCTCGAGGCTCAGCTTGCGTCGGCGAAGGAGCGCGCCGCGGCGGCTGAGGCGGCCAAGGCCAGCGCCGAGGTGGAAGCGGCGGCGGGGGCTACGGACCTGGCGGCGGCGCGTGCGGCGGCGCTGGGCGCGGCGGACCTGGAGGCACGGGTGGCGCGGCTCCAGGAGCAGCTGGCCGAGGCGCTCGAGGGCCAGGCGCAGGCGCAGGCGCAGGCGCAGGCTGTGATGGCCGCCGCCGCCGAGGACGCCCGCGGCGACAGCCGGGGCCGCGCCAGCAGCGGGAGCAGCGACGACGACAGCGCGCGGAGTCGGTCGCGGAGCCGGTCGCGGAGCCGGTCGGGGTCGCCGGGCCGGGGCGCAATGCCGCGGTCGCCGGAGGCTCTGCTGGCGGCTGAGGAGGCGACCATGGCCCTCGAGGCGCGACTCAAGGTACTAATTTTTTTTAAAACTTGGCTGATGGTTTTTCTAAACACGCGCATTGAGTAGATCGACGCAGCAGTTTCCACGCGAATTTTATTATGTGCTCGAGTGTCAAAGACTTACTCGCCTGACAGTCCACAATCGCATCCTATCTCTCACAGGAGGCGACGGAGGAAGCGACGGGCCTCGCTGCGCAGCTCTTGTCGGCCCGCAGCGCGCTGGCGGAGGCACACGGGCGGCTGGCGGAGGCCAACGGGCGGCTGGCGGAGGCCAACGAGCGCGCCTCGGCCGAGCGCCGCCTCGCCGCCCGTCTCGCCGACGAGGCCCGCGAGGTTGCGGCCGCTCATGAGGCGGCGGCCGACGAGGCTCTGGCCGCGGCCAAGGCGGGCGAGGAAGAGGCGCGCGCCGCGTGCGCCGAGGCCAACGCTCGGGCGGTGGCCGCCGAGGACGCCGCCGAGGCGCTGGCGAGCGCGACGGAGGCGGCGGCGGCGGAGGCGCTCGAGTCGAGCGCAGCCATTGAAGCCGAGGCGGAGGAGCTCAAGGCGGTGCTCGGCGCGGTGGAGGAAGAGAACGCGGCGCTGCGCGAGGAGGTGGATGCTCTGCGGAATGAGCTCGACGCGGCTGAGATACTCCTCGCCGAGACCTCGGGAAGCAGCGACTGCTCCAACGACTCGGGCACCGCGGAATCGTCCTTCTCGCGCGCCTCGCTCGCCTTCCTCGCACACGCCGACGGTAGCTGCCAGACCTCACCCCGTGGTCTCCTCGCGGCGGCGTCCTCCGCCGCGCTCGCATCGGGCGCCGTGGCCGAGGAAGGCGACGAGGCTGCGGACGACAAGGCCGTGGACGATGTGGGCGAGGATGGGGGGGCGGCGGTCCTCGAATCCGCCGCCGACGTGTCAGGCGGCAGCTTGCTCTCCCCTCGGCGCACAGTGTCGGCGGCGGTGGAAGCGGCGCTTGCGTCGGCCCAGAAGCGCTTCGCGCTGCAGATCCGGGCGTGCCGCGAGGGTGGGGCCCCCATCAGCGACGAGCTACGCCGCGAGTTTGCCGCCGCGGCAGGCGACTTCCTCGGCCTGGCCGCCGCCGGCACCCTCGCAGCCCCTGCCACCGCTTCCACCGGCAACGCTGCCGGTGCGGGCGATGCGGAGCTCCTAGCCGAGCTGACCGGCGTGGCAGCGGCGCTCGGCGAGGCCGACGAGGCCACGCCGCTGCCGCCCGCCCTGGTCAAGCGCGCCCAGGCGGCCCTCGTGGCTGCCGGCGAGCGCCTCGAGGTACTGGGGCCAGCGACCGTAAGTGATTCCGGCGGTTCCGGTGCGGTTGGTGGTGGTGATGGTGGTGCTGCTGCTGCTCCTCCTCCTCCTCCTCCTCCTGCACCGGCCATGGCCATGGTTCCTGCCAAGCCTGTGAGTCTGTCCGTGCGGCACCGCGTGGCGCAGCTGGAGGGTAAGCTTGGCCGGGGCACGCGCAGCCTCCCTGCCTCGCTCGGCTCCTCGCTCGAGGGCCTCGACCTCACGCGCGCCGTCCAGGCCGAAAGCATGGCTGCGGCCTCCGCCGCCGCCGAGGCGGCCGCGGCCCGGCCCGCTGTCCGGTCTGCGCGCGCCCGAACCTACGTGGCCATGCTGCAGGCGTTGGCCAGCGAGGCGCCTCTGGTCGCGGCTGAGGAGCCCGCCGTCGCCGCTGTCCACGCCGCGGTGGCTGCTTCCGGCGCTGAGACTGATGTTTTTAGAGCGGCGGCGGAGGCGGAGGCGGAGATGCCCACGGGCGCCAAGCCGAGCCCCATGGCGACCCCGGAGCGCGGCGCGCGGGGGGCAGCGGGGACGGCGAACCTGAGCCTGTCCCCCGCGGCCCTCGGTGCGCTATCCAAGCAGAGCGCGGACATTCTCTCGGCCTCGCGGCGCCTCCGCGCAGACCTTGCCACGGCCTCAGCGCGGGCGTCCCGCGGCGCCGCCCTGGCCCTCTTCGGCGCCCTCGGCCGGAGCGCGCCCTTTTGCGCCGACGCGAGCTCCGGCAAGGGGGCCACCGCGCGCCTCCCGAGCGCCCTGCGGCGGTGGAGAGACGTCACGGACGCCGCCGCCGCCGCCGCCGCCGCTGCAGACGCAAAAGCGGCAGACGCCGCAGACGCGGCTGGGGCGGCGGGCGCTTCAGCGCAAGGGGCCTCCTCCAATTTATGCGCCGACGGAGCCCTGGCTGCTCGGGGGCGACGGGCCGTGCGGGTGGTGTCACCACCGGGCTCGTCGGCGGCGGCGCCCAAGAGCGGCGAGGAGTCGGACGCGTGGCGCAACATGCTGCGTAGCCTGGCCGCCCGCTCCAAGTCCCCAAAGGCCCGCGCGCCCGTCGACGGGACCAACCCCGAGCGCTCCCCGCTCTCCCGGGCCGGCGCCTCGGGCTCAGCGAGCTCCTCGGGCTCCGCGGGCTCGGCGCTCGCCGTGAGCCCGGGAGCGGCGCTCGCCGAGCACGGCTGCTCTTCCCCTGCCGACGCCGCGCTCCTCCGCCGCAAGCGTCGCAACCCCAAGCAGCGCCGCCGCAGCGACCAAGGCGCTGGGCCGCCGTCCCCGCCGCCGCCGCCGCCCCTCGGGGACCCCCCCGGCGCCGCCGCGCCTGGCAACGGCTCTGAGGCGACGGCGCTGCGCTCTCCCCCCGTTACAACGGCGGCGGCGGCTCATGCAGCGACGACTGTCACGAAGACGACGCCGACCTCTGCCGCCAAGGCCCGCGCCACGCAGGCGTACTCGGCGTCCAAGCAGGCGGCGTTGCGCGCGGAGCAGGCCACCGCGGCGGCCGAGGTCGAGATGTTTTCGCCCATCAAGGCCTCGGCCAAGGCGCCTTTGCCCCCCGTGGCTTCGGCCTCGGCAGCGTCCGAGGCGGCGGCGGCTTCCCCACCTCAGCCCCTGGCCGCGCTGGGCCCCGGCGCCCCGCGCCACCCGAACCGCCCCACGCAGCCCGAGGCCAAGTCCCTGACGGCAGTTGCAGCGCGGCAACTCCGGCGGGCCGGCGAACGCGCGGGCCTGCGTCGGAGCAACGACAGTAACAGCAGCGACTTCTGGGCCTTCTCCGAGGACGACGACGAGGATGCCGACGACAAAGAGGTCCAGGCGCACCCCTGAGCACACTACAGCGCGCAGCGCGCCGCAGGGCGAGGGGCCATTCCCTACGTCGCTTCGCGGCTCGTGCGGATAACCCAGAGAGAAAATGCGCATTTTGGGCTTTTTGGTATTTTTAGCACCGCAGACTTACGTTTTTTTGGTGTTACAAGCGCTGAATTAGTGCCAGTGCGCCCCTGGTGTCGGTATCTTCAAAGAAAAGCGCGAAGCGGTGTGTGTGTGTGTGTGTGTTCGTGTGATGCGCAGGAGTACTCGTAGCTTAGACCCGAACCCCGGCTGTTTATCTGCGGGTGAAAGAAGCAGAAGAATTCCAAGGTCAAGGTTTTAACGTCAAAATAAGTCTAGGCTTATCGGCTGTCGTCGGCTGAGCAACGGCATATGGCACACGGCGATGGGGGACAGGCGCCCTAAGGCAGATGTCCGATGGCACCAGCGCAAACAAAGCCCACCGCCCTGCTTTGCGAGGGAGCTGAATTGCAGCGCTTAAGAAAGGAGATGGCTATTAGACGAAAATCTGTTTCCTCTCATTTTTTACTCCCCCGTAAGGCCGTAGGGCCACCTAGCGGACCTAGGGGCAAATCAAAAGATAGCACGAGCAGTGGCCGTTGCTAGCCCATCAAGAAGTCCGTGCCCTGGTCTAGGACGTGGCCAGGCAGGTGCCAGCAGTTACGTGGCCAGCTGTTCGTGTCCTCGCACAGGTCAAGGTTGGTATCGTGCCGGAGTGAGTGATCACTTTGGGGTAAATTTTGCAGAGACCGAGGAAGCCGTAGGGATGCGTAGACACGGCCGCTGAGGCCGAACAAAGGTTCCGATCGCTGCCGCGCCGCGAAGAGGTGCCGCAGTGCTGGGGGAAGGCCGAGTGAGATCGCTGAGGATGCCGCGCTGTCGTCGTGGCCAGGCAGCAGGCAGGTGCCAGCACTTGGCTTTGTTTCCGCTTATTTTAAAGCATTTTCGGTATTTTGACGCGAAAAGGGTCCTCTGTGTAACTGCTTGCGTGTAATAATACGTAAGAGAAAAACGGTTTTAGAGGGGTGGCATTTCGAATTGTCGCGAATTTCGGGGGTTTAAAATGAATTGTCACCCCAAATGCCCCTTGTTTTTTCTCGTCGGGTTTGATTTTTGTCTTAGTGGCATCAAAGGGGTGCAAGCCGTTGTCTTCTTGACATATCGCCCCAGTCCGCTGGTCTTGGCGGCCGCACTCGCGCCACCGCCGCCGCTTTCGCCTCCGAAGTCCCCGCCGCATTTTCGATTTTCGATTAGTGGTATCAAAAGGTTGCAAGGTTTAAGCCGCAGTACCGCCCCCAGTTCAAATGAATGCGGGTCTCTCAGCCACTGCGCGCACTTTGCTTTTCCCTCTCGCACTATCGAATAAACCGACTCTTCCTCCGATGCAGCCAGCAAAGTGGGTCCTCACGCAATACACCAGGCCTCCACCATGACCTGAGCACTAACGTGACATCCCTCGTGCTGTTTCCAGTGCCTCCGCTGGCTTCTTGTTATCGTACCCCAGTCCGCTGGTCTTGGCGGCCGCGCTCGCGCTCCCGCCGCCTCCGGCGGCGGCCACACTCGCGCCGCCACCGCCACCGCCACCGCCGCCTGCGAGGCCTCTGTCGGCCGCTGGCCCGTGCGTATCTCCGCCGCTCCCGCCCTCGCTCCCGCCCCCGCCAGCTGCAATTGGGTCCAGGGAAGGGCTTGTTGCTCCGGGACCAATGGTCCAAGTGCACTAGTACAGGGCCACCTGTACCACCACCTCTTTCCCTTTGCCAGGTCCTTCACTCTTGACCAAGTTGATGCTGCTTCTGCTGCTCCGCCGCCGCCGTCTCCGAAGCCTCCGCCGCAGCTTCCGTTTCGGCGTCGTGTTCTGCTCCTTCTAGGGTTGCCAACACCGCTGGCCCGTGCGTGGTTGCCCTAGGTGAAGCCGCTGCTCCTGCAGTGAAGGGCGCAGGGTGCGCGGGGGGAGAGGTGGGGGTGGCAGAGCAGAC
>Ga0181573_10005439_pt1 | contig 10568 bp, 16 predicted proteins | sample 101ome_25_FD_148643 | JGI IMG/M metagenome (GOLD analysis project Ga0181573, IMG submission 148643) | Coastal salt marsh microbial communities from the Groves Creek Marsh, Skidaway Island, Georgia - 101409BT metaG (spades assembly) | ecosystem: Environmental > Aquatic > Marine > Intertidal zone...
GTTTAGTCGACAGCGCGAGAGAAAAGAAAGCAAAGCGCAGTGGCTGAAAAGGCGCGCGCCGCATCATTTTTGTCGTCGAACCCGCACTTCCCCCTCCACCCTCCCCTCTCCCACTTTCATTTTTCTTATTGTTGTTTAGGGGGAAGAAAAGCCGTACACGGGGAGTGACTCCCGCAGCCTCTCCTTAAGTTATATTCCTCTTTTCTGCTGTTTGTACGACTTACTTTTTTGTTGTTACTCATGCCCCCCTTGTACGACGGTTTGGGTCGGGGGTTATGGTTATGGGCTACTGGGTTATGGGCTATATGGCCAGGGGTCCATTGTTTCAGCTTCAGCTGCCGCCTGTTAACTGTTAACCTTCGTCGCTCCCATCCCCCTGAAAACCTCAACTGGCGTCTCTGCCGCATGCGCATGCGCGCCAGGGCCTTGAAACGCAGCAAAAAATACTCCCTGCGGAGGGGGCGGGTTTAATGGGAAGAAGGCGCAAGGCCTCCTAGGGCTTCTTCCCATTGTGCCTTTTAAGGCCCTGTAAATGCATCACGCCAGCCCCTTTCCCTCTCGTTGCTTTGCCAGCTTCATCTTCCAAAACATCTTCTTGCCGTCCTCCTTGCGCTCCGCAACTTCCGGCGCCAGCGGCTCCGAGCCCTTGACCCTGTGGCAGTGTGGGGAGCAATGGTTGGCGTGTTGATGGAAAGTGGTGGGGCGGCAGTCAACAGCAGATAGTTGTTGGATTTTGGTGGTCCAATTCAGCACCATGCCAGACAGTGCGTGGTGCGTGGTTCACACCCAACGTATTGATTTGTGCGAGCGCGCGCGTGCTACCTTTTTGCATGATGCGCCTTCTGCGCGGCCAGCTTGACGTCCTCGGGCGACGCGTTCTTCGCCGCTGCGCGCGATATCAGCGCCAGCGGCGACTTGCTACCGTGGCTGCCGCCGCTCTTGCTGCTCTTACCGCCGCTGCCGCCGCTGCTGCTGCTCTTGCTGGAGGGCGCTGCCTGGCCGCCATCGCTGCTGCCGGCCAGCCCCTCGCCGCCGCCGTCGGCCTGGTCCGAGTCGGTGAGCGCCGCCGCGCACGCCTTCGGGTCCTCCTCGTCCTTGCACCGCTGCACCTAGGGAAACAAATGGGGGCGAAGGGTTGGGAACGTGTTGTGGGCATAAAGGCAAGCAAGTGTTTGAAACGAGGTGGGTGGGTCGGAAAAGATTGGTGGGGATAGTGGGTGGAAACAGTGGGGTGTGTGGGTCGGTTGGTGGCCAGTGCATCGGTCGATTTGTGGTCGGTGTTCTTGTGAAGCTCTCGAGCGAAAGCGAGAGGGCGACCGTGTCCAAACGCATCGTGAACCACGTTTGAACGTCGGCATTGACACGCTTCTTAAAAGAGACGGCGGGGTTGAGGAATGGGAAGAACTGAACCGGGCCGAACCTTCCACGAACCTTCCAGAAGGCGAAGGCTCCGTTCTTGTGGCGGCGCCACCAGGCTCCCTCGGACGCTTCGGCCTCCACGTCGGCTCCGCCCGCGGCCACTGCCTTGGGGGACCGGAAGCAGCACTTGGGGCAGCGCTCCTCCGGGCACGGCTTGCCCTGCGTGGTGGCCCCAGAGACCAGAGTACACATCGTGGGAAGAGGAGAGAGAGGTGGGGGAGGTGTTGGCGGTAGTGGCGGCGGTGGGATTGGCTGTGTCGCAGCTCGTGCGGCGGCGGTGTCGAACCGTTTCACGCTCCAATCAAGAGCGCGACTCCCGCTCGCAGCACGCTCGCAGCTTACGCGCAACACTCGCTCGCAAAAACTCACAAGCACACGCACACAGACACGCCCACCACACGAGCGCTCACAACACGCGCTCGTATCACACAGCCGCACCTGCAGAGCTGCGATGGCGGCGTCGACGGGCCCGCCCTTTTCGCCCTCCGCCGTGCTGCCCTTGCCTCCGTCCGCGCCCTTCGAGGCCACGTCGAACACCTTGCCGATGTTGCCGTGCCTGAGGCGTGCGACACCGCTGTTACCGAAAGGTTTGCACAGCTTTAATGTTTCAGGTCTCAGACCTGCAGGCAGGCAGGCACCGGAGAGAAACCTCCAACGCTCGTAGCAGTGTCGCCCACAGTAATTCCCCAAGCCCAGCAAGTGAAGTGCTCAACAGCTGCTTGGACTCACGTGAGGTGCGTCATGCCGCGGGTGCTGGGCGCGTGGTGCTGGAGGGCCGCCACCTCCTGCAGCAGCGAGGCCACGTAGCCATTGAGCATGGCCTCGCTGAAGACTGATTCAGCGAAGTGCCGCGCCGCCTCGCCCATCCTTTGCGCAGCGCACGGGCAGCACACGGCAGCGCAAGCGACACGAGCAAATATGGCAGGCAACGGCACGCAGCGAGGTCACACAAGGAGAAAAAGAGAGAGCGAAAAACCGCGCGGTGCGAACGCCAGTATGTTACAATGCACGATGAATGGTTCGCTGCAAGAAGCTCTCCGTTGAGTGATGCGTTCTGCCGAATCGCCCGCCTTCTCGTCCGTCGCTCACCGCTGCGCGTCCTTGTCGTTCGCGGTGACCCAGTCGATAACGTCGTCGAGGTCCTCGCACATGGACTCGGGCCGCAGCTTTTTGAAGTGCGTCCCCTCCTTGAGCCACCGCCCAAAGTACCTGCCGAGCACGCGCACACGAAAGCGAGGACGAGTCGCGCGTTGCGCACGTCACCCGTTGCACATGTAAACGAGCAGCGCACGGATCTGGGAGGTTTGTCCACACGACGCGTTCGAAAACGGCCACAGAGGGGCACAGGGAGAATGCTCCTGTGCGTTGAAGCCCTCGTTGAAAAAGAATTGAAAACAACTACAGGGCACACCAGCCCACGGTGCTCATGTTCCCCACGTACGTGTCCTGTGTATCCTTCTCGAGAAAGATGGGCACAGATCCGCACGCGAGGTTACGCTCCTTTGCGCTCGTGAACCCGTACCTGTAAAGACACATCCAGGGGCAGCCAAGTCCGGGTGGACAATATTGCTATGAAATCGATCGCTGCGACCCCATTCCATAGTCTTCTTGTTGATGATCCATCCCAACAAGAAAAACGCTCGCGCCTGACTTACCCCTGCGCGAAGACGGCCAGCTTGTACTGGCACGTGTCCATGGGGCCCGCCCAGGTCTTGGGCCAGTTGCGCACCTTTGAGCCGAGCGAGGCGACAATGAAGGGTGGTGGTGGTGGTGGTGGTGGTGGTGGTGGCGGCGGCGGCGGCGGCGGTGGTGGTGGTGGCGGCGGCGGCGTCGGTGGTGACGACGACGACGACTGTGCATGTCCCGTTGTGTTGCCCCAGAAAGTGAAGGTACGGGTCTGTGATTGTAGACAGTGATAATGCCTCTCACCGCGTTCTTCATGTCAAAAGTGACGCCCTTGCCGCGATGGCGCGAGTTCTTCCCGCAGTGGATCAGGACCTCGCGCAGGCCGCTGTTCCGCGCGGTCCCACCCCGCCAGAAGGCTCGCATGGGCTTGGCGCTCCACGGCACGATCTTCGGGTCGTTGATTATCTGGAAGAAAAGAGCGAGTTCGTACGAGGAGGTGATGGGTGTTTCGCAGGTTCGTGGTGCTGGTAGGTGGTGTGTTTGACGTGGTGCGAATGAATGGTGGTGGTGCGGTATCGAAACATGTTCCCTTCACGACATCACCAGATACTCCAACCTCGTGCCCTTTTCACCTCCCAGTAGGGCGGGATAAGCATCTCGGGCCAAGCCCAAAAGCTCGGGTCTGGAATGGGCACGTCGAGATTGCCGGGGGCCGTCGCAAAGCTAATTGCGAACGGCACGCTGTCCTTAGACCGGAGCCCGTTGGGAAGCTGCGTCCGGTCCATGGTCGACAGCACGAACTCGACCTGACACCACAACCACAACAGGCGTCAAGCACCATGATCACGTCAACAGCACAGGCGGCACCAGATTTCACAGACCGAGCAGCTAAGCAAGCGCGCGTGAGCGAACAAAACAATCACACGTTCGTTGCGCGTGAAAATCTGCGATGCAAGGCGGGGGGTATACACCCACACACATACCTGCTTGGGGAGGAGCTTGGGGTCCTTGCGTATCATCTCGAGGAGCGACACCAGAAACACGCCGTCCCGCGTGCCCCAGCTCTTGCCCAGGTGGCTCGCGTGAAGCTTTCCGTCCACGATGCTCACGCGGATGTACCCGTCCACCTTCTGCAGGGCCTTTTCCGCGGCGTCAATGTCACGTGCCGTGATGCCGCCCTTCGCCGCCCAGGGCTGCAGGTCCTTCTTGATCTCGCCCAGCAGGTTCACGCCGTTACACGCCGTCATCGTGCAGCCCTGCCCCACCACCACGCCGCCGCTGTTGCTACTCAGGCGCCGCGACGTGGCGTTGGCGGGCGCCCCTTGCGTGAGTTGCTGTGCACTGCGCCCCCACGCGGCGGAAGCGGCGGAAGCGATCTCTGCCCAACCGAAGGTGGCATTGTTGCTGCCCGGGTACGCTGCCGAGCACGAGCTCGCAACAAACAAAGCAACCAAGGCTAGCGCGGCTCGCGGGTTCCGAGGTGATCTTCTTATCATGATAGTGGCGCCTCTTCATTACACTCTCCCCAGAGTTAAGCATCTAAGGTTTTGAGGCTTGGGCAAGAATGCTTAAAGTTCCTGAGAATCCTTGGGTTAAAATGCTTAACGACGGAGATGCTGAACTCTGGGGAGTCACTGTACTTAGAAAGGGGAAAGCTTGCAAAAGGATCCTTTTAAACATTTACTGATACCTAAGGGAGGTGGTTTCTTGTTCTAAATTGTTGAACGAGAGTATCCGAGCAGCACAGTTTACTCGTTTACTCTGTGGAACGCGGGTGGTGGTGAAAGCAACCTAAAAGTAAAAGTAAAAGCAGCATCCTTCTGTCTGACCGTGTGGGTGGGCAGATATATCAGTTCGCTGGTGAGTATCCCCGGCTCGCTCTACAGAACAACCCGACTGCGATGAGCTCCATGCTGAGGCGCTTGTCCAGGCACAAGACCTCTGCGACGAAGGCCCCGGTACCCACCGCCGAGGAGCGCGCCGCGGCAGAGGCCGTGGCGGAGGCGGAGGTCACGGCCAAGCGGCTAGCGGAGGCGGAAGAGTCGGCCCTGGCATCGGCGAAGCGGAAGTTAGAGACGGGGACCATCACCGAGCTCGAGTACGAGCAGATCATCCAGATGAACAAGGAGCTCTTCGACGAGCAGCTGGCGCTGGCTGCGGAGGAGGCGGCGAGCTTCCGGGCCGCGGCGAGCATGAAGGCCGCGGAGGACCTAACAACGCATTCGGCGGTCAATGCGCACAAGGAGGCTGTGGCGGCCTTGGCCGCGGGGCGCATCACCGAAGAAGAGTTCCGGGCCATCACCACCCAGAACGACGCACTGCACAGCGCCTCCCTGGCGTCCACCTCAGTGGAGGTGATCAGCGACGCATTCATGTGCCCCGTGTGCATGAGCGGCTTTGCGTCCCCGGAGACCCTCCAGGAGCACTTTGCGACGCACTGAAAAACTCGTTGGGTGCATCGGGGCTGACAGCGGGACAGGGAGAGGGTACGGGCGAAAGACGCGCCGCCATGTTCTTGTTGTTTACCCCCCAGCTCATTGCGACAGTCCAGCGCATTGGATCGCTGCGGGGCGCGCAACGCAGGGGCGCCGCGTGACCGCCACCCCTGTCTCTTCAATTCGCTTGTAAAATTTGCTTATTACTGTAGTGCTTTCGATCTATGAATTTCACGCCCCCACTTTGAGATAAAGTTTTCGTGAGATAAAGCTTTTTCGCTCCCCGTACAGTAGCCCCGCATGTTTCGACAGAGCTCGCCTGGAGGCCGCAGTGTCCATGCATCGGCTGTCTGACGACGACTGGCTTTGCTCAGACCGGCCCTATCCCCCCCTCCACCCCTAAGGCTATGCAGAATCATTAACGCCAGAGACATAGACAAAGCCGGACGCCGGACGCCGGACACCAGACGTCGGACGTTTCTTAATGATAACTTGCTGATTTCCGGGCCGTTTCGTGAAAGCTCTCTTCGAGAAAGTCTTTTGCTTGGCTCCGTAAGCATTGTCGATCAAGACGTTCTAGCATCACAAGCAGCGCAAAGAACCATCCCGAGAACATTTAACGGAAAGCATGTGCGCTCTTCTGTCTCGTTCATCTTAAGATAAACAGACGCCCGAGTCCGAGCTTCGAGTCCGAGCCCCGAGTCTAGCTAGCCCCCCTCGTGCACCCTTTACTTCCGCGCGCGGCGCTGTTATCGCACCCTTTACTTCTTGCGCAGGAGGTGCGACGGCACCATTAGCTTGGGGGCGGCCTTTACCTTCTCCGCCGCCGCCGCCGCCGCGTTGGGCGCGGGAACGGCCGGGGCCACCGTAGCTGCAGCCGAAGCCACCGGCGGCTGGGGCTTGGGGGTGCCCTCGGCGGCAGCCGTCGCCTTGGCGGCGGCGGCCGAGGTAGCGTCTTTGGAATCTGTCGAGGGCTTGGGAGCCCCGAGGACCGGGAACGAGGCCGTGTACGGGCCGACAATGGGCGCCATGGGCGGCGCCGTCTTCCCTCCCGCCGCCGCCGCCTTGGGAGCCGGGGCCTTGGGGGCTGCCCGCTGCTGCTGCTGCTGCGGTGACGGCTTCGGCCGGGCCTTGCCTCCTCCGGCTGCTGCGGCTCCCGCTGCTGGCGGCGGGCCCGAGGGCGGAGGGCCCGGATAGACGCCCGGGTAGACGCCCGGGTAGACGCCCGGGTAGTAGCTTGGGGGAAACCCGCCGGCGCCGGGGTACCCATATGGGAGGGGCGGGTACGCGCCAGGAGGTGGCGCGTACCCGTACCCAAAGCCCCCGCCTGGCGCGCCCGGGGGTGGAAGGGCCGGGCTGGCCACCCCAGCCTGCACGTCTGCCGCCGCCGAGAGGGCCAGGAGCTCGGCGAGGGGGTCCGCTGGGGCCGCGGGTGCGGCGGCGGCCTCGTCGTCGCCCTCGTCGTCGTCGTCCTCATCGTCGTCGTCATCGTCGTCATCGTCGCCGTCCCCCGCGGCCTTGTTTGCCTCGCCGTGGAGCGCGGTCAGAAGGGCGGAGGAGGCGGCGTCCGCGGCGGAAGAGCTGCCGCCCCCAAGAAGAAGCTCCAGGAGCGCCGCGCCTTCGGTGTTTGTCGTCGGTGCGGCGCCGTTTAGCTCCGCCACGCCGCCGCCACCTCCACCGCTCGCGCCGCTGCCATCGCCACTGGCGCCGCCGGAAAGCATGGCGAGGAGCTGCTGCCCCGCGGCCGCCGCCTCCGCCCCACCCTTGCCGCTGACGTTGGCCGCGGCGGCTGCCTCCTCCTCAAGCCACTCGTCGAAGACAAACGCGTCTCCGTGATCCGCCTCCTCTTCCTCCTGTGGGGAAACGCAGTCCATCCACACGAAGCAGCGGCTGAGTTCACACACTCCAATCGATGAACATCGAGTACGACTCAGGAGTTCAACCGGTTGTACAAACATTCAGAGGACTTCGGACAGAAGCAGAGCTTCTATTTTTTAAAAAAAGTCCACTCCACGGGAGAAACAGTACCAATGTATAAACCTTGCGCGAATGCGTCATACCTCGTTGGCCATCATGCGGTCCTCCTCGTCGTCGTCCATGTAGGGCGCCGGCGAGTAGGGCCGCAGCTCGGGCTCGGCCACCGGCTGCTGCTTGCGGGGCGACCGGATGGGCGAATCCGACCCCCCCTGCGCCGCGGGCGCCGAGGAGGACACCGCCCCAAAGAGCGCGGCCACGGCTTTGGAGCCGCTACCCTTGGCCGGCGAGCCAGGCGCAAAGAGGCTCGCCACGGCGATGGAAGACTTGCCGTCGCCGCTGCCTCCGGTGCCGCCGCTGCCAAAGAGCCCCTGGATGCTGGGAGCGAGGGTCGCGGCGCCCGGCGCAGGAGCAGGGGCAGAAGGAGCAGGAGCACCGCCAGCCGCCGCAGCCGCCGCAGCCGCGGCCTTCTCCTCCGTGACTTGCGCCTTCTTCTTCTCCGCCTTGGCCTTTTTCTTTGCAGCGGCGGCCTTTTTCTTCTCCTTAACGGCGGCGGCCGCAGCGTCGGCTGGCTCGGCCGCGGCGGCGGGCTTGGCAGCGGCGGCACCGGCCTTGGCCGCTGCGGCCGCGAGGGCTGCGGCAGTGCCCGAGGCGGGAGGGGGGGGCGGGATCTTGAGGAGATGCTTCCAGGGCACCTGGCCACAACATGGGAGAAGAAAACAAAAAGGTACGCGGGGTGCAAGGATCGGTGCGGGGAACAAAAAGGGCCTCTCGGCGAATGGATGCAGTACGCGTGGCCCCAAAGACGCACCAGACGGCCGCGGAACTTGTCGCACATGCCTTGCAGGCTCGAACCCCCCACGAAGGGCTCGTCGAAGACGCACTCCACCGCGCTGGAGTGGTAGTGCACGGCCACCACGGTGCCCCGGAGCGCAAAGGGTACCCCCGCGTCGTGGACGTTCACCACCCGGTCTCCAAGGTCGGGGGGGCCCAGGCTGGCGTTGAAGTTGGTATTGACGTCGCGACGCGTGGCGGGCGTTGGGGCGGCGGCCACCTTCGCAAGCGTGTTTTGCGCACGGCGTTTGTGTATTGGTGTGTTGCGGATGTTCGCATAGCAGCACGCAGAAGCGGATAGCGGATGGTGTGTGTGCGTGTGGCGTGTGGTCGCGGATGCAGAAGCAGCAGAAGCGGTGGTGAGGATGCTGCGGGGAGGCAAGGGGTGTTGGCCGCAGGCGGCACCAGCTCAGAGTACAGGTGTATGCATTGCATCGCCACGCGGCGTCGTAAACGCCGCAACTACCGAGTGCTTGGCTGCAGGGCAGATGCCCCCGAGCACACCTGGGCTACGGGCAAGGCGTCGAGGACCTCGAACGTGAGGGCGGGCTGGGACCCGAGCTTAGCGAGCCGCGTGTCGGCCGCCTTCTGGATGGCCCGCACGGCGTCCGCCCCAAGCGCTTCGGTGGAAAGAGGCGCGCGCGGCAGCCGCATGGCCTCGAGGGACCCCAGCCAGCCCACCACCCGCGCCAGCTCCCCGCCAACGCCGCCGCCGCCGTTGAAGCCGGGGGCGCGGGCGTACGCGAAGAGCTTATCCGCGGCGAAGAAGCGCTCGGTGGGGCTGCTCGCGTTGAGCGCGGCGAAGAGCGCTGGGAAGGCGAGGGTGTACGCCTGCAGCAGCTGGACGCATCGTGTGGAGAGCTCCCAGCCCCCGAACGCCGGGCCCGCGCCACCGCCCTTGCCACCGGCACCGCCGCCGCTGGACTGCCCCGCGTTGGCGGTGAGGGGGCGGTGTGCACGGGAGCCTATGATGCGCACCGAGTCCCGATCTCCCTCCCACGCGTGGGGCGTGCCTCCCGTTGAGGACGACGCAGCGGCAGCGGCTGCGGCGTGCTTGGCGTGGCTGGCGTGGGCCTGCTGCCCCGCGCTGTGCGCAGCACGGACGAAGCCGAGGACGCGCAGAACTGGACCCCGCTCCCCCTTGACGCCCGACGGCTCGCTGATCTTCAGGCGCAGGCCGAGGTCGTAGGACTGCGCACCGAAGGCGTCGCAGGCATCGCAGGCATCGCAGGCATCATGCGGCATGCGAGCAGTGCGTTCGAAGGGTGAGAATGTACGCGGCTTTGATTTGCGAGTCGTCGGCGTGAGTCCGCCGGTTGACAAAACGCCAACCGAATAGAGCACAAGCCAAGGACCCAAGCGCGCGCTCTCGAGCTGGTTAAACAATCCATCAATCACACAATTCCCAAGCAAGCACCCGATATCTCTCTCTTTTTTTCTCTCTCTCCATTACCTCGTTGCGGTCCACGTCGACGACGAGGGAGCCGAGGAGCCGGCCAAGGATGTCGGGGCGGATCTGCAGCGTGCGGGCGACCGTGCCCGTGGGGAAGTACTTGTCGGTGACCGCACGGGCGATGCCGAGGCCGAACGCGGGCTCTGGGTCCAGGACCGGAGCACGGAGACTGAGCGTGCCGCTGGCCTCGTCGTGGGCCACCACCGTGCCCACGCGGCCGTGGTGGGGCCACAGCCCGCCCGACGCCGCTGCACCGGCGGCGGCGGCGGCGGCGGTGCTGGCGGCGGTGCTGCCGCAGGCAACGACGACGGCGGGGCTCCCGATGGGCACGCGCTCGCTCAGCGTCAGGGGGCCGGTTTCGAGGAAGCGCGGGTGGGGCGCCGGGTTGTGCCAGATGGCCAGCTGCAGGGGGATGTCCGCCACCGCCTCGCCCCGGCTCGACCCAAAGACCTGCAACCAGACGCAAGGAAGCAGCGGCAACCCATGAAAGTGCCAGGTGAGGCGCAACCGACACCAACATTCACGCATGATTCACAGATCCGAAAAAGCTCATGACTTGATCCCTTCGTATTCCAAAAGGATGCCTTTCGGAGTGACTCAGGAGACTAGGGTGGGCGCGAGGCCTCGTCTCTCATGCTGCATGGATTGGAGGGGCGCCTCAGGCGTCACCTTCGTGCGGCTGCCAGTGGCCGGGTCGCGCTTCATGCCCTGCAGCGGCGCCACGAGCAGCCGCACGCCCACGGGCCCGATGTCAACGCCGCCTTGCCCCGGCTGCCCCCGCCCCGTCAGGTATCTAAACAACAGAAGGGAAGAGGAAGGAGGGAACG
>Ga0181573_10005440_pt1 | contig 10567 bp, 4 predicted proteins | sample 101ome_25_FD_148643 | JGI IMG/M metagenome (GOLD analysis project Ga0181573, IMG submission 148643) | Coastal salt marsh microbial communities from the Groves Creek Marsh, Skidaway Island, Georgia - 101409BT metaG (spades assembly) | ecosystem: Environmental > Aquatic > Marine > Intertidal zone...
AGCTGATCAAGACAACTGTTGCCAAAGCGAAAGAGCTCCGTGGTTATGCAGAGCCTCTGATAACGCTGGCTAAAAACGACAGTGTCGCTAACCGTCGACTGGCTTTTGATCGCACGCGTTCTAAAGAAGCTGTTGGCAAGCTCTTCACCGAGTTGGGTCCTAGGTATCAGGAGCGTCCCGGAGGTTACATCCGCATTCTTAAGTGTGGTTACCGTACCGGTGACAAGGCGCCAATGGCCTACGTCGAGCTTGTGGATCGTCCCGCACCTGAAGTGTATGACGAGGTAGAGGAGATGGACGACGAGTAAGTCGTTGCTCAATTGGTGAGGAATTAAAAAAGCCGCAATTAATCGCGGCTTTTTTTGTTTAGCGGTTTTCGTCCGTGAGTTTTAGTAGTTTTGGGCGCTTACTCGAATAGCGACGCGAAGTGTTGATGGCGCTGTCGGTCACCACTAGCCCGAATGCGGCCGTTGGTAAGGGCCTCCATCATTGATAATTCGTCGGTCAGAATGGCGATGATGGTTTGACGGTCGGTAGTCCATTGACCGGCCGTTACCCGTTCCTGGTCGGGCCAACTCACTCGCAGAATATTGTTGATAAGGTGAAGGTCAAATGTTTCACCATCTCTTAGTGCGAGGCGGACGACAATGTCCACGTTATCGGCTTGTTCCGCAATCACCCGATTTCGAAGTCGTGAGAGAAGTTCGCTGTCATCAACTAACTGGAGCGATTGTGTAATGGGCCCTCTGAGCATGCGATCGAAATCAATATCGCCATTTTCCTCTGCTACCAATCCCAGTAGATAGTTTCTCTGGTTAGTACTGCTTGTCACTTGTGCGAATCGAACGGAGGCCTGCTGTCGAACCTGACGTGCCTCGTCGTCATTTGAGTCAACGAGGAGTAGATAGGTGGCGAGTCGTGCGGCCCATTGGGGATCGCTTGCTGTGGCATCAGCCGCCATCTGTAGGATTTTTTCTCGCCCGCCCAAGGCAGGCACAAGACGTTGCGCCTCGTCGTAAGCGTTGTGTGAGATATAATCCATCCAGTCGTCGATGAAACCCGCCCGCTTGGTAAAGCGTTGCTGCATCATCCATTCCCATCGGTGGTAGTAGGGTTGTAATTGAGGGTGCGCAGCAACGGCCGGGGGTAGCTCAATCGTATTTAATAAATCATCGACCGATCGGTTCGTTAAATAAAAGCGGTCAACTTGATCGATTAGAAATTGAATCGTGTCCCGTGTCAGCGTCATTAGCTCGCGGATTTCTGCGTGATCGTCAATGATGCTACTGTGGCCTGGCACGATTGCGAGCGGATCTAGATCAATGGTCTTTTGCACCGATGCCATCATCTTGTTGGGATCACGACCCATTTCAAACCTTGCTGTCTCAACAGCGGGAAAAACCCCATGCGGTGGCGCGTCCCCGCTGAACAAAATCCGGTCTTCAGGCAGCCACACCCATAAGTGTTCGGGTACATCACCCTCGGCCGGGAAAATTTCCAGGGAAACGCCGTCTATGGTGACTTCAAGTTTGTCAGCGACGTCTATCGTCGGTGGATAACTCAAGGCATCATTTCGCTCGAGTCGTGGGCTTGGACCAATACCGTTGCCCACCGTACCGTCGAGGCCCTCAGGAATCGGAATCCCCATTTGCATAAAGGCGCGTCGCAGGGTCGCTTTATGGGTGACGCTTTGCCCCATAGCGATGGTTGCCTCCCAGTCAGCGGGCCCATACACCGGTACGTTTGCCGAGGCATCGGTCAGAACTGCTTGAATGCCCCCGTAGTGATCCATGTGAAGATGGGTATAGATAACCGCGACGACGGGCTTGTTTGTGTATTCACGTAGCAGCTTCATCGCGTTGGCTGTTGGGGTGGGGAACCAGCCTGCATCGACCACAATGATTCCGTTATCGCCCTCGATAAAACCAAAATTCGAGTACCCCATGAACTCGGCACCGTAAACCCGAGTCCCTAATTTCTTCAGCCCGGGTATCAATGTTTGTTGATGAGCTAACACGGTTGGGTTTACCCGCTGGTCTGAGGGAGCAGTAATGGGTTGGGCGTGACCTAGGGACGCAAATCCAAGGCCGAGTAAAAGAAACAAAAACGTCTTCATGAAAAGATCCGTATTTTTATTGTTAGACAACGATAAGGTCTAAGAACACGCGGACTCAGAGCCCGCTCGAACTTACTTATGTAAAACCACCGGCATATGCTCGATGCCACGGACAAAGTTGGAGAGCACGCGCTTCGGTTCGCCCACAACTTCGACGTCGCTGTAACGCTTGAGGATCTCCTCCCAGACGATGCGTAGTTGCATCTCACCGAGGCGATTACCCATGCAGCGGTGTATGCCAAAGCCGAATGACAGATGTAAGCGGGGATTGGTGCGGTCGATGATGAATTCGTTAGCCCTTTCAATGACCGATTCGTCTCGGTTGCCCGAGACATACCACATGACTACCTTGTCGCCTTTCTTGATTAGTTTTCCGCCCAGTTCGACATCTCGTGTTGCGATGCGGCGCATATGCATGAGTGGAGTTTGCCAGCGGATGATTTCGGGTACCAAGGACTTAATCAAACCATGGTCCGCCTTAAGCTTGTCAAACTGATCCTGGTTTTCGTTTAGGGCCAAGACACCACCCGAGAGGCTGTTGCGGGTCGTATCATTACCGCCGATGATCAAAAGCATCAGATTGCCTAGATACTCTAGGGGGCGGTCAATCATATCTCGGGTATCGGGATGATTAGAAAGCGCTGTAATGAAGTCCATCGAATCGGACTGTCCGCCAGAACGTGCGTGCCATAGCTCCGTGAAATAGGCGAGGCACTCATGCAAAGCTTGTGTTCGCTCATCAACAGATCCGTCACCGCCTGCTATTTCGGGAATAGCTGCCCCCATATCAGACCAATAGGTAAGCTTTGATCGGTCCTCGAAAGGGAAACCAAAAATGGTGGCTAACATCTGAGTGGTGAGATTGACCGAGACGTTGCTGACCCAGTCAAACGGCTCTCCTATAGGGAGCGCATCAAACATCTCGCTAACCCGATCGCGGATGAGAGACTCCATTTGAGCCAGATTCTTTGGCGCTACTACTGGTTGCACCACGGCGCGCTGGACGTCATGCCTGGGTGGGTCCATGGCAATGAATTGTTCGACCGGAACATCGTCTCCATAGTCCCCAATGGTGATCGCAGGTTCCGATGAGAAGGCATCGTGGTTCGAATCGACCGCCACGATATCGTCGTAGCGCGTTACTGACCAAAACCCACCAAATAGTTCGTTTGATGTGTAGTGCACCGGGTCTTCACGACGTAGGTGTTCGAAGTACGCGGGCCACGTATCGTTAAGATAAATGTGTGGATCGCTGACATCGATATCAGCGGTGGTACCGATTGAGAGATGAGATGGTGCGTTCATAGATCTTTCCTTTTTGTAACTTTTTTATTTTTATAAAGCCGAGGTCGTCTGGGACCTAATTTGCTGAGGTTATCGTCTCAGACTCGCATTTTCACCCCCGAGCAGAATACGTCTAAATTGCCTTAATTAAGGGGTTGTTATTGTCCGCAAAGAGTAATAGCGTAGGGTGTAATAGCCACAGTTTATGCTGGTTATGAATAAGTCTAATAAATTGGCCATTTTTGGACATTTAACGCGGTAAATAATTAAAGGAGAGCGTATGAAGTCTCACGCCAACAAGCTTGCAGTCGCAGTTGCTGCTTGCTCACTCTCGTTATCGGGTTTGACCCAAGCGCAGAAGCTGGAGGAGGTTGTTGTAACAGCCTCCAAGGTTGAAGCCTCGATTCAAGATACTCCCATTGCAGTATCAGCTTTTTCACAAGAGCAGCTTGACGCCCAGCTCATTAATGATGCGTCTGCCATGCAGTTCTCGGTTCCCAACCTGACGCAAACCAAAGGTAACTTTACTGCTGGCGATATCCGTATTCGCGGTATCGGTTCAGGTGCAGTGGGTAGTTTCGGTGATTCGGGTGTTGGTATCCATGTCAACGGTATTTACCAAGTTTCTACCCGAATTTTCGAAACCCAATTCCTCGATATGGAGCGGGTTGAGGTGCTTCGCGGGCCTCAGGGAACACTGTACGGTCGTAATACCACCGGTGGCGTTATTAACTTGATCACTGCCAAGGCGGATCCGACCGAATTCAGCGCGAGCTTGGACGGAACTGTTGGTAACTACGGTGCAAATCAGGGACGTTTCCACGTGAACGCGCCCTTGAGCGACACCTTGGCATTCCGCGCAGCGGGTATGATGCTAAATCGTGATGGTTTCACTGAGAACGTGTTTACCGGTAATGATGTCGATGATCGGAGTCTTTGGTCAGGTCGTTTGTCATTCACATGGGACGCGGGTGAAAACACGCAGGTTAACTTCATGTACAGCCTGTTCGAGGAAGACGACTCTCGCATGCGCTCACAAAAGCAGGCGTGTAATCGTGACCCCGCGGGCATTCTGGGCTGCTTGCCCGGGAATCCCACATACGGCGTAGCTAACACATCCGGTGGTATCAGCGGGTCACTGATGAATACCATCGGCACGATCAACAGTAACGTCCAGTCGCTATTGGCATTGTCTGATCAGCTTGGCATCACGGGCAGCATGTCCAACGCGATGCTACTAGGTCCCAATGTGGCGGCGGGCACGACAGCATTTGGTCCAACTGACTTCATCAACGACAACAACCCTGATGATCGCCGTAAGGTCAACATGGACTACGAGCCCACGTATTTTGCTGAAGAAGAAATGTTCCAGCTCCAGTTAGTTCACGAGGAAGGTGATCTGACCTACAGTTGGTCCACGGGCTACACAGAGAACAATTTCTCCTCGACCGAGGACTACGAAAAAGGTGTTGCGGACTCAAACTGGCAGCCAACGCTGGATACCTTCGTGGATCTCGGTAACGCCACAGCTTTGTCGGGTGGTCAGTATCAGGCATTGCTTTGCGGACTTGCCGGTGTTCCGGCAGCGGCTTGCGGCATCCCGGGCGTAACCGACATTGGTGTGTTGGGCCCTGCAACAGGTCTTAATGCCCTCGCGCCATTCATGGTTGAGAGCGTGCCCGGGTCAGGTGTTGCTCTTTGGGCCGGTAACAGCGCTCTGTTGGGAGGCTATGGCGCAGGTGTCCCCGTACTGATGCCCGACGGTTCGCTTGTCTACGCGTCTAAAAACTTCGGTGCTGACGAGTCTATGTCGGATAACGAGGGCTGGTCGCATGAGTTCAGAGTGCAGTCTAACTATGACGGCAATCTGAACTTTATGCTGGGTGCTATGAACCTCGACTATCAGAGTCGTAACCGCTACGTCGTACGAAGCACAGGTCTAGCCTTCCCAGGACAGGTACTGCCAATTAACGCGGCGGTCTTCCCCGCGCCGTTTGGTGCTGCCAACCCGCATGATGAGGTCAATCCGCACATGCAGGGCTATGAGAACGACACGCGTTTGTATGAACTCGATGCGCAAGCGTTATTTGGTGAGCTTTACTATGACGTTAACGAAGATCTCCGTTTGACCTTCGGTGCTCGATATTCGGAAGAGCAAAAGAGTAGTAAGCAGCGTACGATTTACGTGACGTTTGCCGACCTTCCTCCACTCGATCCAACGAACAATGCTTATGGTGTCCCTAAGTATGATCAGGAAGAGTTCACTTGGAAGATGAATGCAACGTACAACATGAGTAATGACACCATGGTGTACGGAACCATCTCTTCTAGCTTCAAGTCAGGTGGTGTAAACCCAATTTCGGTTGACGATGACCTCGCTGATCCTGCGGCGGGTGGTGACCCTGCAAACCTAGGCTTCAAGCCTGAGTTCGTTGATGCCTTCGAAATCGGAATGAAGACTACCTTTATGGATGGTGCAGCACAGTTTAACGGTGCTTTCTTCTTCTATGATTACAAGGACATGCAGCAGTCTAAGATCGTTTCGGTTACTTCCCTGAACCAGAACTCAGATGCTGAGATCACTGGTTTTGAAGGTGAGCTGCGTATGCTTCTTACGGACAACCTTGAGTTTACTGCCAACGTGGGCTGGGTCGATGCTGAGATCGGCGAGTACGACACGGTCGATACAGCGAACCCCAATGCGCGTGGCACGACTGAAGGTGTCGTGAGTGTTAACGGTGTGAACTTTATTGTTCCTTACGTTGATGCAAGTGGAAACCTTGTACCGGTTGATTACAGCCGCTGCGATCAGCCAGCGCCATTCCCTTGTGCGGGTTACCGCCAGAGCTTGGCAGGCAATCAGATCGCGTTGACGCCTGAGTTCAACTACAACTTGGGGTTGATCTACAAGTCAGAAATGGGCGGTATGCCATTGGCTCTGCAGACCAACTACTACTGGCAGGACAAGATGTACACCACGAACTTCAACACTCCAGGGACTGAAATCGAAGATTGGTCTATGTGGAATGCCAATGCTCGTCTGATGGGCGACAGCTGGTACGCGGAGTTGTGGGTTCGTAACATCTTGGATGACGACAACATCACAGGTGGCTATCTGACATCATCAGTATCCAACCTGTTCACTAACCAGTTCATCTTGGAGCCACGTACTTACGGTTTGACTGTAGGTATGCGCTTCTAAGCCACCTTCGAACTGAAAAGCCCGGCACATGCCGGGCTTTTTTTTTGCCTCTTTCTTTTTATCGCTTTCTATTTGGATAAACAGTGAGCAGAGGCAACGCCTGCCGGTGCGCTCAGGTCAGCAGGGGAGCAAGAAACCGGCCTGTATGAGATGAGGGATTTTGAGCAACGTCTTCCGGTGTCCCGGTCGCAATGATTTGACCGCCGCCCGAGCCTCCCTCGGGACCTAAATCGACAATCCAGTCAGCGGTCTTTATCACATCAAGATTGTGCTCGATGATGACCACGGTGTTGCCTCCGTCGCGCAATCGGTGCAAGACCTCGAGCAGCTGTCGAATATCCTCAAAATGCAGGCCCGTCGTTGGCTCATCCAAAATGTACAAGGTGCTGCCAGTATCCCGCTTTGATAACTCGCGCGAGAGTTTGACGCGCTGAGCTTCGCCGCCAGACAGCGTTGTCGCCGCCTGACCAAGCCGCACGTAGGTGAGGCCGACATCCATGAGTGTTTGGAGTTTGCGATGAATCGACGGCACAGGTTCGAAGAACCCGAGTGCATCCTCCACCGTCATATCGAGCACTTCGGCGATGTTCTTGCCTTTGTATTTAATCTCGAGTGTTTCGCGGTTGTAGCGTTTGCCTTTGCAGACATCGCAGGGTACGTAAATATCAGGCAGGAAATGCATTTCGACTTTGGTGACGCCATCGCCTTGGCAGGCTTCGCAACGACCACCGCGCACATTGAAACTGAAGCGACCGGGCTTGTACCCGCGAGAGCGCGCTTCTTGCGTGCCAGCAAAAAGCTCTCTGACCGGCGTGAAAATACCGGTGTAGGTTGCTGGGTTTGAGCGTGGTGTTCGACCGATCGGTGACTGGTCAATGTCGATACACTTATCGAAGTGATCGAGGCCTTGGCAGTCCGTATGCGCCGCCGCGCGCAGGGTGGTGGCTCCGTTCAGCGCCGTCGCTGCGAGTGGATAGAGTGTCCCGTTAATGAGCGTCGATTTACCCGAGCCCGATACACCGGTTATGCAAGTCAGCAGACCCACAGGGAGATCGAGTTTGACGTTTTGCAGGTTGTTACCTGAGGCGCCCTCGATGACCAACTGTTTTTTGGGATCCGCTTTGCCTCGTTTTTTTGGGACGGCAATGGTTTTCCGTCCTGACAGGTAGTCGCCTGTTAGAGAGGCCTGTGAATCCATGATGACCTGCATGGGTCCCTCGGCAACAACGGTACCTCCATGGACGCCAGCACCGGGTCCAATATCAATCACATGATCGGCCGTGCGAATCGCATCTTCGTCATGCTCTACAACGAGAACAGTATTACCAATATCGCGTAAGTGAGTGAGTGTCCGCAGTAGTCGTTCGTTATCCCGCTGGTGTAGGCCAATGGATGGCTCATCGAGGATATACATGACGCCGACAAGACCTGCACCGATTTGCGAGGCCAAGCGAATACGCTGTGCTTCACCACCAGACAAGGTTTCGGCGCTTCGGTTCAGCGAGAGGTAGTTCAGTCCCACATCGACCAGGAAACGATATCGAGCACGGAGCTCCTTGAGTATTTTTTCGGCGATTTCGCCTTGGCGACCTTCCATCTCGAGCGCTTCAAAGTAGGCATGTGCTTCACCCACGGGTAATTGCGTAATGCTCGGAAGCGTTTTTCCATCGACGTAAACACTGCGTGCGTCGGCGCATAAACGCGTTCCGCCGCAACTATGGCAAGGTGCGGTGGAGACGTATTTTGAGAGCTCCTCGCGGACGCCCGATGACTCGGTATCGCGATACCGCCGTTCCATATTGGGGAGAATGCCCTCAAAGGCATGGCGACGTTTGAAAACACTGCCACGATCGTTGATGTAGGCGAACTCCAACTCCTCGCCGCCGCTTCCGTGCAGAAGGATGGCTTTGTGTTCCTGATCGAGGTCTTCATAAGGTTTATCGATATCGAAGCCGTAGTGCTTGGCCAGCGACGTCAGTAAGTGAAAGTAGTACACGTTCCGCCGATCCCAGCCGCGAATGGCACCGGCGGCGAGGCTTGCCTCAGGGTGAGCGACGACGCGCGCCTCATCAAAATATTGCGTAACGCCTAAGCCATCACAGCTGTCGCAGGCGCCAGCGGGGTTGTTGAACGAGAAGAGCTTGGGTTCAAGTTCGTCAATGGAGTGGCCGCATTGAGGGCAGGCATATCGCGCTGAGAACAAGGTCTCCTGTCCATCGCCATCCATGGGGCAGACGCTGGCTAGGCCATCGGTCAGTTCGAGCGCTGTCTCAAACGATTCGGCCAGTCTGAGCGCTAGATCGTCGCGCACCTTGAAGCGATCAACGACCACATCGATGCGGTGTTTTTTCTTCTTGTCGAGCTCGGGCACGTCGTCGAGATCACAGACAATGCCATCGACACGAACACGGATAAAACCCGCAGCTCTGGCCTGTTCAAACACGTGTAGATGCTCACCTTTACGATCTCTAACCAACGGCGCTAACAACATCAGTCGCTCGCCCTCGGGCATGGCCATGACCGTGTCGACCATTTGGCTGACAGTCTGGGCTTTCAGTGTGATGTCGTGAGTGGGGCAGCGTGGATCTCCAACGCGAGCGAATAGGAGACGCAGGTAGTCGTAGATTTCCGTGATGGTGCCGACGGTTGACCTTGGGTTGTGCGAGGTCGACTTTTGCTCGATCGAAATAGCAGGTGATAAACCCTCAATATGATCGATATCGGGCTTCTCCATCATGGACAGGAACTGGCGGGCGTAAGTCGACAGCGATTCGACGTAGCGTCTTTGACCTTCGGCGTAGAGCGTGTCGAACGCCAGCGAGGACTTACCTGATCCAGAGAGGCCTGTAATGACAACGAGCTTATCGCGAGGTATGTCGAGATCGATATTTTTGAGGTTGTGCGTGCGAGCGCCGCGTACCTGAATGGTATCCATACTGCAGAATCTGTATTTGTGGAATGTTAGAAAGCCAAAACACCAGATTATACGCCGATACATCCGCCATAGACTGCGATCGCCGAGATTTGTCGCGATCATGATAATCTACGCTTTTCCCCTAGGGTCGATGTCCGTGACGTCCTTTACCTCCAGCGAAACCCGCGCGGTCTCCATGCTCGCCACACTCTACGTAGTGCGCATGTTGGGTCTGTTTATGGTGTTGCCGCTGATTGCCATTTATAGCGCAGACATGACCGGTGCCACACCTTTCTTACTGGGACTGGCGGTGGGTGCCTATGGGCTGACCCAAGCAACCTTACAAATACCCATGGGATGGCTATCAGATCGAATCGATCGTCGCTGGGTCATAGTATTGGGGCTTTGCCTGCTTCTGGCGGGGAGTCTAGTTGCCGCTTACTCGAGCTCTATCTGGGGTGTGATTGCGGGGCGATTTCTGCAGGGAGCCGGTGCTATTGCCTCGGCCACCATGGCGCTGGTTGCTGATTACACGCGGGTTGAGCAACGGGCAAAAGCGAGTGCCATTATTGGTGGCAGTATTGCGATTGCCTTTGGCCTTGCGTTGGTGCTTGGGCCCAGCTTCGCCAATTTTGGTGGTTTGCAGGCGGTCTTCGCGGTCACGGCACTGTTGGCGTTGGCAGGAATAGTGGTTGTGGGCTTGTTGCCGCAGCCGGATCGCCAGGCAGCCAAAGCGCGTGATGAAGTCGCTGGTTTTCATGGCTCTCGTCTGACGGAGGTCTTGTCGATCAAGTCGCTGAATACCATGTACGTCAGTATTTTCTTCTTACACTTTTTATTGATGGCAGTTTTCGTTGTCGTGCCATCTGGGCTCGAAGCGGAAGCCGGCATTGCGCGCGAGCATCACGCGCTGGCTTACCTGGGTGCATTGGTCCTGTCAGTGCCAGGCATCTACTTTCTGGTTCAGGGGCGTCGATATATGAGTGCGCCCACGCGTACCTTGCTCCTCTGTCTCTTCGTTTTACTCTCAGGATTGGTTGCCATGTCACTG
>Ga0181573_10005442_pt1 | contig 10565 bp, 6 predicted proteins | sample 101ome_25_FD_148643 | JGI IMG/M metagenome (GOLD analysis project Ga0181573, IMG submission 148643) | Coastal salt marsh microbial communities from the Groves Creek Marsh, Skidaway Island, Georgia - 101409BT metaG (spades assembly) | ecosystem: Environmental > Aquatic > Marine > Intertidal zone...
CCGCACGAAGACCTCGAACTGGTCGGGGAAGTCGTTGCCCGGGATCAGCGCGCGCAGCGTCGGGAGGCCGTTGACCGGCGGCGCGAACGAGACGTCGCTGGCGAGGCGCTCGGTCCGCGCTCCCAGCGCCGAGGACTCGGGATCGCGGGTTCGGACGACGACCGCGACGTCGTTGAGGTCCGTCGCCAGCAGCCCGTCTACGGTCATCGACGCGTAGCCGCCGAGCGGCGACATCTTCAGCTCGGAGCCGCCTGGCACGAGCAGCTGCGTGACAGGCTGCCGCACCAGCAGCACGGCCGCCGGCGGCGCGACCGGCCCGGCGGCGACGGCGACGACCAGCTCCGCCGACACGTCGCTCGCCGTCGGGTCCCCGCCGACCGCGAGCGGCGCCGTGTCGAGCTGCACGGTAATCGTCGTGGCCTCGTTCTGCACCGATAGGGCGACGACCGGCTGCACCGCGACCGCGCCGCCTGCGCGCAGCGTGACCTGCAGCGAGCTGTCGCCGGAGAGGTCTGCGTTCGACACGAGCACCCGCGCGACCTGTCCCTCGGACGGCGCTAGCGGCAGCGGCGAGGTCAGCACGCTGAGCTCGGGCGCCGGCGCCGGCGAGGAGCCGCCGCTGTTGCTGGCGCTCACCCCGGTGATCAGGCCTGCCCCGCATCCGCTCAGGAGCGACAGACAGCTGACCGTTGCGATCGTGACGACCAGGGATGCGCGCAGACCGGAGGTCATGTCGGCCGCGAGTCTACCCGTTGGGCGGCGCGACCGTGGCGACCAAGGTGTCGCGCGCTACAACCTGAGTATGTCCGAGCCCAAGGCCGCGTGGTCGCCGCCCGCCGAGCGGCGTGTGTTCTGCAACCGGACGCTCAACATGAGGTCCGTGCGCGCCGTGGGCTTCGACATGGACTACACGCTGATCCACTACGACGTCGTCGAGTGGGAGGCGCGCGCCTACGCGCACGTGCAGCAGAAGCTGATGGAGCTCGGGCTGCCGGTCGCGTCGCTCGCGTTCGACGCCGAGCTGTTCACGCGCGGCCTGATCTTGGACGTCGAGCGGGGCAACGTGCTCAAGGCCAACCGCTTCGGCTACGTGACCCGCGCGGCGCACGGCACCGCGATGATGGGCCACGACGAGCAGCGCCGCGCCTACAGCGAGGTCTGGGTCGACCTGGGCGAGCCCCGCTGGGTGTTCCTCAACACGCTGTTCTCGCTGTCCGAGGCCTGCATCTACGGCCAGCTGGTCGACCTCCGGGACCGCGGCGCGCTCGACGGCGACCCCAGCTACCGCGAGCTCTACGAGCTGGTGAACGAGAACATCAACGCCGCGCACCTCGAGGGGCAGCTCAAGGCCGAGATCATCGCCGCGCCCGAGCGCTTCGTCGTGCTCGACCCCGAGCTGCCGCGCGCGCTGCTCGACCTCAAGCGCGCCGGCAAGCAGCTGTTCTTGGCGACCAACAGCGAGTGGCACTACACCCAGCCGATGATGCGCTATGCGTTCGGGACCGGGCTGGGCAGCGCGGGGCTCGATCCGGACGGCTGGCGCGAGCTGTTCGACCTCGTGGTCGTCGAGGCCAAGAAGCCCGCGTTCTTCGAGCGGAGCGCGCCGTTCTTCGAAGTCTGCGAGCGGGACGGCTCGGAGCGCCCCGTCACCGAGAAGCTCCGCGCCGGCGCGATCTATCGCGGCGGCGACGCCGAGGCCGTCCAGCGCCACTTCGGCGTGGACGGCGGCGAGATCCTCTACGTGGGCGACCACGTCTACGCCGACGTGCACGTCTCCAGCCGGATCCGCCGGTGGCGCACTGCGCTGGTGCTGCGCGAGCTCGAGGACGAGGTGATGGCCGAGCAGCTGTTCGGCGTCGAACAGCGACAGCTCGAGGACCTGATGCGCCGGAAGGTCGCGCTCGACGAAGAGCAGGCCGCCCTGCGGCTCGCGCTGCTCCGCGTCGAGCACGGCGACGCGGCGCCGCCGGGGATGCCCGCGAGCCACGAGGAGCTGCACGAGCGCCTGCGCGAGCTGCGCGCAGCCGTCGAGCAGCTCGACGCGGAGATCGCGCCGCTGGCGCAGGGCGCCAGCCAGCTGGGACACGCGCGCTGGGGGCCCGCGATGCGCGCGGGCATCGACAAGAGCCGGCTCGCGCGTCAGATCGAAGGGCACGCCGACATCTACACGTCCCGCGTCAGCAACCTGCTGCACGTCACGCCGTTCGGCTACCTCCGCGGACCGCGGGGCTCCCTGCCCCACGACACGCGCTAGTCCGCGCCGACGGCGGCGACCGCGGCCTCGATCGACGCCTCGGTCTGCAGCCCGCGCAGCCCGAAGCGCACGATCCCCTCGGGGTCGACGACGTAGGTGATGGGCGTCACCTGAGACCACTGCGCCTTGTGGAACAGCTCCATGAACGCGGCGTCGGCCATCAGGATCGGCGCCCGGAACTCCTTGCGGGCGATCGTCGCAGCGGTCGTCGCCTCATCGACGTCGAGCACTACGTCCGTCATCACGTGCAGCCAGACCGTGTCCTCTCGCGCGCGCGCCTCGAGCGCCCGGATCGCGGGCGCCTCCACGTCGCACGAGTGGCAGTAGGAGCGGAAGAAGTGCAGCACCGCGCGCTTGCCCAGCAGGTCCTGCTTGGACCACGCGCGACCGTCCCGGTCCACGAGGCGGAAGTCCGGCAGCGGGCGGTCGACCGCGTGCTGCACCAGGTCGTCGACGTGGGCGCGGATCGAGCTGGTGACGCCGAAATAGGCCGCGATCAGCAGCAGCGGGACGGCGAGGCCGAAGAGGGTGCGACGACTCATGGCCGCAACAGGTTACGCCATGCAGGACCGCGGATCACTGCCGCTCGCGCGGGCGCGGCCGTCGGAGGCCCGCTGCCGGAGAGCAATACGGGCGACAGGTCGGGCGCGTGCCCGGCCACGTAGCCCAGCGGGCGCAGCCGGACGCCGTGAGCGCGGCGGCGCGGTCCGCCTCTGTTTCGCGAGCCCCGGCAGCTACGCTCTGATTCTGCACGAACGCCCCCACCTCCGACCTGATGCGACGACCCCTGCAGTTTCTCTTCGCCGCGGCCGCGGCCCTGCTCCTCGCGGCGACGGCCCCCGCCCAGAAGTGGCGCACAGAGCGCGTGCCGGAGGCCGGCGTGCAGTTCTCGGCGCCCGACCGGCTCGAACGCCTGCCGATGAAGCTCGGGGAGTCGGAGCTCTACCAGCGCGCCCGCCTGCGGCCGAAGGACATCAGCGACTACGTGCGCGCGCAGTACGCGTGGTACTGCGACGTGCTCCAGTTCCCCAAGGAGGGCGCGGCCGGCGCGGACATCGAGCCGCCGGCGGGGATCCCCGACGAGCTGAAGGAGCGGTGGAAGGAGCTCATGGCCGGAAGGGGCGGCCAGCGCCACGGCAGCTTCAAGTCGTGGCTCGACGCCAAGAAGGACTGCGAGATCGTGACCGCCGGCAAGAAGCATCGCGGCACGAGCAAGAAGCTCGCCTACGAGCACTGGGAGTACATCCTCGACAACAACTTCGGCCCGGTCGGCAAGACCTACTGCGCGGCCGCCGTCTACGACTTCGAGGGCTTCGAGACCGCGCTGGTCGTGATGCTCCCGCTCGAGAGCCGCAACAGCAACAAGCTCAAGGGCAAGTGGAAGGGGCTCTGCAAGAAGATCATCACCAGCGGTCAGCCTTGCAGCGAAGGAGAGGAGATGTCGGCGGCCGCGCAGAAGAAGCGCGACAAGTACGCCGACACGCCGGAGCGCCAGGCCGCGCTCAAGGCCGCCGTCGCCAACATCGAGGGTCTCCAGGGCTGGGACTACTTCACGATGCCCAACTACATCGTGCTCTACTCCTGGGACTTCGAGAAGTCCGCGGAGCAGAACAAGGCGCGGCGCGAAGCCGAGTACTACTCCGAACGCCTCGAGAAGATGCGTGAGCTCTACCTCGAGAGCTACCCGCTCGACCCGACCGGCACCAAGGCCATCATGCCGGACCCCAGCTCCATCCCGGACATCGGCAGCCCGGTGACGGGCGCCGAGGCCGACGCCGCGAAGGCTGCCGCGGACGCGCGCCGCGCCGCGGCCGAGTCGCGCAAGGACCAGCTCGGGGAGACGCCCTACTCCGTCTTCCGCCTCTGCGCGACCTACGACCAGTTCTCCAAGTATGGACAGTCGCCGCCCGGCGTCGTCGGCTGGTACTCGCCGGCCAGCAAGGAGCTCGTCGTGTTCCTCGGCGGCGACCGGATGATGGGCAAGGGCGCGACCGAGACGGTGACCTACCACGAGGGCTGGCACCAGTTCGCCGACTTCTACTTCCACCCGCCCGAGTCGGAGAAGCGCGCGTCGCTCCACCGCTGGTTCGATGAGGGGCTCGGCGACTTCTTCGGCAGCTTCCGGTGGTCCGGCGGCAAGTGGAAGTACGTGGGCTCGAAGATGCGCTACTCGGACTGCAAGGAGATGGTCCGCAAGGGCGACTACGTGCCGTTCAAGGACATCGTCAACTGGCCCCGGCAGAAGTTCTACTCGGGCCGCTCGCCCTACTACTACGCGCAGGCCTACTCGATGATCGACTTCATGCGGCGCGGGCAGAAGTCCAAGGACTTCGACCCGCGCTGGGGCGAGGTGCTCGAGATGTACCGCCGCGTCGCGCTCGTGAAGGGCGACACCAAGCTGGGCGTGCAGACGGCGTTCCGCGGCTTCACGGACGAGGACTGGACCGCGTTCGAGGACGCCTGGAAAGACTGGGTGGGCAGCGGCAAGTTCCTCAAGGGGAAGTAGCCTCGCTGCGGCCTCAGCGCCGCAGGACCAGCTCGCCGCCGTGCTGCGCGGCGAGCTTGGCCAGGAAGGTGTAGGGCCACAGGCGGCCCTTGTCGTTGCGCTCCCGCTTGCGCTTCTGCAGTCCGAGCGCGACGGCGTGAATGCGCACGCGCCCGAGCGCGTTCCAGCGCGCGACGGCGCGCAGGATGCGGTCGCTGTCATCCTGGACGATCCCGCCGGCGTTGAGCCTGGCGATCGTCGGCGCGCCGTCCGACAGGAAGAACATCGTGTCGACCTCGCTCTCGTAGTAGCGGTCGTGCGCGCCGCGACCGGCCAGCTGGAACGCGAGCTCGAGCGCGTCGAAGACGTTGGTCTGGAGCTCCAGCGCGAGGCCGTCGAGCCACGCGATCGCGCGCTCGACGTTCGCCTCCGTGGCGGGCAGGACCGCCGGCGCGAAGCAGCGCGCCTTGTTGGCGAAGGACACGAGGTTGAAGCGCTTGTCTTCTGTCAGCCCACGCAGCGCTCGCCGCAGCTCTTGCCGGCACGCCTCCCACCGGGTCGTCTCGCCGCCGCCCGCAGCAGGCCGCTTGAGCTTGGCCTTCATCGACTGCGAGTTGTCGAACACATAGAGGATGCCCGCGCCGGACTGCTCGATGCCGAAGTAGGACCCCGCAGTCGTGCTGCCGGCCTGCTGCCGTCGGCGCGCGCGCGCGTCCCCCTGGGAGAGCGGCCGCGATCCGGCGAGGAACGGCGCGCCCTCGGCGGCCAACCACGCCCGCCACGAGGCCGCGGAGCTGCCTGGGTCCTCTGCGGTCAGCACCACCAGCGCGTCGAGGAGCCGCTCGCGCATCCGCCCGTCCTCTTGGTCGAGCCGGGCGATCAGCGGCTCGATGCCGCCGGGCCACGCGAGCCTGCCCAGCGCGTCGGCGGCCGCACCACGGACGTCGGGGTTGGCGTGCTCGAGCTGCTCTTTCAGCCACCTACCGCAGGCCGCGCCCGCGCGCGCGCCCAGGCCTTCGGCGACGCGGATCAGGCCCAGCTGCACGTCGGGTCCGCCCCGCGCGAACCCGCGACCGCCCCAGCCGATCGCAGGCTCTGAGAGCTCGCAGACGCGGCCGGCCAGCCGCAGCCGCAGCCAGAGCGGGATCGAGCTGCTCTTCTTCACGAGCGCCTCGAGGATGGCGCCCAACGCCGTTGGATCCTGCATCGAGAGCAGCGCACCAGCCGCCTCCTCGGCCGCGTCCGTGATGCGGCGAAGCTCGTAGCGGGAGCGCTTGAGGCGGCCGCTGCCGCCCTCGCGCGCGAGCCCTTTGCGCCGGGTCTCGGCCACCTCGAGCGCGCGGCGCTCGAGCTGGCCGACCGCCTCCAGCAGCGCCTCGGCGCCGACGGCGTCGTCGAACCCGGCGACCGCGCGGACCGCGGCGACAGCGCGTTCGCCGCTCTCCGCGGAGACGTCGAGCGCGCGGACCGCTGCGCGGAGCTCCTGCTGCGCGGCCTTGCGCCCGGCCTGCGCGACGACAGCAGCCGAGAGCGCGAGGGCGACGGCGAGGAGCCGCAGCGTTGCAGACGACGAGTCCATACCCGCCTGACCATAGCGCGCCGCGCGCGCGAGCGGCTCAGGTCGTGCTACGGACCGACGGCAGGATCTTGGCGACCTCCGCCTGGAGCTCCTCCGGCGAGAAGGGCTTGGTCAACAGCGACGTCACGCCCGCCGCGCGCCACTCACCCTCTTCGAGCAGCGCGGCGTTGCCAGTGATCAGCAGGAACGGCACCTCGACGCCTTGCTCGCGGGCGCGCCGGCACAGCTCCAGGCCGTCGACGCGCGGCATCGTCAGGTCCGAGACGATCAGGTCGAACGAGCCGTGCGATCCGCCGAGCTTGCGGGCGGCGTCCTCTCCGTCCGTCGACATGACCACCCCGAAGCCCATCCGCGCGAGCATCTTCTCGACCAGCAGCGCGAGGTTGCGCTGGTCGTCGACGACGAGCGCGCGGAAGCCCGCGAGGCCCTCGGGCGCAGGGAGGCAGGGCTGCTTCGGCGCCGCCTCCTGCACTTCCAGCTGTTCCACCGCCGCAGCAAGCGGCAGGTAGATGCGGAACTTGGTGCCCTCGCCCACGACGCTGTCGACGTGGATGGCGCCGCCGTGGCGGTTGATGATCCCCTGGACGACCGAGAGCCCGAGCCCGGTGCCCTCGCTGCGTTCGCGGGTCGTGAAGAACGGATCGAAGATCCGCTGCCGCACGTGCTCCTCCATCCCGACGCCTGTGTCGCTCACCTCGATCAGCGCGTGCGGCTCCGCCCCGCGCAGCCCGAGCCGCCGGACCTGCTCGGCGCTCGGCTTCATCTGCTGCAGCTTCACGGTGAAGGTGCCGCCCTGCGGCATCGCGTGCGATGCGTTGGCGCCGAGGTTCAGCAGCACCTGGTTCAGCTGGCCCCGGTCGACGCGCAGCAGGCCGTCGTTGGCGTCGAGCTGCTCGACGAGCTGGATCGTGGACGGCAGCATCGCGCCCAGCAACCGCAACCCCTCCTCGATCGCTTCGCGCGCGTCGACAGCGACCATCTCGCGGTCCTCGGCCGCGCTGTAGGAGAGGATCTGCTCGATGAGGCCTTTGGCCCTGCGGGCCGCGGCGAGCACTTCGTCGATGTGGGGGCTAGCGGACGAGTCCTGCGGCAGCTCGCTGCGCGCGAGCTCCGCGAAGCCGCCGATGGCGAGCAGGTAGTTGTTGAACTCGTGCGCGATGCCGCTGGCCATCGTGCCGAGCGACTGGATGCGCTGGACCTGGGGCGACTCCAGCTGCGACTTGGCGCGCCACGACCGGTACGCGAGCCAGCCGAGCAGGATCGCGAGGATCGACAGCCCGACCACCAGCGCGATCTTGAACTCGGGCCGCGAGAGCAGCGGCACGCCGACGACGACGTCGCTCGCGTCGCGCGGCCGCACGCGGTAGCCGGTCAGGAACGGCGCCGTGCTGTCGAACTGCTCCATCACCCCGGTGATCGCCACCCGAAAGCCGCTCTGGAAGCGCGCCGTGAACGGCACGAGCCCGTTCGCTTCGGTCAAGAACAGCCGGACCCGGTTGGGTCCCGTGCCGATGTAGTAGCGCTGGTCTTCGTAGAAGACCGGGCCCTCGAACGTCACGAGGCGGCCGCTAAGCGCCTCGCCGTCGTAGCTGCGAGGGTCGACGGCCTGGGCGTCGACGCCTGGCGACGGCCCCACGTCCACCAGCTCGCGCAGGTTGAGCACGGGCATGCCGTTGAACTGCTCGAGGCGCCCCACGCACGTCACGGCGACGCCCACCCGGAACGGAGTCAGGCGCTCGTACTGCGGCACGGTCACGCGGACACCCGCGGTCTCGTCCTGGATGTAGAGGCGGGTCTCGTCGCGGCCGTTGCGTCGCGCGCGATAGGGCGCGGCCGTCACCTCGCCACGGACCACGAAGGTGTCGCCGACGCGGTCCACGATGCCGTCACCGTCAGCGTCGACGACGGCCTCGGCGATCGGGACCGGCGACTGCGCGAGCGGCGTCCCCGCGGCGAAGAGCGTCAGCAGAGACGTGGCCAGGATGGTCCGCATCTACCCATGCTAAGGCAATTTTACCGATTCGCCCATGCCCCCGGCTCGCGGCAGGCCCGCTACGCTGCTGCTGCCGATGGACTTCTTCTCGATCAACAACCTCCTCACGCTGCTGATGCTCACGCTGCTCCAGGCGGTGCTCGGCTTCGACAACCTCCTCTACATTTCCATGGAGAGTAAGCGCGTCGCCGAGCACGAACGGCAGCGGGTCCGCCGCCTCGGCATCTCCATCGCCATCATCCTCCGGATCGCGCTGCTGTTCGTGCTCACCGAGGCGATCGAGTTGTTCCAGGACCCGTTCGTGCACGTCGACACGGCCGCGCTGCGCGTCGCCATGAGCGGCCACGCGCTGATCGTGCTGCTCGGCGGCGGCTTCATCCTCTACACGGCCGTCAAGGAGATCGTCCACATGCTCGCGCCCGCGGACGTCAGCGCGCACGCCGACGGTCCGGCTCCGGTCAGCGTCGCGCGCGCCGTCTTCCTGATCGTGCTGATGAACCTCGTGTTCTCGTTCGACTCGATCCTCGGCGCGATCGCGCTGACCAAGAACTTCGCGACCATGGCGGTCGCGGTGGTGATCTCCGGGCTGCTGATGATTTGGCTCGCCGACCGCGTCTCCCGGTTCCTGCAGAAGAACCGCCTCTACGAGGTGCTCGGGCTGTTCGTGCTCTTGCTCGTCGGCGTAATGCTCCTGAGCGAAGGAGGCCACCTCGCGCACCTGGCCTTCTTCGGCCATGGCATCGAGCCCATGGCCAAGTCGACCTTCTACTTCGTGATCGCGATCCTGGTCCTCGTCGACGTCGTGCAGGGCAAGTACCAGAAGAAGCTGCTCGCCCAGAAAGCGAGCGAGTAGCCGCGACCGCCACGTTCATTTTGGCGCAGGCGCCATGGCAAGGCCTCGACGACGCAGCGGCCGTATCTGCAGGGGACGGCTGCATCCACGCCGCCGACGCGCCGCGAAGCGTTCTGCGCCCAAGAGCGCGGTTTGCGCTAAGATTGCCGGGATCCGGCTCCTCGCCCGCAAACATCGACCATGCCCACTTCGAACGCCCGCCGCGGCCGACTGCGCGCCTCGCTGCTGCTCGCGGTCGCCGCTACCGCCGTCAGCCCGCTCGCGACCGCACAGCACTCTGCCGCGCGGGAGTGGAATGAGCTCTTGCTGGAGTCCATCCGCAAGGACTTCGCGCGCCCGACGGTGCACGCGCGCAACCTCTACCACACGTCGGTCGCGATGTGGGACGCGTGGGCGACCTACAGCGCGTCGGCGCAGTGCGTATTGTTCGAGGAGTCCCACCCCACGACCGACCCGAACGTCGACGCGTGGCGCAGCGAGGCGCTGAGCTACGCGACCTACCGCATCCTGCGTCACCGGTTCGTCGGGTCGCCGGGCGGCCCCGTCGTCCTGCCGCACTACGACGCCCTGATGACCCAGCTGGGCTACCCGATCGGCAACACGACGACGACCGGCAACACGCCCGCGGCCATCGGCAACCGGATCGCCGCGACCGTGATCGCCTACGGCCTCGGCGACAACTCGAACGAGCTGGCGGACTACGCCAACGCGCACTACTTCCCGATCAACCCGCCGCTCTTGCCGGACTTCCCGGGGAACCCGACGTTCTTCTTCGCAGACCGCTGGCAGCCGTTGGCCCTGCAGTTCTTCGTCGGCCAGTCCGGGATCCCGATCCCCACCGGCTACCCCGACTTCCTCAGCCCCGAGTGGGGCGTGGTGACGCCGTTCGCGCTCTCGCAGACCGATCTCAAGGTCAACCAGCGCTACGCCAACGACTACTGGATCTACCACGACGCGGGCGCTCCGCCGCTGCTCGGCACCCAGACCGCACCGGACTACAAGTGGGGCTTCGAGATGGTCGCGGCGTGGTCGTCGCACCTCGACCCCGGCGACGGCGTCATGGTCGACGTCTCGCCCGCGTCGGTCGGCAACATCCCGCTGTCTTTGCTGCCAACAGACCTCAGCGGCTACGCGGGGTTCTACGACTTCGCGCAGGGCGGCGACCCGAGCCCCGGCTACGCGTCCAACCCCGTCACCGGCCAACCGTACGCGCCCCAAGTGGTGCCGCGCGGCGACTACACGCGCGTGCTCGCGGAGTTCTGGGCCGACGGCCCCGACTCCGAGACGCCGCCGGGTCACTGGTTCACGATCTTCAACTACGTCTCGGACAATCCCCTGCTGTCCAAGCAGATCGGCGGCGCGGGGCCGGTCGTCAACGATCTCGAGTGGGACGTAAAGGGC
>Ga0181573_10005444_pt1 | contig 10564 bp, 19 predicted proteins | sample 101ome_25_FD_148643 | JGI IMG/M metagenome (GOLD analysis project Ga0181573, IMG submission 148643) | Coastal salt marsh microbial communities from the Groves Creek Marsh, Skidaway Island, Georgia - 101409BT metaG (spades assembly) | ecosystem: Environmental > Aquatic > Marine > Intertidal zone...
CTGTGCTCCCCCCTTCTTCAGCAGCCCCTCCCTCTCCCCTTCCTCCGCTGACCCCTGACCTTCCCCCCTATTCCAACGCTGCAACCCTCCGCCCTTGCCCTCACTCCCAACGCGCACTACCCTCCCAACACTGCACCCCCTTGCCTGAAACCTGCGACAGGTGATGCTCCTGCGGCCCAATCTTGAAGGGGTGCAGACCCGCGTGCCTCTCATCCTCCGTGTCGCGTGCGTCCACCTCACACCCAGTACAACAGCACAACCGCGCAGCCTAGCACAACCTAACAGCGGAATACCTTGTGCCCTAACAGGTACGAGGCGCTGGTGCTCTGCGCGCCGCACGACGACGGAAGGAAGGAGCCTATCGCGTACTTTAAGTGCGTTTGACCACCATTCTTCGCTCCAGTTACAGACTTGTGTCACGCTGAGAACCTCCAATTGTGTAAGGGTTAAACTTGAACGTAAACTGTACATGTTCATGTCATGTCTGTCTACAGGTACCAGGACATCATCTGCTGGGGCTCCACCAAGGACCTCTTCCAGTTCAAGCTCTTCGGAGGGGTCATGGGCAGAACCGATCCTGTCGCCGTCGTCTTCGGGACTGTGCACGGCAAGACTCTCGAAAAGGTGAAAGCGGGTGCAAAGCTTGTGGGTGGCGGGTGCAAAGTAGGCTGCCCGTGTGCCCGCACTCGAAGCTTCACGCTCACGTGTGCGCCCGTCTCGAAGACGCGCCCTTCTGCGCACACCGTTCTACGTCGCGTGCCTTGCGCATGGATTGCTTTTTGGCGTGTGTTTGCATAATCTGATGACTCTCCGATTTCGATTTTCGAGCTGTTGTGGTGTCAAGAGAAAGCGAGCCGTGGTACCCTCCCCGGTTCACGGCAAGTTGGTCCCACTATACGCGCTGTGCGTGTCTCTCTGGCGCGCTATCGCCCGCGTTTGCTTCCCGGGTTTGCCGGTTAGGTGACACTGGAGTCTGTTCACAGCCTCATGGCCGACATGGAGAAGGTGGCCGTCTCCAAGGCCGACTTCGAGCTCCTCAAGCGACTCCTAACCTCCAACCCCGGTACGAACAAGGGGATCCCGGGATCCCTATTCATTTCCGCTATTGGAAAAGTCGTGCTGTTGAAGTATTGACAGATGTCCGCCCCTCGCCGCTACCACAGGGAGCCAACCCACTGATGGCCAGCCGATGGAGGGCCAGCCGGACCTGGTGGCCGCGGCGCGCGACGACAGCGCACACGCCAAAGCGCAGTCCGCACAGGTCAGTGACGGCAGCGGCAGCGGTAGCGAGGACGCGTCATCACCGTCGCCACCGCTGAACATGCCCGGAACCACCGCCGCCGCCGCCGCCGCCGCCGCCGCCGACAACAACGACGGCGGCGGCGGCAAGTTTGTTGCCATGTCCAACTTGGTGGAAGTGGCGGGCGCGGAGCAGTTCACCAAGTCCGTGTCCCAGTTCGCCGCCACCCGTGGCTACACCATCCACCAGGTACTAACGAAGCACTGTTAAGAAGGTGCAGCGGTGAGCGTGGCGCGACGCGTGCGCACTTCAAGCCAGCGAGGACCCACCGCATGGGCACACGCACCTCCTCCCCGTGGAGCGCACCTCGGAAGTAACCTGCGCACGGTCTCCGCACCGGCCCACCTGCGCTGCGGTCCCACCACCGTCCCGCGTGCCCAGGCGGTGCAGCTGATGGACCTGGCGTCGCTGCACGGGGACATGGACGCGTTCGACCGCATGGACTTCGCGCTCAGCCTCTGGCGCAGCGTCATCAACCGCGACTCCTACCAGCTCGTGGTACGAAGAGAAACAACAACAGGGGGGCGGGGGCGGAAGAAGAGGGTGTTGGTGGGAAGGAGTGATGGGTGGGAAGGGGGGTGGAGGGCAGACCGGTTGACCGACACCACACACCGAAAATCGGGGTCCGAGGGGGGGGTGCACACAGTGTCGACCATCACCCACAAGCCGCCGTGCCCCTCGGTTTCCAAATGCCCTCTTCCGCGCGCGTGCGCCATTACTCACTCACTCTGTCCCTCGGCGTGCTCTCCGTGCCGCGCTGTGTGCTCTCTTCAGGTAAACATGTTCGGGGACCAGAGCGACCGCGAGAACCTCATCGCGCGCGTCAAGGCAACAGGGCTCGACCGCAAGTCCTCGGCGCTCCTCAGGCCCGAGGCGCCCACCTCGGGCGGCGGCATCAAAGCAGTGTGAGTGGACCCCTCGAAATACGCTTCGGGTCTTGAGTGGGCGTCGGCATCAAAGCGTGTGCACACTTCACCCTCGGGCCTCGAATGCGCTTCTTGAGTGAGCTTCGGACGCTTCTTGAGTGCGCTTCGGGCGCTTCGGGCGCTGCGGGCGGCGGCGTCACGTCGTTCGCCAATTGTTTCATGCATCTTCGGGCGGTGCGGCAGCGCGGGCACCAGCAAAGCGCGGCTGTGCGCGCAAGTAGAGCTCCGCAAGTAGGGGCGCAGCCAATACATTTAGTTGAGTACCAACAATGACCCTAACATGACATACCTAGAAGCGTAGTGCAGGTAGCTGGCGGCATTTATCAACATAGAGGCGCTTTGTGCGGCACCCCCGGAAGCTCTTGCCCACAGCCCGAGCCAAATGCCACTGAGCTGCGCGAGCTGCACAAAGACGCGGCGGTGGTGGCGTGGCGAGGAGGACGCGCGCTGCCCGGGCATCTCGTCTTGCATTCTTTCTGGCGTCATTGACGTTCAAAACTGCCGGCGTTTCATACCTCGCGCCTCTCGGCATCGTTGGCACCCTCGACACCACCGCTGTCCGCACCCAAACCACGTCAGCACGGTCCTCACCATCCTCGGCACCGTCGTCACCGCACCTTCGACGCCACGTGCCTCTGCATCGGCGCCGTTGTCCCGGCGAGTTCCCCAGCCACCTTTCACTGCTTGTTCTCACCTTGGAAGTGTTACTACAGCTGTTCGTATGTCTTGCCTTTGCTCTCACAGGGAATACACCACCCAACGCTTCACTTTCGGCCCGCACGGGACAGAAACGCAGATAAAGACTTTGATACAGCAACGACGGACATTGCGCGCGGCTGCTTGGAGTACCTCCACGGCCGCAGCTACTACAACGAGGTTACCGGCGAGCGCAAGACCTGCATCATCCACCGCGACGTCAAACCCGGCAACGTTCTCATCACGGATTACACCTCGGCCAAATAACGGACTTTGGGACCTCACGCGCGAAGAAGAAAGCTGACGTTATGATGACTGGTGTCGGCACTCCTCTATTCTGTGCATCTGAAATCGTCAATGCCGAGTTGTACTCAGAGGCTGTGGACGTGTACTCTTTCGGCCTTACCCTCATCAACCTGGCGCTGATCGAGGACATTACCGTGCTCATTGCCGAGCGCTAGAGTGTGGACTTCAAGGAGAAAAAAGTCCCTTTGGGCAACTCTTTGGCCCCCCAGAAGGTGCTGCGGTCCATGTTGGAGGAAACGTGGCGGCCCGTCACGGAGGGCCACCCGATTAAGGCCGTGCCGCCGTCCCTCAGCGCGTGTGCCGCGCGTTGCTGTGCCCACGACCCCAAGCTTCGGCCCATCATGCTAGAGGTGCTTGAACTCCTCACCGGGCCAAACGAAGTCGAGCCCTTTGTCTTCAAGCGAGTGCGGCCTTAGCGAGCTCTGCGCGCAACGACGGGGCAGTCTGGGCCTAGTTGAGGCGGGAATCGTCATCGTGTCGCCCACGCAAGAAGCGGCGCTGGTCAATCAGGCTGGCCAGAGTGCCCCGAAGCAGGCCGTCCATGTACCGATCGACGGCGGAGCAGCCATTCACTGTCAGCTGCGGCGCAGTGACTTGCTCGGCGGTTCCGGCATCACAGACGCGAGTCGGGACTTGCGCGGCGCAGACATCACAGCCACGAGTGAGAAAGTCGATTGGGATGCATTTATGAAGAAGGAGGATGGAGCTTTATCCATCGGTACGGCCACCGCCACATCGACGATTGCCTCTTCCAGCAGTGACCCTGCCGCCGCCTCCTCCGTCGTGACCACCGCCTCCATCATCTCTCTCCCCGCCGGCGCTGGCGCCAGAGTAGCGGCCGCTGGCGGAGGAGCGGCGCAGAGGCGGCGCTCGAGTTTGGCACGGTTGAGTTGTTCCTGGGGGAGTTGTGGCTTTTGAAGTTCACCGGCCGGCTTGTGGAGCTTGGCTTTACGGAAGTTGAGACCATGTGCGACCGCGAGATCCTCTCCGATGAAGAGGTCCGCAAGTTCCGGGGCCACGTCGAGGGCAAGGGCGCTGGGCCAATCATGGTGCTCCGGAAGAAAGGGGTGCTCGTCAAGGCTCAGGCAGATCTGAGTGGAAGGAAGGAGCGAACGTGGAGTGGCAGTTAATCAAGAAGAAGTAGAAGAAGAATGCAGTAAATGAGTTGTCAAGAAATCAATTGCGAGTTGCTGTGTGTGGCAAGCACTGAACCGCCAGACAACAGAGGGCACTGAGACATAGAAGTGAAAAGAAGCAGTGGCTGGGTGCTGAGTGCACAGGGGCTGGCTCGCTACTGTAGCTGACTGAATGGAGAGTGCTTCTGTAGCAAAATGGGCAATAGGGTAGCGCAACGAGAAGTGGGCAATGGAATTGGGAGCCACACGAGGCTCTGCGATCTGCGCCCCCCCCCCCCCCCCCCCCCCCCCCCCCCCCCCCCCGCCCGCCGCCCCGCCCGCGCCGGCAGTCGGAAAGCTAGGGGGCATTTGTGCCAGAACTGCAGGTGTACTGTGCACTCAGCTTGAGTTGAGCGCCAAGAAGCAAGCTCCCTTATTCTCCTGCCGGTGCTCGCGCCGCTGGTTGTTGCTTTGGCGATTGTCTGGGAATGAGAAGCCGAAAGGTCACCCTGAAGGCAATAAGTCGACCAGTGAGCCCACGTTGCTCTCCGCTCACTTTGCGCCAACCGCGAGGAGCGCGGCGCGCGTGGGGCCATCGAGGCCGCCGAGGAAGGCCAGCGCCGCGGCGTGGGCCGATGCCAAGGCGGGGACAGAGACGCAGTGGGCGCCAGTGCCGTGAGCGTCGTTGGCATCGCTGCCTCCGTGCGGGTTGCTCCCCTCCCCGCCGGCAGCGGCGGCGGCGGAGGCGGCGGCGGAGGAGACGGTTGCGAGAGCCTTCCCAAGGGTAGCTTCCACGTCGGGCCGGGGGGTGGCGGCGCCGGTGGCCACAAGGAAGGCCGCGGCCTGGTGGCCCACGTCGGACTGCGTGAGGCAGAGCGCCCCCGCCCCGAGCCAGGCGCTCACCACGGGGCGGTGCACGAAGGCGAAGCGCTGCCGCAGCACGGGCACGCATCCGGGAGGCATGGAGCCTCGCAAAGCGGCGGTCGAATGGTTGACTGCGGGCGCTACGACGCCGCCGCCCTCGCCCGCGCCTTTGCCCGCGCCGCTGTCGTCGTCATTGTCGTCGTTACTGTCGTCGTTACTGTCGCTCGCGCGCTCCGAGGCATACCCCGAGTGCAACACCGAGGCCGGCCCTGCGGCAGCTCCTGCGGCCGGGGTGCTGCCACGCCGCTTCTTTTGCTCCTGTAGCGCCTCCTGCCGCGCCCGCCGCGCCCGCCGCGCAGCATCGCCATCGCCGCCCGACCGCGGCGTCTGCGCGGCAAGGCAGCGCGCGTGGCCAAAGGGCGCCACCGCCGACCACGTGAGCGCGAGCGGACTGAAGATACCCCCGCGCGCAGCCGGCGGCACCACGCGCCACGCCACCGCGGCGACGGCCAGCTCCGCCGCCGACAGCGGCATCCCGCCCTCGCTGAACTCGCCCCCGCCACCGCCAAAGCCGCCAATGCCGCCGTCGCCGGTGCCGAGGCTCGGGTCCGCAGTGACTGCGGCGACCAGAGACGGGTCCGTGATCTCCTCCGCCACAACGTCGGTACTGTTCCACACGCGCGTAACATAAGGAATCCCAGTAAAAAAACGTTCATGGGCTTCCCCCAGCTGGTGATTGTCTGTACTTCCAGGTTCAGCCCCCTCCCCCCTGAAAGTGCTCATGGTTTAGTACAACTCCCTCGGAAGAGACACATAAGGAGCCATCAGTGAATGGTCTTAGAGCGTTTCCCGTGGGCGAGCTCATCTCCCCGCGAAGCAACGGATCAACAGGGGGTCTCACCTCCTCGCGAAGCACCGCAGCGTCAGGGACCGCTCGACAAAGTCCTCGCAGCAGCCCATGCTGAACGGGGCCGGCGGCGCACCGTACCTGGCGACACGAGTGTACGCACACATACAATTCGCACACTCAAAGTTTACACCCACGCACCGTTTACACACGCAAATTCAACACACACACACTTTACACACACACAGTTCACACACACACAGAGTTTACACACGCAAAGTTCACACACATACACACACAGTTTACACACGCAAATTTAACATACACACACTTTACACACACACAGTTCATGCACACACACACACACACAGTTTACACACGCAAAGTTTACACATACACACAGAGTACACATTCAAAGTTTACACACACACACACACAGTTTACACACTTAAAGTTTACACACACACACACGCACACACGCACAGTTTCCACATGCAAATTTAGCACATACATACACACAGTTCACACAGTTTACGCACTCAAAGTTTACACGCACACATGCAATTTACACAAGCAAAGTTTACGCGCACACACACACAGTTACACACTCAAAGTTTACACACACAGTTTGCACACAAAAAGTTTACGCACACATTCACGCGCGCGCGCATGTGCAGTTTGCACTGTCAACAAAGAGGTCCGGCACAAGCAGAGAGGATCTCGGGCGTTCTGCTCTTGGGATTCCTAGCTCGACAGTCGTCACAGTCGGGGGGGTTCGGACGTACTCGCGCATGGCCTCGGGGGTGCCGATGGCGAAGTGGTCCGAGGTGATGAGGTCAGACCGCTCGGCGAGTGCCAGGAAGTGCCCGCGGGCAGCCACGACCTGCGCAGCGGCAGCGGCAGCGGCAACAGCAGCAGCAGCAGCAGCAGCAGCAGTGGTGAGTTGAGAGTAGTGTTGAGTGGAGAGTGGTGGTGAGGTGGTGAGTGGCGAGTGGCGACTGCGGTCATGGGCGGTGGTGATGGCGCCCATGCGACGTGTGGCGTTCGCGGCACAGCGGTGGGCGTGTGCGCGCGCATTCGGGGCGCTTACCGAGGGGCGACGTGCAAACTCGGCCCCGAGCCGCCGAAGGTCGAGCGGCGCGACGATGACGTGATCCGCGCGGCCGCGCAGCACCAGCGCGTAGGGCCGCCCCGTGGCCTCCGCGTGGGCGTCGACCATGGCCAGCACCAAGCCCACCTTGCGTTCGAACCACGCAGCGGAGACCGACTGCTTTATTACCGAGGTAAGCTCTATGAATGAGTGGAATGAATTTATGGGAGTTATTGACCTGGGGTGCAATGCGGTTCTACTGGTTTCCTGTATAGACTCGTTGTGGCTTGACGGACCTTGCGCCACTGCGAGAAAGTAGGACCGAGGGAGAAGGGCAGCTCGCTCGGCCTGCTTTGCTGCAGCGCACACGCGTGCATGTTTTTTTAAAGCGGTGGGGCGTATGTGCAGTAGTTTTGAGTGGTGGTGGTGGTAGTGGTGGTGGTGGTGGTGGTGGTGGTGGTGGTGGTGGTGGTAGGGAGTTAGCAGCACGGGGTGAAAAAGCAGGGGGAACATGCAGAGGCGATAAACGCACGTTGGTGTGCGACGTACGAGTAAACAGCATCACGAACTCGAACTCGAACTAATACAATCCCATATGGCACAGAAGCCAGTGCGGCGGGGTGAAGTGGGGTGCGCGTGTGTTGCGCGTGTGTTGCGCGTGAGGTCAGTGTCGAGAGAAACAGCATCAAGACCCCTCCCCCTACCTCCCAACACATGCGCGGCCACAAATTCATTTGCGTGGGCGTGGCTACGCTGCGCGCGTGAAGTAACATAACTGCGGAAGCCATACCGCGAGCACAGCATCGATCCACGGGCTGTCCGCACAGAGGCGCAGAAGGTATTCCCCCGCGGCCTCGTCCGCGTACCCCACCTGGCCACGCAAGGGTGCGGCGTTCGCATCCAAGGGGGGCGCACGAAAGAGCCAAGCGGGCAGCCCCAAAGGGGTGCAGAAGACAGCCCGCGCGGTCAGGAACAAACGCGGTGAATCAAGCACGCTGCGAGGAAGGAAGGCGGCTGGGGGTCGATCAAAGATCAAGCTTGGCGTCTGAGCGCTTTTGAGGCGAGCACTATTGAGGTTTCCCCCCCCCACACCCCAACCGTGTGCGCACCGTGTGCAGCGAGGACAGCGCCAGCGCCTTGGCGGCCGCCGCGACCAGAGCGGAGGGAGACGACGACAACAACGAGGACGACGACGCACCACTCCGGCCGCCCTGGCGACTGCTGCTCGTGTGATCGGAGGCCACGCTGAGGCGCGCTCCGCGGTCAAAGTTGTTGGCGTCGTAACCTTCGTCGCCCGTCCAGACGTGAAAGAAGAGGTCCACAGTGCCTCCCGGCATGGCGCTGCCGCTGCCGCCACTGCCACCACTGCTACCGCCACCACGGCTCCCGCCGCCACTACTGCCGCTGGAGGAGGAAGCTTCGACGACGTTGGTCACCCAGCTGTGGTAAGTCCCGACGAGCGCCCGACCGCTGCCCGTCAGCGCGCACGCAAACCGCAGGGCCGGCGGCTCCCCCTGCCGCGCTTTTGTCTCACCAGTTGCACGCCCCGTGCCGCCGTGCCCTCGTGCCGACACCTGGGGGCCATTTCTGTCGGCACCCTCGGGATTCGTCGCCTGGGGACTCGTCGTCGCAAAAGCCGTGGCCGGCGCCCAGGCGAGCGCTGCGGACCGCCCGCTCCCGCACGCGTCGTGCAGGGCCCGCTCCCCGGCGCGGCTGACTCCATATATCCTTTTCCAAGGGAACTCATCTTCGCCGCCCGGGCAGTCTTCGGCGCAGCTCCGGTTGAGCCCGCCGCACCCGGTCACGGGGTGTTCGTCGCCGTAGCGACAGTGGCCGAACGCGGGTGAGCACGAGCAGCACTTGTCCGCCTCGCCTGCCCGCACCGACGCATGGTAGTTCATGGGCAAGGCCCGGGATTTTAAGCTGGAGGGATCCGGCACCACGTGGCCACGGCACTGCGGTCGCTGGCCTTGCTGCGCCTGCAACGACTTATGCTGCGGCGGTGATCGTACGGGCCGCCCGGCTCCAAACACGTCGCGGCCCAAGCGGCCGCGGCCGGAGGAGCGCCCTCCCTGAACCATGCGCGCGCGCACAGCAGCGCGGAGCAGCAGCGGCGTGAGGAGAAGCCACACTCGCATCGTCTGTGGCTCGGCTGGCAAATTTCTCTTTGACCTTCTTATTACCTATCTTTTGAGCACGGTGAAAAACGAATATATAGAGGTAGGTAGAGAGGTAAATGTAAATGGAAGAAACGAGCTCAACGGATATCTATAGGTATGCATTTTCCCGATCCGACGCACCAAAATATTTGAACTGGGCAGCTACAGTCGTCTGTACTGTAACGGTTGCAAGTTTTTTTTTCACGAACAGCACGTGGAACCCCACGTGACCTCAACGCCACCGCGAAGACCTCAGGTTCGGGGGTGCGAAGCGTTTTCCTGGACAGCGGTGGATGCGAACAGATTCCCCCACGCGCGGTCATTCAGCGTGATTATCAGCGTTCCAAGTGATCATCGGCACGTGACCAAGTCATGGCTTCGAACCCGCTTCTCGGCCCGGACAGCGACTCCGACGACGGCGGCGCTCCCTCCACGGACGACTCGCGCGTGGCCGATGCCAAGTCGGAGGCGGAGGAGCGTGCCAAGGCGGAGGCGAAGAAGGAGGCCGAGGAGCTAGCCAAGGACCCGCGGGCGCAGAAACTTGCGATGCAGGCAAGTCGCCACGTTTGTTGCTCAGACTCGCCCTCGGCTTTCTCTTCCTTTCTCTTGCATCGCCTCGAGCGTGTGTCTTGATCTTGGCGTGCGCATCCTTGGAACTGACCGTGTCTCGACTCTGGTGGCCCATGCGTAGGCGGCTATGCGCGGCGGCAAGGTTGACGAGAAGGCGATGCAGGACCTCGTGGTGATGCGCGCAAAGGAGAAACAGGCCAGGGTTCTGGGAGCAGCGCCCCAAAACGAGGCCGAGGACAGCGTTGGCGCCCTCCCCGGCGGTGGTTTGCCCGGCGGTGATGTGCCAGGCGGCATGGGCGGCATGGGTGGACGGGGCGGCGGCGGACGGGGCGGCGGACGAGGCGGGCGGGGTAGAGGGGGGCGCGGCGGCGGAAGCGGCGTCCCAAGCGTGCTGGGCGGGCTGGGGAAGGAGGACGAGGGCGATAACCCGTTCGTGCGGCCGTTCAGCAAAGTGGACAAAGACAGCACGGAGGAGTCCTTGCTGAAGCACTCGGCGCACGAAGGTTCCGAGAACGCCAAGCTCAAGGGCGAGCATGACATCGAGGTGAGGCGCTACTAACTCTCCCTCTTTATTCCCTCACTATAGTTGCGCGCACACCTACTCGCTACCCCCAATCACCTGTTACTTCTTCTGGTCTCTTTTGTCATCCCGCGCCCACGCCCTTATCTGAACAGCCCCCCCCCCCGCACC
>Ga0181573_10005447_pt1 | contig 10561 bp, 11 predicted proteins | sample 101ome_25_FD_148643 | JGI IMG/M metagenome (GOLD analysis project Ga0181573, IMG submission 148643) | Coastal salt marsh microbial communities from the Groves Creek Marsh, Skidaway Island, Georgia - 101409BT metaG (spades assembly) | ecosystem: Environmental > Aquatic > Marine > Intertidal zone...
ATTCCTTCAGTGGGCGCTAGAAGGAATTGGGTCTGTTGGCATGCTTGGTGCTGGCATTGTTGATCTGCAACCGGTCACGGTGGCCACGACAAGATCTATGGCCAAGGTTCTGAATACAAAATATCACAAGTTTGAATATGAGGATCTTGTTGACGACAGTTTTGAACCTGCCGGAGATTTCGGCTCTTGGCTGTCGAAGATTGGCCTCTTGATTGTCGATGAATGCCACATTGTGGCTGCCGACACAGCCTACAATATCGCTACCAATCTAAATGCCGCTATCAAGGTTGGGCTATCGGCTTCTCCTTGGCGCGATGACAACGCGGATATTAAGATCGAGGCGGCTCTTGGTCCCATCGTTTACAGGGTGGGTGTCCAGACGTTGGTGCAGGAGGGATTCTTGGTGCCGCCGATGTTTAGAATTATCGACACGAAGCCGACACCTGATGCTGTTGGGCAGACTTATGATTCTTGGGCCAAGGCGTACCGTGCTGTCGTGGTTGATAACAAGCACAGGAATGATTTAGTAGTTAAAACGGTCAATGAATTGGTCGATCAAGGACGTATTGTTCTTTTGTTGGTTAAGCAGTTGAAGCACGGCGAGAAGTTGCGAAAGATGATCCCAAGGTCGGTGTTTATTGCTGGGTCATCTCCTGCAGAGATTCAGGCTTTCCACGAGTCTGGAGATAGGGAGAGGATTCTAAATGAATTACGGGCTGGTGATTTACGGTGTGTTATTGCCACTTCTGTTGCTGATATGGGTGTGGATGTCCCGGCTTTAGATGCTTTGGTGTTGGCTGGTGGTGGTAAGTCTTCGACCAGGCATTTGCAGAGGATTGGCCGGGTATGTAGGCCATATGAAGACAAGAAGTTTGGAATTGTAGTTGATTTTGACGATTCTTGGGCACATGTAAAAGAAAAGAAGGACAGGCAGACTGGCGAAGTTACTCGTTCTCTTGGCTGGTTTGATGCTCACACCAAAGCAAGACGCAAGATTGAACGCGCTGAGTGGGAAGGATCGGCAATTTGGCTCTAGACCCGCGCCTACTAACCACATTAGATGGGTATCTAAATTACAAGAAAGAAGAGGCGAAAATCCGTAGGAAGATGCGCGAAGCAGGCCCCCAGCCTTACGATGGCGAAGTGGCAGATGCCGAGAAAGCGCGCAGGCAGATACAAGAAATGATCGATTCTGCTAATACCGATTGGGAAGCGATAAGAGAGCAAACGTGGCACGACGACTAAAGAATCAAGACGAATTACGTGATCTGATCAACGACACGCTGCCGCTGTCTGAGGGCATCGACAAGTTAATGATTAGCCAAGGTCTTGGTTCAGTCGCTTGGCAGCAGGCCGGTGGTGGTGAATGGAAGATGCTGTGTCCATTCCACGATGACCATGATCCATCTCTTGACGTAAATGATGCTAAGGGTCTGTGGTTGTGTAGATCGGCAAAGTGTGTTTCGTACAACAAAGAGGGTGAGCCGGTCAAGACCGGTGGCGACCTTATCACTTTTGCTCGCAGGTTGTTTGGTTGGTCTTTTATGGAGGCCGTCCAGAACATATGCCAAATTGCTGATATTGATGTTGAGCCGTACCTTGCCAAGCCGACACCTGAAGAAATCGCTTGTGAGCAGGCGAGGAATAGCGCGGCTTTCAAGATTAGCCAATTAGAATTTTTGAACGAATGGCCAGGCAAAAGCATTTCAGCAGAAACGCTACAAAAGTTCGGCGTGCGCAAGGCCCCCGGCCATCTGGTTTGGCGGGGAGATCTTGAATGGGAGCGAACAGAGTTTGATGACATGGTTATCATTCCTCTGTTTAATGACGAGAGCGAATTGGTCGGTTGGACTACTCGGAGCATGGGCGATTCACACGAGTCGCGCAATAATCCCAACAATTGGCCGGGTAGTCAGAAGGACGTGTTATTCGGATTTGCTCTTGCTAGGAGTGGTTTGCGTGGTTACGACCACAAGTTGATTTTGGTTGAGGGTCAGACTGATGTAATGGCCATGTGGTCTGAAGGCATTACAAATGCGGTGGGTCTGCGCGGCGCCACGATTTCGGATGGGCAGTGGAGAATTCTGGAAAGATGGCACACCAAAGAAGTTACGCTGTGTCTTGACGGTGATGAAGGTGGCAGAACAGCCACAAGGACCATCACCGAGAGGCGGTGGAATTCACCGTCTATTGTGTTGTCTGTGGCTGAATTGCCAGACAGTGCAGATCCAGATTCGATGATTGCCAGCGGCGATGTGCTAAGTCTTATGCTGGCGCTTAGCCGCCCGCCCTCTGGGGCTGGGTTGGAATCTGGCAGGCTGATTGATTCTACAGAGTATCTTCTTCGTGGTCTAGAGAACGAATTCGATATCACGACTCTATCGGGTCGGAGGGCATTCATCGAACGTGCTCTCCACGGCTTAAAGATGTCGTCTGCTAGTGGCTACCACAGGAAATTGATCGTCGCGTGGATGGCTGAACGTTTTAACATGCCGACTCTTGAAGTTACAGATCTATTTATCGACGAGGCTACGCCGATTTCAACGCTTACGATCGAGCAGGCTGTTTTGGCGCGATTCATGCGCGATTCGCAGTGGGGCTTAGACACAGCAAGTCGCGTTAGCGATTCTGATTTTCAGTATGTTCGCCACCAGTTGCTCTGGCGACTCTTGAATCACGCCGCAGAAAGGGACGTCACCACCGACGACATGGTGGCATTGCAGGATTTTGCAGAGAGACACGGGTATGCGTCTGAAATCGTTGACCGTGAGTTTTTGGATGCTATTGTAGAGAGGTTCACTACCGACGGGTATCCATTAGAACAGATGATTGACGCCACATTCAGGCGTCGGGTATCCGAAGGGGCCAAGATTCTGCTGGCCGAATTAGAGAACGCAAATGTGTCTTCTGACAACGTAACCGCTTCATTTACAAGTGATGTTGTGGGCATGACATTTTGGCGCAAGGGAATGACCGAGAGCAAGACGAAGGAAGAAAAGGTTCAAGAGACGATTGATCTGATTATGGCTCGCCGCAACAACCCGGACGAAATTATCGGGTTGGATATTGGTCCTTGTTTTCCAAAGTTGAATACAACACTCCGTGGTATTCAAAAGGGACGTCTTCACGTCATTGCGGCTGCACAATCTGTCGGTAAGACCAGTTTCCTCAACAATTTGGTTGCACAGATTTGTATTCACAATAACGTTCCGGGTTTGCTTATTGGTCTGGAAATGAATTACACCGAATACCACACTCGCCTTCTTGCCCAGATGACCGGTATTGATGCTTCACGTATTGACTCGAGCCGAGTGAATGACCTCGAGTCTGAATTACTTAATCGTGCTGCTGTCAAACTTATGAATTCGCCTCTCCACATTGAGACGCCAGATTTGATGACCACCGAAGATCTGAAATTGATGGTTCGCGGATATAAGTTGCGTCACGACATTCAGGTTGTGTTCTATGATTATGCTCAGTTGACCGCCCCATCAAAGGGCCAAGCGAGAATGAATCGCTATGAGGTTATGGGTGAAGTCGCGAAGACCATGAAATTAGAGATTGCCCGAAACATGGATGTCGCTTTTGTGACTGCAGCGCAGTTAAATCGCGAAGGGGCGAAAGAGAAGCGTCCGACGGCGGAGAACATCGGTGATTCATACCAGATTGCGCAGACGGCAGACACTTTCATGATTATGAGTGAAGCCGAAGGTAATGACACGGTTATTGACTTGATGGTGGACAAGAATCGGGCCGGTCACAAGGATGTTCTAATTCCGATGTATTTCGATAGGTCCACGCAGATCATCAGAGAATCAGAAAATGGCGTTAAATATCCGCCATATCGAATAAAGCCGAAGGGATAACATGCGAGACATCTGTATTACAGGTTTGCCTGGATCTGGCAAGGGCACACTAGCCACGAATCTACAGTCTCTTGCTGTGACTATGGGCATCGAATGTTGTGTAATCGTAACCGGCGACATCGCTCGCGAGATTTCCAAGGAGTCACGAAAGACCGGTGCTTTTGCTCCCGAAGAGGAAATGCGGGAACGAGTTGCGCAGCAAGTTGATGTGGCTCGTGACAATGGCATGGTCGTTGTGATGGAGGGATTTCCTAGGACGGTTGCTCAAATGGCCGTTGCTGAATTGATGCTAGAGAATCCTCTATATGTCATCATGGAGACTCCCGCAATTACTTGCATGCGGAGACTATTGGGACGAGGGCGAGAGGACGATACACCAGACAACATCGGCAGGCGCTTGGTAGAGCACCAACAGATCGTCGGTGAACTAATGTCAATCATTCGCGGGGGTGAAATGTGGGAAGACTATATGGAAGTACCCAACAACGATCACGTCCATTGCAAGCAGATCGCGATCAGCGCCGAATGGTGAGTGATTGGAAATTGTACGATATCCAGTCAGTCTTTCAATCTGAGACTTTCATTCGCGTATCATCTAGCCAGATTGACCCAGAATTACCGGCACACATTATTCCATATTACGTACCGGATATGCGGCTGGCTATTTACGTTGACCATTATCCAGCCGAAGTAATCGTTGATTGCATGTTTGAGTATGGTTTTTACACACTTTGCGTGTCTCTAAAGCGCGACGTTGCTTACAGACAGATGATGGATTATGCAAATACTGTGTATTGGACCAAAACGGGCAGGTCTGGCACGACCAAGTTGCACGAGCCTAAGTTGTTTGGCGACGTAGGCCATGATCTAGAATCTACGGTTGAAATGTTGATTCCGCCTAAAGAGTTTGCTTTAGTAGATTCAGACGTAAGCCTTCAGATGCCGCCGACGATTTATGGGTGGATCACGCCTAGGTCGTCTACTGCACGCAAATTGTTGATGATTCCCAATGGAATTCTGGATGCGGGGTATCGGGGTCCGCTATTTGCTCAAGTTTTGAATATGACTGACGAGCCTATCAAGATTGAGGCTGGTGATAGGCTGGCTCAGGTTATTTTTCAGAAGCGTGTGCCGGTTAATATTGAGTACACCGATCACTTTTGGTATCCATCGGAGCGGGATAGTAATGGGTTTGGATCGACAGGTCGTTAATTTACAACAAAAATTCGCTGAGATTAATGGATTGGTCAGCGATAATCCGCATGACCCTAGGGTGTTAGACACAGCGGTTAAGGATTATCGTGCTTTATTGGCTGTTACATTAGGCACCCTTGAAATAGCGAATGAAGAGATTGAACGCCTCCAAAAGACCATCTACCAATATTATCTAAAAAATGACCGAACCTAAGCCAGAGTGGTACGACCCGGAACCAATTGAGCGCTCCATTACGGAGCCGTCGACTGTTGGCGATCTAGGCGACTTTGTTCACCTTCACGTACATTCAAATCTGTCATTCAAAGACAGCATTAATGTCGTAGAAGAAACCGCGAAATGGGCGGCGATTTCTGGCCAGAAGGCTTTGGCTTTGACTGACCATGGGCACATGTTTGGTTCTATTCGTCACGCCTTTGCTTGCAGAGAAGCCGGGATCGCACCCATCTTCGGAATGGAAGCATACGAATCACATGTAGACAACTTGCACGAAGGCGAAGATGCTGCTTATCCAGCACATTTAACGTTACTAGCCATGAATCGTCAGGGCTGGGAAAATCTGTGCCAGATTCACACCAAGAGCCATCAGGCTCCGTACGCATTGAAGGCTAAGACAGGCTCGAGGGTTTACCCTCGAGTTGATAGACACTTGATGGAGCAGCACAGTGAGGGAATTATTTGTATGTCTGCTTGTCTTGGTGGCCGCATACAGCGTGAGTTCATGAATCCAGACGTCAACAAAGACGACCAACATCTTCTAAACACGATGAAGTGGTATCGTGAGGTCTTTGGCGATCGTTTTTATGTCGAATTGATGGGCAACACAAACGAACAACGGGCCATTTTGTACAGACAGCGTGAGATCTGCAAGAAGGACAAAATTCCGACTGTGGCAACGAACGACGTTCATTATCTGACGCAAGAACAAGGCAAGATGTATGGCGCTCACCACATCTACAGTTGCGCTCGCTATGGTAATGATCCATTGAAAAACAGGCCAGCAGACGAAGTAGAGGGGGAGAGGTCGCGCTTTGGGTGGTACGGGTCCGACGAGTTCTTTCTAAAGTCTGCTGACCAGATGCATGACACGGGCTTTTCTTCTACCGAGATTGAACGATCTGTTGAGATTGCAGAGCGTTGTGTGTCGTCTGGTTTTACTCCGATCGATTTGAATTTCTCGATGCCGCCTGCTCCTCTTGATGCGGTGGATGATTTCTGGCTGTTTGAAATGTGGCAAAAGTCTAAGGATAAGGTGCTGATCTGATGCCGTATATTACACAAGAGCAACGGGTTGACCTCAATGATGGGGCTTATCCGAATGATCCAGGCGAATTAGCATATGCACTGTCTACAGTAGTAGATGAATACTTTGGGCAGACCAAGGTAAATTATGCTAAGTATGCTGAAGTAATTGGTGTTCTGGAGACTTTAAAGTTAGAGATTTATCGTAGGTTCGCTGGTCCATATGAAGATAAGAAGCGCGAAGAAAACGGCGAGGCTTTTCTTTGTGTTACTGCGGATGACTGATCGTCCGACTAAGCATGAGTATTTAATGCGTGTGGCATCGCTAACCGCAGAACGTTCGACATGCAAGCGTCTTCAGGTCGGGGCCGTTTTTGCAGATCCTTCGCTCGAAACGTTTGTGGTCGGCTACAACGGCGGCTACAAAGGTGGACCAAACGGTTGTCGTGGCAACCATAAGACGCCGGGTGGATGTGGGTGTATTCACGCCGAAGTCAACGCAGTCGCCAAGGCGAATCGAGGACCGAAGCATGTTTTTGTTACCCACTCACCATGTGTGGTATGTGCGGCCCTTCTGGTGAACGCCGATGTACGTCAGGTGTTTTTCGGACAATACTACCGAGACGATAGTGGTCTTGACCTGCTACGCGAGGCCGGAATTGTAGTAAGCCATTGTCCGATTCAATAGACACTCAATACGAATTTCTTGTGTACCGCACCGAAATGGGTGCGCGTCGCATATTTGGTGAGAACTGGTCTAGCGACGAGCGCATTGTTGAGCGGCTAAAAACTGAACTTGATCTGATTCGGCGTAAGAATTTTGCTTCGTATTTTCTTATGCTGTCGATCTTTATCGCCAAAGTGCGAGAGGCGGGAATCCCGGTCGGCCCCGGTCGCGGTTCGTCTGGTGGTTCTTTGGTGGCGTATGTGCTTGGAATCACTCAGATCAATCCGCTGAAGTACGACCTTTTGTTTAGTCGTTTCCTTTCTGAGGAGCGATCGGAACTGCCGGATGTGGATGTTGACTTCTCGCAGGTTCGTAGGCAAGAAGTGCTTGATCTGGCTCGTGATCTGTTCGGTCACGACCAGACTATTCAGATTGGTGCTTTTCAGCGTTACGGATGGAAGGCTTCTATTGAGATCATCGGTCGTATTGCCGGTATGGACGACGATGAAATCAATGAATTGCGCATGCTGATTCCGCTTAACATCCTTGGCGGAAGAAAGATCGCACGTGAATTAGCATTCGTTTGCGAGGAAGTACCCGCTGTGCAGGAGTGGATGGACGCCCACCCGAAGTATGCGGAAGCCCTTCTCGCGGCAGACGGCGGTTATCAGCATATGACTAGGCATGCCGCTGGTATCCTCGTGATGGACCCAACCTCCCGTGACCTCGTACCGTTGGCCTCTCCTGATGGCGAAGTGCTGGTCACTGGCTGGGATATGTACGACATTGAACGGCTTAATCTACTAAAACTCGACTTCTTGGGCATCCGCACGCTAGACATTATTCAGAATGCGTGCGATTGGGCTGGCATTGATCCAGACGACATTGACCACGACACCATCGACGACGCCACGAGAGAGCACTTTGCTGATGGTGACACTCTTGGTGTGTTCCAGTTGGAAGGCTGGGGTTACACTAAGTTGTGCCAGTCTTTGAAGCCGTGGGAATTTGAACACGTTGCTGCTCTAAATGCTCTCTATCGCCCCGGTTGTCTGGAAGCGTATGTTTGGGTTAAGGATCGAAAGGTGGTTGACACAGACGACCCCTCTATGGACCCTGATGATCCAGACATTACTCGCATTAACATGGTGGATCTTTATGTAGAGCGTCTGCATGGTCGTGTGGAATTAACTTACGCTCACCCCGACCTAGAGCCTATTCTAGGCAGCACACAGGGAATCATTCTTTACCAAGAACAGGCCATGCGTATCGCGGTGGATCTTGCCGGATTCTCTGAGAATGAAGCCGACAAGTTGCGCAAGGCGATTGGTAAGAAGCGCAAGCGTGATATGGAGGCTCTCGAGCCTAAGTTTATCGAAGGTGTAATTTCATCAGACGACGACACCAAAGATGAGCATTTGGCCAGGCTTTTGTGGGACAACATTGCCGCAGCCTCTAGGTATTCGTGGAATAAGTCACATTCAGTGGCATACGGGATTATCACATTCCGTTGCATGTGGCTAAAGGCCAATTATCCGGTCGCTTGGTACGCCGCTCTGCTACGCAGTCTTAATGACAAAGATAAGATTGCGCAGGTTATCGGTGAAATGCGCAATGCTGGCGTTGATTTGGTTCCGCCTAGCATCAATGAATCCGGTGTTGATTTTGATGTTAGTGGCAGTGGCGATTGTGGTGCTGTTCGGTTTGGTTTTGGTGGTATTAGTGGTCTTGGTGATTCTGTCGCCGCGAAGATCTATGAAGGGCGCGAGGATGGTCCGTTTAAGTCATTAATAGACTTTTATCATCGCTGTCCTTCTGTTCCGGTCAATGTCGTTGAATCGTTAATTTCTGCCGGTGCATTCGATGATCTTGAAGATGATCTTGAAGAAGGTCACGGTCGAGCGTGGTTGCTGACTAATGCTAGGACTATCAAGGCTAATACCAAGTTAAAAAAGAAGCAGCATCCGATGGCCGAAGAAGTTCTATCTCAGCAGGAGATGATGGAGAAAGAGAGAGAGACACTTGGGTTCTTCATCTCCAACGATCCATACGAAGAGATTCGCAAGACGCTTGGTGATTTCCCGGCTGATTCTGTTTTGATGGGCACAATTAACGGAATCAGGACCAAGAACGATAAGCGTGGTAATTTGATGGCATTTTTGACCATTGACAATCCAGATTCGGGCCGTTGCTCAGCGACGGTCTTTGCTTCTGTTTGGGAGAATTGCCACAATATCGAGCGTGGTAAAGTTGTAGTATTGAACGGCGAGCACCAAGAATGGAATGGTAGGAGCAGTTTCAAAGTCGACAGGATTATGGCGGTCTACTAGTGGCTCCACCCAAAAAACAAATGCCCGATTGGCAATCGCCGGGCATGGATATGTTCGAACAGGCTTTGCATCAATTAGATCTTGAAGCCGAAGAGAACAAAGAGGAAGTCGAGAAGATTATACTCGCTATTTCTCGAGCCGAGCATTGCTATTATGTTTTGTTCATGTCTTTAAGGAAACACCTTACACCACAACAAAAGAAATTAGTAAGACCCCCGAAAAGACGTTTCCCAAGGTCTGTGGTAGACAATATGAGAGATAAGAAGTAATTATCACATACCGTTTTTTATGATAAAATATTTATATGGCTAAGCCGCTTACAAAGTTAAATCACAGACACGTAGCGTATATTCTGTTCCGTATCGGCGGCTACTCAAATCAAGAGACAGCCGACATTCTTGGGTTCTCAGTCAACACATGTATTAACTGGGGCAAAGACAAGTTAATTCGCCAATTCCGCAATGAAGTAGAAGAAGATTTGCGGGGCGCGGCAAGAGATTATCTAGACCACCTCTTGCCAGAGATCATTTTTACCATGGCAGAAGTCATGCGTAACGGCAACACCGAGCGAATCAGGCTTGATGCTGCTTCACGACTTCTCGACAAGGCGCTGCCAGCGGAAACGGTTGCTAAGATTCAGGGCGACCCCAATATGCCAATCCTCCACGCTCTCTTGGACAAGGAAGAGGATAAGGCAATTGTGGATCGCGTTTCTGAACTTACGCCTGATCAAATGACAGAATTCGCCTCTGCGATTGAGAAGTTGGAACTATTAGCCAATTCAGCACCAGAGATCCAAGAAGGCGAGTAGTCAAAAGTAAGGCGAGGGTGGCATGGCCGATGCCCCAAGTAAGATTGTTGACCCGACCAAACTAACCGCTGCTGGTCGCAAAGCGGTGTTGTCTCAGGCGTACTCTGACGTCTGGGCTGAAATTATGCATTTAAAGGTTGATGGTCGCACTTGGGACTTGAACCAGCGTGCGTATCTGAGGGATGTATACCGTGACAATGCGCAGCGTATTGTCTGTCGCAAGTCAGCCCAGATGGGGTTCACGGTGGCATTCTTGGTAAAAACGCTACATCGCGTGCTGTTGTGGAAGTGGAACGGACTGTATTTGCTTCCCACCAAGGTCGGTGTGGTGCCATTCGTGCAGGGTCGATTTAATCCTATTATCGACGAGAACGCTCTAATCAAAGAACGCTTTGCAAATTTGGATTCGGTTACTCACAAGAGGACTGGGAC
>Ga0181573_10005450_pt1 | contig 10557 bp, 5 predicted proteins | sample 101ome_25_FD_148643 | JGI IMG/M metagenome (GOLD analysis project Ga0181573, IMG submission 148643) | Coastal salt marsh microbial communities from the Groves Creek Marsh, Skidaway Island, Georgia - 101409BT metaG (spades assembly) | ecosystem: Environmental > Aquatic > Marine > Intertidal zone...
CCGCGCATCCGGTGCCGTTCATGTCCCCCGTGGGCGTCACCTGGTACCTCACCGCGCTCTTCGCCTGGCGCTGCTCGCTGCAGTTCATCGCCAAGTTACGAAACGTGGTGGCCGTGACGTTCGCCGTGGGGCTCGCGGTGGGGTTCGTCGACACCCCGCGAACCGAGAACGGAGGTTTACCCTTCCTCGACTACCAGAGGGCGGTGGCTTTCGCGCCCATCTTCTACGTCGGCGCGACGGTCCTCACCGAAGACGTCATGCGCGGACTGACATCTCACGACGGGACACGCGCTACGTTCTTGGGTGTGATCAAGAGCTACGTCGCGTGGGCGATTCACGCGGCGACGCCCGCGCTGTTCGCCGTCGCGTTCGCGTACGGCGGTTCGGAGTCGTCGGAGTCGTCGGAGTCGTCGGAGTCGTCGGAGTCGTCGCGGGGCTCGTCGTCGCGGGGCTCGTCGTCGCGGTTCGGGATCTGTTTCGACGAGGCGCAGCGATGGGCGTGGACGATGGATCCGTACGTGGGCCGTGATACTCACGTGGGCGTCGGGTACGTGGGCTCATTCGAGTACGTGTCCTATGCGGTGCTCTCGCGCCTCGCGTTTTACGCGTTTGCGATTGCCATCGCGATTGCGTTTTTCGTCGTCGTCCCTCGCGACGAGCGATGGTACACCCCGAGTGGTTCGCGCACGATGTACGCGTACCTGCTTCACCTGTTGGTGTTGAGGTCGTACGAGCTCGTTCGTGACGGGACCGGTTTAGGGGGAAGTATGCCGCTGTGGGCGAGCGCGGCGGTGAGTTTGGCGATGATGCCAATCGCGACGAGCGTGGGTTTGATGTCGTCGCGGTGCAAGGCGTGGACGCGTTGGGCGGTGGAGCCGAACTTGGGGCGGTGGCTGTTCCCGGACGATCACGCGTGAGTGGTGAGACGCGGGGTGGGGGGATGGGGTTCGAGCGTGGACGACGTCGACGCGACGCGGGGAGAGGAACGACGACGCGGCGATTGTCGAGACGATTCCGCCCCTTAGCCAGATAGCCAGAGCTTGTGAATTTTAAGAGTTAGTCGGGCGAAATTTTGCTGCTGGGGAGCTGAAGCGCGACCGACCGAAGACGCCTCGGAACCTCGTGGAACTACGCAACACTTCGCGGGGAGGACGCTGACATCACGACGCCGATGATGTCCGCACCGAGGCCAAAAAGAAAAAAAATGTCGACACCCAGGATCGAACTGGGGACCTCTAGATCTTCAGTCTAGCGCTCTCCCAACTGAGCTATATCAACTTTGACATATGACTGATGTGCCTGAATTCACAGGCTAGAAGGTGTAATTGGATCTCCGCATTCACGGAGCCAGGTGTTCCGGTGTGATTACTCAACGGTCCTCTTTCTGGACTTATGACACAGTGCTAATCCGGTCGGTTGACTCACGATACGAACCCGGTAGACCCTCGTTTCTTGGTTTCTCAATCGCGGCGCACCCGGTCGCGGACATTTTATCCGGTCCTCGTCCGAGCTGGCTGGCCGGGCGCGGTCGACGAGAACAGTTCCTGCAAAAATTCTCCTCGTTTTGAATCCGGCGCTTTGCTTTGAAACTCGGCACGTCCGAGGACGCATCACACGCCAGCGCGGGGCCGCGGGGGTGCCACGATGGACGCCGACTTCGGCCAGCAAAGCCAAGCGTTCACGCTCCTCCATGACAAGAACATGCTCGCTCCCGCGAGCGCCGCGTCGTGGTGCCCGACCATGGACCTCCTCGCGCTCGCCACGAGCGACGGGCAGCTCGCGCTGAGCCGGCTGGACTGGAACAAGACCGGGGGCGAGCGCGAGAACCGGCTGTGGACCGCCAATCCCGACTCGCCCGTCACCTCGCTCGGGTGGCGACCCGACGGTAAGATCCTGGTGTCCGGCCACGCCGACGGCGCGGTCCAGCTGTACCACGCCGAGGACGGGGAGGTGCTGCACGCGTCGACGCCCCATCGCGGATCCGCGGTCACGTCGCTGCACTGGCAGGACGCGCCCGCGGAGGACTCCAGACGATCGGCGTGCGCGTATCAGAGCGCGACGTCGCGGTTCGCGCTGCCCACCAACGGCGGCGGCGGCATCCACGACCGCCCGAGGCGAGACGGCGCCAAGGCGGACGCGGGTGCCGGCGCGGGTGCCGGCGCTTGGACGCGTCCGCCGGGCGCGGGCGCGAGGGCTCTGTTCGACCACTTCGACCCCCCGACGCGCCTCACCGTCCTCTGCAGCGGCGACGCGCGCGGCGACGTCGTCATGAGCGCCTTCGGCATCTTCCCCATCGCGTCCGCCCGCGTCGCCGACTGCCCCGCGGACTTCCCCATCGCATCCGCTCGCACAGCTGGCGGCGGCACAGCTGGCGGCGCCGAGGAGCTCGCGGTGCTTCACGCGTCGCTCGCGCCGGACCTCTCACGAATCCTCGTCGCGTTCCGGGCCAACGGCGACGTCGACGCGGTGGGCGCGTCCGCGGCGATGCCGCTGTTGGCGTTACGATCGGTGGAGATGTGCGTCGCGGCGTCCCACGGCTCGCAGATTGCGTCGCTGGCGGCTGAGATCGAAAAAGAGGCGAGTTCGTGCGCTACGACGTGGCGCCAGGCGCGGTTGGATTTCGACGCGCGAATCGACACCCTGAGGGAACGGGTGGGGGAGGGACGCGACACGGGAGGGCGTGGGGGACGTGGACAAACGCGATTAAGCGCCGGAACGAACAAACGCGCGGACGATTCCATGGACATGGACGATTCGACGGGTGACGATTCGACGGGGGCGACGACGAGCGAAAACGCCGATCCGAATACGAAGGGACGCGAACACGAAAGGACGCGTCCGACGATCGAGGACCTGCTCCTCGCGTACCTCGCCACCGGCAGGGTCGACCCCGGGGTGGAGCAGTTCCTCGCGCACGAGTTCCAGCCCAGGGACGTGCGCAGGCTGGCGCGGTCGGTCGACGCCGCGGCGACCAAGGTGCACGCGATTCTTTCAGAAAGAATCGCGCCGGCGGCGCAATCGTGCGCGCTTCGAATCGCGGAGCTCAGGGCGCTCGCGCGTTGGCGGGAGCGATCGGGCGCCATCGGACTGGACGAACGCGCCGCGGACGTGGCCTTAGCCGCGGCGGAATCTTGCGCGCTCGCGGCGTTCTCCGCCGCGCGTCTCGCCACCGCCGCCGCCGCGAGGCTCCGGGCGTTTTTCACGCTCCTGCTGCGGACGCAGAGGCAGATCGCGTTCGGGTCGCCGGACGGATTCGGCGCCGGCGACGACGCCGACGCGCCCCCGGCGCTCGACGCGAAGCTGGTGGAGGAGTTTCTCGTGGACGGGCTGACGCGGGATACCCTCGGCGACCGCCTCGGATCGAACCGCGCCGCGTCGGACGGTCGCGTCGGCGAGGACCCGCGCGGCGGACCCGTAAACCCTAACCCTAACCCTAACCCGGGCGCGATCCTCGGCGCCGCCGGCGCCGCCTTCACGGCGGCGGTGCGCGCCGCCGCCGCCGCCGCCGGCTTCGGCGACGACGGGACCGGCGACCGCGACGACGATATATACGACGACGACGCGCTGTGGGCCGCGTGCGCCCGACTCAAGGGCTCGTGCGCCCAACTGCTCCAAGCCCCGCGCGACGCCATGTCGAGATCCCTCGTCTGGGATCGCGCCTTTCCCATCGTCCGCTCCGGGTCTGGGTCCGGGTCCGGGTCCGGGTCCGTCGAGCCCGGGACCCTAACCCGAACCCTAAACCCGCCCCGAGTGACGCACGGGGGATGGTCCGACGACGGCGAATCCGAGACGCTCGTGTTTCACGCCGGCGTCGGCTCGTCGCACGTCGGGATGCTGCGCCTCCTCGGGGGTGTGCCCGAGAGCGCGCTCGCGCTGGAGGCGCCCCCCGGACACGTCGTCGTCGACGCCGCGGCGTACACCGAGGGGCGGTGCCTGGTGTTGCTGCAGCCCGCGGGGTCCAGTTCCGGGTCTGGTTCCGGGGCGGGGGCGGTTGAATGGGAGGAAGCCGCGAGCGTGGTCATGGCGGATCCGCGCGCGCTGGCGGCCCGGGGCGGCGTTTCCGGAGCTCGAAGTCTCGAGGGAGGAGTCGGGGGCGACGGTGGGTACGCGCTCGTGGACGCGGACGCGCTCGGCGCGGCGCCGACCGAGCCGCCTGGCTGCGTGCCCGCGCGAGGGGTGCTGAGGATGACCGCGGGCGGCGGGGGCGGAGGCGCGAGGCGCAGGTCGCTGCCGGGGACGGTGGCGACGGCGCCGCTGGCGGTGGGGCGCCAGAAGGGCCTCGCGGCTGTGCTCGTGGGTCAGAAGAGGATCGTGCTGCTGGACCTCGAGGAGGACGAGTGCGACGAGGACGAGTGAGCGACGGATAGTGACGTGAGCTCGCCGCGATCGTTTGTTTCATGAGTTGAGAAGTGCTAGTGCTACGTCATCTTAATCCTAGGTCCAGCGCGGGTAAGTCACTAGGCTTTGTAGAAACCCACCAACAGTAAGAAGAGAAACTTTTGATGATGCCGCCGTTCTAGCCGTCGCATCATATCAGCGCCGCGGAGCAAGTGATCAAATAACCGAAGAACAGTAAAAACGGATTGTCCAAGGAATGCGGCGCCACCATCTCCAGTATCGTTATCACTATCGGCAGGACGCACACGAAGAATATCAGCTCTTCATCTGACATGGTGTTGAGATATATCAACACCGACACGAGCGTCCCGAGGAAAACCGTTCCCGAACCTTCGATGGATCGAGTGAAGACCCGATCGCCGGAGAAGAGGCCGCGAGTTCGATACTTGTGAGTTCCCCCGAACCACTTCCTATCTTCCCAAAATACCGCGACAGGTTCGGCTAGGCCGTCACCGATCGCCACCGCGAGTATCGGGATCATCGTCCATTTCGCATGACGCATGACCCGTAAAACGACGGAGAAACCCCCGATGATCACGATGGAAAGAGGAATCTGAATCCAAGCGTATATTTGCGACAGCCCTTTATCTTCAGGTCTGTCCGAAGAGGCGTACATCGTCTGGACGATCGGAATCAATCGTCGCACGGGCTTCGTGATGAGAAGCAATATCCAGCCGACCATGTTTATGTTCCACAGCGCCCATATCGCGCTCTCCGCTTCCGATAGAGGCATGTGCGCGTCGAACCAAAACGGCACGGCGAAAAAAGCGACGTGAATAATTTTGCGGGTGTACGCCACCCGCCACCCTCTGTTCTCCACACACCATCCAGTGCCATACAACAGAAGCGTGAGAAAAAATGTCTTTGCGAGGAGGCTCAGGAATAGCAGAGCCGCGTCGAGTTGCTGCGCGGTTGCGGTGAGAAAACAAATCGTGCCCAAGAAACATATCTGCAAGATGAGGGCTGCTCCGATGAGTGCTGGGGCGTTCTCCTTGAAGAAAAGCAGGAACGGGTCCTCTTTTTTAAGCTCGCCGGTGTCTTGATTTTCATAGTATCCGCTGTCTTGTCGTTCATCGGATTTTTCTGGCCCCATGACGAAGTCGCGACGAGGCGTGTTCTACGCTCGCGTGGTGTGTTCTACACTCGCCGTTGACGCCCGAGCAGTCAGTCGGCCGAATTTGCCCTCACCGGGGTCTCGTCCCGGATCGATCGCAGGGACGACGACGCGCGCGGGTCCCTCGACGGGTTGGGCGGGCCGGGGCGATGGGCCGGACGCGCGCTTCCGCCGAGCGCCCCGGATCCTTTGCGGACGGTGCCCGTGCGGAACTCCGGCGGTGGGCGGATCTTGAACACGGCCCGGGGTCGGACAAGACACCACACGAAGGTTCTGCTGGGACCGCGCGGAGCTTTGCGTGTTACGACCGAAGATCGAAGTCTCGAAGTAGCACTAGGCTTCCGAGAGTTGCAGTGCAGCTCACGAAAGGCAGGAATGACCTTGATGTATGGGCGCGCGGTGCGGAGAATGGAGACGTCTCATCTCGTTATTATTTCACAGCCGGGCGCGCATAACGAGATTTGACGATCCGATTAACGATGTGACACTCGCCAGGAATTGTAAATCCTGGCCACTCGCTCGTTGAACACAAATAACGATAACGAATTCAATTCAATCTCACGGGGTTCCCGCCACAGCGTTTTTTCATGGCCATCATCAAATTCCCAACCATGTGGTTTGCGTGAACGAGCGCTCGCAAAAAGCGACGATTCGCCCGGGTGGGCGCGGCGGCAGTGTTGAGCGCGCGGAGCGGCGATGTCGATGCTCGCTCTCGCCGTTCGTCGCGGCGCGCACGTGTTCCGCGACGTCGCGCGTGCCACCGGTGTCCGTCCCCTCGCCTCTTTCCACTGCAGCGCCCAGGTACGACCGCCCCCCCCCCGATGTTGTTGCCCGCCCCGCCACGAAGAAGCAGCACCTTTTTTCAGACCCCTGTGACACGTCCCTCGCGATCATAAATTCCAGACGATGGGTGCCTTCAACGATAACGTCACGTTCTCCCACATCGCTCGCGAGTGGCGCTGCAAGTGGGAGTCCAAGGAGGGCGACCTCGCCGAGCTCCAGAAGGTCCTGGACTCCAAGCTCGCCGCCATCAAGGCTGTCGACGGGGTCGTCTCCGTGCAGCGCGTCGTCTGCGGTGGCTGCCAGGATTACAAGGTCGTGACCAAGCTCGACGCCGACAAGTTCGGCGCCTGGGAGGAGGCCAAGTTCGCCCCGGAGGCTGAGTTCCTCGCCGAGATCGAGAAGCTCGGCGTGAAGAGGATCGAGACCCAGACGTACACGCTGGAGACCCTCTAGACGTCCCTAGATCTAGAGCTCGCATGAGAGGGACGATCGACGCGACCCCTCGGGGAAGCCGAAGGCGGATCCATCTTGATTAACCGCATTTACATCGCATCGCACTGCGCTTTTAGTTTCGGCTCCCAACTTCTCGCGCCAAACTTCCGTATGGCGCGCAAGGACGCAATCTGGCAATCAGAACGACCAATCAGAAAGCGCACAGCCAACCTGCCAACGAAGCCGTCCACTAGCGCTCCTCCCACGGCACGAGCCGATGTCGCTCCCTCTCGCCGCGTCGGCGTCGACCCGCGCATCCGGCGCGTCCGGCTCTCGCCCCCGCGCCCCGGCGACCGCCCCGGCGACCGCCCATCGCCCCGCCCGCGCCCGCGACCGCGGTGGTCATCCGAGTCGGAGACTTCATCCGAATCACATCGCGTCTCGTCACAGAGGCTCGACGATTGGACGCGCGGCCATCGCCGCTGACACGGCGGAGAGCGACGCCGCGGACGGCGTCGTTCCCGCGTTCGGCGAGGGAAGCCCGGCGTGGCCGCTCGTACACGCCGACCTCAGGTCCGGCAAGTTCGGCAAAGTCCGAACCGTCTCCGTCGCCGACGCGAAGGATCTCATGGCGCGAGGCGCGTCGCTCGCCGACGTGAGGCCCCGCATCGAGTTCGAGGAGTTCCGCGCCGGCGTCGACGGGGACGACTCGCTCGACGTCCGCAACGTCCCGTACATGGTGCCGCACAGGAGCGTCGCCAAGCGGTGGCAGGGTTACATGCTGTGCACCAAAGACGGGCTGAAGGAACGCGACTGGCGATTCACCCGGTCGTTCGCGGAGCGCTTCCCCGACAAGTCCGCGCCCATCGTCGTGGGATGCAAAACCGGCGGCGATATCGGCATGGAGCCCATACGGATCGAGACGGACCCGAGCACGGGGCGGACGAGGCAGGTCATACCGGAGGGGAGCAGCCAGTACGGCGACAAGAGCAAGAGCAATTCGCTGATGGCGATTTACGAGTTACAGCAGGCGGGATACACGAACCTGTACCACCTGGACGGCGGCGTGACCAAGTGGTGCGTGGACGGCGAGCGGCACCAGGGGGATCCCTACAAGTTTTACTTCCACCCGACGATCCTGCCCGGCATCCTGTTCCAGCTCATCATGGTGGAGGGCATCGTGGTTCGGTCAAACATGGCTTACGTGAAGAAGTTTCACCCGGAGAGCTTCGACCAGATCAACAACACCAACGCGCTGTACGGGATCATAAACGACCTCATCGCGAACTCGCCCATCAACTGGATGTTCGACTACTACAGCTGAGGGGCGCGTTAGGAGGGGACGTGTGCTCGTAGTAGTGGACTTGTAGTGGACAGACGTAAAAGTTTCCTTCGCTTCGTACGCGCCGACTTTTTTCAATCTGCGCGAACCGCGCCGCCGCGGCGTGAGTCGGACGAACTCAGCAACAGAGCGACGCCTCCCTCGCCTTTGCGATGATGGTGTGCACCAGGCTCGCGTGGTTCGACTCGGGCATCGCGGTGAAGAAGTTGCGCATGACGGTGACGCTCGAGTCCAGCGCCGCCGCGTAATGCCACCACCCGCAGGGCACCTGTGAACAAAACACGATGTCAGACTAATTGCCCGTACGAAAATAAAAAATAAACTCACGAGGACCACCTCGCCGGGCTCGAGCACGAACACCGTCGGCGTCGCGTCGCGCAGGTACCCCCGGGGCTGGCAGTCCTTAGGCGCGACGGGATCGATCCTGGATTGCCGCGTCTCCGTTTCCCCCTCCAACACGTCCAGGTGCTCGGCGTCCGACGGCGGGTAACAGACGAAGAGTTTGCGACCGCTCGCCTGTCCCAGCCAGGCGTGCGCGTTGGCGCAGTCCTGGTGAAGCCTGGTCACCGTCCCGCACGGCCCGACGAACACCTTGGACAGCCCGGCGCTCAGCGACGTCGCCATCTCGTCTCGAGCGCCGGGCGGCGCGTTTGGAAGTATCGCGGAGTGCGTCTCCGCGACGATGTCGACGACCTGGTCGCAACGCCTCGTGAACGCCGGCGGCGGAAACGCCTCGGAAACGGTCGAAGACGAACCGTCGCGAACCTCGATGAACCCCGTCCCGGACCCGGACCCACCGCCGCGACGAACGCCGTCAGCAGTTTCGGGGTGTTCAAACACCCCGTGCCGCAAGCCGTTGGCGTAAAACGGCGCATCCGCGACGCGAAGCGATCCGACGTTGTCCACCCCCGGTCGCTCCGAGCAGTACCGCGAGTACTCGAGCATGGACAACGCGGCGGACCTCTGCGCACCCCCCGTGCGTTCGTCCAACGCGTCCTCCCGTCTCGCGGGCGCGCGATCGTTGCACCGAACGAACGATCTTCCAAACCGAGCGCCGAGTTCGCGGACCGACCACCCCAGACCCGGCCAATCTTTTCCCCCATCCGTCACCACCACCGGCGCGCCGACGCCGCCGTCGCACACCAGGTACGTCTCCGCCACCGTCGCCGGGTCCGGGTCCGACACCCGCGTCACCCGCGACGCGTTCGGGTGCGAGTCGAGGAGATGCGAGACGACGTCGGCGGCGGAAATCGTCGCGGAGGGTCCCCTCGTCGCTCTCGCGTGCGCCGAGACTCGCGCGCAAAAGTCGACGAAGGAGTCCCACTCGTTCGTGGACCGACGCGGGGCGACGTCCCTGGCGGCCGCCATGTTCGCCGCGTGCGGGGCGTGCGTCGGGTTGTTTGGGTCCGGTCCGAGGCGGAGCATCATCCTCGCGGCGATCGTCTGGAGCTGGTCGAAGTCCATGTCGAGCGTCGCCGGCGATTGGGGCGCCGCCTGCGACGTCCCCTGCGACGAGCACACGCCTCGGCCGCGCGACTTGTGCGCGGCGTCCTCGTCGCATCGGGCGTCCCAGCCGATCGCGGCGGGGAACTGGACGACGTGGATCTCGGGGAACGCGCCGCCGCCGCCGAAGTAGGCGTCGTTCGCGGGGCGCCAGGCGTCCGCGAGGCGGCGACCGTACCGCGGAGGGCCGTCGATCTTCTCGTCGGATCCGATGTCGTCGAGGAGGGCGTCGTCGCCGGGGGCGTCGGTCCGAGGCTCTTCGCCGTTCACCAGGCATCGATCGGACAAGAGCGCGCCGAGATCGGCCGCGGTGATGGGTCGGCCGCCGTCGGCCATCCTTCCACGAACGTCTCGCGCGCGGCGGAGTGAGAAGCGACGGAGCGTTTTCTCGAGCGGTCTGAGGAAAAACGCTCCCGATTGAGAGGTGACGCGACAGTCGGCCAGTCGGCTTTTTTGATAAAAGTTAGACATGGGAAGTTTCAGTGCATACGGTAAATAGCAAATAGCCGGGGGAGGAGGAGGTGGAGGCGGATGGGGCGGCGGCGGCGGGGAATGGTAAGGGACACGCGCGAGAGGGAAAGAGTTTCGACGTGATGTGCAGTGTGAGTGTGATGGATGGACGTGAGTGACGAATTTTGAATAAAACCGGAGCGACATGAACACCGCTTTTTCCTGCGGGACCTGCATTTCTGAGCCAGGCGAACTTACCTGCGCCTCTGTCGGTAATGAGCGTCCACCCGCCGTCTCACAGGGAAGACTTTATTTTCCTTGTCCTGCTTGAAGCACTTGCAGCAGTAGTAGCAGCACGCGATGATGCTCAGGGAGGTGGCGACGATGATAGCTATAGTTACTCCTGTGATGAGTTTAGGATCGTTGAGGAGGCAGCAGTCATCCGAGGTGCCGGCGCAGCATACTTCCTCGTTTCTCGAGGGGTGATAGCACCACCTCTTGTCGTTCTTCTGGCTGATATAGCCGCAATCTCCCG
>Ga0181573_10005454_pt1 | contig 10552 bp, 4 predicted proteins | sample 101ome_25_FD_148643 | JGI IMG/M metagenome (GOLD analysis project Ga0181573, IMG submission 148643) | Coastal salt marsh microbial communities from the Groves Creek Marsh, Skidaway Island, Georgia - 101409BT metaG (spades assembly) | ecosystem: Environmental > Aquatic > Marine > Intertidal zone...
CGGGGCCTGCTGAGCGGTGGCATCCTTCGCCGGCTCCTGGGCCTTTTGAGCGGCGGCATCCTTCGCCGGCTCCTGGAAGGCGGCCTTCGCCGGCTGCTGGACCGCCCGCTCGGGCTCGACCGAGCTCGACTGCGCCGCCTTCGCCATCGCGTTGGAACGCTCCCTGTGCCCGACGTCGGCTTCTTCCCCGGCTTCTTCCCCAGTCTGGACGGCGGCGGTTGCGTTGACGTTGACGGCGCTGACGGCGACGGCTTTGACGTCGTTGACGGCGCTGACGGCGGCGGCTTTGACGTCGTTGACGGCGCTGACGGCAACGGCGCTGACGTCGTTGACGTCACTGGCGTCGCCGGCGTCGTCGTCGGCGTGCCCTCCCGAAGGGGCGGGAGCGCCGGCGACGTCGACTGTCGCGTTCACCATCCCAATCTCCCCCTCCGTGAGCTTCATCATGAACCTCTCTCGCGTCTCCGAGTCCGCGCTCTCCCACAGCGACGAGAGGAACTTCAAGAGCGTCTTCCTCCGCGGCGTCGCCGTGCCCTTGGCGACGTAATCGGCGCTCGTCATCTTCTCCACTTCCGCCTTGGACAACCTGCTCTCTCTCGACGACTTTTTTCGCCAGGACCTCTTCGACCTCATCCGGCTCCCGCTCATTTCCGGGTCATCCTCCTCCCAGGGATCATCCTCGCTCGACTCGCTCGACTCGCTCGACTCGCTCGACTCGACTCCGATCGGCCCCAAGTCGTCGTCGACCGTCCCGGCGCCGTAATTCGCGACCACCGTGGGGGTGCCCTTCATGCGCCAGTGGTCCGGCCACTTCTCCCACTTGTCGTCCCCCTCCGGCACCTCCGCGTCGTTGTTGCCCTGGCTCAAGTCCAAGCCGTCCGAGTCACCGCCGTCCGGGCTCATCGCTCCCTCCGAGTCACCCGCGGCCGAGGTCGCCGTGCTCGCCGTTCCGCACGACGCGTCCTTCACGGAACCGTCCGCGTTGATCGCCGTGGGCGGCGCGAACGCCTCGATCGTCTTGCCGCCCCAGCTGGCGTCGACGAGCCCGATGGGCACGGTGCCGTCGAAGTGGCGGTACAGTCGCCTGCCGAAGGTGTAGCACACCGCGCTGAACCAACCCCCCATCGCGGGCGACCCTCCGCCGTAGGGCAGCGTCGGGTCCGCCATGTCGGCGACGGACTTTTGCGGGTAGAACGCTTCGGGGGAACTCGTCGCCCAGATCGACTCCTTGTACGGCTCAACCGTGATGTACGGCGGCACATCGTTCACCGGTACATTATACGCCTGCATCTTGAGCGTCGCGAACCGCATGAGCGGGTAGTTTCCCGAGTCCGCGATGTCCGCGTCCGCGTCGAAGGCGCCCGCCATCGCGAGCTGCATGTTGCTCTGGCCGCTGCACAGCCAAACCTCCCCAAACGCGACGTTGTCGCGCACGATCGGGTCGAGCCCGGGGGAGGAGACGACGAGCTGAAGGCCGGAGGACGCCGGCGTGGGGGGAAGGCGCACGGTCCACGCGCCGGTGTCGTCGGCGACGGCGGTGGCCATCACGCGCGTGGATCCGCCGAGGTGGAGGACCCACCTCGGTTCGTCCGAAGACGCCGAGGCATCATTCGCATTGGATCTGTCGAAACTCGAGTTGTCATCCTCCTTCGTTGGGTCTCGCTCGGCGTCCCTCTCGGCGCCGCCGCGTCCGAGATGGGCGCCGTCCCCCTGCCGGGGGTCGACGACCTGCACCGTGACCGCCGCGCCGGGCGGGGCCCAGCCCCACACCGCCGCGGACTCGGGCGCGCGCTGAAAAACGGCGTTGTGGCCAATGACGAGCGGCACGGAGAGCGCGCCCGCGGACGCCGCGCCCGTCGCCGCGCCGCCGCCGCCGCCCTCCCTCGCGACGAAGCCCTCGCCGGGGATATCCCGGTCTCGTCGCCCCGAGGAACGCGGCGGGGCCTTCGCGTCGGCGCCGCCGAGCTTCGAGGCGGCCGATCGGGAGAGGACGGCCGCGGGCGCGGGCGTCGGATGCGCGAACATCTGGAGCGTCGCCAACACCCCGAGCCAGCACACCGCGAGGACGCCCGCGGCCCATCGGCGGCCGCCCCGATCGCGCGGTCGCCTGGCGGCGCTCGAGACGTCCCCGTGGAGTAGGGGTATGGTGTCCGCGTCGTCCGCATCCCCGGCGACGGCGGCGGCGCCCGCCCGGGGGGCCACGGCACCGTGGCGCTCCATCGAGATGATGACCCCGCGACCCGTCCGAGAAGGAGGTGTAACAGACGACTGTGTTCGACACCACGAAGCTCCGAGACTGGGCGACTCCTGACTGACGCTCGTGAGATTACGCGTAACCTGTAAAGTCTCGGAATTTGCGAATTTGGGTTTTTTTTTCAAAAAAAAAGTTTTTTCATCATCAGGTCATCGGCACCTCGCCTGCTCGCGGCGGGAAACGACGTTTGTGGCAAAGCCAAAGACGGGCCCGCGCCGATGGGAGTGTCGGAGCTGTGGAGCCGGGGCTTCGCGCTCTTCCCGGAGGCGGGGGCGGGAGAGGAGGAGGACGCGACGGATGGGGCGGCGACGCGCGGGGCGTCCCACGGGACGGACGGCGGCGAAAGAGGCGGCCGACCACGGTGGGGAAGCACCGCCGAGTTCGTCCTCGCGGCGATCGGGTCGGCGGTGGGCCTGGGTAACCTGCTGAGGTTCCCTTACATGGTGTACAAGCACGGCGGGTGCGCGTTCCTCGTGCCGTACGCCCTCGCCGTCGTCTTCCTCGGCGTGCCCATCCTCGCCATGGAGCTCGCGCTGGGGCAGGTGGCGCAGAGCGGCTGCGTCGACGCCCTCGCCGCGATGCACGCGAGAGCCTGGGGGATCGGAGCCGCCGCGACCGCGGGCGCCTTCCTGCTCGCGAGCTACTACTGCGCAGTGCTGGCGTGGGCGTGGTGCTTCCTGGCGGCGACGTGGCAGCCGACGATGCCGTGGAGCGACGGCAGGGCGGCGGCGTTCTTCGTCGACGACGTCCTCGCGCGATGGGACAGCCGCGACGGGACGGCTTCCTCGCACGTCCGGGCGAACGGGGGGGCGAACGGGCCCGACGGATCCGACGGCGCGGACGGCGCCGTCGCCGCGTTCGCACGCCTGGGCCTCGGCCCGATGAACTGGTGGCTCGTGCTGGGACTCACGCTGACGTGGGCGATGTGCTTCCTCTGCGTCAAGAGGGGCGCGGAGAGCGCGGGCAAGGCGGTGTGGATCACCGTCCCGTTGCCCTACGCCGCGTTGCTCGTCTTATTCGTCAAGGGCGTCTTCGACTGCCCGGGAGCCGGCGTTGGGGTTCGCGCGTACCTCGGGACGATCGACGTCAACACGCTCGGTAAGGGCGAGGCGTGGATCGACGCGATTGGTCAGATATTCTTCGGTTTATCCGTGTGCTGCGGCGCCATGCCCGCGTACGCGTCCAACTGTTCTTTAAGAGAACGGTGCGGAACCAACGCGATTCGCGTCGCCGTCGCCAACTCGGTCACGTCGCTCCTCTCCGGATTCGTCGTGTTCGCCTTCCTCGGGCACCTCGCGAGGGTGGAGTCGGTGGACGTTGGTGACGTGGCGGAGGGCGGTTGGTCCCTCGCGTTCGTCGTCTACCCGACGGCGTTTTCCACGTTTGGCTCCCCGGGGGGTCAAATCTTCGCCACTTCGTTTTGGCTCGCGATTTTGACGTTGGGCGTGGACTCGGCGTTCGCGCTCACCGAGGCGGTGGTGTGCGCGGTTTGCGACCGGTCGAGGTATTGCGCCGAGAACCGGGGTTTCGCCGCGTTTTGCGTGTGTTTTCTGTGTTGGTGCCTCGGGCTCGTGATGTGCACCCGGGGGGGGTATCACGTGGTCGACATCGTGGACGCGTACGTGTCGAGGTACACGCTGACCATCGCCGGACTCGCCGAGTGCGTGTTCGTGGGTTGGGTGTACGGCGCGGAACGGTTGCGGGACGAGACCCGCGTCGTGTCCGGGCACGATTTCATGGGCGTGGGGTCCTATTTCCCGGTGACGATCAAGTACGTCGTACCGGCGGCTCTGGTGACCATGCTCTCGTATCAAATCGCGACCGAGGCGCGAGAAACGTACGGGGGGTACCCCCGGTGGGCGACGATCTCGTTCGGGTGGGGGCTGTGCGTGGTGGCGCCGCTGAGTTTGGCGTGCGTCGGGGTGGCGAGGCCGCTCGACGTGGGGCGGAAGTTTTGCGAGGGAGTCGGCGGGGCCCCCGGGGTGTTCGACGGGTCGCGTCCTTATTCTTTGGGGGTGAGATTATCCGACGAAGGCGTCGGCGTCGGACGGACGACGCGGGTCACCGACGGGGTTCGAACCCTCGACCGCGGGGAGGTGGAGATGGGACCGAGCGGGATCTGATTCGCCCGGGATCTGATTCGCCCGACATGTGATGGCACACGACCGAGCGCGGCTCGTTCACGCGTAGACTAAAAGTTAGTTACAGTACTACAAGCGGAGGCTAGCCCCGCCCTCCCCACGGAAAGCCGCCGCCCTCACCTTCCCCTCACGGGTTCCTCCGAGAAGACCTTCTTCCCGCCCTTCCCGACCTCGCCGCTCGCCTTCGTTTTCCCCTCGGGCGCCTTGAAGTGTTCCTCCGGTCGCATGCGCTCCGCGCCCCCAACCGGATGTCGCCCCCGCGGGTGAAAAGGTTTGTTATCGCCGTTTTCATACGACTCGTGCCAACCCGGGTTTTCCTTCCAAAACTCCCCTTGCTTCCGCGCCACGTCCCACATCAGCCCGAGGTGCTTGGGCAAGGGCGCGAGCGTCGCCGCGGCGATGGCGCCCGACGCGGCGACGGCCGGGACGCCGACGCCCGGGAAGACGGAATCGCCGCATCGCACGAGCTTGGGAATCGGGGATAGGACGCCGGGCTGCGGAACCTCGGGCAGCGGCAACACCCCGAAGAGCTTACCCCCCGCGGGTAACGCCGGGCCGTACGTGCCCCGGTGCCTGCGCAGGAACCTCTGGTGCGTCAGCGGGGAGGCGTAGATCTCCACCTCCACCCGCTGCTTGACGTCCGGGATGATCCGCTCAATCGTGTCCCACAAAATCTTTGCGCGCTCTCGCTTGTACTCCTTGTACTCTTCGCTGTTGCGGTCCTTCCCCTCCCACAGGTCGAACGGCTCGCTCCCGGCGGTGTACACGTGCACGATGTGCTTCCCCGGTGGGGCCACCTCGGGGTCCAGCACCGTGGGCACGAAGATGGTCACCACGTTCTGCGGATCCCCCAACGGCCGAGACCAGTCGCTCACGGCGAGGTGCGAAGGGTCGAGATCCGGCAAACCCGTCGCGTCGATGCCGAGGAAAAGGTGCATGATGGACCCGAGCGCGGGGATCTCCGCCATGTCCTCCTTCCAGTCCGCGGCGTTGGGTAGACCCTGAGCGACGAGTTCGTCGCGGTCGGGGAGGAGGGGAACGGTGTCCCAGATCGTCGCGTTGCTCACGACGGCGCGTTTGGCCCTCACGACCCTCCCGCCTCGCAAAACCACCCCCGTCGCCTCGCCCTCCTCCACTATGATCTCGTCCACGTGCTTCTTCAGCTCCATGCTCCCGCCGAACTTCTCGAGGCACCCGACGAGCTTGTCCACCACCGCCTGGGTCCCGCCCGTGGGGGCGCACAGCGAGGCGCCCGGCCGGTGAAAGCCCGGGATGGAGTAGATCATCGTCGCGCCCATCGTGCCCTCCGCCGGGTACCCGCTGAAGAACGCGAGCATGTCGATCCACTGCTTCAAGAACGGCTCGGTGACGTACTGCCTGGACAGTTTATGGAACGAGTCCAGGATGTACGGTATGTCCAGCATCACCTTTGGGTGCGTCAGGTAGAACGGGATGGCGATCACGGTGCTCAAGAGCAGACCAGCGTCTTGACGCAGCGCCGTCAGCGGGCACGCGTCCAGGGCGTCGTACAGGGGCTCCAGCCGCCCCTTCAGCGCCTTCCACTCTTTAATCGCCAACTCCGAATCCGTCGCCTTCTCGCGCAGCAGGTCGCAGAAACCGCCCGGGGCGTCGTCGTCGCCCAGCTGGAACCGCCAGTGACCCTCGGGCGTCCACATGCTGATGCCGTCGTAAGTTCGCGCCGGCATCGTCTCGTCCAAGGCGTCGAACACCATTCGCAGCGGGTTCCCCGTCGGCCTGTCCAGACCCTCCCAGATGGACGGCCCGACCTCGAACCTCCACAGCCCGCCGTCCTTGTCCCTGTGGTCGAACATGTGGCAGCACCCGCCGGCGAGGTAGTGCGACTCGAAGAGCTTGACGCTGTAGCCGTACCGGGCGAGGAGCGAGGCGGCGGAGAGGCCGCCGATGCCGCTGCCGATGACGACGACGTCGTACTCCTCGTCGGTGTCCTTGGCGGAGACGCCGGATTTGGTCGAGGCGACGGGCGTTGGGTCGTTCGGTGCGGCGGAGGCGCGCGCGCGGGTCGACGCGCGTCGCGCGGATGAGTTTTCGCTGGGAGTCGCGCGGGTGGTGGGGAGCCCGAGGATCCTCGGGGCCCGGGCGTCGCGAGCGCGGAGGGACGTCACGGCGCCGAGGCGACGCGCGGGGAATCCCTGCGCGGCGCGTCTCGTCGTCAGCGTCATCGACGCCGTCGTCGCCGCCGCCATCGTCGCCGGCTCGACCGCCAACCCCGGATAAACGAACCCCGCCAGATTGATTACGCACGAGCGCCGAGCGAGTGTACCGATGCGCGGTGTGTTCCGGTCTCCGCGCGCGCGCTCGGGCGCTGCTCCGTGTCTCGCGTGGGGGCGTGTCGCGGGTGACGCCGATCGCGCTCGCGCGTTCACCTGCTGCCGGTTTCGCGTGAAGGCCCGCGGAGTGTGAGGCGACGTCGGTGGCCCGCACCATCCCTGGGCGGGCAACCATCGCTCACCGGTCTCCGCACAACAGTTGGCGATGAGTTGGACGAAGATTCTCCCAGATTCGGCCAATCACAGCTCGCCGGATCTGGGGTCCATCTGGAACATTCAGACCCGCGAAGCACCGATCAATCCACCTGGGCAACAAAAACGCCAAACGAAACCGGTGGTCTCACCGCGGGACGTGAGTTGGAATCGCGTCATCCACCTCGAGCAGTCGAGACAGATATTTTGGCGACACGTAAGCTTGGAAAAAGTGCACTTCGCATCGTCGCGATCCTCCGGAACAACCTCCCCGTCTCCCGTCACCCAGCCGTCCAAGAACATGCCCCAACTCGCAAGATACCTCCAGATCAACACCGCGCGCGACGCCACGCCGACCAAGTACGACTACGCCCTCGTGATGAACGGCGAAGACATCGAGACCCAGCCCACGCACGGCGAGGTTCAGCCGAAGAAGAACGTAACGCTGTTTGGCACCCACAACGAGAAGGACTTCGGCTCCGTCGGGTGAGTGAAACGCGCCCAAATATCCGTCCCAAACGACCCGCGCCACGCCGATACTCCGTTCATCACGCCCGTCGCGTCCCGGGTCTTTCCTCGTCGCCCCTTCCACCCCACTCCTCCCGTGCGTGCTCCGGCGATTTGGCACGCCTCGAGAATTCACTCGTTGTTGCTTTTTCTCGCCGCTCTCATCGTGTCCGGCCGCCCGCGCCTCCCTTCGATCCGCAGGAACCCCCCCGCGATCCGCACGTTCGAGGTCATCCCCGGCTCCCACCACGTCCTGGAGGCGTCCGGCCGCAAGCTCGAATCCGTCAAGGCGGTGCTCGTCGTCAACGCCATCTGCACAGCCGCGCCCGAGCCCAACTTTTACGCGCAGGTGGAAGCCGCCGGTAAGGAGATCGGCCCCATGTTCGCGCAACACGACGGCCTCATCGTCAAGCACTTCCTGTGCAGCGCGTGGGGCGACAAGGACATCGGCGGCGGGTTGTACTTTTTCGAGACCAAGGAGCAGGCGGAGGCGTACCTCGCTTCCGAATTTTGGGAGAAGGTCCTCGTCGACACCGAGTGGGACAAGGACAGCATCACGTACGAGTTGTACAGCGTGAACGGGTACGCGATGGCGGCTTGAGTCGGAAGCGACGACGGACCTCACGGCCGACCGACTTCACGGCCGATTACCGCGTGAAAGTCTTCATAGCCTTGTGACACTGTTGATAACATCACGCGACTCAGACCCCCGGCCTGGAGTCCCCGATTTGGACTCGATATCAACTCCAAACCCGATTTTACTTTCAAAACCACGATCAAGTTTGAAAGCAACCGTGTGTCAACATGCATTTTGTCAATCAAATCACCGATCAAGCTCTCGGAGGTCTGCTTTGCGCGCGCAGACGCGTTTTTTGGGTGAGCAGAAGAGCGGCCATCTCACGACGCGCGGCGCGAGGGTGCTCCGGGACGCGACCGAGCGAGGATGTCGCCCGCGGGATCCCCCCATCGTTTTGGCGTCTCGCGCGCGGCCGCCGCGACGCTCCTCGCGCTCGTCGTCGCGTCCGCGTGCGCGCGCCCGTCGTTCGCGCGACTCGATGACGAATCGTGGCATCACGCCGACGACGTGGAGGAGTTCGCGCTGGACGGGCCGGATGCGGTGCAGACGCACGTCGCGTCCGCGCTGCGGGAGAACCGCGAGCGCCCGGACTACGACGCGGCGGTGAACCCGATCCTCCCCGGGGGCCGGGTCCGCGACGTCGCCGTCGCCGTCGCCGCCGCGAGGGGCGACATCAGGCGCCCGGCCTCCTCCGCGGGTCTTCTCGGCATCGGAGCGGGCGGCGGCGACGGCGACGACGACGGCGACGACGGCGACGACGACGGCGCGCGCGCACCCAGCCTCGCGCGCCCCGACGACGACCGAGACGAAGGATCCGACGACGGCGACGACGAATCCGAGGAGTCCTTCGAAGGCGCGGCGTGGGGAAGGCGGGACGTCCTCGGGGGCATGATCGTCGACGACGACGACGACGACGCGGGCACCACGGAAGGCACCCCGGAAGGCACCACGGAAGGCACCCCCCCAGGGCACCAACGCCAGGGTCGATCCCTCGCGCGACTCCGGAGGACGCGCACGACGAGCGTGCTCGACGTCGCGCGGCGCGTTCGCGCGTCGAGATGCGGCTCGGCCATCGCGTCCGGCGCCGTGGCCGCGGCGGGCGCGCTGCCCGTCGATCCCCGCGAGTGGGCCGCCGCGGAGGACGAAGAGACCGGCCTCGGGGTCACCGAGGTGCCGTGGATGATCGCCATGGAGGTTGGAGAGCGACGCGAACGGGAGCGAATGAAGGATCGGCGAATGAAGCGTTCTTCGCGCGGGGCGAATGGGGCGAATGATGGGGTATCCGCCGACGAATCAAAATCAAACTCGAAAGCCGTCTCGTCGCCGGCACCTCCGATGGACGATCGGGAAGTCGAGGTCGAGGCGAGGTACTCGGAGCTTCTGCGGTGGGTCACGAGCAAGGGCGGCGTCGTCGGCGCCGGGGTGAACGTGTCCAGGGTCGTCGGCAAGCCCGGGGACGGTTGGGGTTTCGTCGCGACTGGCGCGGGTGGCGCGGATGGATCGTACGGCGCGAATGGCGCGAATGGCGCGGATGGATCGAATCGTGACGAAGCCGTAACGGTCGTAACGCCCGGCGACGTCGTGTTGAGGGTACCCATCGCGCTCGCGCTGTCACACGTCGCCGCGAGGACGTACAGGGTCGACGACGCGCCCGTCGGTGACTCGCTCCGGAGACTCTTCGACCAAGCGCCCGAACACGCGCTGTGCATGATGCTCCTGCACGAGCGGTTCAAGCTCGTTCACGGACTGGATTCGCCGTGGGGTCCCTACGTACGAACCCTATCGCACGTCGAACCGTCGATCAAGGTGTTGAGGGAGCTGCGGGGCACGTACGCGGACGAGGCGCGGCGGGAGTGGGACGCGCGAGTCAAGGCGGCGCACGAGTGGATCACGGACGTGGGCTGCGGCGGCGCGTTGCGGTCTATGTGCGCGAGAAAGCCCGGGAGGCACGGCGCCGGCTCCGGGTCTTTCAACAGGGACGACGTGCGGTGGGCGCTCGGGGTGGTCCGATCCAGGGCGGTTTGGATCGCGCGGCGGTTCGGATCCCCGGGCAACCGTTTCGGGGATGGTGCCGATTCGGGTTCCGGTTCCAACGGCGATTCGGGAAACGTCCGACGTTTCCCCGCGTTGGTGCCGCTGCTGGACCTGCTCCCGCACGACGGAAACGCCGGCGGGGATGTAACGCTCGGGGTGGATAACGTCGTAACGGTCACCTCCGGTTCGTCTTTCGTGTATAACGCCGAGATCGTGCTCGACCGCGGGACGAACTTGACGGACGCGGAGCAGCTCCTGGCGTACCACTCTCTGGCGCCCGGGGTCAACGTCGACAACGCGGTGCGACTGAACCTTCCCGGGGGCGAGATCGCGAAGGCGGGGGTGATACGCAAGGTGGAGCTCCTGCGGACGTGGAGACGGGAGATGGCGATGCCGCCGCGGGGCGCGGACTTGTGGAGGGACGCGCGAGGTTTGGGTCTGTACGGTGACGGGGACGAGGAGGAGATGAGGGCGATGGGCGACGTCGCTCGCCGGGAAAATTCCGCGAAGGGGAAGAGTTTTAAAAATTCGGGGCTTC
>Ga0181573_10005455_pt1 | contig 10552 bp, 12 predicted proteins | sample 101ome_25_FD_148643 | JGI IMG/M metagenome (GOLD analysis project Ga0181573, IMG submission 148643) | Coastal salt marsh microbial communities from the Groves Creek Marsh, Skidaway Island, Georgia - 101409BT metaG (spades assembly) | ecosystem: Environmental > Aquatic > Marine > Intertidal zone...
CGCAGAGCGCCGCGCGGTGTACTGGTCACGCTCGCGCCAAGCCCTATGGCGGAAAGGCGACAGTTCAGGAGATGTCCAGCACTTGGTCAGCCTACACCTCGACTGCGATGGCGACACCTTGTTGATGAAGGTCAATCAGCAGGGTCGAGGGGCCTGCCACACAGGTCGACGGCACTGTTTTCTCTATGCTAACAGCGAGGGCAGGTGGCAACTGCAAGAGGAGCAAGACCATGGATAACACTTTACGACAGCTCGATTCTAAGTTGTCGGAGCGCAAAGGGGCAGACCCGCTGGAAAGCTACGTTGCCCAACTGTATGAGCAGGGCCTCAACAAAATTCTGGAAAAGGTTGGAGAAGAAGCGACCGAGGTCATTCTCGCGGCAAAGGATGCTCACGAGGGTGGTAGTTCTGACGCGCTGGCGGGCGAAGTCGCCGATCTTTGGTTTCACTCGATGGTGATGTTGCAATATCTGGATCTCGATCACACTGTAGTGCTTAAAAAACTGCAGGATCGGTTTACACTATCGGGCCTTGAGGAAAAGGCACAGCGCCACTCCTCATCATCATGAAAACAATGGAGAGAGGTTTTTATGGGCTTAGGCGGCATTAGTATTTGGCAGTTACTCATCATCCTCGCCATTATTGTGGTGTTGTTTGGTACGTCTCGACTGAGAAATTTTGGCAGTGATCTCGGCAGTGCGGTTAAGGGCTTCAAAAACAGTATGAAGGATGAGCCCGCGCAAGAAGACGCCAACACCGCGCAACGCGAGGAGGCGTCCGAAGACGACCGGCCAGCATAGCGATCGAGGTCTGACGCCATGTTTGATATCGGCTTCGCCGAGATCGTATTAATCGCGATTGTCGGCCTGCTTGTCATTGGCCCCGACCGGCTACCTGGGGCAATACGCACCGGATCGGCGTGGTTGGGGCAAATTCGTCGCAGCTTCAACAGCATTCGCGATGAAGTGCAGCGTGAACTGCACAATGACGAGATCATGCGCCAGCTCCGAGAGAGTAACGACAGCCTCAAACGCGAGGTTCAGCAAGTCAACGCATCGCTCGACCAATCGGCACGTCAAGCTGAAGTCGACTTGCAAAGTTCTGGCGACTCGGCCGCGGAGTCGGCAAAGGAGCCTGAGGCGTGACCGATGCTAGCAACGATGTGCCTCAGCCCTTGGTCGCCCACCTCACCGAGCTTCGCGATCGACTGCTGAAGGCGCTGCTCGCTATTCTGATCGCTTTTATTGGCTTATTTCCTTTTGCCAACAATATCTACACCTTCATTTCCGAGCCGCTACGCGCACTCTTACCCGAAGGCTCAAGCATGATCGCAACCGAGGTGGCGTCCCCCTTTCTCACGCCGTTTAAGCTCACACTCGTGCTCGCAATCTTCGTAGCTATCCCGGTGATTCTCTATCAGATTTGGGCCTTCGTTGCGCCAGGTATGTATCGCAATGAAAAGCGCATCGCATTTCCATTGCTCGCATCTAGCGTTGTTTTGTTCTACACGGGCGCCGCCTTCGCGTATTTCGTGGTATTCCCGCTCATCTTTGCATTTTTTACCAGTGTGGGCCCTACCGACGTCGCGGTGATGACGGACATTAACCGCTATTTAGATTTTGTACTGAAATTGTTCTTCGCTTTTGGTATTGCTTTTGAGGTCCCGATCGCGGCAGTCATCCTCATCTGGAGTGGCGTTACCAGTGCCGACGCGTTAGCCAAAAAGCGGCCCTACATCATCGTGGGTTGCTTCGTCTTTGGTATGTTGCTCACGCCACCCGATGTCATTTCCCAATCACTCTTAGCCATACCGATGTGGCTGCTTTTCGAGGTCGGCGTCTTTTTTGGTCGTGCCGTAGACCGGTCGCAAGAAAGCCAATGACGCGCTCGAACGAGCATGAAGGGCGCTCGCTGCAACCCTTACGCCAGTTACTGCGATTTCTGTGGCCACATAAGTGGCGTCTCATCGCTGCCACCTTGGCCCTTATTTTCACCGCTTTAGCGCAACTCAGCCTGGGATTTGGCGTGCGCACGCTGATCGATGAGGGATTTGGGCAGGGCAGCGCATCAGGGCTCGGGGATGCTGTCGCGCTCATGGTGATGATCGCATTCGCAATGGCTATCGGCTCCTACACGCGGTTTTATCTGGTCTCGTGGCTCGGCGAGCGAGTCAGCGCTGATCTGCGTTCAGCTGTATTTCGCAATCTCGTTGCCCTACAGCCTGGCTACTTTGAGAGTAATCACGCCGGGGAAATCATGTCCCGCCTCACAACAGACACCACTTTGCTACAGACATTGATTGGCTCCTCGGTCAGCATGGCCGCTCGTAATGCACTGCTTCTCGTCGGTGCCTTTTCAATGATGCTGTTTACGAACTTCAAGTTAAGCCTAGTGATCCTTATTGCCGTGCCTGCGACCTTGGTACCGATCTTGGCTTTTGGCCGCCGCGTTCGCCGCTTGTCCAACTCGAGCCAAGAGCAAATTGCTCATGTCGGCTCTCGAGCAGGTGAAATTCTTCAGTCGATCAAGGTCGTACAGAGCTTTACGCGCGAGGATATGGAGCAAGCCGCCTTTGACCGCGATGTCGAGTCGGCGTTTGCCATTGCGCTGCGAAGAATTCGGCAGCGCGCCCTGCTCACAGGCTTTGCAATTTTTCTCCTGCTCAGCGGCATGATCGGCATGCTATGGACCGGCGGTAACGACGTGATCAGCGGTCAGATGTCGGGCGGGGAGCTTGGGGCGTTTATCTTTTATGCCGTGATGGTTGGCACAGCATTCGCTACGCTGTCTGAGGTCTGGGGTGATTTACAACGGGCTGCGGGCGCGGCGGAACGACTGTTGGAACTGCTGACTCAAAGAAGTGCTGTTGTCGACACCGGCGTCGCCACCCCGAGCTCCGGCCAACCCATCGTCTTGAATCAAGTCCATTTCGCGTATCCCAGCCGACCTGATCATGCGGCCCTAGTCGACTTCAGCCTCGAGGTCTCCGCGGGGAAAACACTGGCGTTGGTTGGCCCCTCTGGGGCCGGCAAATCCACGGTGTTTGAATTGTTACTGCGATTTTATGATCCGCAACACGGATCCATCTGCTACGGCGACACCGACATTCGGGATTTCCAAGTCAAAGCCTGGCGAGGGCAAGCCGCTTTTGTACCCCAAACACCGATCCTCTTTTCAGGGAATGTGCGCTACAACATCGCCTACGGCAACCCCGATGCCGACGAGGAGGCGATCGTGCAAGCCGCGCGTGCCGCACATGCACACGATTTCGTTATGGCGCTCCCAGACGGCTATGACAGCGCGCTGGGCGCGCAAGGCGTCAGACTCTCTGGCGGTCAGCGACAACGCATCGCACTGGCCAGAGCCATTCTTAATGACCCCGATATTTTACTTCTCGACGAGGCCACTAGCGCGCTGGATACTGAAAGCGAACATCTGGTGCAGCAGGCGCTCACCTCCGTGATGCGCGGGCGAACAACAATCATCATCGCGCATCGTCTCTCCACTGTGATTAACGCGGACCGTATCGCAGTGATCGACCAAGGCCGAGTCGTCGCTCAGGGCACTCACGAGCAACTCCTTAACACCAGTCCCCTGTACGCGCGGCTAGCGACATTACAATTTTCGGAAGCTGAGGTACCAGCATGACGACCATTAATTTAACGGGGAAAGTCGCTCTGGTCACGGGCGGTAGCCGCGGTCTGGGACGCGCGATCTGTTTAGGTTTTGCGGCAGCTGGCGCGGACGTCGTTATCGCTAGTCGCAAACAAGAAAGTTGCGACGCGGTAGCCGCGGAGATTCGCGCGCTCGGCAGAGAGGCTCTTCCCTTCGCTACACACATGGGAGATCTCGGCGCCATCGATCGCCTTATCGAGGGAGCGTTAGAGTCCTTTGGGCATATCGACATTCTAGTTAACAATGCCGGCATCAGCCCCACACTGAGCGACTTATCGAGCGCGTCTCCAGATTTGTTTCAAAAGATGTTTGACGTCAATACACGTGGCCCTTGGTACCTAGCATCGCGTATAGCACCCAAAATGGCGGCGCAAGGAGGCGGTTCAATGATCAATATGATTTCTGTCGCCGCTCTTAGGCCACCCGCCTATCAAGGCATCTATGCGGCAACAAAAGCTGCGCTCGAAGCACTGACCAAAGTCATGGCCGCAGAGTGGGCGGCTGACCATATTCGGGTGAATTGTATCGCACCGGGTAGCTTCCACTCAGATATGTTTGACGCAGCAGCATCGATACCGGGCTATTTACAGGGTGCGGTCGACGCCAGTGCGATGAAGCGAATTGCTGAGACCGATGAAATCATCGGTCCGATTCTTTATCTGGCCAGTGATCTGTCGAGTTATACCACGGGTTCGACCTTGGTCAGTGATGGCGGCTATTTACTGATCTAGTGACGCGGCGTGTTGGCCTTATGGCACTGTGCCAAGCAGAGGCCGCCGACCTTTGGGAGGACCCTCGTCAGTATCGCGGCGCTCATCAACCGGCTTAACAGTCCTTTGAACAATCCCGCGTGGGGTCCCGTGCAATCCGAACAAGTAGACGGCAGTCTGCGTTAAGGTGGGTTAGCGATACAAAAAAGCCCGCTTTCGCGGGCTCTTTTTTCGGTCAATGATTGGCCTCAGCTAAACTCGCGGATCAGACCGCCAATCGACTCTTTCGCATCGCCGAACAGCATTCGCGTATTTTCTTTGTAAAAGAGCGGATTCTCAATACCAGCGAAGCCCGACGCCATAGAGCGCTTGAGAACAAATACGGTTCTCGCATCGGCCACGTTGATCACGGGCATGCCGTAGATGGGAGACGACTCCACTTCTCTCGCCGCTGGGTTCACGACATCATTGGCACCGATGACAATCGCGACATCCACCATTTCCATGCGCGGATTGATGTCGTCCATCTCAAGAAGCTGGTCATAAGGCACATCGGCTTCTGCTAACAACACGTTCATGTGTCCTGGCATACGGCCGGCAACAGGGTGAATACCGAAATTCACCTCGCAGCCGTTCGCCTCGAGAAGCTCCATGAGTTCCTTCACCACGTGTTGGGCTTGAGCGACCGCCATACCATAACCCGGGATCACGGCGACGTTGGTCGCCGCCTCGAGGATGTAGTAAGCGTCCTCAACTGAGATGGGCTTGATCTCACCTTCAACTTCCGTGACCTCATTGGACACACTGGCAAAACCAGAGAACAACACATTCGCCAGAGAGCGGTTCATCGCTTTACACATGATCTGCGTCAGGATAATCCCAGATGCACCGACCAGTGAGCCGGCAACGATCAGAGCGTTGTTGTTGATGGCAAAACCCGCCGCACAAGCCGCCAAGCCTGAATACGAGTTCAGCAACGAGATCACAACGGGCATGTCTGCGCCGCCGATGGGAATTACTGCCATGATGCCAAAGAGGAGCGACAGACCAATCACTGCGTACAACCACTGGTTGTTCGTAGGCTCCATACAGAACAAGACCGCGCTGGCTAAGACACCCAGAACGACGATCGAGTTCACAATTTGCTGACCCGAGAACTGAATCGCGGCACTGGTCAACTTCTCCGACAACTTGCCGTAGGCAATCAGTGATCCGGTCAAGGTGACGCCGCCGATCAAGATCGACAACACGATCGTCACCAGGGTGAACATCTCGCTTGACGGACTGAGCGCAGACCAACCCACGAGCAGCGAAGCCGCACCACCGAGTCCATTGAATAACGCCACCATCTCAGGCATTGAGGTCATCGCCACAGATCGAGCCGCGATGGCGCCAATACCGCCACCGACGATCATCCCCGCCACAATCCAAGTGAAGTCTAGGATGCCCTGATCGAGCAGAGCGGCGATCACCGCAACCAACATACCAACGGCCGAGACCATATTCCCGCGCCTTGCCGAGGCCGGAGATCCCAGCATTTTCAAACCGAAAATAAACAACGCCGAGGCAACGACGTAACCGAGTTGAATCACAAGTGACATCGACATGATCAACCCTCCTTCTTCTTGAAGAAGCCAAGCATACGATCTGTCACCATGTAACCACCGACCACATTAATCGTGGCGAGCGCCACGGCTGCCGCGCCAAGCCACTGAGACAAATCGCCTCGATCGGTGCCCGCCAAAGCGATTGCACCCACTAGGGTGATACCGGAAATCGCATTCGCGCCCGACATCAGCGGTGTATGCAGTGTTGCGGGCACCTTGTTGATGAGCTCAAAACCCAAGAACACCGATAGCATGAGGATAAACAGTAAGTACTCCATGATTAGTTACCCCCTCCGATAATGTCTTTAATCGTGGCGTGGACAATCGCGCCATCATGTGTGATCACACAACCCGGCAGAATGTCGTTCTCGAGATCGAGGACGAATGACTTCGACTCCTCATCCCAGGTGTCTTCGACCAAGTTAAACAAGTTACTGGCATACATTTGCGTGGCGTCGGCGGGCACCAAATTTGCCATCGCCTCGGTGCCCACGATTGTCACCCCATTGACTGTAACGGTTTCATTCGCCACTGATCCCTCAACATTGCCACCGGTTTCTGCGGCCATATCGACAATCACCGACCCGGGCGCCATACCTTCGACCATATCCGCAGTCACCAGCACGGGGGGTTTTCGACCAAAAACTTGTGCGGTCGTAATCACCACGTCTGAATCTGCAATGACGGCTTTCTGGGCTTCGCGCTGCATCGCCACCTGTTCAGGTGTTAGCTCTTGCGCATAGCCATCTTTGGTTTGCCCAGTCTCACCGAGATCAATCTCCAAAAACTTGGCGCCAAGTGACTGCACTTGCTCTGCCACAACAGGACGAGTATCGAAGGCCGTCACCTTGGCACCGAGACGCTTCGCCGTAGCGATGGCTTGCAACCCTGCGACACCCGCTCCCAAAACAAATACCTTGGCCGGCTTCAATGTTCCCGCAGGCGTCATCATCATGGGGAAAATACGCGGCAAATGATGTGCAGCCAATAACACAGCCACATAGCCGGCCAAGTTGGCCTGAGAGCTTAGCGCGTCCATTTTTTGGCTGCGGGTTGAACGCGGGATCATTTCCATGCTGATGGCCGTAACGCGATGCTCAGCGAAGGCGCGGATCAAATCATGTTCGTTGAACGGATCGAGATAGGAAACATGGATACAGCCTGGTTTCAGCTGGCTAATCTCTGCGATATCGGGCTTGCGCAAGCGCAGCACCATATCGGCACTCGCCAACAATGCCGCTCGGTCGCTGTCGATCGCGGCACCCTGCGCCTGATAATCACTGTCACTGTGCCCAGCGCCCTCGCCCGCACCGGATTCGATGACCACTTCTGCGCCCATGCGCACTAGCTTTTTCACCGTATCTGGGGTCACGGACGCGCGCTGTTCACCGGGATGGGTTTCTCGGGGAATCACAAGTCGCATCATGGTTTTTTCGCCTGATTGTTAGTTTTTATACCCGCCTTGGAAACGAAGTCCAAAAAGCGATCGTTCTCGGTCTACTGTGTGAGTGAAGACCCCATTGCCCGCAAGGGACGACCTACTACCAACGCCAAGATTCTTTATAGAATCCATGGCGTCCTAATTTCACCCCGCACGCAACTGCAAGAAGGGGTTAATCCAACGATGACGCCAGCGCGTGAAACGCAGCGGCGCGTCAAGGACTGCCAAACACACGCAGTCCTCCCCCGGAATCGCTCTGGGGGCATGCTCTTCATCGGCCGTGCGATAGACAAAATCACCAGGATGGTACTCACCGCGCTCATCGGAGAATCCGCCATGCAACACCAGTGTCATCTCACTACCGCGGTGATCGTGGTGCGGTATCGCACCACCGGACGCAATCCGGTAGAGGGCAAATTCGTAGTCCGTATCGCCGCTTTTCAAATAGCTGATGCTCAACGATGAGGTCAGCCGCTTCCACGTTAATTGGGAATAGTCGCCGTTAATAATGCGCCTTAGCAGGGAGGGCAGTCCGCCATCGTCGACCGACTTTCCGTAGTGCAACGGCGCAGGCTCATCGAGGCGCGCCAGAACTGTCTCGAGCACCGATTCAGAAACCACCTCAGGTGCGAGTCGCTCCAACATCACGCCGCCCAACCCCTCGAGTGCATCAACTTGCTGATGACAACGATGGCAATAGCTCAGGTGTGCAGACACGCAGGCTGCCTGCGCAATGGGCAAAGCGCCTGAGGCATATTCTGTTAGAAATTCAATGGGCGGATGATGCTTAACCATGGGGTCGTTCCTTGCTACATCGCGCTTCGCGCGCTTTCCGGTACTTGATGCTCATATTCAAATCTTTTCGCCACGCAAACCGCGACTTTGGTATCAATGTTGCTCTGTCTACACCTTCCCTTTTACGACGGACGCTATCAAACGGTTCACTAGTCAAACTGCGCTTAGCTTTGGTCCATCAGCATCTGCAGCTTCTGCAAAGCTAAGCGGACCCGAGACTTGACCGTGCCCAACGGCAGATCAAGCTCCGCCGCGGCCTCCGAATGGGACTTGCCCTCCATATACACCTTAGCCAATATCTGCGACTGATCAGGCGGCAAACGACTCAGATTGTCTCGCAATTGCTCGGCGCCCCGACGCTGGTGCAACTGCACAATGGGCTCCTCGTCAAAACCTTCAACCTCAAAGTCTTCCGCAGCGAGCGGTGTGTCAAACTTTTGTAGTCTGCGGAACAAGTCTGTTCGGCAATTCCGCGCAATGGTATAGATCCAAGTGCTTGCAGCGGCCTTCTCGGGATTAAATGCGCCGGCTTTTTGCCAAACTTTGAGCATGACCTCCTGCACCAACTCATCAGCGTGGCTGGCTGACAAAGATGAGCCCGCGAGCGCAAACGACTTGATCAGCGGCGCAAAATGCCGGAAGAAGCGCGTAAAGGCTGCCCGGTCCTGTCCGCGGCCTATTTGGACAAGGCACTCGCTCCACTCGTCGGTGCGGCGCCCGGTCACCCAGGACGTTGCTGACGGTGTCACGACGCGCTGGTCTGATGAAATGTCCGGCATAAATTCAGCCCGCAGGCTCAAATGGAGTCACAGCATACACGAAACTGTCTAGAAAAACCCGCCGCGTCGCCGCAGATCCGGGGCGACAGGTCTGATCCGAGACAGCCTGAAATGCGTAATTTGATTGACAACCCGTACCGGTTCACCCTGACTCCGAGCCGGTTCGGAAACGCCAAGGAGTGCTAAGACGTGAAAATCGCAGTGGTCGGCGCCGGTATCTCCGGCCTCGGCTGCACCCACCAACTTGTGGCTCAGGGTCACGACGTCACTGTGTTTGAAGCCGAATCTCGTGTCGGTGGACATACAGCAACCTATGATGTCAACGTGGGTACGCGCCGATACTCCATCGATACCGGGTTTATCGTCTACAACGAGCGAACCTACCCTCAACTCATTACGTTATTAGATAAACTGGGCGTTTCAACACGCGAAACCAGTATGGGCTTTGCTGTGACCGACTTAGACAGCGGGCTTGAATATGCAGGCAATAATCTGAATACCCTGTTTGCACAGCGCAGCAACCTGCTCTCACCCCGTTTTTTACGCATGGTTGGCGATATTTTGCGTTTCAACCGCCAGGCGGTCGCTGATTTAGATGCGGGCAGATTGCCCGACGACCTGTCTCTCGGCGACTACCTGACGCAAAATAGATACAGTAAAAACTTTGCTCGGCACTATTTGCTGGCGATGACCTCGGCAATTTGGTCGGCAGATGTCTCCGACACCTATGACTTCCCCGTGCAATTTTTCATCCGATTTTTTCGCAACCACGGACTACTCAACATCACCAACCGTCCGCAATGGCGCGTCATTGAGGGTGGGAGTCGCGAGTATCTGGCGCCCCTGATTAGGACCTTCGAAAACAAGATTCGCACGCAGCAACCCGTCGCTGAAATTATCCGACATGCATCCGGCGGCGCCACCATCACCTGCGAGAACGGGGCATCTGAGAAATTTGATCAGGTCGTCATCGCGACCCACAGCAACCAGGCGCTGGATATGCTGGCTGATGCTGACCCAGCGGAGCGATCTATCCTCAGTGCGATTCCCTACCGTGACAACGACGTCGTGTTGCACACGGATATCCGGCTCCTTCCGCGCAACCGTAATACTTGGTCAAGCTGGAACTACCGACTTAAGCCAGATACGAATCGCGCGATCGTCACCTATAATATGAACATCCTGCAGGGCATCGAAGCCCCGGAAACCTTTTGCGTGACACTCAACGACACCGAGTCCATCAATCCGCACCGTATTTTGGGTCGCTTCACCTACGCGCACCCACAGTTTTCCATCGCGGGTATTCAGGCGCAGTCTCGCTGGCAGGAAATCAATGGCGTCCGCGACACATGGTTCTGTGGTGCCTATTGGCACAATGGCTTTCATGAGGATGGACTCGTTAGCGGTTTACGCGTCGCGGAAGGTATTGCTAATCTCCGTCGGACATGACTGACTTCGCTCTTTATCAAGGCACCCTCTACCACGCGCGCTTCACTCCGAAACGACATCGATTTAGCTATCGCGTCATGATGCCGTTGGTCAGAC
>Ga0181573_10005461_pt1 | contig 10548 bp, 9 predicted proteins | sample 101ome_25_FD_148643 | JGI IMG/M metagenome (GOLD analysis project Ga0181573, IMG submission 148643) | Coastal salt marsh microbial communities from the Groves Creek Marsh, Skidaway Island, Georgia - 101409BT metaG (spades assembly) | ecosystem: Environmental > Aquatic > Marine > Intertidal zone...
CTTTTGACGACGACAAGCGTTTGATTTCAGCGCTAGAGGCCGATCGCGGGACGTTTTTAGATGATCACTGGGTACTGGAAAATGTAGTAACGACAACACGCTCTGCTGATGTCAGCGATGCACGATATTTCACCACCTGGCGCTGGGATACATCGATTACGCCCAATTTGTTAATTCTCGAGAGTGTTGAGCCGCACGCCTTACCTGTGACGCAGCTATGGGTGTATGCCGACCACCTTGAGCAGCAGGGTTTGCTCAACAACGATATTCAATTGGCGCTTTGGGGGAAGATCCTGCAGCCACTGGCCGTCGCGGGCATGGTGTTGATTGCCATGTCATTTATTTTCGGCCCGTTGCGCGAGGGCACTATGGGTGCGCGCATCTTTACCGGTGTTTTAGTCGGCGTTTTGTTCAGAATGTCACAGGATTTTTTCGGTCCTATGAGCTTGCTGTTTGGCATTCCACCGATTCTCTCTGCACTCTTGCCTATCGCGGTATGTTGGCTGGTGGCGATTGTTTTGCTGCGTAGCCGCCACTGACAGTATGATCTTGCTTCGGCTTGTGCCGCCGAGCTTTGATTTGTGCCTACTGTTGTCAATATGTCAGTCGGTGGGCTAGGTGTTCAGATAGCGAAGTGTCACTCGGCTTGCCGATCACTGGGTTGCTTTTTTGGGTAGCAGAACCAGTCGCGTCTGAGAGGCGTGATCATGCCAAGTCCGTCCTGAACGATCGATAAGACACCACCAGTAGCCAGCGCCAAGGCAGGTGGCTGAAATCAATGCGACGACGATGCGACGCAGGCACTGGTACCAACTGATTTGCGTGCTTCCGCTGGAGTTGACCAGTTGAATACGCCAAGCTTGCATGCCCAGTGTTTGACCGTTTTTTCGCCAAAATAGCCCAAAGAAGCCCAGCAGGATCAAGAGCCAGCTGAACCACTGTAGTTCGTTGGGTACCGTGGCTTGCTCTGCGCTTCTAGGTCCATAAACCGTGACCCAAAGCATCGTCGTTGCCATAAACAGTGGCAAAACCAGTAGCGTGTCGTAGATCATTGCAGCGAGATTGCGCCAAAGAATATGCCAAGCGCGCAGGCCTGTGGTCGTGGCAGGGCTCACAGCGTTTTATCTGACGGCGCAGACAGCTCACTCATCGCTAGCGTCATCCCTCAGGCTGAGATGGTCGATGCGCGGCGAGACTGGGGTGACTTCTTGAACAAGGGTTGGGATCGGAGCGCCCAACTCAGCGAGGCTGTAATCGGGAACTGAGATCACCCTAAGGTCGGTTTGTTTGGCCTCGCTGAGTAGACTGCCCACCGGTGCGATCGTCCATAGGTTGTCGTCGACTTGGGTTGCGGTGTCTTCGACAGGAACAATTTCTATCCTAGCGCCAATACGCCGCAAGGCCGTCTCAAATTGCGCTACGGTGTCGGCATTGCAGTGCGCTTTAATTCGATGGCGGGTTCCATTCATGAGTTGGACCGCCGCGTCAGGAGTCATGTTGAACAGAGTAATCAGACCGTCGCGGACCGCCTCGGGTTCGAAATCGTCGAGGCATTGTCCCGAAAAGTAGATATCAAACGACTCGTCCATAGTTGTACCTGTGTCTGGATCGTTTAAGCTTAACAAGCTTGCTACGAGGGTACAGTATCATGTTCCTGAAGCGTTGGTGTGTCGCTTATTTCTTTGAAGCGATGAAGCGTGCTTTGAGGAAGTGATACACGGTGTTTTCCTTATCCTCAATCGATAGATGCCCATGACCTGTCGATTGAGCGAGTTGGTGGGGCAGTGTGCCCAGCGGCGAGGGATATGCGCTAACTGACTGGGCTCATGTGCCAATAGATTGGGAAAAACTCAATGGAACAATGCAATGATGGTTGAGCGTGAACTGACGGACCTGCTAGAAAATCACTTTGAACCCAGCTTTTTGGCGGTTGAGAACGAAAGCTTTAGGCATAATGTGCCAGCGGGCAGCGAATCACACTTTAAGGTGACACTCGTCAGCGATTCTTTCTTGGATCGAAGAAAAGTGGCGCGTCATCAAGCGGTTTATGCCGTCGTTGCGGATCTTCTCGCCGGGCCCGTTCACGCACTCGCGCTGCACACCTACACACCTGAGGAGTGGTCCCAGCGAGAGAGTTCTCCTATGTCACCGCCTTGTCTCGGGGGCAGTGCGCCGTAGGTCATCAAAGCTCAGGAACTTGGGAAAGAAGGTTGGTTCCCTACCTGCGACGATGCGGCCGTTATGCCGCGATACACCTCGCTCGAAAAGGTCGTTTTAAGCTTCAGAGGCCTCTCCGTATTTTTGAATGCGCTATCCCGCTCATTGCGTTGCGATGAGACTACTGGGCACTAAAAGGCTGAGTTCATTCATGGCTGCGGAGATGATGCCCGCGACCACCCACCCTGATTCGGTTGACATCAACACCGGCCCACCCGACGCCCCTTTGAAGGCGACGCAATCAGAACTGATTGAGCCGAGCGGTGGATCGGCAGATTGGATGCGGCAGTGGGGGTCAAAAGTGAGCGTGTTGCCGCCATCGGCGATTTCGTCATCTCGGTTGAAGCCCGCGGCGATGAGCGTATCCGTGGGGTGTGCATCTCGGGTACTCAGCCTGAGTGCAGGCACGGAGGGCAAGGTGTCCGGTAGCTTAAGCCAGGCCCAGTCAGCGGCCATTGAGCCGCCGGAATGCGACAGTTGAACGGGGTGCCAGGACTGGTCGGATGACGCCACCTGGGCTTGATCTAGATGCCTGTTGAAGCCGTCAAAGCAGTGCCAGGCAGTCAGAATTTGTATGTCTTCTGAGTTCGGCACGCGCACACGACTACCCGTGCAATACTCGAAAAAATGCCTCGGATAGCCATTCTCGCTGCGCGTCACTGGAACGCGAATTTTGACAATGGCGCGAGACCAGTCCGGCATGTCAGCACCCTCTGTGCTAAGCAGATCTTGGCCTGTGGCGAGTGAGACAGGCCACACGACCAGTCCGAGGATCACGACCGACAGGTAGCGTTGCATACGATCGCGTTGTGATCGACGCAACGCCGTGCGCTGGTCGGGGGGGCTTGCTCTCAATAACAGAATGAAGACTCCCTTAAGCGTCGCTATTGGAGGAGGTCGAGCTAGTGTAGACTCGCGCCTTGCCGAGTACAAATGACCTGGCTCGGTGCCCAAAGGATGCCCTTTTTGATGACGCTACTCGCTATCAGGATGATCGCTCTGGCATTGTGGGATTCGCCATGAGGGGCCACTTATCGCCGCAACATCTCGGCGTGGTATCGGCACTGATTGCCAACACCATATGGGGTGTTGCTGCGATTTATTGGGTTGAAACGCGCCCGGCGGCCGCATGGGATGTGTTTGCCCATCGGGCGTTGTGGACGTTGCCGTTCATGGTGGTCATTCTGCTATTACTCCGGCGTGGCTCAGAACTGCTCACGCGGCTACGCGAACCGCGTATTCTCGCATGGAGTGCCGTCGCGGCTTTGTTGCTGTCGGTGAATTGGTCGGTATTCATATACGCCGTCACATCGGGATACGCGACCGAGGCGGGGTTGGGCTACTTCATGCTGCCGCTGATGAGCATTTTGGCGGCGTCAATTTTTTTGGGTGAACGCCCCACGCCTATTCAGACATTTGCGATTGGCTGTGCGGTGTGCGCTGTTGGCGTGCTGATGGTCGCGGAGCAAGCATCTCCCTGGATTCCTCTGTCTGTGTCAATAAGCTTTGCCCTGTATGGCGTCGTTCGTAAAAAAACACAGACCGGCAGCCTTGATGGGCTCTATTTAGAATCACTGATGATGGCGCCCTGGGCGTTATTGTGGATTATTTATCGTGACGGCGCTGGCATCGGCGCGTTTGGCTGGCGTGTGGATTTGTTTCTTTTGCTCAGTGGGGCCTTCACAGCCGCGCCCTTAATTACTTACGTGACGGCTGTACGGGTATTGCCGCTGACCACGCTGGGACTGTTTGGCTACATTGGACCAACATTACAAATTCTCGTGGCCGTGCTGTATCTCGGTGAACCCGTCACCGAGGCTAGGGTGTGGGCGCTGGTTTTGGTTTGGCTAGGCGTTTTTGCAGTCGGCATCCAAACGATACTGAGTTGGCGCGGCGGAAAACGCCCGAGACACTAGGGCGCTAGCGTTTTACTGCAGGCAGTCGATCTTGCAAAGCCTGGGGGCTCAAGTCTTCCGGTTCAAACTGCTCCACGAAGTCGATACCGAGACGAGCCGCTGTTTGAAAATCAACAACGTCGCGAATAACCACATGCTCTCCGACAAGGTGATGCAGGTCACTGATCGCGCGGTGGAGCGCAGGTAGCCGTTCGTCATCGTCGGCCGGCCACAGTCCGCGATCGAGCGCCAGCATATGCGGGTTGAGTGATTGCAACTCTGACGTATTACCCCGTGATGGATTGACACCCCAAATCGAAATCAAACAGCCGATCGAGCGTAGCGTACGAGTGAAGTCCGCGATACGAGGCTCTTCTCTTAAACGCTTGGAATCTCTGAACTCCAGGCACAACCGATTGGTTCCAATAGCGCTTTCAGAGATTTCACTCAACACAAATTCTAGGAAATCATGGTGCAGTGCGGCATCCGTCGATACACGAAGATTGAACAGGGGTACCTCGACACCAGCACGACTAAAGTGATCGGCCAATTGACAGATCGCGTTGACCTTAACGTAGTCCAGAGCAATCGACAGAGCGGGCGAGTGGTATCCGGTCGGCTGCGTCATCTCACCACTTGTGTCGGCGCTGCCATCAAGCAATGCGAGGTATGCTTCTTCGACTTGGTTATGAGACTGGCTATCGACTCGCATCATGCGACGCAGAGACAGTTTGGGTGGCATCTCATCGCGCAGTCTCTTATAGGTTGTCCGTACAGCGCCGGAAATATCGGTCACACGATCAGCCACCTGGGCAATGACACCCTTATTTGGTGATAAGGCGAGGCCCCGTTTCGCCGTATCTTCTACGGACTGCCATAGGATCTCCGCACTGCTGAAGTTGCCATCAATGACAGTGATGCCGATACCACTCAGTGCCTCGCTGCCCGAAAAGCCGGTCTCAATCGCTTGCTGCACACGCTCTATAGCGATCGTTTGCAAAATCATACCGTGGGTTGATTGCGACAACATGCCCTCGATAGCCGTAGCCACACCGCTGTCCTGAATGAACTGACGAATCTGCAAGGTGGCATCAATCCCTTCGGCATGGATGGCTAGCGCGCTCATTGTGGGGCCTCTGCGCCGCGCTCTGCGCAGCATGCTCTGAACCTCGTCTGTGAGCTCGCTACGATCTGCGCCGCCAATATCTAGGGGTTTCCCAGCGTCCGCCAGTGAATCCTGAGTCTTGGCCAAAGTCGCGAAAACACTTTGCTCTATGATCGATAACTGATCCGATGGGTTCAGTGGTGACAAGCTGTGGCTGAGCATTCGTGCGAGCTGAATGACCGTTACGTCTAACTGCCGCTGGCCACGTTCGTTAGTGAAGACGAAACGAGTTTTGTCATCGTTACGCCATATCAATTGCAAATGTTGTCTCGCTCCCGAGGGCAGCGTGTTGACCAACCAACTGTTGAGCGGGAGTTGACGTGCTTGTCGCACCCAGCGCCTCAAGCGTGGAAGTTCAGCCAGCCGTCCCGATAGTCGGGGCTCGCTGAGTGACCGCTCATGTAAGAGCGTTGAGCGAATGAGTTCGACCGGCCGTTCGCCGCTCAGAGTGAGGGTGATGATATCGAGCTGAGCGAGATATTCTGTCGGCATTGACTCCGATTCGGCAATCGAATCTTTCAATTTCGCGGTCAAATTCTGCGCAGAGGGTCGACTCAGCACTGTCCCTGTATCGGCAATGTCGAGAAGGGCTTCATTCACTTTGCCGAGATGGTTGATGGTGTTCATCAGCGTATTCGCGTCAGCCTCGCGAATGTGGCTGAGGATCAGTTCGTCGCGCAGAAAACCATCAACAAACTGAATGATTGGCAGGGGCAAGGACTTCTGCGGCAACCCCTCGAGCAATGCCTGATCGACCCAGTCACTGGCGAGATCTCGTTTTTCTCTGCCATCCTCTGAAGCGACCTGTCGTTGAATATTGCGTTGTTGTTGCTTCAGCATCATGAGGGCGAGATCAGTAATCTCCACCAGCGCTTTGTCAAACGCGTCGTTGCCGCCATCATATTGATCACTCAGCTTTTCGAGGGTGGCTCTGACACGGCCCTCAATACGGGGATTGTTCGCCGGCGTTAGTGAGGTGAGTTCGCTAATACGTTCAATGAGCAGTCGCGCTGGGTGCTCTCGATCACGATAAAAATTAGGTTCGGAAATCGACAGCTGTGCGAGTGGCAACTTAATTGCATCCATGCTGGATGACATCGCTGTACTCATGGGGACGGCTGTGTGCAGCGTATCGAACAAATCGTCGACCATTTGCACTCGAGCCCGAATTCCGACACCGTCCTGGCCGAGCTGCCCGAGGCCTAATCGGTCGACTAACGACGCACCTTGCGCTGCGACTCGCGATCCCGCCTGGCGCTCAGACACAATGCGCTGAACCACTGTTTCTTCTTGCGATTTGGGGAGGTTCATCGACACCATCGTGTCGCTGGCCCCTGTGTAACCCGCGCCGCTGATGACTCGGTTGAGAATGTGCTCATCCACCGTCGCAACACTCGCCCCTAATTGATTAGGCAGAAACTGTGGGGTATTGGACGGAGTCGTTGGCCCGCTCGGTGATTCCACACCGGGCGGTTGACGCATCAAAAAGCTGTCGCCACTGTGGGTCACCGAGGGCCCGCCGAAAAGATGTGATGAAATAATCGGCTCTGTTGGCAGGCGAGCGTTGGGCGCCAATCCCTGTTCTAGACCGCTGTGCGACAGGGCTCCAGGCACGCCTGTCGGCCGGAACGATGAAGCGCTAGGACTTTCCATCGCCGTATGTTGCCCTGCGCCATGGTTAGCTGCAGTTCCGCCCACACCAGCTTGAGATTGCAGCGGTGCTGAGTAGACTCCGGCGGGGCCGTCTTGCACAGGACCACTCTGCATGTTGCTCCTTGACTGGGTGGCACCCGGTGCCACTGCTTGTACGCCGCTCGAGTCAGTGCTGCCCGTGGTATCCACTTGCACACCGAGTTGATCATCGAGAACAGGTGGAGTTGCCTCATTTTGCGGAACATGTGTACGGGGCTTCGGCCGCTGCACTTTCTGCGTGGCAATGGCTGCAAGTTGTGAGCCGTTGGCTTCAAGAGTTTTTTCGATATCAGGGAGAAGGCCGGCCTCAGCGAGGCTGTCTGAGAGCTCCTGATAGACAGGACCAAGCTCGGGTAACAGATTGCGCAGAAACGCTCGATCCAACTCCTCGACGACAAATTCGTCAAGCTCTAGTGGGCGGATGGCTTCCCGATAGCCTTCGCACAGCGCACGCAGTCCAAAAGGCAGCTCAATTTTTTTGGCCGGAAGATCGAGTAGTGCTGCGAGGCGGAGTGTGATGGCCTCTAGTGGCAACCAGTAGCGCTCTTCGCCCAGTTTTACCATCCGGTCAATCGCAAGTTGATCTTCAAACTCGCCGATATCCACAAGGTTGAGGTCATCATTGAGCTCGCTGATCCGCGTACCGCCGATATCTTTTTTCAGCGGTTCATCAAAGCGCTGGTCAACTGCCGCGACGATGGATTGGATGCTTCGTTTGCTTTGCTGCTTGAGTACTGAGAAGCCTTCAAAGCAGCTGGTGCGTTTTTCAGAGCTGACTTGCGCACTCCCCGATAAATCGAAGATGTGGTCACACATCTGTTCGAAAGTCAGTCGTAATTTCGGCGACAACAACGTCCCGCTGCGAGCTTTAAGCGCAGAAAATATAGGATTGCTCAGGGGCTTTTCGTCCGACAATGTTACAGCCATTCAGCAGCAGTTCGTTGTACTATTGTGGCTCTCGGCAGAGAAATAAACCACCCTTGTTTCTCATCGGAGTACAACATGCGTGATATCCGGCTGAGAGCCGAGTGGCTCGAATGCTTGCAATCAACTTTTGCAAAGCCCGAGCTACAGCAGCTGTCAGCATTTCTGCGCGCTGAAAAAGCGGCCGGGAAGGTCATCTATCCAGCGGCATCTGATTTTTTTGCGGCGCTTGATGCAACGCCACCGCAAGCCGTGAAGGTCGTGATTCTCGGGCAAGACCCTTATCACGGACCTAATCAAGCGCACGGTTTAAGCTTTTCAGTGACGAAAGGCACGCCGTTGCCGCCCTCATTAAAAAATATCTTTCGAGAGTTGGCCGATGATTTGGGTGCTCAGGCGCCCGTTGAGGGTGATCTAAGCCCTTGGGCCGAGCAAGGGGTTCTGCTGCTGAACAGCGTTTTAAGTGTCGAGGCCGCGCGTCCTGGTTCCCATCAGGGGCAGGGTTGGGAACAGTTGACGGATCACGTTATCGATATCGTATCGACAGATGCTAGTCCAAAGGTGTTTTTGTTATGGGGCGCGCATGCGCAGAAAAAGGGCGCGCTCATTGATCGGGAGCGTCATTTGATTTTGAGTGCGCCACACCCTTCACCCTTATCTGCGCATCGGGGTTTTTTGGGTTGCCGGCATTTCTCGCGAGCCAATGCGTTTCTGGTTGAAAAGGGCCGAGACCCTATCGATTGGCTCAGGCTAATAAAATCCTAACGGGCGGCTTGGTTGACCCTGTAAGAAGCCACCCTCAGCGACGGTCTCTTCAGTGGTTTCAACCAATAATTCATACCGACCTGTGTTGAGGTCTCGCGCCGCGTTAACGACGCTACCGGTCGTTGGCCCTTCGGCTGATATTGAGACGGGTAGGCCGGGCTCAGGGCATTGATCGGTGTCGCAGAATGCGCGATACAGCCGGCGCTTTGGGGTGCCGCGGTAGTGGAGCCGTGCGATGATTTCCTGGCCCGTATAACATCCTTTTTTAAAGTTCACCCATCCGCGCTGATCATAATTGAGATCTTGCGGCAGATAGAGCCCCACCGTCGTCGATTCGATGCGCGCCTCTCCGCGGCTGATGTCTAAAAGCCGCCATTGCGTCGCCTCTAGCGGTTGCCAGTCAGCGTTGGGTTTGTCGATTTCTTCCCGCGACCAGACTTCACAGAACTGCGTATCTTTGGCGACGGCGACGCAATGATCGGTCGGCACGATAACCTTGTCGATGACCGCTTCGACGGGGTGCTGCCAATAGTGGATACGCCAGTCAAGACGCGTGAGCTGCGACTTTGAAAATCGAATATACGGCGTGAGGTGCGTCATGAGTGGCTCAGCGATCCCATCGCGAAGCCTTAAAATGATGCGTTCCGGTCGCAACACAAAGGCGCAAAAATCGGCCAGAATCCGACCCTTCGGGTTGCAGAAAGCGCCGTAGACCGTCGAGTTTTCCGCAAGGTCGACAAACGCTGCAGTCGTTTGGCCCTGTAGCACCTGCGCTGCATCGGATCCTGAAAGGCAGAGCAATGTATCGCAGCTCCCTGCATCTGTCGGTGCCATGTGTCTAACCTCTGTTCGTTGTTAGCAATGTCTCGCTTTTCATCGGCCTGCCCCGGTGCGGCTGTTGCGACGCGGGAGAGCCAGCATCCGGTCGTCTGTGCCCGTCGATCGTTCTGGGACCTCGGTCACGCATTCTGAGCAATGCCTGATGAGTAGTGCGAGGATCCGCGTATAATAGTCGCTCAGTTGATTGGTGAAAGCAGCTTTAGTCGTGCCGAAAACACTATACCCCAGCCCCGAGACAGAGCCCATGAGTCAGCAGGAAGATTTTAACCGAATGCGCTGGGCGAGCCGACGCGGCTTGCTGGAGTTGGATCTGCTTTTGGCGCCTTTTGTCGATGCTTGTTATCGCCAATTATCGCCCGAGTTACAAGCGCAGTACCGGGAGTTAATGGGATGCGAGGATCAGGATTTGCTCAACTGGATCATGGGGCGGACGGCGCTGACTGAGCCGCGGCTCGCTGACATCATCGCTTCTATCCAGGCGCATCAGCGCGCGCTGGGTGCTCAGTAGGCCGGTAGCGAGAGTAAGTCGCGACCAGCACAGTGTGCGGGTAAGTTGTTTGGAATGACAATGCTGTCTCGCGCATCGCGCGAGGCGCCAGGGTGGTCTTTGTTAAAGTGGAGTCCTCGGCTCTCGTGTCTCGATTGCGCACACTGAACCATGAGGGCGGCGACTTCAGTCAAATTGCGTAGCTCCAGTAGCGGGGTGCTAATCCGAAAGCGGCTGTAGTATGACGCAACATCACGCTGCATCAGTTCGATCCGCGCGCGGGCTTGAGCCAGTCTGCGATCACTGCGGACAATACCCACGTAATCCCACATAAGACGTCTCAGCTCTGCCCAGTTGTGCAGGATAATGACGTCCTCGTCCGATTCTGTGACCTGGCTCGCGTCCCAGGGTGGTACCGTTTCATCGAGCATCTCAACGGACCGTTCAACAATGTGTTGTGCCGCCATGCGGGCGTAAACGAAACATTCTAGAAGGGAATTGGAGGCCATGCGGTTCGCCCCGTGTAAGCCGGTACAGGCGGATTCGCCGATGACATAGAGTCC
>Ga0181573_10005463_pt1 | contig 10544 bp, 8 predicted proteins | sample 101ome_25_FD_148643 | JGI IMG/M metagenome (GOLD analysis project Ga0181573, IMG submission 148643) | Coastal salt marsh microbial communities from the Groves Creek Marsh, Skidaway Island, Georgia - 101409BT metaG (spades assembly) | ecosystem: Environmental > Aquatic > Marine > Intertidal zone...
GCGGCGGGCTGTCCGAAGGCACGATCGAGTCGGAGCTGTTCGGCCACGTCAAGGGCGCGTTCACCGGCGCGGTCGGCGACCGGGAGGGCAAGTTCGAGTACGCGCACGGCGGCACGCTGCTGCTCGACGAGGTCGGCGAGATGCCGATGCAGACCCAGATCAAGCTGCTGCGCGTGCTCGAGGAGCGCGCGGTGACGCGGCTCGGCGACAACCGGACGCGGCCCGTCGACGTGCGCGTGCTCGCCGCGACCAACGCTGACCTGCTGCAGAAGGTCCAGGACGGGACCTTCCGTCAGGACCTCTACTTCCGGCTCAAGGTCGTGACCATCGACCTGCCGCCGCTGAGCGAGCGACGCAGCGACATCAAGCTGCTCGTGCAGCACTTCTTGGAGCACTTCACCAAGCTGCACGGCAAGGACGTCGACTCGGTGGACCGCGACGCGCTGGTCGCGCTGGTGCAGTACGACTGGCCGGGCAACGTGCGCGAGCTGCGCAACGCCGTCGAGTCGATGGTGGTGCGCGCCAAGGGCAACATCCTGACCCGCTCGGACCTGCCGCCCGAGATCTGGGCGCCGCTGCCGACCGACCAGGACGGGTGGCAGTTCCTCGCCGGCAAGACGTGGCAGGAGGTCGAGCAGCACCACATCCGGGTCTCGCTCGAGCTGTGCGGCGGCAACCGCCAGAAGGCGGCCAAGGCGATGGGGCTCAGCGAGCGGACGCTGTACCGCAAGATCAAGGAGTACGAGCTGTAGGCGCGCCCCCGCGCTTGCCGCCGCTACGTCCCTGAGCCTACGATCGGCTGCCCATGAGCGACACCGCGTCCAAGCCGGCCGTGCAAGACGGCCTCGCGTTCGAGCGCCCCCTCAAGGACCTGCAGACCAAGATCGACGAGCTGCGCGGCCTCGACAGCGACTCGCACCTCGAGCTGCAGGGCGAGATCGAGCTCTTGGAGGAGCGGCTCAAGCGGCAGACCGAAGAGGTCTACGCCGGCCTGTCGCCGTGGGAGCGCGTCAACGTCGCCCGGCACGCCGACCGGCCGCTGACCCAGGACTACATCACCAACATGCTCGACGACTTCGTCGAGCTCCACGGCGACCGCCTCTACGGCGACGACCGGGCGATCGTCTGCGGCCTCGCGACGATGGGGGAGCACCGCTTCCTGCTGGTCGGGCACCGCAAGGGCAAGACGGTGAAGGACCGCCTCGCGTGCAACTTCGGCTGCGCGCACCCCGAGGGCTATCGCAAGGCGCTCGAGAAGATGAAGCTCGCGCAGAAGCTGAAGCTCCCGATCATCACCTTCATCAACACGCCGGGCGCCTACCCCGGCATCGGCGCCGAGGAGCGCGGCCAGGCCGCGGCGATCGCGCGCAACATCCTGGAGATGTTCGCGATCGAGGTGCCGATCATCTCGCTGGTGATCGGCGAGGGCGGCTCGGGCGGCGCGCTGGGCATCGGCGTCGGCGACCGCGTCGGCATGATGGAGAACAGCTACTACTCGGTGATCTCGCCGGAGGGCTGCGCCGCGATCCTCTGGAAGAGCGGCGAGAAGGCCCCGGAGGCCGCCGAAGCGCTCAAGCTGACCAGCAAGGACCTGCTGCGCCTGGGCTTGGTCGACGAGGTGATCCCCGAGCCGCTCGGCGGCGCGCACCGGGACCAGAAGGGCGCGATCGCGCGGGTCCGGGCGCAGCTGGAGGTGTGGCTGGGTGAGCTCAAGGCGCTGCCGACGGAGGCGCTGATGGCGCAGCGCTACGAGAAGTTCCGCCACATGGGCACGCCCGTCGAGGTCTAGCGCGCGGCAGGCGGCGACGCCGCTGCGACCGGCGGGAGTCTTCGGCGCGCTCGCTCGTCTTCGGCCGCGAACCCCGCAGACCCGCCGAAAGACCCGACATGAAGACGATCCTGCTCACCGCGTCCCTCCTCGCTCCGGCCCTGCTCGGGCAGGCTCCGCAGAAGGCCCCGCCCAAGGCCCCGCCAGGCGCGACCGAGGAGGCCTCCGCGGGCGCGGCGAAGTGGATTTTGCAGCTCGGGAGCGACAGCTACCGCGACCGCCTCGAGGCCGAGAACCAGCTGCGCAAGCTGGGCGAGCAGGCCCGCGGCGCCCTCGAGGCGGCCGCCGCGCGCAGCGCCGACAGCGAGGTGCAGTGGCGCGCCAGGCGGCTGCTCCGACAGTTCGGGGACGCGGCGGAGGCCCGGACCGGCGGCGCGCCGCGGGGCGGACTCGTCGATCGGACGCCGGACCGCAGCGGCGACGCGCGGACGCCGGACGTCGTCGAGCAGGGGCGGGCCGCGCCGCGCCGCGCTGACGACATGCGCGCCGAGTTCGACCGCATCTTCAAGCGGTTCGAGGATATGGGCCTCGACGTGCCGAAGCGCAGCTTCTTCGATCAGCCGTTCTTCCGCGACCTCGAGTCCCAGCTCGGCCGCGGCGCGGACCGCGCGAGCCAAAGCCAGAGCATGAACGTCCAGGTCGGCCCCGACGGCGTGCGCGTCGAGGTGGTCGAGCAGGGCGAAGACGGCGAGCCCGAGACCAAGGTCTACGAGGCGCCGGACATGGAGACCTTCCAGAAGAACCACCCAGGCGTGCTCAAGGGCAACGGCCTGCGGCTCGGCCTCGGCGGCGTCGGGCTCGACCGACTCGGCCTGGGCGACATGGACCTGGGAGAGCTCGGCTTCGGGGGCCTCGACAAGCAGCTCGAGCAGCTGCGGGGGCGCATCGGCCGGCTGGAGCGAGGCTTCGACTGGCAGCTCGCCGAGCCGCGCTGGATCCCGCTGCCGCAGCCAGGCGACGCCGCGGTCGTGCCGGCCTCGCCCGCGCCGCCGCAGGGCCGCCGGCTCGGCGTCACGGTCAAGCCGGTCCCCGACGACGTGCGCGCCTACCTGGCGCTCGGCGAAGGCGGCCTGATGGTCGACGGCGTGCAGGACGACGGCCTCGCGGCCGCCTGCGGCCTGCAGCCCGACGACATCGTCACCAAGATCGGCGGGCGCGCGATCGCCTCGCCCGACGACGTCGCGGCCGCGCTGGGTGCCATCCGCAAGGGCGCCGAGGTGCGCGTCGAGTTTGTGCGGCGCGGCAGGCCGCAGGTCGCCACGACCCCCAAGCGCCACGACGCCCCTGCCGGCCGCGCGCCGCTGCCGCGAAAGGTCGAGGCGCCTGGCCCGGAGAAGAAGCTCCCGAAGAAGCTCGAAGAGCGCCGCTAGTCGGCGGGGCGCTCCGCCGGCGCTTCGCGCAGCCGGAGCTGGCCGCACGCAGCGGAGCGGTCGGCGCCGCGCTGGCGCCGCACCGTGACGTTGAGGCCGCCGTCGCGCAGCGTCGCGGCGAACGCGTCGACCCGGTGCGAGGCCGGCCGCTGCAGCCCGTGGCGCGCGACGATCTCCTCCACCGGGTTCCAGGGGATCAGGTTGACGGTGCAGGGGCTGCCCCGCAGCGCGTCGATCATCGCGTTGGCGTCTGCCCTGCGGTCATTGCGCCCTTCGAGCAGGACGACCTCGTAGGTGACCTCGCGCCCCTTCTCGCCGAAGTAGGCGTCGGCTGCGGACACGATCTCTTTGACCGACGAGGTCGCGGTCGGCACCAGCTGCTTGCGCAGCGCGTCGTCCGCGGCGTGCAGCGAGACGGCGAGGTTGTAGCTGGGGTCGGCCGCCGCGAAGGTCGCCATCTGGCGCGGGTAGCCCGAGGTGCTGACGGTGATCCTGCGCGCGCCGAGCCCGACGCCGTCGGGGTCGTGGATCCGCTGCAGCGCCGGCAGCAGGCCGTCCAGGTTGAGCATCGGCTCGCCCATGCCCATGACCACCAGGTTGGTCAGCCGGCGGTCGTCGGGCAGCCGCGCCTTGGCGACCAGCACCTGCTCGGCGATCTCGCCGGCGGTCAGGTTGCGCCGCACGCCCGCCATGCCCGACGCGCAGAACACGCAGCCGACCGGGCAGCCGACCTGCGTCGAGATGCAGAGCGTGGTCCGGTCCCCGTCGGGGATGATGACGCACTCGACGGTCTCGTCGCCGCGCAGGCGCAGCAGCAGCTTCTCGGTGCCGTCTTCGGCGAGGTCGGCCTTGAGCAGCGAGGACGCGCGCACGGCGCGCTGTGCCGCGAGGTCGGCCCTCAGCTGTTTGGGCACGTTGCGCATGTCGTCGAAGTCTTCGACGCCGTGCTTCCAGAGCCAGTGGGAGACCTGGCGGGCCTGGAACGGCTTGCCGCCGAGCTCGACGACCAGCGCGTGCAGCGCCTCGTCGCTCAGCTCGGTCAGCGACGGCGCGTCCGCGACGGGCTCGCTCACGCGGTTCGCCTACGCGGAGTCGCGCTGCTGGCGCGGCATCATGGTCGCGGGGCCGCGCTCGAGCGCGTCGCGCACGTAGTCGCCGGTGATCACGACCTGCTCGCCCTTGCGCTTGTCGATGTCGTAGCGGAGCTCGAGGAGCACCTCCTCGAACATCGAGCGCAGCGACCGCACGCCGGTCTCGCGCTTCATCGCCTCCTCGGCCAGCACACCGAGCGCCTCGTCGGTGAACTCCAGCTGGACGCTGTCGAGCTCGAACATCGCCTTGTATTGCCGGACCAGCGCGTTCTTCGGCTGCGTCATCACGCCGAGGATCTCCTCCTTGGTCAGCGAGCGCATCGGCACGGTGACCGGCAGGCGGCCTACGAACTCGGGGATCATCCCGAAGTCGATCAGGTCCTTCTGGTCGAGGTAGGGCATCACGCGGTCGCGCTCGGCCTGGCTGGTGACGAGCGGCTGCCCCTCCTCGTCGACGAGGTGCTTGGCGTGCTCTTCCTCGCTCGCGCCCGTGAAGCCGATGATCTTCTGCCCGAGGCGGCGCGAGATGAAGTGCTCGATGCCCTGGAACGTGCCGCCGACCATGAACAGGATGTGCTCCGTGTTCACCTGGATGTAGCTCTGCTCCGGGTGCTTGCGGCCGCCCTGCGGGGGGACGTTGGCGGTCGTGCCCTCGAGGATCTTGAGCAGCGCCTGCTGCACGCCTTCGCCCGAGACGTCGCGGGTGATCGAGACGTTGCTGGTGGTCCGACCGATCTTGTCGATCTCGTCGATGTAGATGATGCCCTGCTGCGCGCGTTCGACGTCGAAGTTGGCGCTCTGCAGCAGCTTCAGCAGGATGTTCTCGACGTCCTCGCCGACGTAGCCGGCCTCGGTCAGCGTGGTCGCGTCGGCGATCGCGAACGGCACGTCGAGGATCTTCGCGAGGGTGCGCGCCAGCAGCGTCTTGCCCGAGCCGGTCGGGCCGACGAGCAGGATGTTGCTCTTCTCGAGTTCGAGGTCAGGGTTGTGGTAGCGCGCGTGCAGCCGGCGGTAGTGGCTGTAGACCGCGACGGCCAAGACCTTCTTGGCGTGTTCTTGGCCGACGACGTAGTCGCCGAGGCGCTCGACGATCGAGTCGGGGCTCGGGACCTTGTCCTTCAGGACGAGGTCCTTGACGAAGGTCGGGGACGCTGCGTCGCCCTTCTGCTTGCGGTCCTCCTCCTTGAGGATCGTGTTGCAGATCTCGATGCACTCGTTGCAAATGTAGATCCCGGGCGGCCCGGAGATCAGCGACTGCACGTGGTGCCGCGACTTCTCGCAGAAGGTGCACCTCTCGACCGACTTGCCCTTACCTGCCATGCGATTCGTGGGGCGCGCCGAGCGGCGCGCCGGGTCGAGGAGCCTACCCTATCGCGGCGGAGCCTTCACGGCCTCACTTGGCGGTCTCGACGATCTCGTCGATGAGGCCATATTCCTTGGCCTCGGCGGCGCCCATGAAGAAGTCGCGGTCGCTGTCATTGGCGACCTCTTCGACGGGCTTGCCGGAGTGCTTGCTGAGGATGCCGTTGAGCGTGTCCTTCAGCCGCAGGATCTCGTCAGCCTGGATCGAGATGTCGAGCGCCGTGCCGCCGACGCCGCCCCAGGGCTGGTGGATCATGATCCGGCTGTTCGGTAGAGCGTGGCGCTTGCCCGGGCTGCCCGCGGCGAGCAGGACGGCGCCCATCGAGGCGGCCTGGCCGATGCAGTAGGTCGCGATCGGGCACTGCACGAACTGCAGCGTGTCGTAGATCGCGAGCCCGGCGGTGACGCTGCCGCCCGGCGAGTTCAGGAACAGGTTGATGTCCTGGTTCTTGTTTTCTTTCTGCAGGAACAGCAGCTGCGCGATCACGACGTTGGCCACGCCGTCGTCGATCGGGGTCCCGATGAAGACGATGCGGTCCTCGAGCAGGCGGCTGTAGATGTCGTAGGCGCGCTCCCCCCGGCCGGTCTTCTCGATGACGGTGGGGATCGTGTACATGTTCGCGTTCGTCATGACTTCTTGCTCCTGCGAGGCTCCGTGCTCCTGCGGGCGGGCCCGGGTTCCGGGCCGTCCACCTACTCCCCAGTCATATCGACGATCTGGCCGTTCTCTCTGAGGAATTCGCGGACCTTCCGCTCCAGCAGGGAGAGCTGCAGTTCGCCGATCCGGTTCTGCTCCTTGAGGTGCGCGAAGACCTGGCCGGCGGTCAGCTGCTGCTCCGGGGTGCTGTTGGCCTGCGCGATCGCCTCGAGCTCCGCCTCGAGGTCTGCCTGCTCGACCGTCAGGCCCTGCTGCTGGGCGACGGCCTCGATCAGGAAGAACATCTGCACGCGCCGCTCGGCGTCCTTTTGGGCCTCTTCCTTGGAGCTCTCGAGCTGCTGCTGGATCTCCTCTTCGGGCATGCCCTGCTGCTGCAGCCGCTGCGCGTAGGCGCCGAGCGACGCCTGCTGCTGCTCCTCGACCAGCGACGGGGGCGGCGTGATGCCCGCGGCCTTTGCGAGGTGGTCGAGCGCGGCCTCTTCCTGACGCTGCTTGCCGAGGCGGGCCTTCTCCTGCGAGATGCGGCCGCGCAGGTCCTCGCGCATCGCGTCGAGGGACTCAAACTCCATGGCCTTGGCGAGCTCGTCGTCGATCGGCGGCGGCGCCACGCGCATGACCTCGTGGAGCTTCACCTTGATCTTGCCGGTGGTGCCGCGGACCTGCTCTTTCTCGAAGTTGTCCGGGAACGTGATCGCCATCTCCCGCTCCTCGCCCGCCTTGCCGCCGACGAGCGCTTCGGCGTAGGCGCCGGCGTCGACGCCGTTGACCGGGATGCGGGTGTTCAGCTGCACGCCGGTCTTGGTGTGCACGTCTTCGCCGTCGGCGTCGACGAACGTGTAGTCGCACTTGACGAAGTCGCCGTCCTCGACGGGCTCGTCGACCGACTGGATGCGGCGCTTCTGATGCGCGATCTCCTTGAGCGCGTTGTCGACGTCCTCGTCGTTCGCCTGCTCCTCGAACGCTGGGATCTCGATGCCCTTGCTGTCCGGGATCTCGAACGTCGGCTTGACGTCGACCTGCGCGGTGAACTCGAGCCCCTCGCCCGCCTTGACCTCGAGCGCCTCGGCTTCGTCCACCTTGACCCGGCCTACGGGCTGGATGTCGTTGCCCTCGCACGCCTCCTGCAGGTAGCGGTTGAGCAGCTGCCCTTTGGCCTCCTCGAGGATCGCCGCGCCGTGCATCTTCTCGATCATCTTGCGCGGGACTTTGCCCGGTCGGAAGCCCTTGACCTGCACCTGCTGGGCGGCCGAGGCGTAGACCTGGTCGAGGTGCTCCGTGACCTGTTCGGGCGTGATCTTGATCTGCAGGCTGCGGCTGCAGGGGCCGGTCTCGGCTACCTGGACTTCCATGATGCTCGTGCGGGCGGGACTGCTGGGAGCCGCCGGAGCGGCCAAAAGGCCAAGCATCTTGGCCCTGTCCGGGGTCGGGGTCAAGCTGACAAACCGTCCGGCGCGCGCCCCTGCTGGCGGGCTACTTGGGCGCGCGGCTGCGGCGGAGCTGCCGCAGGAAGGACTGCACGCGGTCGTGCCCCATCGCCTCGCGGAACGGAGCGTCCTGAGCCGCGAGTCGGTCGAAGTCCTCCGGCGTCATCCCGGACGCCTTCATGTGCTTGACGACGTTCTGGATCTTGCGCCGTCGCGCTTCGGACTGCAGCAGCCCCTGGTAGGCCCGCCGCGCCATCGCCGCGCCTTCGGCGAAGTCGATGATCTTCTCGTAGTCGTCCGAGGCGTCCTCGTACTCCTCGATCGCGAACAGCAGGCGCGCCCGCTGCTCGTAGAGCGACGCCTCCCGCTTGCGGCGCCGGAGCTTGTCGTCGAGCGTCTTGCGCAGCCGCGTGACGCCGCTCTTGTCGCCGAGCGCCCGCAGCGAGACCGCCGCGCTGACCGCGAGCGAGCTGGTGTCGTTGTTGTCGACGAGCTCGTGCAGTCGCCGGATCGTCGGCTCGTGGCGCGGCGGCGCGACGACCGCCAGCGCGCGGATCAGGCTGAGGGTGTCCTGCCAGTCGATCCGCTCGCGGTCGAGCAGCGGCAGCAGCGCCGCGGTCGCCTGCTCGTCCCGACGCACGCACGCCGCGAAGTAGTCGATGTACGACGAGAGCAGGCGGTCGTCGGACTCCGCGGACAGCGCCTGCACGACGGTCGGCGCGACCGCGCGCGCCTCGGCCGCGGTCAGATAGGCGAGCACGGCCTGGCGCAGGGCGCGGTCGCCGCCGCCCAGCAGCTTGACGACCTGCGGCGCGGGCCCTGGCGCTGCGTGCTCGCGGAGCGAGCGCACGACGTGGAAGAGGTCCCACTCCTTGGCGCGCGTGACGAGCTCGGCGAGCACCGTGACCGCTTGGGGGACGTTGGCGCGGCCGAGCAGCTTGATCGCCTCCTGCCTCGCGATCCCGTGTGTGCCGCGGGCGAGCTCGGCGAGCGCGTCGACGAACGACCCCGGATCGAGCAGCAGCAGCACGCGCCGACAGTTGCCGGCGAGGCTCCTGGCGCTGTCGGTGCTCTGCGCCGGCTTCAGCTTCTCCAGCAGCAGCGGGACGACGCTGTCGCCGAGGTCGGCGGCCTCGCGGATGCGGCGGTCCAGGAACTCCTCGTTGCCCTCGTAGGTCAGCGCCAGGTCCGCCCAAAACGGCTCGAGCGCGGCGATCTGCTTGGGCCGGAGTCGTTCGGCGCGCGCGCGCGCGACCTCGGGGAGGTCGCGCAGCGAGACCTGCGCCGACGCGCTCGCGAGCGGCACGGACGCCAGAGTCAGGGCGAGCAGAGAGGACGAGCGCAGGCGCATCGCAGGAGTCTAGGACCTCGAACCGGAGGGGACCAGCGGGCGGCCGCGGCGCGCTGGCTACAGCGCGGGCGCTCCCCGACCGATGAGGGGGGCATGTGGAACTACGTGCTCCGTCACCGGCTGCTGCTGCGCGCGATCTACGCGCGCTCCGAGGCGGCCTAGCGGTCGCGGCGCTGCGGACCGGCTTGCCCCCTGCGCGAAGGCGCTTAGCGTAGCGGTATGGGAAGCGGCTTCGACATCTCGGGGCGCTGGTCGGGCTACTACGAGCAGGACGGTGGCCGGCACGGGATCAGCATGGACGTGGCCCAGCGCGGCGTCGGCTTCGTCGGTCGGATGCGCGACGAGGACACCCTGCTCAGCGGCACGGCGCAGGTGCCGACGGTCGACGAGGACGGCGCGCCGACCGGCACGGTCGACTTGGAGACCATGGGCGTGCTGCCCGAGTTCTCGATCGTCGAGGGCGACGTCGAGGGGCGCAACGTCACCTTCGAGAAGCGCTACGAGGGCACGCACTCGGTGACCGCCTGGGTCGAGGCGGGAGAAGAGGCGCAGTTCGAGATCCCCGGCCATGTCGTCTGCTATCGGGGCGAGTTCGACGCCAGCGGCGACCGCTTGCGCGGCGAGTGGCGGATCCGCTGCGGCGACGAAGCCGGCGAGGGGGACGCGGTCGGCGCGTTCGAGCTGCTCCGGCAGTGACCGGCGGCGCCGGTTCGAGTATGCAGGCCGCGGTGACTCGTGACTTCGACGTGCTGGTGGTCGGCGGCGGCCACGCCGGCGTCGAGGCCGCGACGGCTGCTGCCCGCGCGGGTGCTCGCGTCGGCATGATCGTGCTGGACCCCGCCGCGATCGGTCGACTGTCCTGCAACCCCGCGATCGGCGGGCTCGCCAAGGGACAGCTGGTGCGCGAGGTCGACGCGCTCGGCGGCGAGATGGGGGTCGTGACGGACGCCACCGGCATCCAGTTCCGGATGCTCAACACGAGCAAGGGACCGGCGGTGCGGTCGCCGCGCGCCCAGTGCGACCGGGACGCCTACAACCACGTGATGAGCAAGCGCGTGCTCGGCTACCGCGACGTGACCGTCCTGGGCGCCGAGGCGGCGGGCTTCCTGCGGTCCGCAGACGGCCGCGCTGTCGCGGGCGTCGAGCTGCACGACGGCAGCGAGCTGCACGCGCCCGCGGTCGTGTTGACGACCGGGACCTTTCTCGGCGGCAAGCTGTTCGCCGGTCGCGACGAGCGCGAGGGCGGCCGACACGGCGAGCCGGCCGCCGCGCGCATGAGCGTCGCGCTGCGGCAGCTCGGCGTGCAGTTGGGACGCCACAAGACCGGCACGCCGCCGCGGCTGCGCAAGTCGACCATCGACTTCGCAGGCATGGAGGTGCAGCCAGGGGACGATCCGCCGGTGCCGTTCTCGTTCCGCACCGAGCGGCTGGAGGTCGAGCAGCTGCACTGTTGGACGACG
>Ga0181573_10005464_pt1 | contig 10543 bp, 7 predicted proteins | sample 101ome_25_FD_148643 | JGI IMG/M metagenome (GOLD analysis project Ga0181573, IMG submission 148643) | Coastal salt marsh microbial communities from the Groves Creek Marsh, Skidaway Island, Georgia - 101409BT metaG (spades assembly) | ecosystem: Environmental > Aquatic > Marine > Intertidal zone...
GACGCGCATGATTGATATGATTGATTGATTGGTTGATTTCAAATGAAAAGGTGCGCGGCGCGCACTGACCACGCCTCCACTGCGTGACTCGAACCCGAACCCGAACCCGAATGGAACCGTCGACGGCGGTGATTGATTTCGTGGACGACGCCGCGCGCGTCGGACGCGGGGTGGATGGATCGGAAACGGCGACGAGCGCGGCGATGGCGGCGGCGATGCGACCGACGGCGTCGGTGCGGTGTCGAGTCACGCGAAAGCGGCAGAACAACAATCGTGATGGCGCTGACGACGCCGGTGTTTTAAACGCGGTCGAGCGAGGACACGCGCGAGAGGTGGACGGCGTGGAGTGCGCGTTGCGTCGAGTGGTGTATGCCGGAGACGGTGATGCCGCCACCGGGGGTGAGGGCGTCGGATGGAGCGTCGGGGGTGAGGGCGGAGCGGTGTGCGTGGAGCGGTGCGGGACGTCGGCGTCGACGAGGGAAGAGTTGACGAGGATGTTTTTTGAAGAGTTTAACGCGTCTTGGTTAGCCTTCGTGGATTCGGCGACGTGTGCGATGTATGCGGTGGGGAGGCTGAGCGGGGTGAGCGTGGATGTGTCGGAGGATGGGTCGGAGTGCGCGTGCGTGTTGGACGGGGCGACGCAGAGCTCGACGGCGAGGAGGATCGACGTCGGTGGTCGAGCGATGGATCGGGCGCTCGCGGAGGCGGTCAAGGCGAAACATGGAGTCGATCTAGACGCGAAGACGGCGAGAGAGATTCGGTTGACGCTCGGAAAGTGCGCGGAGACGAGAGAGGAGTACGAGGCGTTGGCGACGGGACACGCGGCGGAGTGCGAGACGGAAACTTTCAACATGCCAGATGGATCGACGCTCAAGCTGACGACCGAGCTGTACGAGTGCGGAGAGGCTTTGATGCGTCCCGCGCGAGAGGGCGATGGCACGTCCGGATCGATCGTGGATGAGATTTGCGAGAGCGTCGATAAGTGTTCGCTGGAGACAAAGCGCGTGGTTCTCGATCACGTCTTCGTGCACGGCGTCGCGAGCAGAGTGAACGGGTTGGATGCGCGAATCATGAACGAGCTGACGTCGGCGTACCCTCTGGCGTTGGCGCCGTTGTGGGTCACCGTGCCCGAGTACATGCACGAAGACACGTGGTCGCACGCGCCGTGGACGGGGGCGGCGCTCCTGGCAAAGGTCATCTTTTCGTCGAATCAGCACATTTCAAAGAACGATTACAACGAAAACGGGCCGCCGGTTTCGCACAGAGGACGATAGGAAGAAAAACGTTGCGTATGTGTGATAGTATACGTATGAGCGCTCGTGTAATTGAATAATTGATTAATTGTCGTCGCGTGAGTCGACACTCTAGTACGAGCGGCCCCAGAGTACCCAGCACTTCGCCTCTTCGCCGGTTATGAAGCACTTGGTTCCGGGTTCGAGCGCCGGCTGCTCGAACGGAATGCAGAGAGTCTTTGCGGCACCACCCGCGGATTCGGCGGTGGACTTCTTCTTGACGAGCTCCTCGCTCTCCTTGGTGTTGCACCACGGAGTCATGATGAGCTTCTTTTCGTCCAAGGCGGAGATGAAGCCGTCCCAAGACGTGAGGCGAACGATATTTTCGTCACGCTGCTTCTTCGCGCGCTCAAACATGTCGTTTTGCACTTGTTCGCACAATTCCTTGACGCGCTTCGGCAAGTCTTCAATCTTGACGCTCTCCTTCTCTCTGTTGTCGCGACGCGCGATGACACACGTGTTGTTCTCCATATCACGCATGCCAAACTCGACGCGAAGCGGCACACCCTTGAGCTCCCAGTGGTTGTACTTCCACCCCGGCGTGTAGTTGTCTCGAGCATCGAGCTTGGATCTCACGCCCGCATCCTTGAGCGATTTAGTCATCGTCTCCGCGATTTCTGCGTCGAATGAAAGAACACACAAATTCGTTAGTCTCGTGCAAAAGCGCCGCGCACACGCGCAAAATTTGGACCCCAAGCCATTATAACTCAGCCATGACCGGAAGGTTTCGACGAGATATTGGTAAAGGCGCCCTGGTATTTGATCTTCGACCCGTTAAATGGCGATTGTGTTCATGACGAACGAACACGCCGCAGGTAAGGAGGTCGGCTGCGCATGTAAAACAAACCAAAAATAAAAATGCTATCCCGAGCGAACGAGCGTACCGTTCATCTTCTTCTTTTGCTCTTCCGAAACCTTGCTACTCGGGATGGTGATGACGATCGCTTGTACCGGGGCAACCTTCGGCGGAAGCACCAAACCGTCATTGTCGCCGTGGACCATGTAGCACACGCCGAGCGTTCTCGTCGTAAAACCCCAAGAGTTTTGCCAAACCATCGATCGTCCACCTGCCTGGTCCTCGTACTCGATGTGGAACATCTTCGCAAAGTTTTGGCCGAGGCAGTGTGACGTGGCGCCTTGAACGCCTCTACCGGAGCCCGGGATGTAAGCCTCGACGGTGGTGGTGTACAAACCGCCGGCAAACTTTTCCTTTTCAGACTTGGTGCCGGGCACGACGGGAACGGCCAAGTACTCCTCGTACACGCGTCTGTAGAGGTCGAGAATTTGTCGAACCTCGACGTCGCACTCCTCCTTGGTGCTGAAAGCAGTGTGGCCCTCTTGCCACAAGAACTCGCGGGATCTAATGAATGGAGTGGGGTGCTTGAATTCCCAGCGCACGACGTTGCACCACTGGTTGAGACGCAACGGCAAGTCTCTGTGCGATCGAATCCACTGCGCATAGTGCGGATACATGACCGTCTCGGACGTCGGACGGACAGCGATCGGGCACTCAAGATCGGTCTCACCGCTTTTGGTGACCCAAGCGACTTCCGGCGCGAAGTCTTCGATGTGATCCTTCTCCGCCTCGAGACGACTGGCAGAGACAAACATCGGAAAGTAGCAGTTTTCGACGCCAATATCCTTAATCTCTTGGTCGAAGAATCGCTGCAACACTTCCCACTGCGCGTACGCCCACGGCTTCAAGATGTAACAGCCAGAAATGTCGTAGTAATCGATGAGATCACCCTCGACGACGACTTGAGAGTACCACGCGCCGAAATCGTCTTCCCGCTTTGCGGATAAACCCAATCCAGTCTCCTTCTTCTTCTCCTTTTCCTTTTGATCCTTGGGCGCCGCCGACTTCTTTTCCTTGGGTGCCTTTGGCGCCTTGGCCTTTGGCATGCGAATCATATCGCACATGCGAAGCTTACCGAGCACAGACTTGACGTCGGCGTTGGCGGCGAGATCCGCCATGTACGCCACGAGACGCGGCGTCGCATCCCGAGCCGCCGGATCGAGCGCCTTCGCGAACGCAGGAAACATCGTCGCCGCGACGACGATATCCGCCATCGCCGGCGCGTCGCCCGCCAAATACTTGGTCTCCCCGAGCCTCTTGTCAATCTCTCCGCACGCCTCCTTCAACGCCGCCGTCGCCTCACCGAACGCCGTCTCGTCCATCGCCACCGCCCCGGTCAACATCCCCACCGCCGTCGTCATCACCGGTCTCAACCGTTCCCGCTCAAACTTAATCCACGTTTCGTTCGCGTTCGCGTCGCACGTCGCCGGGCACAGCACATCCTTCGCGCACTCCTTCGCCGCAGCCGCCACCCGAGCCAACGCCTCGTCCGCCCCGCCGATCGTCTCCCCGTTCACCACGAGCACCGGCGACGTCTTCGCCTCGCCGACGTACTTCTTAAACATCTCCGTCTTCATCCCGTACCCGACCAGTTTCGCGAGCGCCCGCACGGAGTCGGACCCATCGAGATCTTTCGCGTAGAGCACACCGCCGCCCGCGGTGCACGACGCGTTCGGTGCCGCAAACTTTGCGCCTTGTTCGTCCAGTTTCACCGCGGACATTTCCCCGGCGAGCGCGGACGCCATGATGATCTCGATCGCTGCTCCTTCGACGGCGGAGAACGGGTGGTTCCGCGAGTCGCGCGCGTCGCGTTCGTTCGCACCCGAGTCGCGTCGCTCTGACGCCAACTCGCGCCGATCGACGATCCCTCAGAGGCGCGAACGCGAGATGGACTTCATTTATGTATGTCGTCGTACTGTATGTATTTTGAGTGCTATTAAATGTATTCTTTTCATCTAGATATCTACTACAGCACTACAGTACGGTACGGTACCGGGCTGGAATCATGCGTGCTTCACTCTCCTGTGACATGAACGAACCGTGAGGGTGAGACGAACCGTCCTCCGTTCACGGGAGGGGCTCAGGATGGAAACCTCGCGTCGACGCGAACGCGACGGAGAAGATCGAAGAGACCAAACTTGCTGTGAGCGTCCAAGGCGGCGCGGACGCCGTCGCCGTAGACGGGGGATGGGTCGAGCTTGATGGATTCGCAGACGTACGCGGCGAACGCGGCGTCGGCGTCGGAAGACGCCGCGGACGACGACGACGGATGGGTGATCTGGTGTTCGACCCAGAGAAGGGCGAGGAGTTGGCAGAGACCCTCTTCGACGACGGGGTCGAGCGGTGGGTAATCGTTGAGGCGAAGAAACATGTGGGTAACTTCGTGGGCGAGGATGGAGCCGGAGAGGAGGCGGGGCAGGCAGGAGAGGACGAGGATGGCGGTGACTTTTTGCGTTTGAGAACGCGGGATGCGTCGCTCGACCATGTGGAAGCTTCCGCCGAACACGTCAAAGATAGATGACGACGATGGTGATTGGTTGCCGTTTCGCGGGGTCGATGACCACGTCGGCTCGCGGTAGACTGTCGAGACGGTTTCTACGTGCGAGACGCACATGCCGCGAACTTGCGCCGAGCGGCCGTGGTGCCACTCTTCTTGTTCGTCGACGTTGTTCATGACGTCTTGGGTGCAGAGATACAACGGTGGCAACTCCGTTCCCGGGCCGAGGGCGCTCAAACCGTGGCTGGCGAAGAAATCAAGCACCGATCGGTACAACGGTTCGGCGTCTCTCTGATCGACGACGACGCTCTGCACGCACGATAAACACAGACTCCGTCCGTCTGGAAGCGTGACGTGCTCGTGCTCCTCCCCGCCCCGTCTCTTCTGGTATCGCCCGCACCCGTCGCACTTGGGAGTCCCATCCGTCGCGTGGATCGGACACGACGTCTCTCCCCAATACGGCGTCGTCTCGAAGCGCACGTACCCATCCCCAGACGACGGAATGAAATCCTCGCACACGCAACACTTTGGCCGGTGCTTCTCCCGGTAACACCTCTCGTGAAACACCCTCCGACGCTCACCCTCGCGTCCACTGACGACAAAGGGCGACCCGCCGCCGAATGCGCTCGCGAGCGGTTGTCGACATTCCTCGCAGACGAAACACGCGCGGTGCCACATCGAACCCAACGCGCGTACGCTCGCCAGTCTCTCCATCGCACTCATCGCGCATCCGCACCCTTTACACCCGAGCGGATCTTGATCCGAAACATTTGTCGTCTCAGACGTCGAGGGCGCCGAAGATGTCGACGCCGTCAAACCCAACGCGTCTTCTTCCTCTTGCAACGCGCGCGCGAGCGCCTCGTCGTCCGCCGTGTTCGCCTCCTTCAACGCCTCTCGCGGGATGTTTAGACCGACATCCAAGTCGCGAGACACCGTCATGGGACGTAAGAATCCATCATCGAGCGCCTCGTGCGCCGCACCGCGCGTCCCTTCGAGCTCGACGCGTTGTAGCGCCCTCGCGAGCGCCTCGTCTCCGTCCACACTCACACCCAATGCGTGCACGCTCGCCGCGTTCGCGTGCGCCTCTTGCATCGCCGCGCGTCCGACCGTGTGTTCGATCGACGACGACGCGCGCGTTGTGCTTCGTCGCGATGACTCGGCGCTCCCCGACGCGCCCATCGATGCTTTCGCGACAACGTGTGACGGGTGACTTGGATTACCGTTAACGACGCCACTCCAAAGCTCGTGGAACTTGACTGTACAGTTCCATCAAAGCACCATGCGCGCGTTCGCTCGCGTCCTCGTCGTCGCGAGACGGCGTCCGACATCGCGCGCGCGCCCTTCTTTTTCGTCGTCGTCCTCTTCGTCTCGCGGACGACGGTGCGCGCGCGCTGCGAACGAACGCGGCGCTGAACGAAAACCCGTGTTGGAATACGACGACGGCGTGCGCGTCTACGCCCCGACGGGCATGACGCGCGTGTTGTTCAGCGAGTGCGGATTCGGCGCGGATCAACACGGGCAGGACGCGACCAAGGCGGCGATGCGGGCGTGCCGAAACGCGATAGAGTTCAACTCGATTCCTTCGGTGAGAGAACTCGTTCCGGGCGGCTACGACGGGATGAAGCTTCACCTCCATCTCGGCGTCCCCGAAGGGTGCACCGTGGATTTAGACACGGTAAAAACGGTGTTCCCGTACGGAACGATGCTTCCGATCGCGGTCGATGTCGGTGGGTTAAAGACGAGGAGTTGGATTTCGATTCCCGCGCGGGAGGACTCGTGCGACGATTTTCTCGTGTGCGTCGCCAACGTCAGCGTGGGGTATTAGATTATCGCGCGGCGGAGCTGTTCGTTCGTCTTCTTCGTCTTTTGACGACGGTACCCGAGCGACGGCGCCGGCGTATTGCCGTGCGAAACCGCGTTTTTTCCAGATGCTCGAGCTTTTCCTCTTGAGAAGAACGAACGCCATCGTTCGTTGACGGCAAGAGGACACGGATATTAGATGTGTAGTGATAGATTACGACGACGACGACGACGAAGCGATTGCGCGCCCGAAATTTCGTCTGAATCACTGTTTCTACATCGTCATCGTAACGCGCACGAGCCACACATCGCACACGCGTCGCGTCGCGTCGCGACGGTGGCTTCTGGCGAAACCGTCACTTCGCGACGAGACGAGATCTCTCTCAAACTCTTCTTAAAATTGGTCGGTGACCGCTCGTCCGAAGATTTTGTTCTGTTCTCAGCGTATGGCGTTACAGTACAAAATGAGAAAAAATATTTTCCCACCCTCTCGTGAAAAATAGTGTAAAAACGCGTCGTCCGTGTCGTTCGCGCCAACCCGGGCAGACGCGTCGACGCGTCGTCGAGACGAAGGACGCCATCGCGGGCATCGCCGCGGGAAGCTCGGCGTTTGCGATTCTCGTCTTTTTGTCCATGCGCCGAAACGCCAAGCGTCGGGCGGCTGGCGCGCAACAAATCATCGCCTCGCAGGGTGGCCTTCCGCAGGGCGCACACGGTGACGGATACCAGCCGCACGTCGTTCGCGTGGCGCCCAATGCGCCATCCAAATCGCACACCGTCGTCGACGACGTCGCTTTACAGCGCGCCAACTCGTCGGCGCGACAAGCCGCGCGAAAAGACGCCGTGGATCGACAAAAGCAGAGAATCGATCGACAGTTACGAAAGTGATAGTACCGAGTAGATATTTTCTGTGGTACCGTGTACGTGTTCGCAATTGTAACGAACGCGTCACGTCGCGACGCGAAAGAAACGACGACGACGACGACGAGAACGACGACGACGAGGATGAGAACGAAACGCGGGACGACGACGTCATCGTCATCGTCCGTCGCACCGACGCGATGGATTCGAACGCTCGCGCTCGCTCTCGTCGCGTGCGTTTTCGGTGGTCGAATGGTGTTGTTGGCGAGTGCCGACGCGGTTGGGTACCCGACGATGCCGACGCACGCGACGCGAAAGTTGCTCGGCGGTGGCGCCAAGAAAGTTATCGAAGTCGTCGTGGATACGGCGGAGGATTTTGGAGAGTCGGTGAGCGAAGTGGTCCAACCGATCGTGTCGGTCGTGAACGAAGAAGTCATTCAACCGGCGGTTACGGAGACGGTGAGCTTCGCCGAGGCGGCGTACCAAGCGTCTTACGACTGGACCGAAGATGCCTACCACACGGTTCGACAAAGTGAGATTATTCAAACCGTGGGTAAGGCTACCGTGGATGCGTTTGAATCGACGGAAATCACGCATCACATGGATAAGTTTTACGACGACGCGAAGGGGTGGACCGAGGGAGCGGTGCAAACGCTCGAGGAAACCGCGGTGGAACTCGCCGAGGATATTGAAAAAGTTGCCGAAATGATTGCAGCCTTTTTCGATGGCTTGCAATGTCTTGAAGTCGCAGGTACGTTACAAGGCATGGTGAAGTCTCTCCTGAAGGACATCAGTTCCGGGAATGTGAAAAATTTGCTGAACGATTTTGGCAGTCAAGTGGACAAGTACAAGGATAATCTTGACGGCGCACTGTGCAAATCCATGTGGGCCATGGCTCTTGGTCCACAGGCGACAATCATCGCAGAAATGATGAGAGGCTTCATCTCTACGCTGAAAGAAAAATGTCCGGCCGCCATGTCTGGCTCAGATCTCCCCGCGTTCGCTCTTGGATTTGTCGCGAGCGCCGAGGCGTATGCTGGCTACGCCGCCGGTACGGGTATCGAGCTCGCCATCGGTATGGATTTACACGGCGAACAGTTCTGCTACGTCGCAGGTTGCGCGTACGGCGGAATCACTATCGGTGACCCCGGTTTCGGTGGCACCGCTGGCATACAAGTCACGGGATACAAGTCTATTTCGTCAGTTCCTGGTACGGCAAACTTCATCTCTCTCGGGATTGGCGTCGAGATTCCGTTCACTCCCATCGGTGCCGAAGCGGGTGTGACTTATGTGTATTCTGGTAACGACATGTCCGATCCCATTGGGGTGGCATTCATGGCTGGGGGCAGTCTCGGCACGGACGCCCTCCTTCCGGCGTCCGTTTCCGTCATGCACGGTATCTGCTACACACCAGTCTGCGTGACTGTTGATGGAACAGAATGTGGCGTAAAGGAGCCAGTCTTGGCGATTGGAAACAAAAATAAAAATGTCGCATGCGAAGGCCAACCTATGTCGCTTTCGTGTCCTAGCGGTAAAACGATAAGCGTGAACGCAGCTTCGTACGGGCGACATGATGGAACCACGTGCCCGCACAGCGCGACTTCCAATCGAAATTGCCATGCCACCAAATCACTCGAAAAAGTTAAGGAACGCTGCGAAGGCAAAAGCTCTTGCACGGTCACGGCGAGTCATACACTTTTCGGTGATCCCTGTGGAGGCACGTACAAGTACTTGAGCGTAGACTACGAATGTACAGATTCGAAGCGAGCGGTCGCATGCGAAGACAAATATACCGACTTATCTTGCCCGGAAGGTCACACCATTAGCGTGTACACTGCATCGTACGGACGACATGATGGAACCACGTGCCCACACAGCGCGACTTCCAATCGAAATTGCCACGCATCTGGAAGCATGAAGTATGTGAATGAAATGTGTGGGGGCAAGAATAAATGCACAGTTCGGGCAGATCATCGCATTATGGGTGACCCATGTGGCGGAACCTACAAGTATCTCGAAGTGACGTACGGCTGCGTGCTGAGCGTCATGAGTAGATCGACACTCACGTGTGAAGGTGGTACAGATGCTCTTGAGTGCCCGCCTGGGTACGTAATCGATTTGCAAGATGCGCTCTATGGTAGAGTCGACCGGGACGTCTGTCCGCACTCCAGTATTCACACTGACACGTGCAGTGCGAGCGGCGTCTTCGATAAGATTGCAGCCGAATGTAACGGCAGGTCAACTTGCTCTCCTAGTGCGTCGAACTCTAGGTTTGGAGATCCTTGCGGTGGTACATATAAATATTTGAGCACGAAATACCGATGTGTTCCACCATCTACATCAACAAGCGCGCTCGCCTGTGAAGGAAATCGAGTGTCGATGTCGTGTCCTTCCGGACAAACTGTTTCGGTCATTTCGGCATCCTATGGGCGACACAACGCTCACACATGTCCCCACTCGGCTATATCAAATCAGAACTGCCACGCAAGCAACTCACTTGAAAAGGTAAAAAAACAGTGTGATGGACAACGCAATTGCTCGCCACAAGCAAGTGCTGGCGTGTTCGGCGATCCCTGCGGAGGTACTTACAAGTATCTTGAGACTTCATATGTATGCATTCCAGCTTCAGCGTCTGCTGAGTTGGGGGATGGCCTACTGTTGGCAAGAATGTCCTGGATGCAAACGTTGTGCCTCACCACCGCTTGTGCCGGAGTTGCATTTTACAGACTGCACGCCAGGCGCAGTGAAGATGGCCTCCGCCAAGCCATGTTCCGTAAAACGCAAGATTACGGCGCGAGACACTAACTCGCGCTCGGATCACTTATTTTTCCTTTTTGCACTTACCGGTATGTTTTCACGGGACCTCTATAATTTAATCAACTTTTATCTTTTCCATTTCAAATCGTTGCACTTTCTGGCGTCCGACGAGCACTCGCCCACGTGTATCGACTCAATTTCACTTTTTGATACTCGAACAAACGACGTCGACTAAGATTCGAACGCGAGGCATTAAAAGTGTGAACTTTCAATTTTATTCCATGAGTAAAGTAGCGTCAGCATCTTCGATGGCGGCTGCGATGGATGACTCGACGTACTCTCGCACGTCTTCGTCTTTCGCGTTCATTTCGTCATCGTCATCATATGGATATGAGTCATCGTCGAGACGCTGGCGTTCGTTGTCGCATTCGAACACGTTGTGCATGTCATTGTCATCATCATCGCTCGTTCGCGGGGTCG
>Ga0181573_10005468_pt1 | contig 10533 bp, 9 predicted proteins | sample 101ome_25_FD_148643 | JGI IMG/M metagenome (GOLD analysis project Ga0181573, IMG submission 148643) | Coastal salt marsh microbial communities from the Groves Creek Marsh, Skidaway Island, Georgia - 101409BT metaG (spades assembly) | ecosystem: Environmental > Aquatic > Marine > Intertidal zone...
CTCGCGATCACCCACGAAAGACGAGCAGCGGCGCGGGCTCATCCGCAAACGGTCAGCCAGCGCCGCCCGCGACGCGGGCGTGGTTGCGACCGGGACCAGGTTCGCCCCCACGTACACCACCGAATGCAGAGCGTCGTCGTCCACGTAACCCCAGATGTCACCGCCGAGTCGCCACGAGTCCAGCCCGGCGCCTCGAACCCGGGCGTCCAGGAAGCAATTAGAGACCGGGTCGGATCGCAGCAGCGACTCCAGCGGGCCGAGGTCGGCGGAGGTGAGTTGTCGGACGTAACCGACGAGCGACTTCTCCCCGTCAGCGAAGGTGGTCACCTGAGGAATCTAGACGGTTTCCACGACAACAGGGCCGCTTTCCCCTTCCATCTGTTCGGCCAGGCGCATGGCTTCTTCGATCAACGTCTCCACGATCTGGGACTCGGGCACGGTCTTGATCACCTCGCCCTTGACGAAGATCTGTCCCTTGCCGTTGCCGGAGGCAACGCCGAGGTCGGCGTCTCGAGCCTCACCCGGCCCGTTCACCACACACCCCATCACCGCGACGCGCAGCGGAACCTCCATGCCCTCGAGGCCGGCGGTGACTTGCTCGGCGAGGGTGTACACATCCACCTGGGCTCGCCCGCACGATGGGCACGAGACGATCTCCAGTCCGCGTTCGCGCAGGTTCAACGACTCGAGGATCTGCAGGCCGACGCGGACCTCCTCGATCGGAGGCGCGGACAGCGACACCCGAATCGTGTCGCCGATGCCGCGGGACAACAGTCCACCGAAGGCGACGGCGGACTTGATCGTTCCCTGGAACGTCGGCCCGGCCTCGGTGACCCCGAGATGCAATGGGTAGTCGCACTGTTCGGCGAGCAGCATGTAGGCCTGCATCATGACCACCGGGTCGTGGTGCTTGACGGAAATCTTGATGTCACGGAAATCGTGCTCCTCGAACAGCGAGCACTCCCACAGCGCCGACTCCACGAGGGCTTCCGGTGTCGCCTTGCCGTACTTCTCCATCAAACGCTTGTCCAACGAGCCGGCGTTGACGCCGATCCGGATCGGGGTTCCGCAGTCGGCGGCGGCGCGGGCGATCTCCCCCACCTTGTCGTCGAACTGCTTGATGTTGCCCGGGTTGACGCGCACTCCTGCGCAACCGGCGTCCAGCGCAGCGAACACATACTTGGGCTGGAAATGGATGTCGGCGATGACCGGGATTCCGGACTTCTTCGCGATGATCGGGAGCGCCTCAGCATCGTCTTGTGAGGGCACCGCGACCCGCACCACCTGACACCCCGCCGCGGTCAACTCGGCGATCTGCTGCAGCGTGGAGTTCACGTCCGCGGTGACGGTCGTCGCCATGGACTGCACGGACACCGGCGCATCACCGCCGACCAGCACCGGGTGACGATCGTGGCGCAGCAGGAGCTGACGCGAGACTCGACGAGGCGCCACCACGGGGGGCGGCGCGGAGGGCATTCCTAATCCGATGGACACGACCCCATTATTGCCTCCAGCCGACTCACCGGCGATCCGACCAACACGCCCCATCTCGCCCCGTATGCGTCTACGGTGGAATCACCTGTCTCCGACCGTGAAGGCCATCATGAAGCGACTCCTCATCCCAGCACTGCTCGCATCCTCGGCGTTCGTGCTCAGCGGCTGCCTCGACGTCGACGCCGACCTCTCGGTCAACGAAGACGCCACGGCGACCGGCGAGATGACCATCGCCATCTCCAGCGAGATCTCCGGCCTCCTCGGCTTGGGGTCGGGCGTCGACCTAGTGGATCAGCTCAAGCAGGGGATGCTGGACGGCGCGGAGGGGGTCGAGGATCTGGACTGCGAGCCCGCGGAGCAGGAGAACGCGGTCGCCATGGTCTGCTCGTTCGAGAATCAGGTCTTCGACCAGGCGGACGACATCTGGAACATCTACGCCAGTGACGACAACACCGTCACCTTCTACTCCAGTTCCGGTGAGCAGGCAGCCGAAGAAGACGCAGGCTTCTTGGACGATCTGGTGGACTTCGACTTCGGTGGGTACCAGATCGACGTTGAGATGCCCGGCCCGATCGTCAGTGTCGATGGCACCAACGTGGATCAAACATCCGAGACGAGTTTTCGCATCGAGGCCGGACTGAACGACAGTTTCGAAGCCGTCGTCGTGTCCGAGGACGGCTCGAGCAGCTTCCCGTGGCTCTTGTTGATCGTGATCGGCGTCGCTGTGCTCGCCGTCATCGCCCTGGTCGCCTTCCTCATCGGCCGCTCGCGGTCATCTGGCGACTCTGATGCAGGTGACGGCACGGCACCTGGGAACGACCCAGCCGACGCAGATATCGCGCAACCGGCATTGATGGCGGCGACGCCCGCGCTCGACTCGTCTACTCCCCCACCCGCGGTGGAGGCCTCTCCGGTGCCGCCGGCCATCGAATCCGGCGATGCCTCTAGTGATGGCGCCCACGGAGATGACATTTCGGGCGACGCGGCAGACGACTCGCCAGGTGATTCACCGGCAGACAACGACAGCGGTGGATCCGCGTCCGACGACAACGACTGATCGTTGGTTGCCGCGGGCTAACTCAAGGTGATCGGCTTCACCAAGTCGGCCCAGATGACCACGAGGCCGACTCCGAGCAGCACCGCCGCCACCACGTAGGCGACGGGCAGAAGTCGAGCCGTATCCACCGGCCCAGGGTCGGGCTTGCCGCGCACGCGCGCGAAGAATCTCTTCACCGACTCATACAACGCTCCGGCGATATGGCCGCCGTCGAGCGGCAGAACCGGTAGCAGATTGAACAAGAACAAGAAGAGGTTCAACGACGCGGCAAGGCCGAGGAAGGTGGCCACCTTGGCGGTCACCGGTTGCTGCATGGCTGCGATCTCGCCTCCGAGCCGCGACGCACCGACGACCGACACCGGAGAGTTAATCGACCGCTCGCCACCCCCGATCAACGTCTCATCGACGAGTTCGTAGATGCGGATCGGCAGCGTCAGCAGGGCAGCTGCCGTTCGATACGTGAGGTTCCACATATACGCCGGAACGCTGGAGACGGGCTGTGATTGGTATTCGAACACCGGAGCCACCCCGAGGAAGCCGATCTGCTCGACCTGCTCGGTGATCTCTCCGTATTCGTCGTAGACCGGTCGCTCGATGTCGGCGACGGTCAACGGCAGGGAGACTTGACCGCCGTCGCGCTCTACGACCACCTGGGTGCTGCGTCCGGGGTTGGCGCGGATCCACGCGGTGATGTCATCCCACGATGACGACGCCACCGGGCCCACGGAAACGATCACGTCTCCGGGCTCGAGACCGGCCGCCGCCGCGGGTGTCGCCGACGTTCCCGACGGGCATGCGCCGGACGGCAGGGCGTCACCGGCTGGCAGCGCCACGGTCGGCGTGCACGGCACCACGGAATTAACCGCCGTAGTGGGCGCGGGTATTCCGATGCCGACGAGCACGATGCCGAACAGCAGGAAAGCCAGCACCAGGTTCATCACCGGCCCGCCGAGCATGATGACCACGCGCTTACGGACGGGAAGTTTGTAGAACAGGCGGTTCTCGTCTCCCGGGCGCACCTCTTCGAGGGACTGCTGGCGGGCTTGGGCGATCATCGCGGCGAACCGTCCGGTGTTCATCGAACGAGCGGTGCCGTCGGGGTCTCCTTTGCCTGGGGGGAGCATTCCGATCATCCGGATGTAGCCGCCGACCGGGAAGGCTTTCAGTCCGTAGCGGGTTTCACCTTTGACCTTGGCCCAGATAGTGGGACCGAACCCGACCATGTAGTCGGTGACCCGGACGCCGAACTTCTTGGCCGGTACGAGGTGTCCGATTTCGTGCAGGGCGATGGACGCTCCGATGAGCAGCACGAACAGCGTGATGCCCAAGATCTCCAGACCCATAACCCCATTCTCCCTCGCCGCGCCCCGTGGGGGCACTTATAGGACGCATCGCGCCCCCATCAGGATCCCGACTAGAGGCGGATCAGTAGTCGGGCGGGCGCTCCCGCCTCCTGGGTTTCGTGGGCGGAGACGATGTCGTCCAACTCAAAGTATCGGACCGGGGGCATGGTGAGCGCGCCCTCGGCGAGGGCGGATTCCACCTGAGAGACGGCCGTCGCGAGCTTGTCTGCGGCCACCGTGTAGAGCAGCATGAACTCCAAGACCAGGCCCGCAGTCATCAACTGTCGTGTCGGTATCTGAATGTCGGCGCCCGTCGAGGCGTAGACCACCACGACGGTGTCGGGCTTACTGACCTCGAGGTCCATCTCGAGGTTCGCAGGAAGGTTCACTTCGATGATGCGATCCACCGATCCGACGGCTTCGCGGATGTCGTAGATGATGTCCGGGTCGCGGTAATCGAAGACGAAGTCCGCTCCCGCCTGCCGGGCGACCTCTTGCCGCTCCGGCGTGGACGCGGTGGCCACGACCGTGGCGCCGGCCCACTTCGCGATCTCCACCGCGGCCCGGCCAACTCCCCCGGCGCCGCCCTGCACGAGAACGACCTTCCCGTCGACGGGCCCGTCACCGAGCACGCAGTAGGCGGCGGTCACCGCGGGGACACCGAGCGTTGCCCCGAGTTCGAGATCCGCGGTCTCCGGTAGCGGGCGCACGTTGGCGACATCGACGATGCAGTAGGCGGCGGCCGTGCCGTACACGTTGTCGAACGCGGACAACATGATCCACACCCGCTCACCGATGCGTGCCGGATCCACGTTCGCGCCGACGATGTCAATAACGCCGGACCCGTCCTGGTGGGGAATCTGAAAGTCGGCCATATCCCGCGCCGTCGACCCGGCACGCGTCTTAACGTCGGTGGGGTTGATGCCCGAGAAGGCCAGCTTCACTCGAACCTGATTGGGTCCCGGCTTCGGGATGGGAATCTGATCAACGACCAGGACCGAGGCTGCCGGCCCTACCTGCGAATACCGTGCGGCGCGCATAGTGCTCATAAGTAACCATTTTGGCGGAGCCCGTGAGTGGAACCACTACCGGGAACCATTGACCGCCTTCGTCCACCTCTCGCGGAAACGTTGGGGTGTGAAGGATGCTTCCCAGTGACCGCCGACCTGCACAAACCCACTGGACTCAAGCAGGAACAGCGCCGCGCCCTGGTCCCACAGGTAGGACTCGGAGGCGGGGGGCAACTGGGTCGGATCCCACGTGCTGCGATCACTGAGCAGGGCTCGCCTGGTGGTACCCGGCAAGCCCGTCGTCTTCAACGAGGTGACCATGTCCAAGGAGGGCGAGTACGGGATAGGACCCCCCTTGGGTACGTCGACCCAATAGGCATCGTGGCGCTTGAGTATCGGGAAGGCTCGTGTGCACGACTTCTTGTCATACCAACAGTTGAACGACAGATCGGCCGAATCGGCCGTCGGATCACCGCGCAACGGCTTACCTTGCATTACTACCGTGGAGATCCGGTCGGCAATCCCCGATTCGTAAGCAACGAAGGACGTAAACGGTCCGATGATCATCAACTCGATGCTGGTGCAACCCTTGGTTAACTCCCGGACGGCCGAGCGCACCCTGGCTGCCTTCGCCGAGCTGGGCATCACCTGAATCGGCTCGGACAGCAACCCGTTGACCGTGAGTTGACTGGCTCGCAAGTCTTGGAGCCACCCAAGATTGGCGACGGAGGAATTCGACGACATGCCCACGACTACCGGCAGACTTGCTCCGGGATACGGACGAGCCAGCATGGTGGCTGCGGCACCGGCACCACCACGAGGCTCGCTCACACCCTCAGTAACGACGATCGCCGCCACGTTGCGCTGGGCAACGACCGCTGGGATCGCCATCAGATCATCAATGTCCCAGTCGGTGTCGATCACCACACAGGACTCCGACGCGACCGTGCTTTGCAATGACCAAGCAGCGGGCGAGGAAGACACCGCCAGCGCGCTGGCCAACAGCGCGATAGCGACCGGCCTACTCAACCGCAGATGCACCACGACGCCTACTCGATGAACCGGAAGGTGTGCTTGTAGGTTCCGTTTGCGCGCTTCTTCGTTGTGACGGTCCCGCGCGCTCCCGCATAGTCACCGGTGCCTCCCACTATGGCGATCGTCACCGGGGCGTTGCTGTTTGCAAAGTTGGGTGCGATGGTCGTCGCGTACTGAGAAGCTCCTAGCGCCACGATCTGACCATTTTTCAGGTTGAACACCAACTCCCGGAACCGATCTTCTTCATCGACGCCATCGACAGACACGTCGAAAGTGGTGATTTGGCCGATCAGTTCGCCGATCTTCTTGCGCTTCGTAGAGCGCACATCTGCGGCAAAGAACAGGACCGCTCCTGTGGCGTTGACTTCGAAGTCTGGATCATGGTGCTCGGCGAGAACCGGGACATCTTGGAGAAGGACCAGCGTCTTGTGATCGTCAGCCAAAGCCGGCGTGGCAATGGCACCGATCGACATCATGGTGGTTAGGGCAAGGGTCGAGACTATGCGCAACACGGCAGAACTCCTTTGCTTGGATGACTAAACGCTCACGCATCAAAGCGCAACGCTGAAGCGTGACCGCAGCGTATCGGCCGTCGGGCACTACGACTGAACAAAGGCAAGAGTCTTCTTGCGCGCCCACGCGTCCGCTGCAAGCACGTCTTCCAGCGTTACCGAATCCGGCTTCACCCATCCGTCGCCAAGATGCTGCTGCACCACAGCACCGACCGTCGAGACAATCCCGGTGAAGGGCAAGCGCCCCTGAAGGAACGCCTCGACACACACTTCGTTGGCGCCGTTCAACACTGCCGGCGCCGTCCCGCCGGCCTGCCCGGCGCGCCGGGCCAAGCTCACCGCCGGGAACGCGTCCTCATCCAGCGGGAAGAAATCCCACGAGGTCTCCTGCTCCCACGAGCATGCAGGCGCCGCGCCGGCCACTCGGTTCGGCCAATCCAGACCCAGCGCGATCGGCAGCCGCATGTCGGGTGGGGACACTTGCGCGATCGTCGATCCGTCGACGAACTCCACCATCGAATGCACGATCGATTGCGGGTGCACCACCACGGAGATGTCCGAGAACTCCACGTCGAACAGCAGGTGAGCCTCGATCACCTCTAACCCTTTGTTCATCAAGGTGGCGGAATTGATCGTCACCAGCGGACCCATGTCCCAGGTTGGATGCGCCAACGCTTGCTCAGCAGTCACCGACTCCAGGTCCGCGGCCGACCATCCACGAAACGGCCCGCCCGAGGCAGTCAGGATCAACCGGCGCACGTCACTGCGGGCACCGGCCGCCAGGCACTGCGCGATCGCTGAGTGCTCCGAATCCACCGGAACGATCTGGTCGGCGTGCGCCACCCCGCGAACGAGATCACCGCCGATGATCAACGACTCCTTGTTCGCCAGAGCGACAACCGACCCGCTACGTAGCGCGGCCAGGGTTGGCTCCAATCCGGCAGCACCGGCGAGGCCGTTCACGACGACATCGCACTCGACCCCGGCCATATCGATCACTGCATTCGGCCCGGCGATGATCTCCGGAATAGCCGCATCGCCGGCTGCGTAACCGTTGTCTTGAGCCCAGGCGTAGATACCCAATTGCAGGTCCGCAACAGCCGAGGAGGTCGACACCGCGACCACCGACGGCTGGAATTCGCGCACCTGCTCGAGCAGCAGTTCCCCTCGAGCACCCGAGGCCGCCAACCCGACGACCGTGAAGCGTTCGGGGTTGCGGCGGATGACGTCGAGCGCTTGCGTCCCGATGGAGCCGGTACTGCCCAAGATCACGACGCGCCGCACGGGTCAACCCTAGGCGGCGAGCCAGGACTGCGGCTCCGGCCGCTCGGCCCGGGGGCCACGCGAGCAATCGACGTTCACCACGTCAACGGCTCTTACACTGCATCCGTGCGCGATTTCCGTTACCTGTTCCCGCCACTGAACGCCGACTACCGGGGATCGCGGTTCTCGTTCTGGTTCTTGGTGTTCATCACCGCGTTGAGCACGGCGCGCAGCCTGGTCCACATTTTCGCTCCCGACGGCGGCGCGAACTCCATCGCCGGCATCGATGTCGACGTCGAAGGTGGCGATAACGTCATCGCACTGTTCGCCCAATGGGGATGGGAGCAACTACTCCTGGCACTGATTGCCTGGGTCATCATCACGAAGTACCGGTCCCTCGTGCCGCTCGCCCTGCTGCTGCAGGTCCTGGATTGGGGAGGCCGGTGGGCTGTCGGGGAGTTCAAGCCGTTCGTGGTGGACGCACCACCGCCCGGTGCGATCGGGAACCTGATCTTCCTGCCGTTGTCGGCGATCGCACTGTGGTTCGCGCTGCCGAAGAAGTCAGCGGCCGATTTAACCTGAGAGGCCGAGCATCAGGTCCGTGCTCTCGAGGGCGCAGGGCCAACCAGTCGCTAAGCCAAGACTGCGGCAGCAGTCGCTCGGTCCAAGGCCGGAACTAGGAGCCGACCTCCACGACATCACGGGCTTGGAAAACACGCACCGGCACATCGTCGACAACGATGCTTCCGTCTTCGCCGACTAACTGGCAGGCACCCAGCGCCGTGCACGCTTCCGCACCCTCGGGCAACCCGGTCATCTGACCCTCGCCCAAGTCCGCCCACAGCAACTCACTGACCTCGCCGTCTTTGCGCACCACGCAGGTGTTGACCAAGCCGGAGATTTCACACCCGCCCCACTCGCCGCCGACCAGCCAGTCCGAGACCACCCGCAGCCCCGCCGCGGCTCCGGAATCGTTGGTCATCTGCATCCCGAGCAGCTCATATGGCTCGGGAGTCCAGATATAGAAATACGTGCGACCAACCCCGAAGCGCATCGAGTCCAGATACGTCCGCACCACCCAGCTGGTTGCTTGGTCACCAACAATTTCACCGCGCGGCACATCTCCTGGACCGGCGAGCCCGTAGTTCAACTCCGTGTCCCACACCGGCAACGCCGGAGCGTCCAGCCGATCGAGGGTGTGTCGAACCAGGCGAAGGTTGCGCGCTCGATCCAGCGGACCCTGGATCCCACTGGGGTAGGAGTGCACCGCCAACGCATCCACCGGCCAATCGCGGGCAGCCAATTCCTCCACATACGCTGGGAAGAACCGTTCGAAGGCTCCGAGTAAACGCACCGTGGTGCTCGCGCCCACTACCAGCGCCGACGGGTCCTTGTCCTTGATGATCCGATACGCACGCTCGGTCAGATCAGCCATCTGCTCCGGGCTTCCCTGCCAAAACATCTTCAACGACGCCTCGTTCCAGATCTGGTACGCCGTTATCTGTCCCGCGTATCGATCCACCACCGCCATAACGAAGTCATCCCATGCCTGCACCGACTTCGGCTCGGACGCCGCCCCGGGCACCGGATACTGAGTGCCCTTCAGCGAACTCGCGTTCCATACCGGCGTGGGCCCGAGCACCATCAACACGTCGGTCACCCCCGCATCCGCGGCAGTCTCCAGCGCCGTGTCCAGCGAGCCCCACTCGTAACGACCACGCGTCGCCTCGATCTGCAACCACGACGTCCCGGTATCCCACAACCGCAACGACTCCACCGGCACCGCATCGGATGGCCAATCACCCTCCTGCGCCCCTGCCACGTGCATGCCCAACATCCCTGGATCCACCGGTGCGAACGTCACCTCACGCGCAGGCTCTTGGGTTGACGATGGCGTGGGTTCCGGGCTGGGAGCCGTGGAAGGTGACGTGGTCTCCGATGGCGCGACTGTCGGTGACACAGATGGCTCCGGGGTGGCCTCTTGGGACGAGCAGGCGGCAAGCACGAGACCTGACATGCACACCGCGGTGAGAACGACTCGAGGATTACGCATATCGGGACCATGAAAGCACACAAAAGGGGGCCGTTTCACGGGGCAAATAGAGGTGGGCCGGGTCGGGCTCGAACCGACGACTACCAGATTATGAGTCCGGGGCTCACCCGCTAGCTCTCCTCAGCCCGCTTCCTCGCCAACCACGCCTGGAAATCAGCTTCTTGTTGCTCCCGCCAGGTCTCGATGCTGTCGCTGAGTCGATCGGGTGCGATGGCGCGCAGGGCGTCGTAGGTATCCATTTGGGCGAGAAAGAGTTGACCGGTGATGGTGGCGTCGGCGGTGGCGCCGTGCCAACTGTCTTCGGAGAGTTGCAGCCCGTAGCGCTCGATCGTGGGCATCAATCGGCGCTGGTTGCGTCCCTTGACGTACTTATCGAAGTGCTTGTCCAGAACGTACGGGCAGATGATCGGAATCTCGGTGATCGTCGGAATGCCGTGACGGCTGAGGTTGGCGTTCAGCATGTTCATGTCGAAGGTGGCGTTGAAGGCCACGATGGGTACCGCCCGCGAGGTAAGTTGCTCGTGGATTTCGACGAGTGCTTCGCGTTCTTGTTGACCGTGCGCCTGGGAGTGCTCATCGGTGATTCCGTGGACCTGCGTGCTGGCCGGCGGAATCGGAATGTCGAGCTTGAGCAGCCATTCGTGCTCGCTGGTCACCTCACCGTTCGCGAAGTTCACCATCGCGGCGGTCACGATCCGATCCGATGCTGGGTCCACTCCCGTGGTCTCGGTGTCGAAGGCAATGAAGCCCGAATCGAGCCACCAGG
>Ga0181573_10005473_pt1 | contig 10526 bp, 6 predicted proteins | sample 101ome_25_FD_148643 | JGI IMG/M metagenome (GOLD analysis project Ga0181573, IMG submission 148643) | Coastal salt marsh microbial communities from the Groves Creek Marsh, Skidaway Island, Georgia - 101409BT metaG (spades assembly) | ecosystem: Environmental > Aquatic > Marine > Intertidal zone...
TGAGATCTCGGTCTCACATTCGAGCGGCAGTCTGCGCTCGAGTGGTGACCTGGCATATCTTTCCAAACGGGAGGGGCTAGCCATTCGTGAGGCGCACTGCAAAGCCGCGCGACGCCTCTCTCGACATGTCCACCCTTGCGTCGGCCTCGGCGCCCGCCTTCCTCCCTCGGGGGTCCAGAACGTCTCACCGGGTCTCTCCGCGCGCCGACGCCTCCGTCACACGAAACAGATGGCGACCCGGCGCTGCTGGCGGGAAACAGAGGAAAACATCACGTCCGCGCTCCTCCTCCGACGACGAGGCCACCTCGGCGTCCTCCAGCATCGACGCGCTGGACAAGCTCCTCGGATCCATGGATGAGGCGGATCTCCCTCCATCCGCCAGGCCGTCCGCGCGTGAGGACCCGTTCGCCGACTTCGCGCCCCCCACCGCACAGATGGCGGAGGAGCGCGCGAGATCCGAGACGGGCGCCTCTGGATCCGGATCGTTCGGGGGCAGGCGGGTGAACAGCGACAGGACGGAGCTCGACGACTTCCTGGACGTCGGCATGCGCTTCGAGGGACTCTGGACCCTTCTGCGCGCCATCAGCAAGGGCTCGGTGCTCAACACCGATCTCGGAAACGTCGAAGTCGGCGAGCTCGTCGTGGTGGGCCTCGACAAGCCCAGCCTGCAGCTGTGGGAGGCTCAGGCCTACGAGCTGACGCGCGTGTACTACCAGCGAACCACCGACGAACTCGGCACGAGGCGCGTGGACGTGGACTCGTTGGGGGAATCGCCCCCCGAGCGGATGTACGCGTACGAGGAGGAAGCGTCCGTTAAGGACGGCGGCGGCGATTGGGTCCTGTACTGCGAGCTCTTCTCGGAGGAGTACCACTCGTCGCCGGTGCGGGTGAGACCCGAGGAGGTCGGGCTGAGGACGGTCGGGGCCGAGATCGGGGAGGCGCTGTTCATCGCCGTGCCCGTGGCGTTTTTCTGGGCCGCGGTGAGCGCCAGCTTCGTGGTGACGTCCCTCAGCAGGTGAATCAATGCCTTTACTGGAATACAACGGTTGCGAATTAATAGCTTTTCACCTCGCGGGAGCCATGCTCTCCTCTCCCACGCCCGCCTGACTCTCGGACCCGCGTTCGGCACCCAAGGACACCGCCCTGGGCGTGGCCGTCACGTGCACACCCTTGGGGAAGGTGATGGTGGTGTCGTAAAGGAACGGAATCTCAAACCCGGGATCCCTCGTCGCCACGGTGCTCCACTTGAACCTCTGCACCACCGTCGCCAGCGCCACTGTGGTTGCGAGCAGCGCGAACGTCCCGCCGATGCACGACCTCGGCCCGCTGCCGAATGGCGTGTACGTAAAGTCCCTGCCCGCGAGGATCCTTCGGCTCATCCGCTCCATCTGCAGCCGGAGCTCCTCCTCGGTGGCGTCGGGCCCGCAGCTCTCCTTCGCCAACCGCTCGGCGTTTTGTCGCAACGACTCCTCGGTGAACCTGTCGGGGTTGAACTCGTCGGGCTTGTCCCACACCCGCGGGTTCCGTCCCATCGCCCAGGAGGACAGGAGGATGAAGTCACCCTGCTTCACCTCGTGCCCCGTCGGGAGCGTGTCGTCGCCCTCGACCACCCTGGGGAACAGGTTGATGGGCGCGTACTTGCGCAGCGACTCCTTCACCACCCTCTGCGTGTACTGCAACCTACCCTCCTGCACGTCCCTGAACGTGGGCGCCCTACCGCCGAGCGCCGCGACCTCCTCCTCCACCTTCCTCTGCACCTCGGGCAGCCGCGCGAGGTGATGCAGGTTCACCGTCAAGTTGCTCGCCGTCGTCCTGTGCCCAGCCGCCATGATGTCGTTCACGTCGCCCCACACGTCCTCCTTCGGTAGCGGATTACCGTCACCGTCGGTCGCCTTGAGAAGCACGTCGAGGAGGCAGTAATCCTCGTTGTCGCCCCGCTGCTTGTTCTCCTCCAGTTCCTTTCTCCGCCGCCCGATGATGTGGTTGATGCCCACGTCCTCGAGCACCGCGTACCCCTCGCGCAGCTCTCGCACGCGCCCGATCCCCAGCAGGTTCTGGAGCTTCAGGATGGGCACTGGCGTGATGAACAACTCGCCCATGATCTCGCTCGTGTTGTTGTAAGCGTGCAGAACCTTGTCGATGATGTCGTAGTCGAGGTCGCCGCCCGAAGATCGCTTGCGCCACTCCTCCTCGCCGCCGTTGAGCTGCGCGTCGATGCCCTCGACCTGCTTGAAGTCCATGTTGAACGCCAGTGACGTGACGATATCGAGCGTCAGTCGCTGCGAGTGATCGTCGATGTCGATGGCGAGATTACCCTCGTCCGTTCGGGCCGCCGCCTTCGCCCACGCGTCGCAGAGCAGGCCCACCCTCTCCTCAACCGTCCGGCTGAACTGATCGAGCGAGAACGAGTTCATGAACGGCTTCTGGCACATGAGCCTGTGCTCGCGGTTGTACGCTCCGTCGCTGCCCGTGATTCCCTTGTTTTTGATGACGTACCTGAAGGCGTCGGGGAGCATGCGCAGCCTGTAGTTCTTGGCGTTGGTGTGGCAGACGTACTCGACAATGTCTGGGTCCACGGTGCTGACGCACATGGGACCGACCGCGTTCTTGATGCCGACGGTCTCGTGGCCGGTCATGTTCACCCACTCCAGCATCGCCTCCGGCATTCCCACGGGCGATGACCCAGCCTTGAGCAGGGATTTGAAGAAGGCGTTGGACGGGAGCATCACCGGCCCGCCCTCGGGCATCTTGTTCCTCATCCGCTGTCCCGGGAGCAGCGACGACACCGCATCCTTCGCGGCGGTGTAGGGGCAATCGCCCGACTTTCCAGCCTCCACCGGGATTGACATATCCACAGGAACCTCGTGCACGACGTCGTCGCACGGCGGGGCCCCGCAGGAGAGGTCGACGCGGTCGCGCGATGTGACGGCGTCTGAGCTTTCATTTTCTCGGTCGGCCGCAACCCTTCGCACGACCGCCGCGCGGCGCGTGGTGAACCTCCGCACGAGGCGATTTGACCCCGATACGCGCGCGGACGACGGTCCCGCGGACGTCGCGGCGCTCATGCGCGGCGTCGCGAGCATCATCACGACACACGGCGCTCAGTGCTTGTGGTGCCAGACTCCTCCATCGACAATCGGAAGATAGAAAAAGCAGTTTCGATCTCCAAGATATTTTCCTTCAATCCGATTGGTCGTTGCCCTCGATCTTGTGTTCAGGTTACGAAACAGTCAGCAGGTCAGAAAAAAGGGCCCAATTTCGCAAAACATTCGGCACACGAAACGGCTCTCTTCAGAAGGGGAACCACGAAACCTCGGACGGGACGACGCCAAAGGAGGAGGCCGACCGCACGCGGTGAGGCCTTTCGTCGATCGTATCGTCCTCTCCGCCCGCACGCGTCGAGAGTGCCCAATCGTCGATCCACCTTAACGCCGCGACGGCACTCACCACCATGGCGGAGCAGTCCGGTATCCAGGTTGTGGTCCGTCTCCGGCCCATGAGCCAGAGGGAGCTCAAGGGCAACACGTTGCCAGTGGTGACCGCGAGCACCGACAAGAAGGAGGTCACGGTGATCAAGGGTACCGGCGCCAGGACCCTTCGCAACACTTACGCGTTCGATAACGTCTTCACGAGCTTCAGCACGCAGAAGGAGGTCTTCGACAGCACCCTCGCGCCCGTCATCTCCGACGTCCTCGACGGGTACGAGTCCACGGTGTTTGCCTACGGACAGACCGGCACGGGCAAGACGCACACCATGGAGGGCGACATCCACTCCTCGGAGAACCGCGGCGTGATCCCCCGCGCCGCCTTCGACGTCTTCCGAAGGCTCGCCGACGACAGCTACGTCGAGTCCAAGGTGACCGCGTCGTTCCTGGAGATTTACAACGAGGAGCTCGGAGATTTACTCTGCGACGTGGACCTCAACGACCTGACCGCGCTGCAGCAGAAGCAGAAGCAGCTCCGTCTGGTGGAGGACCCGGGCACCGCCACGAAGAAGGGGCGGGGTATGTACGTCATGAACCTCACCGAGGAACCCGTCGAGTGCCCCGAGGATGTCCTCAAGCTCATGGCGCGAGCGTCTGAGAGGCGCGCGGTTGGGGAGACCAAGATGAACAAGCACTCGTCGCGCTCGCACTGCGTCTTCACCCTCAGGGTCGAGAGCAAAAAGGTCCTTCCCGACGGTAACATGATGGAAACCGTGGGTAAGCTCCACATGGTGGACCTGGCGGGCAGCGAGTGCGCGAAGAGCGCGGGGGGAGCCGACGTGGACCCCGCGCGAGAGCGCGAGAGGAAAAACATCAACCAATCGCTGCTCACGCTCGGCCGAGTCATCACCCTGCTCAAGGCTGGGGGCAAGGCGAAGGGCGAGCGCATCCCCTACCGCGACTCAAAGCTCACGAGACTGCTCCAGGAGTCACTCGGCGGCAGGTGCAAGACGTGCGTCATCGCCACCGTGTCACCGTCGATCATGTCCGTGGATGAATCTTTGTCCACGCTGCAGTACGCGCAGGCGGCGGTGGGCATCAAGAACATGGTTCAGGCCAACTCCATGGTCAAGGTGAACGTGGACGGGGTCCAGCGCCCTTCAACCGCTAACCCGGCGTCCAACGGTGCGTGCGCGCAGGATTGGGCGGAACTCGAGATCAAGATGAAATACCTCGAGGCCCAGGCTGAAGAGGCTGCGGCGGCGCTCGCGAGGAAACACACCGAGGTGCAGGGCCTGACGGAGCGCGTCGAGCTCGCCGAGGCGAAGATCGTCAGCGAGGGTAAACGCGCGGACGAGGCGGAGAGGGCGCTCGAGGCTGAAAAGGTTGCCGCGGCGAAGGCTGCCGCCGAGGCTGAGGCGAAGCGGCTCGAGCTCGAGGCGAAATTGGAGGATGCCAGGAGGGAGATTGCCAAGAGGGATACCCTGCTCGCGGCGAGAAGGGAGACGGAGAGGAAGCTCACATCCGAGGCCAAGGCACTCCTCGCCGCGCTCGACGCGGCCGTGGCTCAGGGTGCGGACATGCACGCCAAGCTGACGGCCATCGCCCGAGAGGAGGCCGCGAAGCGAGCCAAGTCGGCCGCCTTTGGAAAATCCGCCGTGTCCGCCGTCGACGGCTTCGACGCCAAAGTGGCGGCCGCCGCGGCGCAGCTCAAGGCGGCGCACGCGTCCGCCTCCGCCGCGGGTGCGGCAGCCGCGGAGGCTGCCAAGCGCGGAGCCGACGACGCCGCGCGAAGGCTCGTGGAGGCTGCCGACGGCGCCGCGGCGTTCGCCGCGGAGTCCCGCGCCGCCGCCGCGTCTGACGCCACAGACGCGCACGCGCGACGCGAGGCGCTCGCCCGCGCCGTCTCACTCGCCGCGCAGGCCGCCACCAACGCCGTGACGATGGGATCCGCCGAGATGACCGCGGGCGTCGAGGCGGTCACCGCCGCGGTGACGGCGGGTGACGAAGCGCTCGCGCGTTGGGCCGAATCCGCCCGCGCGTCTGTCGACGAGGCCAAAGCGCAGGTGGCCAAACTCGTCGCCGCGCACGCCCTCGTTTCAAAGCAGGGCGCGTCCGCGGCTGAGGACGCCGCGGCGACGGCGTCCGCGGCGCTCGCGTCGCAGAGGGCAAAGCTCGGGGAGATTTCCGCGGCACTATCGTCGCACGTGAAGGACCTCGAGGCGCACTCCGCGGAGCTCGACGCCGAACGCGCCAAACGAACGTCCGTTCACGATCGCGTCGGCGCGGGCCTGGACGCCGCGAAGTCGGCGATGGAGCGCGCCGTGTTGGAACACCGCGAGGGACAGTCCGCGCTCGTCGCCAACGTCGTGGCGCAGCTCCGCGCGACTCTCGAGACGCAAACGAGCGCCCTGCTCGAGTCGCTCGAGGGAAGCCTCGGGTCGGGGGTCGGCGCCGCGATGGCGGAGACGGGCGCCGTCATCGAGACGGAGGCGAAACGCGCGGAGACTTCGCACGCGAGCCTCGTGGAGGCGACCGGGGCCATGCGCGCCGCGATGTCAGCGACCCGCGACGCCGTGTCCGTCTCTCTCGATTTCGCCGCGTCGGCGGATTCCGGGGTGGCGCAAACGAGGACGATCTTCGCGCGATCCGTCGCGTCCGTCGCGGAGGCGGCCGAACGCGTGGGCGGCGCGGCGGCGGGCGCCTTCGACGCGACCGCCGCGTCGATCGACGCGCACGTCGCATCGCGAACATCCATCGCCGCGACGATCGACTCCGCCGCCGCCGGATCCGCGTCCGCCGCGAAGGCGGCCGCCTCCGCCGTCGGGGAGAAGATCGCCGCGGTGCCCGCGGCCATCGCGACGTGGAACACCGCGGAGAACGCCGCCGTTGACTCCGCCGAGGCTCGCGCGACGGAGGCGAGCGCGAAGGCCAACGCTTCCCTCCGCGACGCGACGGATGCGGCGAAGATGGCCGTCGAGTCGGCGGCGGCGGAGGTTCACGCCGCGGCTGGCGATGTGGACGCCGCGATGGCCGACGCGTCGGCGGCGGCGGCGAAGCACGCGCGCGACGCCGCGGCCGCGATGGGTGACCTCGGCGGGGAGGTGGCGTCGCACGTCGCCGACGTCGACCTGGCGCACGTGCCCGTCGAGCCGGTGCGCGACGTCGCGGCCATCGCGTTTTCCAGGGTTTTGTCGTCCACGCCCGCGGATGAGGCGGTACTCTCCGGCGGTTCTGTCGTCTCCGCGATCCCTCCGGCGGTGAGCGTCCAGGACGACGAGGACGAGGCGTTCGAGGATGCGGAGGGTGACGTGGTTGATGTTTTTGGTGAGGTTGGCGACGCTCCCGCGGTTGAGTCTGCTCCCGCGGTTGAGTCGGCTCCCGCGCCGACCGCGCCTGCTAAGAACGCGGCGGATACCGAGAACGTCGTGCCCGCCGCCGCGCCGGTGAAGAAGAGCCTGGCGTCGATGCGCGAGGGTTTCAAGTCGAAGATTGCGGCTCCCGCGGGTGCGGAGCGACGCACGTTCGGAGCGCTCAAGGATGTCAACGCGCGGTGAACCGATTGGGAAATGTTATCGTATGTAGTCTGGGATGAAAATGGTACGCGTCGTTCGACGGCGACTCTCACGTCTTCATTCGCTCGTTTCACGTCACGATGCTCGCCTCGTCCATGCACACCTTCGCGTCGCCCACCGCTCCACGCCCGAGCTCGAGGAACAAGGTGTTCGCCGAGTTCGCCTTGTCCGGGGAGCACCCCCCGAGCGTCGAGACTGGCACGGATATCCTCCAGCCGCAGTTATCGCGCTTGTCGGAGACGACGTGGTCCCACACCCTGGTCTTGTTCCCGCACGCTCGTTCCGCCGGAGCCGATCCCAGGGCGTAGTCGTACACGCCCATCGTGCTCACGCCCAGGTACACCGGGGGCTCGTACCGCGGTTCGGTGGCGCACGTGGATCGGACCCACAGCTTGACGGCTTCGACACTCGCGAAAGGCTTGACGGTGTCTTCGCAGCGAGTGCACCGCAGCGCCATCCTCCCGCCCGGACTGACCGACACGCACAGCGCGGCGCTCCCTCCTTGGCCGTGTCCACGCTTCGAGATCGTAGCCCACTGGTCCCTGTACGCGCTGAAGCTCCAACCCGGCGATATTTCGTCGCGGTACACGGGAACGACGCGCGACACAGCTGGCGGGGCCGACGAGGCGTTTTTCACGAAGACGCGTTGCGCTTCGCCGCCGCCGTTCAACATGTTCAACCGTTCTTTCGATCCGTTCTCCTCGACGTCCGCGACGCCCATGCGCGCGATCGCGCCTTTACGAGCGTCCACGGGCTCTTTGGTGTCGCAGTGGACGGGCCTGAACCTGAGCATCATCTTCCCCTGCAGCGGGTGAGCGAGGAGCTCGTGCGCCCAGTAGCTGAGGTCGAAGTGGGGCACGGGGCCGCAGCAGATGCTCTGCTTGCCCCACGAGTACTGGCACGGACAAACGTCCACGATTGTGATGTATATGGTCCGCGACTCGTTCCAGCACCGCGTGTACTCCCACTCGGCTCCGTCGCTCGGATCGATCAACACGTTCTCGCCGGGTACCGTCCTGTTGAACGAGTCCAACGCGTTTGGATCGACGTCGTAGAAGGATCGTCCCGAGGCCATGCGCCACAGCGGCAGCTTAGTCTGGTTCTCGCGCGTCGCCACGTCCAGGATCGGGCCCGTGATGCAACCCACCTCGTAGCACGATCCGCACGCGCCCTCGTAGAACCTCGGATCGAAGTCCGCGACAGCCGCGACGGCGTCCAGGGGCAGCGTGAAGTTTAAGTTGCTCTCCAAGCCCGGGCCCTTGTTGGTGAACGATCCGCACCCGTTGCCGTGCACGTCACCGAACAGGTGCGGTTCGAACTTAGCCTTCCACGCGGGAGGGGCGTCGAAGTAGGTGGATCGGCCGATGAGCCAGTCGCCGGGTCGGTACGTCGCGTCGTCCACGGAGGCGAGCCTCTCCGGGGGGTACTCGAGGACTTGGTCGGGCTCGGTCGTGGGTCGAGGGGGTCGGGTCGGGGTCTCGGGAGGCGGCGGGAGCGACGAGGGGTCGGTCCGGGTCGCCGGAGGAGAGGGCGGCTCCGTTAGCGTCACGACCGGTGGATGCGGACCCGCCGGAGGCGACGGTGGGTTCGGTGTCACGGGTAGCGACTCGGGAGACGGCGTCGGAGCCCGTGCGCGTTCGGGAGGCTCGTCCACCTCGTCGTAATCGTAATAGTAGTCGGCGGGGGTCACGACATCGTCGGGCACCTGCGCGCTCGCGCGGGCGAGCAGATACGCGCCCAACGCGACGCACGTCCACAGGCGCGGCATAGTGTGAGAGGGGTACCTTCGCGTGAATAAGAAGTCAAGGTCTTCATTTCAAGGTGTAATAATTGGTACTGTACAGTCTGACCTAAGCAGGCGACGGCGCGGGCGGTAGGACGCTCGTCCTCCGCCCCATTTCCACCGCCTCGACACGCGTCTTCTCAATCAATGGAGAACGTCGCCGCTTAGACGGTGTCGTCGCCCTTCTTGAGGAGGGGCTCCTTCTCAGCCTTCTTGGCGCTCTTGTTCTGGAACCAGATGCCAAACAGCGCGCCAGCCACCATGGTGCCGATGGACACGAGCACCGGCCACTGGGTGAGGTCGAGGGTGACGTCGTTGGAGGTGATGTTCTCGAGCCAGAGGTCGCCGTGGGCCAGGTGGTACTTCCAGAAGGTGAAGGAAACGGCAGAGCCGAGGAGGACGCCGCCGAGGACGGAGTAGATGAGGGTGAGCGCAGCCTTCTTGACCATGTCGGTGAGGAAGTAACCGGCGACGCAGCCGATGCCGATGGCGACGAACATGTAGTACTCGGGCTGAGGGGGGATGTAGTGGCCGACGAAGGAGTAGATGATCATCATGCCACCACCGCCGATACCCATCGCCACCGCACTGAACATGAGCTGCTCGACAAACATAACCGCGATCCAGAGGGCGAGGCCCAGGGCGAGGGAGACGCCCCACTTGGGCTTGAACTCGGTGATACCGAACTGTTCGGTGAGGAAGAGACCGCCGAAGGTGCCGATGGTCATACCCACGGCGCAGATGAGGAACTTGTGGAACTTGGCGCCGTGAGTGATGAAGAGGATGGAGGTGGCAAGGACCACGAGAGCCATGACCTCCTGGAAGCCGAAGGCCTCCTCGTCGGGGTAAGGGCGGTTGCGGGGAACGCGCACGGGGCCGTGACCGAGAGCCTGGAGAGGTTCGGGATAGGGGGAATACGGACGGTCAGGTAACGTTCTTGGTTCGGAGTCTCCGCCGCTCGGTCGAGGCGGGAATTTGCGTTTCATGCGCACCTCCTGCTCCCAGAACTCGGTGCACTGCTCGTTGAGCGCGGCCATCTCCTCGGAGACGGCCTGGGTGGCGGCGAGGTCACCGGCAGCCTCAGCGGCGTTGAGCTTCTGCTTGAGGTCGATCTGCGCCTCGAGGCAGTCGTCGACCTTCTTGCGGAGCACGTCGTAGCCATCGCAGTCGGGGCCCTCGCAGTTGGCATCAGCCTCAGCCTCGGACACGCCAACCTTGGCGGCCGCCTTGAAGCTCTTGTGCGCCGCCTTGGCGATCTGCACGTTCTTGATGGCCTGCTGGAGATCGATTCCGAACGACATTCTTGTTCGTTGGTCGCTTCAAGATGTAGCCGGTAGGCGACGCGTTGAAGTGATGCGCAGGGGGGGGAGTTGTTGGGGAAAGTAACCACCGTCGGTTACAAGCCGAGCCGAGCGCTAATGGGTGATTTTACGGTGCGTTCCCATACGAATCGGCTGCAAAAAAAACCGGAGTCGATTTTACTCGCTTTAGTGTACTCGTCGTGTACTCATTCTACCGACATTTAGTCATAAAGTTTGAGAAATTGAGATCCAACGTGTCATTGCCGGCTTTGGCAGGCCGGCAGAGCTTTGGGCGGCAGTCGACCTCGGAAAAAGTAACTCGCAGTGGGCACCGCCAAGATCCCACAACAACGAACGCGCTTCGGGAGCGCGATGCCTTCCGACGCGGCGAAGAGGAGGAAGGAGGAGCGCGCGGCCAAACGCGCGGCGAAAGGCTTCACCG
>Ga0181573_10005476_pt1 | contig 10522 bp, 9 predicted proteins | sample 101ome_25_FD_148643 | JGI IMG/M metagenome (GOLD analysis project Ga0181573, IMG submission 148643) | Coastal salt marsh microbial communities from the Groves Creek Marsh, Skidaway Island, Georgia - 101409BT metaG (spades assembly) | ecosystem: Environmental > Aquatic > Marine > Intertidal zone...
TGCGGCGTCTCAACATTCGGCGGGAGACGTCGCTGGAATCCTTTTTCTCCGTAGCCCAGATGGCCCTCGCGGGCTTCGGCCATGGGCTGATTCCCCGAGGCGTCGCCCGGACCCTCGGCATTCCCCTCGATAAGTGCATCGAACTTGGGGATCGGGGCTTGGCCCGCCCCGTACGCTTCGTGGCGCGCAAGTCCATGTTCCTCCGACCCCTCGTGCAAAGCGTGTACGCGGCGCTGGCGGACGAGGCCCAGCGCCTCGATCGCTAGCCAGGGCTTTAGTGCCGCGGCACACTCAGGGTTTTACCGCGGGAGGGTTCGCCATGGCTTTGGCGCTGCATCACTACGAGGGTTCGCTGTTCTCCGAGAAAATCCGCTTGATGCTGGGGTACTACGGGCTTCCCTGGGAGAGCGTGGAGATCTCGCCGATCATGCCGCGCCCGGCGCTCATGCCCCTGACGGGAGGCTATCGCCGGACCCCAGTGCTTCAGGACGGCGCTGATATTTTCTGCGATACCCACGCCATCAGCGAATATCTCGACGTGCTCTGCCCGGAGAAGGCTCTGGCGCCTCCGGCCCTGGCCCATGCGGCGCGAAGCCTTGCGGAGCGCGCCGATACCCATCTTTTCCAGGTGGTCGTGGCCCTGTGCTTTCAGCCCGCGGCGGTGGCGCCCATGATGGCGGCCCTGGGGCCGGAAATGGCGGAAAAGTTTGCAGCGGATCGGGCCGAACTGTCCGGGGGGCGGGGCTCCATCGCCTCCCTATCCCCCAGTGCGGCGGAGGCGGCGCTCCAGGCGACCCTAGGGCCCCTCGAAGGGCAGCTGGCGCACGGCCCCTTCCTCCTAGGGGACGCCCCCACCATTGCAGACTTCTCCGTGTATCACTGTCTGTGGCTGCTTGCGCGAAATCCCGTGGTGTCCTCCCTGCTCACCCCCTTCGAGGCGGTGGGGGCTTGGATGGCGCGCCTGGCGGCTTTTGGACATAGCCGCTGGACGGCGCGATCCGCTGAGGACGCCCTGGCGCTGGGACGAGAGGCAGAACCGATGGCTCTGCCTGCGGCCTGGGCTGGGGCCGTATCCGTAGAGGCCGGCGGGCCTGCCCTGGGCAGCGCCGTGTCCGTGACGCCTCTGGATTACGGCTGCATTCCCGTGACCGGTACCCTGGCTTACGCCACGGATCAGCTTTGCGGTGTCGATCGGGACGATCCCCAGGCTGGGCGCGTGCGGGTGCATTTCCCCCGGGTGGGCTTCGAGCTCAAGGCCGAGGGCTAGGGGCCTGGCGCGTCGTTTAAGGCCCAATCGTAGCGAAAGGTGATCGGGCCGTCGTAGGCGCTAAGCGACGGCTCCAGCGTTTCCGGAGCCGCCGCGGCCAGATAGGCGAGGAGCCCGTCCTGCCCGGGCGGGAAATCGTCCCGGTACCAAGCAAAAAGGCTTGAGAGCGTCAGCTCCCCGTCCTCGAAGGCGATCCCCCGGGGGTGCGCCAGATAAGCTTCCAGGGCCCCCTGAAGCGCCGCTTCAAGATTCTCCCCGGAGAAAGGTTCGGGCAGAAGATTGGGGCAGCCCAGGGAGGCGCAGTTCAGCGCAAAGTGCACCCGGGGCTCGGCAAAGAGCGGGCGCAGAATGCGATGCTCAATGGCATTCAGGGATAGGGCAACGCCCTGCACCGTGATGAGGTCCTCGTCCCAGGGCCCAAAGCTCCAGGGCCAGCGCTTCAGATCTAGAATGCTGCTGACAGGGTAAGCCTTCAGAACCCGCGCCACCGTCAGCGCGTTGTACAGATTCGCCCAGTAGGCAAATTGCGCGTCCCGGGCCAGGCCCCCGGGTCCCCGCTTGGCTTCCGCGGCCACCCAGGCCTCAAGCGCGACCCGGTCCTCGGCGGTCACTGCGTCATAGCGGAGGCGGTGGATACGGTCCGGGGTGTCCGTCACCAGGTAGCGCGCAAGGAAGCGAGCGTAGAACGCCCTCGCCGGGCTTCCGCTACCGGCCAGGGCCGCTTGGGTCGCCGGGGCAAATTCCGTGAGGGGGGCGCCGTAGCCCAGCACCGCCGCCAGGACAGCGCTGGGAAGGAGGGCGAGCAGGGCAGCGAGGGCGGCGGATCTAAGGCTCAGCATGGGGCGGCAGCTCAAGGTTGGGGCTCCAGAGGGCGTTGAGATCCTTGTTGCTAGGGGCAGGGGTCACGCCGGCGAGGGTGAAGTAGCCGCTCTCCTGCGCGGTCTCGCTCCAGGCGTTCCAGGCGGGCCCTTCGCCTGAGGAAAAGGCGAGCCATTGACGCTGAAAGGTTTCGGAGAGCGCCCAACGCGCCGCGTCCGTGCCAGCAAAGCGCTGAACGGAGGGGTGGTCTAGCGTGCCAAAGAGGTAAGGCACCTCCAAACCGTGGCTCGCCCCGAGCTGACCCTTGAGGGCGGGGGAGGGGGCATCAAAGCGGTAGAGCCAGCAGGCGCCCTTCCCCTGGCTGTGGCGCGCGTAGGCGGCGCCCCGGCGCAGCAGCGGCACCTGGTAATACAGGTCCGTTTCCGCGGCCGCCAGCTGCTGCCAGGACGGGCACGGGCCAAGCTGCGAGGCGTAGGCCGCCCAGAGGGCGCCCGCCTCCGGCGGAGTCGGAAGGGCCGAGCGCTGAAGGCCGGCACGAAGGCGGCGAAGGGCGGCCTCCTCTTCCAGCCCCCGCTGGGCAAAAAGGAAAAGGCGCTGCTCGTCTCCGTTGCAGCCTAGGAGCAAGGGCAGTCCTCGCGCTGCTGCCCGGGCGATGCCCTCTTCCTCCGTGCTCCCGAGGCCGGCTTGCCCCTGCTGGGGTCGGAAGACCCCATGGCCAAGCTCCGGGCGTAGGGCCTCGTCAAGGGCCGCGCCGAGGCCGAGGAGCTTCGGGAGGGGCAGGGCCCGCAGGGCGGGGAGGAGATCGGGGGTGCGGAGTTCCTTTTGGAGCCAATGCTGGCAGCGCGCGACCGCAGCCTCATCGAGCCAGGGGCTCGTGGCCGCGGATTGAATCACCGCACGCTGAAAGGTGCCTTCGCTCCCGTCGAGGGTGAGCTGCGCAAGAATGCTCATGCCCCCGGCCGATTCCCCGAGCACGGTGATTCGGCTGGGGTCGCCATCGAAGGCTTCGATGTTCGTTTTAACCCAGCGCAGGGCCGCCTGCTGATCGAGCAGCCCAAGGTTGGCGGCTTCTGGAAGGGGCGGGAAACCCAGGAGGCCTAGGCGATAGTTCAGGGTGACCACCACCACCTGATGCATTTCGACCAGCCGGGCCGCCTCGTGGATGGGGTCCCGGGCGTCTCCATTGGTGAACCCCCCACCGTAAATCCACACCCACACGGGATGGGGCCCGGGCCCGCGCGGGCCCTGAATATTCAGGTGCAGGCAGTTTTCATCGGTGGCGCCCACGGGGCGCAGGGCTAGGGCCTTGCCCGCGAGCTGAGGCGGAGCCGGGCGGGCTTGGGTTGCCTTGTGCCGCCCCGGCGGCAGGGGCGCCGGCGGGGCGAGCCGGCGAGGGCCTAGGGGGGGCTGGGCAAAGGGGATGCCGAGGAACTGGCGGCAGGAAGGCGTTTCCTGACCCTCAATGTCCCCGGCGGGGCAGGTGATGCAGAGCCCCGGAGCTGCCGCGTTCATGAGCCTTCGCTGGCGCTTCGCTTGTGTCGCGGTTCGGCGTCGAGGCACCACCGGGCGAGGCTGTCGACCCAGCTTTGCTGCGCGTTGAGGCAGGGAATCAGCGTGTACCGCTCGCCGCCGGCAGCTTCGAAGGTTTCCTTCCCCTGCATGCCGATCTCCTCGAGGGTCTCAAGGTTGTCGGCGACAAAGGCCGGGCACATCACGGCCAGCTTTTTGATGCCGCGCTTGGGCAGGGCTTCGAGGACCTGATCGGTATAGGGCTCGATCCACTTGGCGCCGCCGAGGCGGGACTGGAAGGCCACCTCCCAGCGATTTTCGGGGAGACCCAGGGCCTTTGCGAGGAGCTTGGAGGTCTCGTAGACCTGATGGCGATAGCAGGTCCCGTGGGCCGGCGAGGGCATCTCGCAGCAGTTTTCCACCTTGAGGCAATGGGATCCCGTGGGATCGCACTTGCGCACCTGGCGCTCCGGGAGGCCGTGGTAACTGAATAGCAGGTGGTCGTCGGGCTGGAGATGGGCCCGGGCCGTTTCTTCTAGAGCCTCAATGTATTCCGGGTCGTCGTAGAAGGGCGGCTGCACTTCCAGCTCAAAGGGGTGGCCCAGCTCCGCGAGCACGCGCTCCGCCTCCACCACGGAGGTTTCCGTGGTGGACATGGCCCAGTGCGGATAGAGGGGCACGTAGCGGAGGGTTTTGATGCCCGTTTCCGCCAGCTCCCTAAGCACGCTTTCGATGGACGGCGACCCGTAGCGCATAGCCCAGCGCACGGGAATGGGTAAAGCTTCGTCTAGGGCTTCGGCCAAGGCTTCCGTGGTGACCTTCAGGGGCGAGCCCTCGGGGGTCCAGATGCTCTCGTAAGCTTCGGCGCTCGCCTTGGGGCGCCGGGGCAGGATTATCGCGGAAACCAAAAACCGGCGGAGTGCCCAGGGCAGATCCACCACCCGCTCATCCATGAGGAATTCATTCAGATAGCGCCGCACGTCGGGCACGGAGGGCGTGTCCGGGGAGCCGAGATTGACGAGTAGTACGGCGCGCTCGCTCATGGCCTAAACCCTTGGCGGGTGACATGGAAAAAGGCCGGGGATAGTATCCGCCCCCGTCCCCAATGTCACACCTGCGGAGCCTACCTGTGCCTGAAACGGTCATCGTCGACTACGACGCCGGAAACCTACGGAGCGTGCAGCGCGCCTGCGCAGAAGTAGGGCTCGCCGCAGAGATTAGTGCGGACCCGGCGCGTCTGCGCCGGGCCGACCGCATTATCTTTCCCGGGGTAGGCCAGGCGGGCAGTGCCATGGCCACCCTCAATCGCACGGGCCTTGCGGACGCCCTCCGCCAACGGCTGGGCGAGGGGGTTCCGGTCCTCGGGATTTGCCTGGGGCTCCAGATTTCCCTCGACCACTCGGAGGAAGGGGATACGCCGACCCTGGGGCTCGTGGCGGGGGAAACGCGGCGCTTTAACTTCACCGATCCCACCCTGAAGGTGCCCCACATGGGCTGGAATACGCTGCACCTTCGCCAGCCCCATCCCGTGCTCAAGGATCTGCACGAGGACGACGCCTTCTATTTCGTCCACAGCTATTACACCGTGCCCCAGGATCCTGCCGTGGTGCTGGCGGAAGCGACCTACGAGCAGCCCTTTTGCTGCGCCCTGGGGAAGGACAACTACGTTGGGGTTCAGTTCCACACGGAGAAATCGGGGCGGGCGGGGCTGGCCTTGCTCGCGCGCTTCGCCGCCTGGGACGGGGTGTTCAAAGCCGCCGCGGGGGAGGCCAGCCGTGCTCACTAAGCGCCTGATTGCCTGCCTAGACGTGCGCGACGGAAAGCTTGCGAAGAGCGTGAAGTTCGTGGATACGAAGGATATCGGCGACCCCGTGGCCAAGGCCCGGGAGTATTACGACGACGGCCTGGACGAGCTGGTCTTCTACGACATTACGGCCTCCAGCGATGAGCGGCGGATTATGCTTGACGTGGTAGAAGCGGTGGCCGCGGAGGTCTTTATTCCCCTCTCCGTAGGAGGCGGCGTGCGCACCGTGGCCGACGCCACCGATTTGCGCCTTGCCGGAGCGGAAAAGATCAACGTGAATTCGGCAGCGGTGCAGCGGCCTGGGCTCATTGACGAATGTGCCCACGCCTTGGGCAATCAGAATGTGGTGCTGTCCATGGACGTCTTGCGGGTGGAAGCGAGCGCAGCCGTGCCCTCGGGCTATGAAATCGTGATTAACGGGGGTCGCCTGCGGACCGGGCGGGATGCCCTGGCCTGGGCCTTAGAGGGGGTGAAGCGCGGCGCCGGCGAGCTGGTGGTGAACTCCATCGATGCCGACGGCACCCGGGATGGCTACGAACTCACCCTGACCCGGCTCCTCAGCGAAGCGGTTCGCGTTCCCGTGATTGCGTCCGGGGGCGCGGGTAAGCCCGAGCATCTCGTGGAAGCGCTGACGGAGGGCGCGGCGGATGCGGTGCTGGTGGCCTCCATGGTGCACTTTGGGGATTACCGCTGCTCCCAGCTCAAGCAGGCTCTCGCCGATGCCGGGCTCCCCATGAGGATGCGCTGGTGAGCGATCTAGAACGACGGTTGGCGGACCTCGAGGCGCGCTTCTCCTTTTTGGACGATGCGCTGGCAGAGACGGACCGCATCCTGACGGAGCAGGGGGCCTTGCTGGAAGCCCTGCGGGAGGCGCTTCTGGAGCTTCGGGAAACGGCGCTGCAGGCCCCGGGCCCGGAGGGCCCCGAGCCTCCGCCCCCCCACTACTGAGGAGTACGGCATGAAAGCGATTTTGATCGAAGGCAGCGACCTGCGCTGGGGCGAGGTGGCGACGCCGGAACCGGGGGTGGGCGAGGTGCGTATTCGGGTTCGGGCCTCCGCCGTTAACCGGGCGGATCTCGTGCAGCGCGCCGGCGCCTACGCCCCGCCCCCCGGGGCGAGCCCGATCCTGGGCCTCGAGTGCGCCGGGGAGATTGATGCGGTGGGTCCCGAAGTGGCGAATTTTGCCGTGGGCGATGCAGTGTGCGCCCTGCTTGCGGGGGGTGGCTACGCGGAGGCCGTGGTGGTGCCGGCCGGGCAGGTCCGTCCCCTACCGCCGGGGCTCAGCATGACGGAAGCGGCAGCCATTCCCGAGGTCTTTGCCACCGCCTACTTGAACCTCTATATGGAAGGCGCTGCGACCCCGGGGGAGCGCTTCCTCGTGCATGCCGGCGCCAGTGGCGTGGGCACGGCCGCCATCCAGCTTGGGCAGTTGTTCTCGAACCCAGTGGCTGTGACCCTCTCGGGCGCGGCCAAGGGCGAGCGGTGCGTTGCCCTGGGGGCCGAGGCTGCCTTCGACCGGGGCGCGGAGGACTTCTGGTCTCAGATAGAGGCCTGGGCCGGCCCCCAGGGGGTCGACGTCATCTTAGATCCCGTAGGCGGTGCCTACCTGGAAGGCAACATGAAGGTGCTGGCGGTGGATGGCCGTCTGGTGATTATTGGCCTCATGGGCGGCGCTCAGGCGACCCTGGGCCTGGGTCTCATGATGGTGAAGCGCCAGCGGGTGATTGGCTCGACGCTGCGGGCTCGCTCCGTGGCAGCCAAGGCTGCGGTCATGGACGCCCTCGAGCAGCGACTTTGGCCAGCCTTTGGCAGCGGTGCCCTGAAACCGATCATCGAAACCACCTTCCCCATGGCCGAGGCCGATGCCGCGCATCGTTTGATTGCGGAGAACGGCACCGTGGGAAAGGTGCTCCTGACCTTGGATTAATTCGCGCCAGATATTGACAAGCGGCGTAGAAGCGAGGATCGTGCGCACCTCCTCGAGCGAGGTGCAGGACGCAGTAAGTGTGCGATGCGGCAGTCTCGATCAGAGGCGGGCCGCATTTTTTTTGCCCGCGCTTGGGGTAGAAGTTCCGGTGAAAACCGGCCGCTGCGCGGCGGAACCGCGTTAGAAGAAGCAGTCGGTTAGTACGTGGCACGTAGCTCCGACTTGCACAACCTTAGGAGCGCGTCATGCGTACCCGTGGAACGGTGAAGTGGTTTAACGACCAAAAAGGCTTTGGATTCATTACCCCGGAAGATGGGGGCAAGGATCTCTTCGTGCATCACAGTGCGATTCAGTCTCAGGGTTTCCGTACCCTGGCTGAAGGCGCCCTCGTCGAGTTCGACGTGGTGCAAGGCCAGAAAGGCCCCGCTGCAGACAAGGTCACCACGCTCTAAGCGTTGCCTGTCTCGGTAGGAAAAACGGCCGCCCTTGGGCGGCCGTTTTTTTTGCTCGCAAAAAGCCCTAGAGCTTGGCTAGGGCCTCGAGCTGGGCCTGAAGTTTGCCGAGGGCATCCTGGGCCGCGGCGAGCTTTTCCCGCTCGTTTTCCACCACCTCTGCCGGGGCACCGGCCACAAAGCGCGCGTTGCCGAGCTTGCCTTCGATACGCTGGCATTCGCCCTGGCGTTTTTCCACGGCCTTCTCGAGCCGAGCCCGTTCCGCGGCAGGATCGATGAGCCCCGCGAGGGGTACGAGCACCTTAAGACTGCCTACGAGGGCCAGGGCCGCCGGGGGCGGCTCCGTTCCTTCCGGGAGGCGCTCGATGCCCGCAAGGCCGGCCAGCTGCTTCAGCAGGACCGCGTTCCGGGCTGCTCGGAGGTCATCCTCCGGAGTGCCATCGGCGAGGAGCACGGGGAGCTTCACCTTCCCGGTCAGATTCATCTCCCCCCGAATGGTCCGCAGGCCTTCGATCATGGCCTTCAGCCAGGTCAGTTCGGCCTCCGCGTCAGGATTGACGGCGTCGCCATCGTGCTGAGGGTAGGCGGCGGTCATGAGCGTGGGCCCCGTAAGCCCCAGCCGCGGCGCCACCGTGCACCAGAGCGTTTCCGTAAGGAAGGGCATGATGGGGTGCATGAGGCGAAGGAGCGTTTCGAGCACCTCAAGGAGCGTTCTCCGGGCGGCAGCCTGAGCCTCCGGAGTGCCTTCCCGTAGCACGGGTTTAGTGAGTTCGAGGTACCAGTCGCAGTACTCGTGCCAGGTAAAGTCATAAAGCTTCTGGGCCATGACGTCGAAGCGGAAGGTTTCGAAGGCGAAGTGCACGTCTTCGATGAGGCCCTGAAGGCGGGAGCGAATCCAGCGATCGGCGAGGGAAAGCTCGCCGCCGTCCAGCTCACCGCTCTCCGTGTTGCTAAGCACGTAGCTCGCGGCGTTCCAGAGCTTGTTGCAGAAGTTTCGGTAGCCCGAAATGCGGGCCAGGTCGAAGCGCACGTCCCGGCCCGTGGAGGCGAGGGCGCAGAAGGTGAAGCGGAGGGCATCCGTACCAAAGGCCGGAATGCCCTCGGGGAAGTCCCGGCGCGTGGCCTTCTCAATTTTCTTCGCCAGCTGGGGCTGCATCATCCCCGAGGTGCGTTTCTGCACCAGGGCTTCAAGCTCGATGCCATCGATGAGATCCAGGGGGTCAAGCCCATTCCCCTTGGACTTGGACATCTTCTGCCCTTCCGCGTCCCGCACCAGGCCATGGATGTAGACCGTCTTGAAGGGCACCTCGCCGGTAAACTTCAGGGTCATCATGATCATCCGGGCGACCCAGAAGAAGATGATGTCATGTCCCGTTACCAGCACATCCGTGGGGTGGAAGGTGCGCAGGGCCTCCGTGTCCTCGGGCCAGCCTAGGGTCCCGAAGGTCCAGAGGGCGGAGGAGAACCAGGTTTCGAGCACGTCCGGGTCCTGGCGAAGGGTGACCTCCGCGCCGAGACCATGGGCCTCCCGCACGGCCGCCTCGCTGCGGCCGACATAGACCTTGCCGGCTTCGTCATACCAGGCCGGGATGCGGTGCCCCCACCAGAGCTGGCGGCTGATGCACCAGTCCTGGATGTCCCGCATCCAGGAGAAGTAGACGTTTTCGTACTGCTTCGGCACGAAACGGACGGCGCCGGTTTCCACGGCTTCGATGGCCGGCTTGGCCAGCGTTTCCATGGCGACGAACCATTGATCCGTGAGGTAGGGCTCGATGACCGCCCCGGAGCGATCGCCGTGGGGCACCATGAGGGTGTGATCCTTCACCTCGTGAAGGAGGCCCTCGGTCTCGAAGGCCTCGAGGATGGCCTTTCGTGCCGCTTCCCGGCGGAGGCCCCGGAAGGCCTCCGGGGCGCTGTCGTTGATGCGGGCGTCTTCCGTGAAGATATTGAGCAAGGGCAAATCATGGCGCTGGCCCACGGCGTAGTCGTTGAAGTCGTGGGCGGGGGTGATTTTCACGCAGCCCGTGCCGAAGGCCGGGTCGACGTAGTCGTCCGCGATGATGGGCAGGGAGCGCCCCGTGAGAGGAAGGGTGACCCGGGCGCCGATGAGGTGCTGGTACCGAGGGTCCTCGGGGTGCACGGCCACCGCGGCGTCCCCCAGGAGCGTTTCCGGCCGGGTGGTGGCCACTACGAGATAGGGCGCGCCGTCGGCGCTTTTTGCGCCGCCTTCGAGGGGGTAGCGCAGATGCCAAAGCGATCCCTTCTCTTCGCGATTTTCTACCTCTAGATCGGAGAGGGCCGTTTTCAGGACCGGATCCCAGTTCACGAGCCGCTTGCCCCGGTAGATGAGCCCCTCCTCGTAAAGCCGAAGGAACACTTCCTGCACGGCGGCGGAGAAGCCCGGGTCCATGGTGAAGCGCTCCCGGCTCCAGTCCACGGAAGCCCCCATGCGCCGAAGCTGCTGGGTGATCTGCCCGCCGGAGCTTTCCTTCCATTCCCAGACCCGCTTAACGAAGGCCTCCCGGCCCAGCTCGGCACGGGATTCCTGGGTGGCTTCGAGCTGGCGCTCCACCACCATCTGGGTGGCGATGCCGGCGTGATCGCAGCCCACCTGCCATAGAGTGTTGTGCCCTGCCATGCGCTGGTAGCGCACGAGCGCATCCATGAGCGTGTCCTGGAAGGCGTGGCCCATGTGGAGGCTGCCGGTCACGTTCGGCGGGGGAATCATGATGCAGTAGGGCGTG